>Ga0209909_100036_pt1 | contig 342140 bp, 332 predicted proteins | sample FECB22metaG_FD_188302 | JGI IMG/M metagenome (GOLD analysis project Ga0209909, IMG submission 188302) | Cyanobacterial communities from the Joint Genome Institute, California, USA - FECB-22 (SPAdes) (version 3) | ecosystem: Environmental > Aquatic > Thermal springs > Hot (42-90C) > Microbial...
GGCCTGAGCGCCCCTCAGCCCACCCGCCAGCACCCCAAACACCACCACCAGACCGCTCGACCTCCGCCGATCAGCCCCCATCCACACCCATCACCACACGACAGCCGCCGTTTCGCAGAGGCCTCGCGAAAGCGGGAACCCACCGCGCCGCATGTCGGGACGGCCGGAGGGTGGGCCCCCGCTTTCGCGGGGGCGACAGGGTACGGATCAAGACCTGCACCGGCTGGCATGAGGAGTTGCGCTCGTGGCTCCCCCACGTAATTTCTCCCCCTGGCCCTCCCCCGCTTCGCGGGGGAGGGAGGCGCTACACGTCCAGGTTCGCGACCTTGAGGGCGTTCTCCACGATGAAGTCGCGGCGCGGCTCCACCACGTCGCCCATCAGGGTGGAGAAGACCTGCTCGGCGTCCTCGATGTCCTCCACGCGCACGCGCAGCAGCGTGCGGGCGGCGGGGTCTAGGGTGGTCTTCCAGAGCTGGTCGGGGTTCATCTCGCCGAGGCCCTTGAAGCGCTGGATGGTCAGGCCGCGCCGGCCCTGCGCGATGATGCGGTCCCACACCTTCAGCGGGCCATGCTGGGAGGTTTCCGTGGCGTCGAAGGCCAGCATCGCGGGGCCGGCGCCGTAATCCTCGGCGAAGACGTCGCGGCGCTCGTCCAGCCAGCGCGCCTCCGCCGATTTCAGCGCGACGGCGTCGAGCACGTGGCGCTCCGCGACCCCGCGCACGACGCGGCCGAGCGAGAGCGTGCTGCCGTCGGCGGTGGCCTTCCAGCCGCGCTCGCTGGGCGGCGCCAGCGCATCGAGGCGCCCCTGCAGCACGGCGGCGGCGTTCGGCGCGCGGTCGGGGTCGAGCGTCAGCGCGCCGGCGACGGCGACCTGCTCGATGACCTCGGCCGGCACCTGCGTCGCGAGCCGCCGGATGCGCGCCTGCACCTGGCGAAGGCGGTCCACTTCCTCGCGCAGCTCCGGCCCGCGCAGCTCGCGCCCGTCCGCGAAGTGCAGCCGGGCGCCGGAAAGCGCCTTCTCGAGCAGGAAATCCTCCAGCGCGCGGTCGTCCTTCAGGTAGCGCTCGTCGCCCCCGCGTTTCGCGCGATACAGCGGCGGCTGCGCGATGAAGAGGTGCCCGCGCTCGATCAGCTGCGCCATCTGGCGGAAGAAGAAGGTCAGCAGCAGGGTGCGGATGTGGCTGCCGTCCACGTCGGCATCCGTCATGATGACGATGCGGTGGTAGCGCAGCTTGTCCGCGCTGAAGCCGCCCCGGTCCTCCGGCCCCGGCCCGATGCCGGTGCCGAGCGCGGTGATGAGCGTGCCGACCTCCTGGCTGGACAGCATCTTGTCCATCCGCGCGCGTTCGACGTTCAGGATCTTGCCCTTGAGCGGCAGGATCGCCTGGAAGCGCCGGTCGCGGCCCTGCTTGGCCGATCCGCCGGCGCTGTCGCCCTCGACGAGGAAGATCTCGCTCCTTGCCGGGTCCTTCTCCTGGCAGTCGGCGAGCTTGCCGGGCAGCGTGGAGATGTCGAGCGCGTTCTTCCGCCCGACCTTCTCGCGCGCGAGCTGGGCGGCCTTCCGCGCGGCGGCGGCGAGCACGACCTGCTCGATGACCTGCTTCGCCTCCTTCGGATGCGTCTCGAACCAGTGGCCGAGCGCGTCGGCGACGGCCATCTGCACGACCGGCTGCACTTCGGACGAGACCAGCTTGTCCTTCGTCTGCGAGGAGAATTTCGGGTCCGGCACCTTCACGGACAGCACGGCCGTCAGCCCCTCGCGCATGTCCTCGCCGGAGAGCTCCACCTTCTCCTTCTTGGCCAGATCGTCGGCGTATTTCGCCACCACGCGCGTCAGCGCCTGGCGGAAGCCGGCCTGGTGCGTGCCGCCGTCGCGCTGCGGGATGTTGTTGGTGAAGCAGAGCGCGATCTCATGCGGGCTGTCGTTCCACCACATCGCGAGCTCGACGCGTATGCCGTCGGTTTCCTTCGACACCACGTTGATCGGCGGCTTGAAGATCGGCTGCTTCGACTTGTCGAGCCATTCGACGAATTCGACGAGGCCGCCCTTGAAGCAGAAGGCGACGTCCTTCGCCGGCACGTGCCGGTCGTCCTTCAGGGCGATGGCCAGGCCGCTGTTCAGGAACGCCAGCTCCCGCATGCGGCGTTCCAGCACGGCGAAGTCGTAGTCGGTGCGCGTGAAGGTGCGATGCGAGGGCTTGAAGGTGACTTCCGTGCCGTTCGGGTGGTCGGACGGGCCGACGACCTCCAGCGGCTTCACCGTCTCGCCGTGCTCGAAGCGGATCAGGTGTTCGCGGCCGTCGCGCCAGATGCGCACTTCCATCCATTCGGAGAGCGCGTTGACGACGGCGGCGCCGACACCGTGCAGGCCGCCGGAGACCTTGTAGGAGTTCTGATTGAACTTACCGCCGGCGTGCAGGCGGGTCAGCACGACCTCGGCCGCGCTCACGCCTTCCTCGGCGTGCATGTCCACGGGAATGCCGCGCCCGTCGTCGAGGACGGTGACGCTGCCGTCGCCGTTCAGCACCACGTCGCAGCGCGTTGCGAAGCCCGCCTGCGCCTCGTCCACGGCGTTGTCTATGATCTCGAAGGCCATGTGGTGCAGGCCGGAGCCGTCATCGGTGTCGCCGATATACATGCCCGGCCGCTTGCGCACGGCCTCCAGACCCCGCAGCACGGTGATGGAGGCGCTGTCGTAGGCCTCGGTCCCATCGTTGGGGGGCGTGGGCGGGGTGGCGCGCGCGGCGGCGTCGGACATGCCGGCAAAGGCTCCTGATGGGTTCGGCTGAACCCTGAACATATAGGGATTCAGGCGGCGTTCGGCACGGGGAAATCGGCCAGCGGAACGAGTCCGTCGGGCGTCGCCCGGAGGCCCTCGGCCATTCCTTGCAGAGGCGCGAAGATATCGGGTTCGGTGCCGGTCAGGAAGACCTGCGCCGGGGTGGTGGCGAGCGCGGCGTAGAGCGCCTCCCGGCGCGTGATGTCGAGATGCGCGGCGACCTCGTCCAGCAGCAGCAGCGGCGCGAAGCCGCGCGCGGCGCCGATCAGCGCGGCATGCGCGAGCACGACGGAGACGAGGAGCGCCTTCTGCTCCCCGGTCGAGCACAGCTCCGCCGGCAGATCCTTGGGCAGGTGCGTCATGGAGAGGTCGGCGCGATGCGCGCCGACGGCCGAGCCGCCCGCGGCGGCATCGCGTACGCGGCTGGCGGCCAGTTCGTCGCGCAGCCGATCCTCGACGGCCAGCGCGGGCGATCCGTTCAGCGCATCCGCGATCGGGTCCAGCAGGTCGAGCCGCGCGGCCGGGAAGGCGCCCGTGGCGGTGCCGGCGGCGAGCGTGGCGTTCAGCCGCGTGGCGAGCGCGCGGCGGGCGGCGGTGGCGGCGACGGAATGCCGGGCCATCGCGTCCTCCAGCGCCGCCAGCCACCGCGCGTCGCGCCGGCCCTCGGCCAGCAGCCGGTTGCGGCCGGCCATCGCGGCATCGTGCGCCGCGACTTCCCGCGCATGGCCGGGCTCCAGCGCCCAGACCAGGCGGTCGAGGAAGCGGCGGCGGCCGGAGGCGCCATCCTGGAACAGCCGGTCCATCTGCGGCGTGAGCCAGACGGCGGCCGCGCGATCCGCCAGTTCCGTCCCGCTGCGCAGCGGCTGGTCGTCCAGGCGCCATTTGCGGCGGGCATCGGGGCCGTCCTCGCCGACGGTGCCGGTGGCGATGTCACTGGGGCCGTGCGGCCCGTCGAAACGGCCCCAGACGGCCCAGGGCTGCGCGGTGCCGCCGGCCCGCCGGCCGATCTCGGCGGCGCGCGCGCCGCGCAGGCCGCGGCCGGGGCCGAGCAGGCTGATCGCCTCCAGCAGGTTCGTCTTGCCGATCCCGTTCTCGCCGGCGATCGCGACGACCCCGCCGGCGAAGCGGGCGTCGCAGGCGGCGTAGGAGCGGAAGTCGGTCAGCCGCAGGCGCGTGAGGCGCAGGGGGGGCGGGGTCAGGACAGGTCGTCCAGGCCGATCACCTCGATGCCCGGTTCCGTCATGCGAAGCAGCTTCCGGTCCGCCGTCACGAGGGGCACGCCGAGCATCGCGGCCACTTCCAGGTAGAGGCAGTCGTAGATTGGATGATTCAGCCGCACGGCGCGACGCAGCGCGCCCGCGAGGGACCGGCTGGAGGGCAGCAACTCCACGCGCAACGCCAGCAGGGCGCCGGCGGCGTCGCTGGCCGGCTCCGGCGGCAAATCGCCTTTCCGGACCTTCTTCCAGAGGATGTTGCCGCACTCCGCCAACAGCAGGTCCGGCGCGACGAGGACGCTGTCCAGCACCGGGATTGCCTTCTCGCTGTCCTCTTCCGCCACCACGATCTTGATGGCGACGCTGGCGTCGAGAATCAGGCGGCCGTTCATTGTTCCTCGCGCGTCTCCCGCTGCAGAACCTCCGACGGCGTCTGCCGCGCGCGGAATGGCGCCGTCGCGGCGCGCGAGAGCGCGGCGAGGCGGCGGAACTCGGCCTGCGGGTCGGCGTCCAGCACCGCCCGGAGCACCTCGCGATGCTCCGCCTCGACGGAGCGCCCGTTGCTGGCCGCGCGCGCCTTCAGCCGGGCGATCGTCGCCTCGTCCACGCCTCGCACCAGAAGCTGGCCCATGGCTCATCTCCCGCACTGCTATCAACGATAGCAATTTGCGTGAACAGAGCCGGAACGTCAAGCCAGACCGGTGGGCCGGCCCGCGATCTCCATCACCAGCTTGCGGCGGATCGCGCCCGGGAAGGCATCAAAGCCCTGGGCCGGCAGCACGAAGCTGCCGACGCCGCCGGTCACCGCCTCGCGGTAGTGCCGTTCCAACGCGCCTTCGGGGCTGCCGCCGCGTTGCGGACCGTCGCGCAGGATTGGCAGGCCGTTCAGCGTCACGCCCTCCGCCACGGCCAGGTCGCGTTCGGACTCGGCGGGCATGCCGGAGTTGTTCTCGCCGTCGCCGGAGATGTCCACCACGCGCCGCTCCGCCGCGAAGGGAGCGTTCGCCAGCAGGCGGCGCGACGCGCCGATCGCGCCGGAGATCGAGGTGGAGTGGCCGACGCGCTGCGGCGCCGCCGCGATGCGCGCGGCGAAGCCGTCGGCATCCGCCGCGCTGCCGAGCCGCATCCAGGGCACGAGCACCTGCTGGTCGTCGGCGCCCGACCATTCCATGTAGAGCAGCCCGATCGAGCCGCATGGCCCGGCGCAGATGGCGCGCTGCACGTCGCGGTCGCGCAGCGCGGCCGCGTAGCCTTCGCGCTGCATGCGCAGCTCCTGCTCCCGCATGGATTGCGAAACGTCGGCCGCGAGGACGAGCAGCAGATCGAGTTCGCCTTCGGTGTCCGCCCGCGCCAGGGCGGGGGCGAGCAACAGACCACAGCCTGCGCCGAGCAGGGTCCTACGTCGCATTCGTTCGTGCTCCGAGCGAGTAAGGTCCCTTGCGGGGACCACAACCGCCGGCGCGCGTGAAAGTTCGTCGGCAACTCGACCGTGCTGAGACGAGACCTACGGGTCGGACCAGCGCACCCGAGCAACGGCCCGACAGGGTGGCCTACGTGGATCCTGGGTTCCGTGCGCCGTCGTTCCCGCGAAAGCGGGAATCCACCGTGCCGCAAGTCAACCCGTCGGAAAGGTGGGCTCCCGCTTTCGCGGGGGTGACAGCAAGAAGGTGAGGAGTTGCGCCGACCGGCGTGAGGCCGCTCGCCCCTCAGACCCGCATCGGCATCAGCACGTAGAGCGCCTCGGGCTTCGCGCTGTCGGTCACGATCGTCGGCGCTGAGCCGTCGGCGAAGCGGAACTCCACCTGCTCGGCGATCTGGTCGGTGATGTCGTTGAGGTAGCGGGCCTGGAAGCCGATCTCGAGCGGGCTGAACTCGTACGTCACCACGTCGCCGTCCAGCTCCTCCTGCGCCTGGCCGAGCTCGGGGCTGGCGGCGGACAGCAGCAGGTGGTTGCGGTCCACGGACAGCTTCACGGGGCGCGACCGCTCGCTGCTGATGCCGGCGACGCGGGCCACGGCATCGGCGAAGGCGCCCTTGGCCACGCGCAGCACCTTATCGTTGCCGCGGGGGATCACCCGCTCGTATTCCGGGAAGGTGCCGTCAATCAGCTTGGAGGTAAGCTGCACCGGGCCGAGGGTGAAGCGGATCTTGGTATCGGAGAGGGCGACGGCGATCTCGTCCTGCACTTCTTCCGCCAGCTTGCGCAGCTCGTTCACGGTCTTGCGGGGAATGATCACGCCGGGCATGCCGGAGGCGCCGTCGGGCAGCGGTTCCTCGACGCGGGCGAGGCGGTGGCCGTCGGTGGCGACGGCGCGCAGCACCTTCGCGCCGCCGGCCTCCGTCGCGTGCAGGTAGATGCCGTTGAGGTAGTAGCGCGTCTCCTCCGTGCTGATGGCGAAGCGCGTGCGGTCCACCAGCTCCCGCAGCTGGCCGGCCGGAAGGGCGAATTTGTGCGGGAGCTTGCCCTCGGTCATCGAAGGGAAGTCGTCCACCGGCAGCACGGAGAGCTTCGCGTCGAAGCGGCCCGCGCGCAGGGTCATCTGCGCGTCACCGCCGGGGTGGTCCAGTTCGATCTTGGCGCTGTCCGGCAGCTTGCGGACTATCTCGTAGAGGGTGGCGGCGGGCGCCGTGGTCTTGCCGGCGCGCGCGACGGTGACGCCGGGCACCTCCTCCACCACCGCGATCTCCATGTCGGTGGCGGTGAGCTTCAGGCCGCCTTCGCGGGCTTCCATCAGCACGTTGGCGAGGATCGGGATGGTGTTCCGCCGCTCCACCACGCTCTGCACATGCGCGAGCGCCTTGAGCAGCACGGCCCTGTCCACGGAAAACTTCATGGCACCCGATTTCCCGACGTCATCGGCGGCATCGCCGCCATTGGCCCCCACCCCGCCGCGAAGCGGGCCGGCCACCTTACCAGCGCGTTCACGCGAGTAGAAGGCGGCTACAGCGGCGGCATCGGCAGGCCGGTCCCGAGCCGCATCGGCGCCTTCGCGACCGATGACCAGCCCCGGTCGTACTGCGGCGGGACGGCCACGGCGCCGGCGCGGCCGAGCGTCGCCGCGGCGCGCATCGGCCAGTAGGGATCGCGCAGCACGGCGCGGGCCAGCAGCACCATGTCTGCCCGCTCCTCCGCGACGATGGCCTGGGCCTGCTCGGGCTCGGTGATCATGCCCACCGCCGCGACCGCGACGCCCGCCCCGCGCCGCACCGCCTCGGCGCCCGGCACCTGGTAGCCCGGGCCGACCGGGATGCGCTGGCGCGACGGGTCTATGCCGCCGGACGAGACGTCCACCAGGTCCACGCCCGCGACCTTCGCCCGCCGCGACAGCTCCACGCTGTCCCCGGTGGTCCATCCGCCCTCGACCCAGTCGGTGTGGGAAATGCGCAGCGCGAGGGGCATGTCCTCGGGCACCGCGGCGCGGACGGCCCGCACGACCTCCAGCGTCAGCCGGGTGCGGCCGCCGAAGTCGCCGCCCCAGGCGTCGTTGCGCCGGTTGGAGAGGGGCGAGAAGAACTGGTGCAGCAGGTAGCCATGCGCGCCGTGGATCTCGATCAGCCGGTAGCCGGCCGCGACCGCGCGGCGGGCGCAGGCGGCGAAGAGGGCAGGAATCGCCGCGACCTCCTCCGCTTCCATCGCGCGGGGCGTCGCGAAGGCGCCCATCGGAATGGCCGAGGCGGAGCGGATTTCCCATCCGGGATCGGCCGGGCCGTCGAACCAGGCCGGCAGGCGGCTGCCCTTGCGGCCGGCGTGGCCGATCTGGATGGCCGGCACCGCGCCGGCATGCGCGATCGCCGCGGCCAGGCGCGCATGGCCGGCGATCTGCGCGTCCTCCCACAGGCCGAGGTCGCCGGGGGTGATCCGGCCCTCGGCGGTGATCGCGGTCGCTTCCGCCATCACCAGCGCCGCGCCGCCGATCGCGCGCTGCAGCAGGTGGGCCAGGTGCCAGTCGGTCGGCCTGCCGTCCTCGCCGCAGCAATACTGGCACATGGGCGAGACGCCGATCCGATTGGCGAGCGTCACGCCGCGCAGCGTCAGCGGGTCGAAGAGGTCAGCCATCCGGCACTCCAGGGCGGCAGCCGGCCGAGCCGGCTTTCCATGATGAGGACGATCGGGGCACGCCCGGGCGGCGCCGGCAACAGGCGGCCGTCGGGTGCGGCGGGGAAGCGGGTCAGCGTCACGGCGTCGCCGACATTGCCGCCGATCGCGCCGACAACATCGCCGATCTCGACAACGATGTCGCAATGCATCGGGCGGATCGTGCCGGTCTCGGCCAGGCGCTCCGTCCAGTGGCGCAGCGGCGCGCGGCTGCGGTCGCGGCAGAGCAGGTCGCCGGGGCGCGGGGCGTAGTCTTCCGGCGCGTGCGGGACGAAGGGCGCGCGGTCGGGGTAGCGCCCCGCCGCGGCAATGAGCACGTCGAGGTACAGGGCGTGGGTCGCGTTCGGCGGGAATTCCGGCGCGTCCACGCCGGCCGAGCGGAACACCCAGGAGACGAAGGCGGCGGACCAGGCGGGGTCGCGCCACAGCGCCGCGCCGCCGCCGGCCAGGGCCTCGGCGTAGCGGCGGCGGTTGTCGGGGATCGCGCCGTAATCCTCGGGCACGGCGCGCCAATAGGCGAGCACGCGGGGGAAGTTGGCGGGGCGGCTCTCGGCGCGGTCCCCCGCGGAGGGGGCGAAGGCGTCGGCAACCGGCGCGCCCCACTCCCGCCACTCGGCCACCGCAAGGCGGATCACGCGCTCGGCGGCGGATGGCGGATAGGGAAGCGGCGGCCCGGGGACGGCGGCGCAGCCCGCCAGGAGCAGCGCGAGGATCGGGGGCGACCACGGGCGCATTCCGCCGAGGATACCGGCGCGCCACGCCGTGCGGAAGGCGGCGATCCGCGCTACGGATTCGGCATGGGCACGAACCACGACACCGGCGAGGGCGGACGCCTGTTCTTCCGCTCGGAGGTGTTCTCCGGCCGCGACCCGTCGCGCCGCCGGATGCCGACCGGCCTGACGGTCGCCGAGGCGGCGCGGGAGACGCCGGTGCATGCGGAAGCCGACGTGCTCGTGGTCGGCGGCGGGCCGGCGGGATGGGCGGCGGCGGTGGCGGCCGCGCGGCGCGGCGCGCGCACGATCCTGCTGGAACGCCACAACCACCTCGGCGGGCTGTCCACAGGCGGCCTCGTCGTCTGGATTGACCGCATGACCGGATGGGACGGCGCGCTGCTGATCCGCGGGCTGGCGGAGGAGCTGCTCGACCGCATCCCGCGCGACGCCTATGCCGGCCCGCCGCGCGCGGCCTGGGGCAGCCGCGACGCAGCCACGGCGGCCTGGTGGGCGCTGCGGACCGCGGCCTTCCACGGCATCGTCACGCATTCGCCGACGGTAGGGCCGGAGGAGCTGAAAGCGGCAAGCCTGGAAATGGCGGCCGAGGCCGGCGTGGACCTGGTGTTCCACGCCTGGGGCGCCGCGCCGATCCTGGAGGGCAACGCCGTCCGCGGCGCGATCTTCGAGAGCAAGCAGGGCCGCCGTGCCGTGCTCGCGAAGGTGACGGTGGACGCGACGGGCGATGGCGACCTCTTCGCCCGCGCCGGCGCCGCCTTCGCCGAGGACGTGGACCAGCGCGACATCCACCACTGCATGAACACGGCCTGGGTGTTCGGCGGCGTGGACATGCCGCGCTACCTGATGTGGCGCGCGGAGCAGCCCGACGAATTCGCGGAGTTCATGCGCCGCGGCAAGGAGGCCGTCGGCTTCTTCGACAAGGCCTTCGCGAGCTGGCGGGACGACGTGGCGCTGTTCATGGGGCCGCGGCTGGCGGGCTATTCGGCGGTGATGGTGGACGACCTCAGCGAGGTGGAGACGATCTCCCACCGGTTGATGTTCCGCCACCTCGACCGCTACCGCGCCGAGGCGCCGGGCTTCGAGCGTGCCTTCCCGATGCTCTCCGCGCCGCAGCTCGGCGTGCGGCACGCGCGGCGGCTGGGCGGGGTGGAGCCGGTGACGCGGGCGTGGTGGGACGGGCGGGTCAGCCCGGCCGAGATCGGCGTCTCGCCGAGCCTGTCGCCGAAATTCGCGCCGGTCTCCGTGCCCTACGGGAGCATCGTGCCGGAGACGCTGGATGGCCTGCTGGCACCGGGCCGGCATCTCGCCTGCGACCCGACGAGCCACTCCTTCCTGCGGGAGATCCCGCAATGCTGGCTGACGGGGCAGGCGGCCGGCGCGGCGGCGGCGCTGGCGGCGGATCGAGGGATCGCGCCGCGCGCGGTGGAGATCGGCGAGTTGCAGGCCCTGCTGCGGGCGGGCGGGGCTTTCATCAGGCCGGTGCCGCGGGAGGCGGCGGCGTGACGTGGCAGAGAGGGCACACCGTCGCAGGTGCGCAACGGGTTGCACAACCTTCACGTGTGCTTCACGGTCTCGTGAGGTGTGTTGCGTCAGATTGTATTCCGTCAAGGCGGTGCCTCGACGTTTTCTCCCGGCGGTTCCGCACACTCCGTGCGGACCTAACTTGGGCCAGCGGGCAACCGCTGGCCCTTTTTTTCACGCCCGCCCCGCCGCCTTGTCCGCCTCGTAGCGCGCCTTCGTCTCGGCATTCGCGGGATAAAGGCCGGGCAGGGCCAAGCCCTTGCCGACCTCCTTGATGATCCAGGCCTCCAGCCGCTCCTGCTCCACCGCGGCCTCGACCACGGCGTCGAGCAGCGCCGCCGGGATCACCACCGCGCCGTCGCCATCCGCCACGACGGTGTCGCCCGGCACGACGGTGACGCCGCCGCAGCCGATCGTCTCGTTCCAGCCGACGAAATTCAGCGCGGCGACCGAGGCGGGCGCGACGTAGCCCTGGCAGAATACCGGCAGGCCGGTGCCGATCACGCCCTGTCCGTCGCGCACCATGCCGTCGGTCACCAGGCCCGCCACGCCGCGCTGCGCCATGCGGGCGCAGAGGATGTCGCCGAAGATGCCGGCCGCCATGCTGCCCATCGCATCGGCCACCGCGACGCAGCCGGCCGGCATGTCCTCGATCGCCGCACGGGTGGAGCGCGGGGAGGACCAGCTGTCCACCGTGGCGAGGTCCTCGCGCGTCGGCGTGAAGCGCAGCGTGAAGGCCGGGCCGACGATCCGCGTGAAGCTGCCGGGGATGATCGGGCGGGCGCCGGCGACATGGCAGAAGCGCACGCCCTTCTTCAGCAGCACCGTCGTCAGCGTCGCGGTGGTGACGCCCATCAGGGCGGCCTTCGTCTCGGGGCTCATCGGCGATCCGTCCGTTGCGGGGATGCGGCTTGAAGCGCCGTGGCTCCGCCGGCGTCAACCCGTGGCGGCGAGGGCGACGCCCCAGGGCTGGATCGCTTCGCCGAGGCCGGGCACCGGCGCCCCGGGAATCGCGCGCGTCTCGGCGATCAGCGAAGCCGGCACCGATGCGGCGTTGGCGGAGAGGTTGAACAGGCAGCGCACGCGCGCGCCCTCCGCAACGCGCTCGTAGCCGACCAGCGGCGCGGGCAGGTCGAGCGGGACGAGGTCGCCGATGACGAGGGCGGGCGTCGCGCGGCGGGTCGCGAGCAGCGCGCGGGTGAAATGCAGGATGCTGCGCGGATCGGCTTCCTGCGCGTCCACGGCGAGCGCGCGATGCGCGTCGGGAACGGGGAGCCAGGGCGTGCCGGTGGTGAAGCCGGCATGGTCGGCTTCGCGCGTCCAGGGCATCGGCGTGCGCGCGCCGTCGCGGCCGCGGAAATCCGGCCAGAAGGACTTGCCGAAGGGGTCGCGCAGCGCCTCGAAGGGCAGTTCCGCCTCCGGCAGGCCGAGTTCCTCGCCCTGATAGAGGCAGATGCTGCCGCGCAGCGTCAACAGCAGCGCGAGCAGCAGCTTCGTCACGCGCGGATCGGGCACGCCGTCGGGCGCCCAGCGAGTCGCGGCGCGCACCACGTCGTGGTTGCTGAACGACCAGCAGGGCCAGCCCTCGGGATGGGCGGCGGCCTCGATCAGCGCGCGCGCGGCCTCCGCGCCGAAGCCGCCGCGCAGCGGCGCGAGCGTATAGGCCATGTGCAGCCGGCCGGGGCCGGTGGCGCGCGCGATGCGGGCGAAGGCGCCGGGCTGCGAGGAGAACTCGCCGAGCAGCGCGCGGTCGCCAAACGCATCCACCTCCGCGCGCAGGCGGTGCAGCACCGCCTCCGTCCCCTCGCCCATCATGTCGTGCCGGTGGAGCTGCATGCCGAACAGCTTCTGCGGGATCTCGCGCAGCCCGGCGGAAGGATTGGAGCGGAGCTGACCGTCATGTGAGACGAAATCCATCGCGTCCACGCGGAAGCCATCGGCGCCGCGGCGGAGCCAATGGCACATCACGTCGGCCATCGCGTCCATCGTCGCGGGATCGGCGAGGTTCAGCGCGGGCTGCTGCGGCAGGAAGTGGTGCAGCGCGTAGTGGCGGCGCCGCGGCTCCCACCGCCAGGCCGGACCACCGAAGACGGAAAGCCAGTTGTTCGGCGGCGAGCCGTCCGGCTGCGGCTCCGCCCAGACGTAGCGGTCGGCGAGCGGGCCGTCGCGCGAGGCGCGTGAGTCCAGGAACCACGGATGCGCCTCGCTCGTATGGCCGAGGATGAGGTCGAGCAGCACGCGCAGCCCGCGGGCGTGGCAGCCGGCGATCAGCGCGTCCATGTCCCCCGCCGTGCCGAATTCCGGCGCGATCGCCGTGTGGTCGCTCACGTCGTAGCCGAAATCGGCGCCTGGCGAGGCGTACACCGGGCAGAGCCACACCGCGTCCACGCCGAGCGCCGCGACATGGTCGAGGCCGTCCAGCAGCCCGCGCAGGTCGCCGATCCCGTCGCCGTCCGAATCGCGGAAGGAACGCGGATAGACCTGGTAGATCACCGCGCCGCGCCACCACGCCGTCATGCCTGCCCCTGTCATGCGCTCTCGCCGGGCCAAACCCCTGCCTCTCCTGGGCGTTCCACGCCATTCACGAAGGAGCGCGCGATGAGCGACAAGGACCGGATCGGCGAGACAGACGGCGCGGCCGACGCGCTGAACCCGACGCGCCCGGGCGGCGAGCCGAAGGGCACCGGCGAGACCGACCAGCGAACCGACCCCGCGAACTCCATCCCCCGCGAGACGAACCCGGGCGGGGCGGCGGCGTCCGAGGGCTCGCGCGGGCGGGACGACCGGGCTTCGGGGATGATTGACGATCCGATCGCGGCAGGGGACGGCTTCGGCACCAACGACTACCAGGCCGGCGACCGTTCGGAGCTGGCGGCGCAGCGCGGCGGGCCGGTGGACGTGTCGCGGGACCGCCCGAAGCGGGGGTAGTCACGCGCGCTGCTGCGCCTCGGCGCCGCCGGGCGCGCGGCGCACCAGCCAGCGCCAGACGCCGAACAGGTTGAGCGCGAGCAGGACGAGGTTGGTGAGGCCGAGCTGGCTCTCCTGTTCGAGCTGCGCGGAGCCGAGCCAGCAGAGCGACGACGCGGCGAGAGCCGCGAAGCCCCAGCCCGTGAAGCGCCGGCCGAGGTCGGCGGCGGTCATGCCGGCGCCGAGGATGGTGAAGGCCATCGCGGCCCATTTCAGGAGTTCGGGCAGGGTGAAGTCCATCGGCGGTCCCACGGGTGGCCCGGCCCGAACGCCGGTGCGCGGCCCTCGTTGCGTCACCTCCCGCCGGCGAGCTCCGTCAGGATCGGGCAATCCGGCCGCTCGTCGCCGGCGCAGTTGTGCGCGAGGTGGCGGAGGCTGCCGGCCACCGCGTTCAGCGCGGCGGCCTTCTCCTCCAGCGCGGCGACATGCGCGAGCGCGAGGCGCTTCACCTCCGCACTCGCGCGCGATCGGTCGCGCCAGAGCGCGAGCAGCCGGCGCACATCCTCCAGCGGGAAGGCGAGGTCGCGCGCGTGGCGGATGAAGCGCAGCACCGCGACATCCGACGCGTCGTAGGCGCGGTAGCCATTCGCCAGCCGCGCGGCGGAGATCAGGCCGATGGATTCGTAGTGTCGGATCATCTTCGCCGACACGCCGGACCGCGCGGCGGCCTCGCCGATGTTCATCGCCGGACCTCCTTCGGCATCCACCGCGACAGCAGCAGCGCGTTTGCCATGACGCTGACCGAGGACATCGCCATCGCCGCGCCGGCCAGTGCCGGCGAGAGCAGGCCGAAGGCGGCGAGCGGCAGGCCGAGCAGGTTGTAGGCGAAGGCCCAGACGAGGTTGCCGCGGATCTTCGCATAGGTGCGGCGGGTGATTTCGAGCGCGGCAGGCACCAGGCCCGGATCGCCGCGCATCAGCGTGATGCCGGAGGCGGCGATCGCGACATCGGTGCCGGTGCCCATTGCGATGCCGAGATCGGCGGCGGCGAGCGCCGGGGCGTCGTTGATCCCGTCGCCGACCATCGCGACGCGCGCGCCGCCGTCGCGCCAGGCGGTCACCTGGGCGGCCTTGCCGTCCGGCAGTATTTCCGCCGCGACGCGGGCGATGCCGAGCCGGGCGGCGACGGCCTCGGCGGCGGGAGTCACGTCGCCCGAGAGCATCGCGACCTCGACGCCGGTGCCGCGGAGCGACGCGACGGCCTCGGCGGCGCGCGGGCGCGGCGCGTCCTCGAAGGCGAAGAGGGCGAGCACCCGGCCCTCGGTCGGCGCGATCAGCCAGGCGAGGCTGCGGCCGGCGGCGGCTTCGGCTTCGGCCAGCGCGGCGAGCGCGCCGGGGTCCGCGCCGCTCTCCGCCAACAGGCGAGGGCTGCCGAGGGCCAGGCGGCGCCCCTCGACGGTGCCTTCCACGCCGCGGCCGGGCAGCGCGCGGAAGGCGTCCGCCGCGGGTGGCATCGCGCCATGCGCCGAGAGGACGGCCCTGGCCAGCGGGTGCTCGCTGCCGGCCTGCAGCGCGGCGGCGAGGGCCAGCGCATCGGCAGCGTTGACATCGGGCGCCGTGTGGGTTGCGGCCAGGCGGGGGCGGCCCTCGGTCAGCGTGCCGGTCTTGTCGAAGGCGACGAGCGTGACGGCGCGCGCGCGCTCGATGGCCTCGGCGTCGCGGATCAGGATGCCGGCGCGCGCCGCGGCGCCGGTGCCGGCCATGATCGCCGCGGGGGTGGCGAGGCCGAGCGCGCAGGGGCAGGCGATCACCAGCACCGCGACGGCGTGCAGGATTGCCGTCTCGGCATCGGCGCCGGCCAGCGCCCAGCCGATCGCCGTCAGGATTGCGATTGCGATCACCGCGGGCACGAAGACGGCGCTGACGCGGTCCACCAGCTTCTGCACCGGCGCGCGGGAGGCCTGGGCCGCGGCGACGAGGGCGGCGACGCGCGCCAGCGTGGTGTCGGCGCCGACGGCGGTGGCACGGATCACCAGGCGCCCGTCGAGCGCGACGGTGCCGGTGGCGACGCGCGCGCCGGGCGCCTTCTCCACGGCGCGGGATTCGCCGGTCAGCGCGCTCTCGTCCACGCCGGCCTCGCCGGCCTCGACGACCCCGTCGGTCGGGATGCCCTCGCCCGGGCGGACCACGACGCGGTCGCCGATAGCGAGCGCGGCGACGGGGATGTCCGCCTCGCCGCCGTCATCGGAGAGGCGGCGGGCGGTGCGCGGGCGCAGCGCGAGCAGGGCGCGGATGGCGGCGCCCGTGCCGCGCTTCGCGCGCGCCTCCAGCCACTTGCCGAGGGTGACGAAGAACAGGATGACGACGACCGCTTCGAAGTAGAGGCCGTGCGGGTCCGCCGTGCCGTGGCGCCACATCGCCCAGGCCGAGAGCGCGAAGGCGCTGATCGTGCCGAGGGAGATCAGCATGTCCATGTTGCCGGTACGGTCGCGCAGCGCGCCCCATGCGGCGCGCATCAGGCGCGGGCCGAACCAGCCCAGCGTTGCCGTGGCGAAGGCGAGCTGGATCCAGGCATTCGGCATCAGGTCGAGGCCGAAGAGCGTTCCGGCCATGCCGAGGAGGAAGGGCGCGGCGAGCAGGCCGGCGCCGATCACCTCGCGCTGCTGGCGGGCGAGGCGCTGGGCGGCGGCCTCCTCCTCGGACTCCGGGTCATCGGGCAGGGCGGCGAGGCGGTAGCCGGCGCGGGCGAGGGCGGCGGCGAGCGCCACATCCTCGGTGCCGGCGAGCATCCGCACCGTCGCGCGTTCCGCCGCGAGGTTCACGCCCGCGGAGAGGACGCCCGGCACGCGCGACAATGCGCGTTCCACGCGGCCGGCGCAGGAGGCGCAGGTCATGCCCTCGATGCCGAGCGTGCGCTCGACCTCCGGCACGGCGTAGCCGGCGGCGCGGACGGCGTCGGCCAGCGCGGCAGGCTCGGCGGTGCCGGCGACCTCCGCGCGCTCGGTGGCGAGGTTGACCTGCGCTTCGGTGACGCCGGGCACCTTGCCGAGCGCGCGCTGCACGCGGCCGGCGCAGGAAGCGCAGGTCATGCCTTCGACGGGCAGGGAGAGGCGGGCTGGAGGGGCGGCTTGGTCCATGCGGGGGATGTGGTCCTTCCCATGATGGGAAGGCAAGCGGCATTGACGCGCGAAGCGCGCGCCGCGACATGTGCCCCATGCGTCAATTCGTGCTGATGCTCGCCCTGCTGCTGACCGCGGCGCAGGCGCCGGCCCCGAAGCCCGTGCGGATCGTCAACCGGACGGGGGTGGAAGCGACGGCGCTGCACGCCGTGCGCAGCGGCCGGCCGGATTGGGGATCGAACCTGCTGAACCGCGGGCCGCTGCCCTCGGGTTCGGTGTTCAACCTGCGGACCAACCCGGACGCCGGCTGCCGCTTCGACATCCGCCTGGTGCTGGCCGATGGGCGGGAGAGCGTGGCGCGCGACCAGGACATCTGCGCCGACCAGCGGGTGGAACTGGCGGCCGCCGCCGCGCCGGCGCCCGCCGTCGCGCAGGCGCGCCCGAACCAGAATGCGCGGCGCGTCTCCTCGGGCACCGGCTTCGTCGTGGCGCCGGACCGCGTGCTGACGAACCAGCACGTCGTGGACGGCTGCGACCGCATCATCGCCCGCACGCCGGACGGCCGCTGGCTGGCCGCGACGCCGCCGGCGGCGGTGGATACGGCGCTGGACCTGGCCGTGCTGACGATCCCCGGCAACCCCGGCCCGGTGCTGCCCTTCCGCGCCGCGCCGGCAGTGCGGCGGGGGGAGGACGTGATCGCCTATGGCTTCCCACTGGCCGGGCTGCTCTCGGCGGATGCGAAGCTGACGCGCGGCGTGATCAACGCGCTGGGGGGCATCCGCAACGACCCCAACAATTTCCAGATCAGCGCGGAAGTCCAGCCCGGCAATTCCGGCGGCCCGCTGCTGGACATGCAGGGGCATGTGGTGGGCGTGGTCGTCTCGAAGCTCGACAGCCGGCGCGTGCAGAACGTGGATAACGTGAACTTCGCGGTGAAGGGCGAGGCCGCGCAGGGCTTCCTGCGCCGCGCGAACGTGCCCTTCCGCACGGCGGAAAGCCGCGGCGCGGACCGGAGTGCGGCGGATGTGGGCGATGTGGCGGGGCGGAGCACGGTGATGTTGCGGTGCGAGAGGTAGAGGGCGTGCAGGCGCGACCGAGCCGCTACGACCCGCCTACCCTCCCCGGCGATGGACGCCAGTCGAGGCCCGGCGCGTTCGCGACGAGCGGGAAGATCCAGGTCTCGGTGGCCTGCAGCATCTCCCGCACCTCCCGCTTATCGAGAAAGGCGTGCTTGAACCCCGCCTTGACGAGCTTCAGCACCTCCCACCGGGTGAACCCGCCTGACAGGCGGGCGGCCCATAGGTACTCGTCGGTCAGCGTGGTGCCGTAGTCGCCGTGCAGGAAGCGGTTGTCGGTGTTGACGCAAACCTCCAGCCCGCTGTCCATGAAATGTCGGAGGGGATAGTGCTCGAGCCAGCGCCCCTCGTAGGTGTCGAGCTGCGCGACCTCGACGAAGTCCGACGTGAAGCGGTTGCTGATCGGGCACATCTCCATGCAGATGCCCTCGTTGATGCAGAACTTCAGGAGCTGCGGATCCTCTCGCAGCCGCAGCCCGTGCCCGATGCGCCGCGCGTGCCACTCGTACACGGCGTCCCAGATGCTGTCGGCGCTCGCCGCCTCGCCCGCGTGGATGGTGATCGGCGAGCTGATCTCGATGAGCGGCTGCATGTCGCGCCGCAGATCCTTCGGGATTTCCGCCTCGTTCCCGGACACGTCGAAGCCGACGACCTCGGCGGGCCGCCACCAGGCCGGCGTGCCGGGATGCACCGGCCGGCGCGAGGCGTCGCGCCGCGCGAGGCAGGAGGTCAGCAGCGCGATGACCTTTTGCCGGTCGGGGGACGGCTTGTGGCGCTTGGCCGCGAGCAGCACGTTGGTGCGCACGAAGGTGCGCTTCTCGCACTCCACCTCGTAAACTGCGGCCAAGTCGAATGCCGCGCAGAGGAGGTTCGTCACCGCCTCGGCGCTCAGGCCGGCCCGGGTGTAGCCCGGCGTCTCGCAGCGGACCTCGGAGTACACCACGTAGTCGCGGGCGTTCTGCCCGACGAAGTCCTGCGCCGCGAGGATGAGGTTCTCGGCGTATTGCAGGTGCTCCGCGCCGAGTAGTCCGGTTCCCCAGAGATAGCGCAGCAGGGATTGCTCTCCCGGACCGGGGGCGAGCGGAAGGGCGACGAGGTCCTGCAAGGTCGGCGTGCCTTCTGTCAGTCCCTCGCAGATGCCCTGCGCCGCCGCCTTCAGCTTCTCCTCCGTCGGCGCATCAACGATGCCGGAACCCCCGGATGGCCTTGCGGCGCCGGTCGTTTCGAGAACCAAGGCCTCGGCCAGGAAATGCACGAGGCGGTCGAACGTCGTTTCGATGCGGCTGCAAACGTTCTCGTACCACTTGGCCCAGAGATCGCCGCATTGCGTGAGCGTGACGTCGCGACCCAGCACGCGATCCCAGGGCTTGACGCTCGCAGGTTGCCGGGCGGCATGCGTGTCCAGCAGGTTGCCGTAGGCAAGACCCGCCTCGGCTGCGAGGCGCGCGGCACGCAGCACGAAGTCGGCGGGCCATCCCCTCTGGCCGGCCTCGTTCGATCGGCCGGCCGGCTTGGCATTGCCGATCTCCTGGTGCAGCTCCCGGCACCAGGTCGCGAGCGACCGCAAGTGCTCCCAGCAGCCGAGCGCATCGGCCTTCGCTGCTTCCCCACGCCGCAGGCAGGCGGTGGCGACGACGAGTAGCGCGACGATGATATGGCTCTGCACCGGCGGCTTTCCCCGCCCGAGTTCCTCGGCGATCCTGTCGTACGGGTTGTCGGGCACCCGCGCCGCCCGCTCCTTCACTTGGAGCACGATTTCCATGGCGCGGAAGTAGTGCTCGGCCGGGTGGCGCGCCCTGTCTCCGCAGTCGGCAGCGGCGTCCAGGCGCATCTTTCGCGCCTTGACGACGATGCGGCAGACGGCGCGGATGAGTTCCGCCACGGGCCCAGGTAGGTCCTCTGGGCGGCTGCCCTTGTCCGTGCCGTTCCGGAACAGGTGCCCGCAGGTGTTGAAGGCCAGCGCCTCGATGGTGGGAAGGCTGATGCAGGTGCCGAAGTGGCAGTGGAGGTCGGCCTTCGGCAGCGAGTGGATCCAGCCGCGATCCGCCGGATCCCATTCAGGCGTCGAGGCGCGGCGCCGGTAGCCGGGCCAACTCGCGTCCGTCTTCTCCATGCCGCCGCGCGGAAGGACGCGGCCCGTGCCGATGCGGCGGGACGGCGCGTGGCTGCGCAGGTTGGCGGCCTGGTCGGGCCGGAGAGAATAGAGCGTGCGGAAATTCGAGTGCTCGCCGAAGCGCTCGCGCGACGGCTTGCGCGCGCCCGTCGCGTCCTGCGCCCGGATATCCGCGATGGCGCGCTTCAGGCGGGACGGGATCTGAAAAAGGCGGTCCTTGTCCACGAAGGCCTGCGCGCCGAGGTTCAGGCATTGCTGCACGTGGCCGAAGTTGTTCTGGTGCGAGAGCACGAGGACCGGCGGAACCGGCCCATCTGCTCCTGCGGTGCGTTCGAGGTAGGAAACCAGCTTCTGCACGACCTGCGGGCCGGCGAAGCGGTTGCCGTAGTCCACCTCGCAGAAAATCGCGTCGTAGGCGTGCAGTCCATAGGGGACGTCGGTGTTCTCCAGGCCCCAATTGCCCTCACTTCGCCAAGTGCTGGCCCGCTTCACGCGCCCGAGCAGTGTCTTCCCGAAGAAGGTATCGAGCGCGGTGATGCTGTCACTGACCTGATCGTCATGGTCCGGCAGGATGCCCGAGGCGTGCGTGATGGCGTCAACCTCGACACCGACCTCCTGCGGGAACAGGCGCTGCAGAATTTCCGACAAGCGGCGCCTCAGGAACTCGCCTTCTCCCGGCCCGCCCAGGTTCTCGTCCACGAACAGGAAGCGGCCCGCCCGCGTCGCACCGGTGTCGTCGCGCAGCGTAGCGGGCCACTTGCGCGCCCAGGCGAAGGCGCCGTCGCCCAGCCAGCGCGCGCAGTCGCGGAGCACGTGGTACGCCTCCAGTTTCCTGAACAAGCCACCGGCCTTCGGAGTGTCCTGCTTGCGCATCGCCTCACGGAGCTGCTGACGGAGGCCGTAGGAGCCGTCATCGAAATCGCTCCCGAGCTGCTTCCCCGCGGGGGGCGTCGTCATCGCCGCGGCAACGTCCTTCGCGGGGCGCTTGCCGAACTGGTCCATCAAGGCCATGCGCCGCACGAATTCCTCGGGCAAGTCCCCGATGAGGAGGGCTGCATCTTCGGCGAGAGTAGCCTTCGCGAGGTCATGCACCTCGCCGATGTCATCCGTGAGCAGTGCCAACCGCTGGCTCCAGGCATCCGGTCCGGCTTCCTCCGCGAAAGCTTCCAACCCGCACCGGAGCCGCCACATCGTGTGCTGCACCGCCGTCTTCCGTGCGGCATCGTCCGTGCTGCTGCCGGCTACGCCGGTGATCGGCAGCAGGAGGCGGTAGCTTTCCATCATCCGCAGGAGGAACTCGCGTTTCTTCGCTTCTTTCCAACCGGGCCAGTTCTCGCCGTTGCTCTCCCACGCTTCCAGCGAAGGCTGCGCCAGCGCCATGACGGGCACCAAGGATTTACCAATCCTGGCATGCTCTTCCACAAGGGACTGGAATTGCCTGATGAGGTCGCGCGCGCGTTCCGTGGAGTGATCGTGCGGCAAGCCCAGCAACGCCTCGAGAATGCCACCGGCAAGGTCCTGGTGGTCGAGCACGAACAGGGTCGGCCTGCTGCCCGAGTCCGGGTCGCGCGCCAGGCACCAGCAGGCGCTGCGCACGACCTCTATCCAGCCGGACGCATCGGCTTCCGTCAGATCGAGCCAACGGATGATCCGCGCATCGGACATGGCCAGCGCCCCCCTCTGACAGATCGGGCGCAGCCCGCATCCTCAGCGAAGCCTGCCGCTGCCGTTCCGGCTCTGGCAAGTCCCGGCGACAGCGCAGGAGAGGCCTTGCCGCGGCGGTGGCTCAGGCCATCAACCGTGCCGCGAAAAACCCATCTACCCCGCCCCGCTCCGCCCAGTGGTCCGGCCGCGTCCGCAGCGTGCCGCCGGGCGTGACCGCCTCGGCCAGCCCCGGCACCTCCTCCGTCCGGATCGGGTGGAGCATCAGGCCGAGCGCAGCCGCGCGCGCCAGGTGCGCCTCGCCCTCCTCGGGTTGCAGGGAACAGGTCGCCAGCACCAGGCGGCCGCCGGGCTTCAGCAGCTTCGCGGCATTGGCCAGCAGGCGTGCCTGAGTCTCGGCCATGCTGCCCACGTCGCTGGCGCGCTTCAGGTGGGGGATGTCGGGGTGGCGGCGGATGATGCCGGTCGCGGTGCAGGGCGCGTCGAGGAGCACGGCGTCGAAGCGCTCCTCCGGCGACCAGGATGCCGCGTCGGCTTCGACGAACTCGGCCGCGAGCGACAGGCGCGCCAGGTTCTCCCTCAGGCGCGCCAGCCGGCGCGGGTCGCGCTCCACGGCGACGACCGACGCGCCGCTTGTGGCCAGTTGCGCCGTCTTGCCGCCCGGCGCGGCGCAGAGGTCGGCCACGCGCTCGCCGGGCCGCACGCCGAGCAGGCGGGCGGGCAGCGCGGCGGCGGCGTCCTGCACCCAGAACCGGCCCTCGGCGAAGCCGGGCAGCTCCGTCACGCGGGTGCCTGCGGGCAGGCGGGCGGTGCCGGTGGGCAGGGTCTCGGCACCCTCCGGCGCCCCCACGCCGGGCGCGAGCGTCAGGTCCAGCGGCGCGGGCGCGGCATGGGCGAGCGCGATGGCGCGGACCGCATCACCATAGGCGGCGTGCCAAGCGCTCCAGAGCCAGGGCGGGGTGTCCAGGCGCTCGGCGTCCAACTCCTCCAGCGCCGCCGGGCCGGCGGCGGCGAGTTTGCGCAGCACGGCGTTGACCAGGCCGGCGAAGGGCTTCGGGACGGTGGCGACGGTCGCCGCCACGGCCGCGTGCGGCGGTGTGCCGAGAAGCAGCAGCTCCGCCGCGCCGGCGCGCAGCGCGTTCCGCACGACCGGCGGAGGCTCGCGCCGCAGGAACGGCTCCAGCACCGTGTCCAGGCTGCCGGCGCGGCGCAGCACGGCGGCGGCGATGCGGTGCCCCGCCGCCCGGTCGCGCGGGGCGAGGGATGCGGGCAGCGCCTCCAGCGCCTCCTCCAGCGGGCGGCGGCGGCCGAGCACGGCGTCGAGCAGCGCGAGCGCCGCCTGGCGGGCCGGCGTCCCGGCGACTGATCCACGTTCAGGCATGGGGCGCGGTTTATGGCCCCGCGCCGGGGGGCGTGCTAGGGGCCGGCCCGATGCGGCGCGCCCTAGACCTGCTGGACAGGCTGCCGGAGACGCGGTGGCCGCATCTCCTGCTCGTCCTGCTGTGCTTGGCGCTCTGGCTGCCCGGCTTCAACCGCATCCCCGCCGGCGACCGCGACGAGAGCCGTTTCGCCCAGGCGTCGCGCCAGATGGTGGAAACCGGCGATTATGTCCGAATCCGCTTCGGTGAGGTCGAACGCAACAAGAAGCCGGCCGGCATCCACTGGGCGCAGGCCGCTTCCGTCCATGTCATCGAGGCGCTGGGGATCCACCGCGAGGCGCGGGCGCGTATCTGGGCGTATCGCATCCCCTCGCTGGCGGGCGCGATCGTCGCGGTGCTCGCGACGTTCCATTTCGGCCGCGCGCTGGTCGGGCGGCGGGCGGCGTTCCTGGGTGCTGCGATGCTCGCCGGCTGCTTCGTGCTGGCGATCGAGACGCATATCGCGAAGACCGATGCCGCGCTGCTCGGCGCCGTCGCGGTGGCGATGGGGCTGATGGGGCGGGCCTATGTGATGCCCGCCGGCTTCGGTGCGGGCGGGGCGGCGGCGTTCTGGCTGGTGCTCGGCTCGGCGATCCTGCTGAAGGGGCCGATCGGGCCGGCGGTGCCGCTGCTGGCAGGAATCACGCTCTACGCGGCCGACCGGGGCTGGCGGGGCGGCGCGCCCTGGCTGCGCGCGCTGCGGCCCGCCTGGGGCGTGCCGCTGATGCTGCTGGCCGCCGCGCCCTGGTTCGTCGCGGTGACGATCGCGACCGACGGCCGCTTCCTGGCGGAGGCGATCGGCGGCGACATGCTCGGCAAGGTCGGCGGCGCCGACGAGAACCATTGGGGGCCGCCCGGCTACTACCTGCTGACCTTCGGCCTGGCCGCCTTCCCCGCTGCCTTCCTGGTGCTGCGTGCCGCACCCGGCGCCTGGGCCGACCGGCTGCGCCCGGCGACGCGCTTCCTGCTCGCCTGGGCCGTGCCGGTCTGGCTGATGTTCGAGGCGGTGACGACGAAGCTGCCGCATTACAGCCTGCCGGCCTTCCCCGCATTGATGCTGCTGGCCGCGGCCTGGGCGATGGACCCGCTGCGGCGGGAGCCGCCGCGCTGGCTGCGCGCGCTGTCCGCCTTCGCGCTGTTCGGCGGCGCGGCGGGCCTCGGCATCGCCGTCGCCGTGCTGCCCTTCGTATCGGATGGCCGGGTCTTCCCCGTCGCATTGCTCGCCATCCCGATCGGGGCGGCGCTGCCGATCCTGGCGGCGCGCGCGCTGCGGGCGGGGCAGCCGGCGCGGGCCGGGCTGATCGCCGTGTTGCTGGCGGTGCCGCTGAACTGGGTGCTGCTGGCCGGCGTGCTGCCGCGGTTGACCGTCCCCTGGATCTCTCCGCGCCTGGCGGAGCTGGTGCGCCAGGTGGAGCCCGCCCTGCCCGACGAACGGTTCGGCGTCGTCGGCTATCACGAGCCCTCCCTGCTGTTCGAACTCGGCGGCGAAATCCGGCTGCTGCGCGACGGCGCGGAGGCGGCGCGGTTCCTGTCCGAGGAGTCCGGCCGCCTGGTCGCCGTGGCCGATCGGGGCGAAGCCGCGTTCAGGGCGGAGGCCGCGCGGCTCGGCCTGGCGCTGCGCGAGCACGGGATCGTCGCAGGCTTCAACTATTCCCGCGGCCGCCGGGTCGCGATCGGCGTGTATGGAGTGGATGGATGATTGACTGGGTGACCGGAATCGTCGCTGCAGGCGGCTGGCCAGGCGTCGCATTCCTGATGTTCCTGGAGAACCTGTTCCCGCCGATCCCGTCGGAGGTGATCATGCCGCTGGCCGGCTTCGCCGCGGCGCGCGGGCAGATGTCGTTCACGCTGGCGATCCTCGCCGGCATCGTCGGCACGCTGGCGGGGAACGCTTTCTGGTACGAGCTGTCGCGGGCGATCGGCTCCGCCCGCATCCGGCCGCTCTTCGCGCGCTACGGCCGCTGGTTCGCCGTGGACGACAAGGACTTCGACAAGGCGGAAGCGACCTTGAAGAAGCACGGCCCCGTCGCGCTGTTCTTCGGCCGGCTGCTGCCGGGCATCCGCACGGTGATCTCGATCCCCGCCGGGCTCGCGCACATCCCCCGGCACGTCTTTTACCTGTGGACCGGGCTGGGCAGCGCGGTGTGGATCACCTTCCTGACCACGGCGGGCTACTGGCTGGAGGATCATTTCGACAAGGTCGAGGGCTGGCTGGAGCCGCTCTCCTACGTGGTCATCGGCGGCATCGTCGCGACCTATGTCTGGCACGTCTGGAGCCGGCGGAAGCGCCAAGGTGCGTGAGCGTCCTCATCGCAGCGGCGCGACCATGTCCTGCACGAACTGCACGCGCTTGAACCCTTCGAAGTCGAGCCGGACGCCGCCCGTCGCCCCGCCGCGCACCGCGCGGGCGAAGTCGCCGGTGATGCCGGTGCGCGCTTCCTCCTGCGTCAGGCCCTGGTTCGGATTGCGCGCCCAGCGGCGGAAGATCGCGGTGCGCGCGTCGTTGTAGGCGGGTTCGCGCCCGGATTCCTGCGCGATGGCGAGCAGGCCGAGGCTGAAGCCCTGGAACTCCGCAAGCGTGACGCGGCCGTTGCCGTCGGTGTCCATGCTCCCCCAGATGCGCGCGATGTAGCGCTCGCCCTCGTCGGGCACGAGCGTGCCGTCGCCATTCGCGTCCCATGCCTGGAAGGCGGTGCGCAGCACCTCGTCCACGCGGGCGTCGCGGGATTGCGCGAAGGCCGGGCCGGCGAGCAGCAGGCCGGCGAAGGCGAGCATGGATGCGAGGCGGCGCGTCATGGGAGTTTCTCGACCGCTGGGGCCGGGACGGTAGCCAAGGCCCATCCGGCTGTGTAGCCCGGCCGTTGCGACCGCGACCGCCGACTTAGCGGGCGGGCTGCACAAGCGGAAGGCAGTACCCCGCACCGCCGCACGGCGCGCAGCTCATGGCATCGAAGTTGCAATCCCGCCACCTCGTCCGGAGGTGCCCGTCCCATGTCCATCCACCGCCGCGCCGCGTTGCAGGGCGCCGTCGCCACCGCCGCCGCGCTCGCCGCACCCGGTTTCCACCCCGCCGCGGCGCAGGGCCGGCGGGAGACGCTGCTGATGGTCAGCGAGAACCCGCCGAACAGCACGGACATCCACGGCGTCGGCGCCAACCGCCCGGCCTATGAGGCGAGCTGGAACCTCTACGACCGGCTGATGACGTTCGGCGTCAAGAAGGACGCGAACGGCAACGACCACTACGACTACGAGAAGCTGGAGCCGGAGCTGGCCGAGGAATGGGACCTCCGCCCGATGTCCGTGACCTTCAAGCTGCGCCGGGGCGCGCGCTTCCACGACGGCACGCCCGTCACCGCGGCCGACGTGAAGTGGAGCTTCGACCGCGCGGTGACCGTCGGCGGCTTCCCAACCTTCCAGATGGCCGCCGGCAGCCTGGAGAAGCCGGAGCAGTTCGTCGCCGTGGACGACCATACCTTCCGCGTGGACTTCCTGCGCCGCGACAAGCTGACCATGCCGGACCTCGCGGTGCCGGTGCCCGTGATCTTCAACAGCGCGCTCGCCCGCCGCAACGCGACGGAGCAGGACCCCTGGGCGATGAACTGGCTGCGGAGCAATCCCGCCGGCTCCGGCGCGTACCGCATGGAACGCTGGGTGCCCGGCCAGGAGATGGTGTTCGCGCGCAACGACGGCTGGACGCAGGGCGCGCGGCCGCAGCTCGCCCGCGTGATCTGGCGCATCGTGCCGCAGGCCGGCAACCGCCGCGCGCTGCTGGAACGCGGCGACGCCGACCTCAGCTTCGACCTGCCGCCGAAGGATTTCCAGGAGTTGCAGGAAGCGCGGCGGCTGAAGATCATCTCCACGCCGGTCGAGAACGCGCTGCAGTACATCGGCATGAATTGCGCCCGCCCGCCCTTCAACGATCCGCGCGTGCGCCTGGCCGTCGCGCTGGCCACGCCGTATGAGCGCATCATGGAGCAGGCGATGTTCGGCCAGGGCGCCCCGATGTTCGGCGGGCCGGACGCGCCGCAGGGCACCACCTGGCCGCAGCCCTCGCCCTTCCGCACCGACCTCGACCGCGCCCGCGCCCTGCTGGCGGAGGCGGGGCATCCGAACGGCTTCGAGACCACCCTCTCCTTCGATCTCGGCAACGCCACCACCAACGAGCCGATGGCGCTCGCGCTGGCGGAGAACCTGGCGCGCATCGGCATCCGCGCGACCATCAACAAGGTGCCCGGCGCGAACTGGCGGAACGAGCTGCTGAAGAAGGAGATGCCGCTGCTGCTGAACACCTTCGGCGGCTGGCTGAACTATCCCGACTACTTCTTCTTCTGGGGCTATCACGGCCAGAACGCCGTCTTCAACACGATGTCCTACCGCAGCCCCGCGATGGACGCGCTGATTGACCGCAGCCGCTTCGCCGAGGGCGCGGAATACGAGGAGGCGGTGAAGGGCTTCGTCGCGCTGGCCTGGCAGGACGTGCCGCGCATCCCGGTGTTCCAGCCCTACCTCAACGTCGCGATGCAGCAGGGTATCCAGGGCTACCGCTACTGGTTCCACCGGCAGCTCGACTACCGGACGCTGTCGAAGACCGCGTGATGCTGGGTCTGATGGCGCGGCGGATGGCCGCCGCGCTGCCGACGCTGGCTGGCGTCGTCGTCGTGACCTTCCTGCTGACGCGCGCGCTGCCGGGCGATCCTGCGGCGTATTTCGCCGGACCGGCCGCGACGCAGCAGGCCGTGGAGCAGGTGCGCGCGCAGCTCGGGCTGGACCGCAGCCTGCCGGAGCAGTTCCTCGGCTACCTGCGCGACCTCGCGCGCGGGGACCTCGGCGTATCGCTCACCACGGGGCAGCCGGTGCTGTCGGACATCGCGAGCCGGCTGCCGGCCTCGGCGGAACTCACCTTGCTGGCGCTGGCCTTCGCGGCGACGCTCGGCATCGCGCTCGGCGTGCTGGCGGCGCTCAGGCCGAACGGGTGGGTGGACAATCTCTGCCGCGTGGTCGCGACGCTCGGCGTCTGCCTGCCGGCCTTCTTCACGGGGCTGCTGCTGATCTACGTCTTCTACTACCTGCTGGGCTGGGCGCCGGCGCCGCTCGGGCGGCTGGATGCGTTCTCCTCGCCGCCGCCGGGCGTCACGGGGTTCTACCTGGTGGACAGCCTGCTGGCGGGAGAGTTCGAGACCTTCGCATCGGCCGCGGGGCAGATCGTGCTGCCGGCGCTGTCGCTCGGCGTCTTCGCGGTCGCGCCGGTCGCGCGGATCACGCGGGGGTCCATGCTGGCGGTGATGGGCGGCGACTTCATCCGCGCGGCGCGGGCGCATGGGCTGCCGGCGCGCACGGTCATCGTGACCTACGCGCTGCGCAACGCGCTGCTGCCGGTGGTGACGACGCTGGGCATGGTGTTCTCCTTCCTGCTGGGGGCGAACGTGCTGGTGGAGAAGGTGTTCGCCTGGCCGGGCATCGGCAGCTACGCGGTGGAGGCGCTGATCGCCTCGGACTACGCGCCGGTGCAGGGCTTCGTGCTGGCGATGGGGGTGCTGTACGTCCTCCTCAACCTCGGCATAGACCTGCTGTACGGCGTGATAGACCCGCGGGTGGAGATGAGCGCGTGAGCGCGACCTTCGCCCATGCGCGGCACGTGCTGTCGGGCAATCCCGTCACGGCGCTGGCCTTCGGGCTGTTCGGGGTGCTGGTCGCGGCGGCGCTGCTCGGGCCGGCGGTCGTGCCCTTCGATCCCGTCGCCTCGGCGGGACCGGCCTTGCAGCCGCCGTCCGCACGGCACCTCTTCGGCACCGATGCGGTGGGACGGGACGTGTTCAGCCGGGTGGTGGTCGCGACGCGGCTCGACCTCGGGATGGCCTTCGCGGCGGTGGCGATCGTGTTCGTGTTCGGCACGCTGACCGGGGCGGCGGCCGGCTTCTTCGGCGGCTGGGTGGACCGCGTGGTGGGGCGCATCGCGGACACGGTCATGGCCTTCCCGTTGTTCGTGCTGGCGATGGGGATCGTCGCGGCGCTGGGCAACACGGTGGGCAACATCGTCATCGCGACGGCGGTGGTGAACTTCCCCCTCTATGTCCGCATCGCGCGCACCGAGGCCAATACGCGCCGCGACGCCGGCTGGGTGGAGGCGGCGCGGCTGTCCGGCAGTTCCGAAGCCCGAATCCTGCTGGCGGAAATCCTGCCGAACCTGCTGCCGATCATGACCGTGCAGGTCTCGCTCACGCTCGGCTACGCGATCCTCAATTGCGCGGGGCTGTCCTTCATCGGGCTCGGCGTACGGCCGCCGACGCCGGAATGGGGGATCATGGTCGCGGAAGGGGCGAGCTACATCGTCTCCGGCGAGTGGTGGATCGCGCTGTTCCCGGGGCTGGCGCTGATGCTGGCGGTCTTCACCTTTAACCTGCTCGGCGACGGCCTGCGCGACATCGTGGACCCGCGGAGGCGGACGTGAGCGCGGCGCTGCGTTCTGCGCCGGCGGTTCCCGTGCTCGACGTTGGCGACCTGTCGGTCGAGTTCCGCACGCGGTCGGGCACGGTGCGCGCGCTCGACCGCGTCTCGCTGCAGGTCGGACGCGGCGAATGCCTGGGCGTGGTGGGCGAGAGCGGCTCCGGCAAGTCCGTGACGGCCTATGCGGTGATGCGGCTGCTGGATGCGGCGGGGCGCGTCACGGCCGGGCGCATCGCCTTCGGCGGGATGGACCTGCTCGCGGCCTCCGACCGGGAGCTGTCGGAGCTGCGCGGGCGCGAGCTCTCCATGATCTTCCAGAACCCGCGCGCCAGCCTGAACCCGATCCGCCCGGTCGGGCGGCAGATCGCCGACGTGCTGATCCGCCACGGCGGCGTGACGCGCGATCAGGCGCCGGCGCGCGCGACGGCCCTGCTGGCGGAAGTCGGCATCCCCGATCCGGCGCGGCGCGCGCGCGCCTATCCGTTCGAGCTGTCGGGCGGGATGTGCCAGCGCGTCGGCATCGCGCTGGCGCTGGCCTGCCGCCCGGCGCTGCTGATCGCGGACGAGCCGACGACGGGCCTCGACGTGACGACCCAGGCGGTGATCATGGACCTGGTGACGGGGCTGGCGAAGGCGCGGGGGATGGCGACGATCCTCATCACGCATGACCTCGGCCTGGCGACGGAATACTGCGACCGGATTGCGGTGATGCATGCCGGGCACGTGGTGGAGCTGGCGCCGACCGCGGCGCTGTTCGCCGCGCCGCGCCATCCCTACACGGCGAAGCTGATCGCGGCGACGCCGGCGCCCGGCCGCACGCTGGCGGAACTCGCGGCGATTCCGGGCGGCCTGCCGGACCTGCGGCGCGGCGACCTGCCGGAATGCCGCTTCTCCGGCCGCTGCGAACGGGTGGACGCGGCCTGTGCGGCGCCGCTGCCGCGCCACCTGGAGGACGGGCGCATGGTCGCCTGCCACCACCCGCTGTGACCGCGCTGCTGGAGGTGGAGGCGCTGCACAAGCGCTTCCCGGTGGCCGGCGGCGGCGTGCTCGCGCGCCGCCCGCCCGCCTTCCTGCACGCCGTCGAGGACGTCTCCTTCACGCTGAGCGAGGGCGAGACACTGGGGCTGGTCGGCGAATCCGGCTGCGGCAAGTCCACGCTGGCGCGGCTGCTGACCCGGTTGCTCGATCCGACCTCGGGCCGCATCCGGCTGAACGGGGCGGAGATCGGCGGCATTCCGGCGCAACGCTTCGGGGCAAGCGCGTCGCGCGCGGCGATCCAGATGGTGTTCCAGGACGCCGAGGGCTCCATCAACCCGCGGCACACCGCCTTCGAGGCGATCGCGCGGCCGCTGCGCCGCCTCTCCCGCCTGTCCGGCGCGGCGCTGCGCGAGAAGGTGGAGGGCACGGCGGCGCTGAGCGGCTTGCCGCCGGAACTGCTGACGCGCTTCCCGCACCAGCTCTCAGGCGGGCAGAAGGCGCGCGTCGGCATCGCGCGGGCAGTGGCGACGGAACCTGCGCTGCTGGTGCTGGACGAGCCGACGAGCGCGCTGGACGTCTCGGTTCAGGTGGTGATCCTGGACCTGCTGAAGTCGCTGCAAAGGCGGACCGGCGCGGCCTATGTCTTCGTCAGCCACGACCTGAACGTGGTGCGGCTGCTCTGCGACCGCGTGCTGGTGATGTATCTCGGCCGCGTGGTGGAGGAGGGGCCGGCGGAGGCGCTGTTCACCGCGCCGGCGCATCCCTACACGCGCGCGTTGGTCGGCGCGGTCTCGATGCCCGGGCAGCGCGGCGGGGCGCGGGTTCGGCTCTCGGGCGAGCCGCGCAGCCCGATTGACCCGGACCCGAAGGCCTGCCGCTTCCACGGGCGCTGCCCGATTGGGCAGAGCATCTGCGCGAACGAGGCGCCACCGGTGCACCGGCTTCCGGGCGGGCGTCGCGTCGCCTGCCATTTCCCGATCGGAGCGCTTGCCGCATGAGCAACGAGTTCGATGCCGAAGCGTATGCCACGGCCGCTGCCGCCGCGGTGGGCCTGCCGCTCGATCCGGCGCACCTGCCGGGCGTGGTGCTGAACCTGCGGCTCGCGGCGCGGATGGCGGGGATCGTGGAGGGGCTGGCGCTGACGCCGGCCGAGGAGGCCGCGCCGGTCTTCGTCGCCGGGCGGGACGCGCCGTGATGCGCGCCGCGGAAACCGCCGCCGCGATCCGCGCCGGGCGGAGGCGCGCGCGGGAGGTGACGGAGGCCGCGCTGGCCGATATCGCGGCACGCGACGGGCGCCTCAACGCCTTCACCGAGGTCACGGCGGCGCGGGCGCGGGCGGAGGCCGACGCGGTGGACGCTGCTGTCGCGGCGGGGCGCGATCCCGGCGCGCTGGCGGGCGTGCCCTTCGCCGTGAAGAACCTGTTCGACCTGGAGGGGATTACCACCCTCGCGGGATCGCGGATCGAGCGGGACCGGCCGGCGGCGGCGCGCGACGCCTTCCTGGTGTGCCAGCTGCGCGCGGCGGGCGGCGTGTGCCTCGGCGCGCTCAACATGGACGAGTACGCCTACGGCTTCACGACCGAGAACAGTCACTACGGCCCGACGCGCAACCCGCACGACGTGACGCGCATGGCCGGCGGCTCCTCCGGCGGGTCGGCGGCGGCGGTGGCGGCGGGGATGGTGCCGCTGACGCTGGGGTCGGACACCAACGGCTCGATCCGCGTGCCGGCCTCGCTCTGCGGGATCTTCGGGCTGAAGCCGACCTATGGGCGGCTGTCGCGGAGCGGGACCTACCTGTTCGCCGGCAGCTTCGACCATCTCGGGCCCTTCGCGCGCGACGTGGCCGACCTGGCGCTCGCCTACGACGCGCTGCAGGGCACGGATGCGGAGGACCACGCGCAGCAATGGCGCGCGGCGGAGCCTGTCTCCGCGGCGCTGGGTGCGGGGATCGGAGGTCTGCGCATCGCGGTCGCCGGCGGGCATTTCGCGCGCAACGGCCACGCCGAGGCCTTCGCCGCCGTCGAGGCGGTGGCGCGCGCGCTGGACGCGACGCGGAATGTCGAGATCCCGGAGGCCGGGCGCGGGCGCGCGGCGGCCTTCCTCATCACCATGGCGGAAGGCGGCAACCTGCACATGCCGGACCTCCGCACCCGCGCGCACGACTTCGACCCGATGACGCGCGACCGCTTCCTGGCCGGCGCGCTGCTGCCCGCACATTGGCTGATGCAGGCGCAGCGCGTGCGCGCGGCCTATCGCGCGGCGGCGCTGAAGCTGTTCGACGAGGTGGACCTGGTGCTGACGCCCGCCACGCCGTATGTCGCGCCACCGATCGGGCAGGACATGATCGAGGTGGATGGCGAGCGCATCCCGGTGCGGCCCAACCTCGGCGTGTTCACGCAGCCGATCTCCTGCATCGGGCTGCCGACGCTGGTCGTGCCGCTCGCCGATCCGGCCGCGATCGGGGCGCCGGGCGGGCTGCCGATCGGCGTGCAGCTCGTCGCCGCGCCGTGGCGGGAGGAGACGCTGTTCCGCGCGGCGGCGGCACTGGAACGCGCTGGCGTCTGCGCCGCGCCGCAACCGAAGGAATAGGGCCGTGGAGATCAACATTCCCGATGTCGTGGCGGAGGTCACCGCGGCCTTCATGCGCTACGAGACGGCGCTGACGGGCAACGACGTGGCGGTGCTGGACGAGCTGTTCTGGGACAGCCCGCACACGACCCGCTACGGCGTGACGGAGAACCTCCACGGCTATGACGAGATCAAGGCATTCCGCGCCGGTCGGCCAGGCGCAGGCCTGGCGCGGACGCTGCTGCGGACGGTGGTCACGACGTATGGGCGGGACTTCGCGACGGCCAACACGACGTTCCGGCGCGCGAACAGCGACCGGACGGGGCGGCAGAGCCAGACATGGATGCGCGTGCCGGGGGTCGGGTGGCGCGTGGTGTCGGCGCATGTGAGCCTGCTGGTGGAGGCGGGGTAGCGATGACGGCCAGGGGGCGCTGAAGGCGGAGCGGGTTTCCTCCACCCCAGCCCTCCCCCGCAAGTGCGGGGGAGGGAGCGGGCGGTCAGATCAGGATGTTGTCGCCGGCGCCGCCGTTCAGGACGTTGACGCCGCCATTGCCGATCAGCACGTCGTCGCCGTCGCCGCCGAGCAGCGTGTCGTCGCCGGGGCTGCCGACGAGCACGTCGTCGCCCGCGCCGCCATCGGCCGTCAGCGCGAGGAGCGCCAGCAGGCCGGACGCCTCCACAACGTCGTCGCCGGCGAGCGTCCTGATCACCAGGCGGTCGCCGGCGTCGAAGCCGGTGATGTTCACCTGGGCGGCGAGGCCGAGCACCGAGACGCCGCCGTTGTCGCCGACCACCAGCACCACGTCGTCGCCGTTGGTCGCGTTGATGGTGATGGTGTCGGCGGCCCCGTCGCCCGCGCCGCCGAAGCCTGCGAGGTTGACGTTGATCTCCGTCACGTCGGTGCCGGACAGGTCGTTGATGACGATGTTGTCGGCACCGCCGAGCGCGTTGAAGTCAATGGACTCCACGTCGTTCAGGTCCATGACGACGTTCGCGACATCGCGGAAGAAGACCACGCGGCCGCCATTGGCGGAGATGTCAATGTTCTCCGCCACGTTGGCGCCGTTGAACAGCATGGTGTCGAAGCCGGCCTGGCCTTCAAGCACGTCGTTGTCGTCGCCGGGATTCCACACGAAGGTGTCGTCGCCGGCGCCCATGAGGGCGAAGTCGTCGCCGTCGCCGCCGTTGAACAGGTCATTCCCGGCCGAGCCCAGGAATACGTCGTTGCCGAGGCCGCCATTCATGGTGAGCTGGATGGCGCCGGCCTGCAGGCCCGATGCGTCCATCACGTCGTCGCCGCCGAGCCCGTTCAGCACGAGCCGATCGTTGGCGGCTTCCGTGCTGGACAGGTTCACTTCCGCCGGCAGGCCGAACACCCGCACGCCGCCGACATCGCCGGTGACGCCGAACACGTCCGCCCCCTGCGTGGCGTTGACGGTCACCGTGTCGGCCGCGCCGTCCCCGCCACCCGCCGGCCCGCGCAGGTCGAGGTTCACCTTCGTCACGTCGGTGCCGCTGAGGTCGCCGATCACGATGTTGTCGGCGCCGCCGAGCGCGCGGAAGTCCACGACCTCCACATCGTTCAGGTCCATCGTCACGTTGGCGACGTCGCGGGTGAACAGCGCGCGGCCGCCGTTGGCGAAGAGGTTGATGTTCTCCGCGACGTTCGCGCCGAAGAACAGCATCGAGTCGGTACCGTCCCCGCCCTCGACCACATCGTTGCCGTCGCCCGGGTCCCACTGGAACACGTCGTCGCCGGCGCCGAGCAGGGCCACGTCGTCGCCGTTGTCGCCGAAGACGAAGTCGTTGCCGTCGCCGCCGAGGAACACGTCGGCGCCCTGGCTGCCGAGCAGCACGTCGTTGCCCGCGCCGCCGTCCATCGTCAGCTTGACGATGCCGGCGGCCAGCGTTGTGGCGCTGATCGCGTCGTCGCCGCCGAGGCCGTTGATCACCAGGCTGTCGTTCGCGCCTTCGGAGTTGCTGACGTTGACGGTCGCCGGCAGGCCGACCACCGAGTAGGAGGTGCCGCTGCCGAACACGTCAACGACATCGGCGCCGTTCGTGCCGTTGACGATCACCGCATCCGCCGCGCCGTCGCCCGTCGTGCCGCCGATGGCGCCGGCCAGGTTGATGTTCATGGTCGTGACGTCCGTGCCGGACAGGTCGTTGACCGTGATCGTGTCGGTGCCGCCGAGCATGTTGACGTCGATCGTCTCGACGTCGTCGAGGTCCATGACGATGTTGGCGACGTTGCGCGTGAACAGCACGCGGCCGCCATTGGCGGTGGCGGCCATGATCTCGTTCGCCGCGCTGCCGTTGAACAGCATGGTGTCAGTGCCGGTCCCGCCTTCGACCACGTCGCTGCCGTCGCCTGGGTCCCACTGGAACACATCGTTCCCGGCGCCGAGGAGGGCGACATCGTCGCCCTGCTGGCCGTCCACGAAGTCGTTCCCGTCACCGCCGAGCAGCGTATCGTTGCCGTTGCTGCCGAGGATGGTGTCGTTGCCGGTGCCGCCATCCACGGTGATCTTCGTCAGCGCGGCGAGGTTGCCCGTGGCGCTGAAGCTGTCGTCGCCGCCGTTCATGTTGATGACGAAGTTCTCGATCGTCCCGGCGTCAATCGCGAAGGGGGCGGGGTCCACGCGGTCGAAGCGCACGCGCGTCCCGTTCGCCGTCATGGTGAAGATCTCGGCGCCGTTGCCGCCATTGACCTGCGCGGTGTCGTTGCCGGCGCCGCCTTCGAACAGGTCGGTGTCGTCGCCGGGATTCCAGATCAGCAGGTCGTCGCCGGCCTCGCCGAACATCTGGTCGTCGGCGTCGCCGCCGATCAGCGTGTCGTTATCGTCCCCGCCGAAGAGGAAGTCGTTGCCGCCCTTGCCCTCCAGCCGATCGTTGCCGCCCTGGCCGAACAGCAGGTCGGCGCCGGAGCCGCCGATGGCGGTGTCGTTGCCGCCGCCGGCGAAGGTGTTCACGCGGGGCATCGCGCCGTTCGCCTCGTCCACCACGAGGCGGTCGTTGCCGCCCAGCCCGAACATCGTGATGAGGTTCGTATTGGCGACCGTCGGCGTGCCGCCGAGCACCGCCACCGCGCCGCCGTTGACGAGGATCCTGCCCGCCGCATCGCGGCTCAGCTCGACGTCGTTGTCCAGGACATCGCCGAAGACGCTGAGGGTCTTCGCGGACGCAACGAAAGAGGCGGTGACGGCCATGGCACGGTGCTCCGGTCGGGTTTGCAGCCGGGCTTCGGTTTAGGGCCATGTCGTGTCGTCGCGATGTCTCCGCGGGAACAGGTCGGCGTCACGGATGGCGCGATGGCGTCACGCGGGTGTCGCGTGTTTCGCCTGCGTCATCGCGCCGGCGCGGCCAGCAGCAGGCGGTTCAGGCGCTCGAGCGTGCGGGACAGCGCGGCGCGGTCGCGCGCGGCGGCCTCGGCGGAGGCGCCGGCGGCGACGACCCCCTCCATGATCTCGCCCCAGCTGCGCACCCCGTCCACGCGGGAGAGGATGGCGCCGGAGAGGCGGGGGATCGGCACGCCGGCGCGCAGCCCGTCCCAGGTGACCGGCAGCACGCCGTCGCCGCGCAGGCCCTTCGCGAGCGTCGGGCCGTCGAGCTCCCGCAGCACCGGCACCGCCGCGTCGTCGGCCCATGGCGGCGCGATGATGGGATCGGCGGCGCGGACGCAGTAGGCGATGTGGATGCCCATGTTGCCGCAGATCGCCTCGGCCAGCGCGGCGCGTCGCAGCACATCGAGCCCGGCGGCGCGGCTGCGCAGCCGCGGATCGGCCAGCCAGGTGTCTGGGTCGTAGCGCAGCGGCTCCACCAGGCAGGCGATGCGCAGGCCGGCGCCGGCGATCAGTTCCGCGAGCTGCGGCACGGTGAAGGCGCGGTCGCGCGGGTTCAGCAGCAGGTCGTAGAGGCCGGCGTCCCCGCCCTTCAGGTGGTCGTCTATCAGCGGGTTGCGCTTGAGCCAGGCGGTCTCCGGCAGGCCCTTCCACAGGCGCTTCGCGACCTCCACGCGGGTGGGCGGCTCGTGATCGGGCGGGGCGAGCAGGCGCAGCGCATCCTGCAGCATGTAAACGCCGGTGCGGCCGTGCGGCGCATAGACCATCAGGCCGATGCCGCCGCCGGGCGCCAGCACCGAGACCAGCGCGGCCAGGCCCGCGGCGGGATCGGGCAGGTGGTGCAGCACGCCGCAGCAATCCACGTAGTCGAAGGGGCCGAGGCCGGATCGCGGCAGGTCGAGGATGGAGCCCTCCTCGAAGGCGATGTTGTCGAGGCCGCGCGCGGCGGCCCGGGCCGTGGCGACGTGTCGCGCTTCCGCGGAACGGTCGAGCCAGGTGACGCGGCCCGGCCGTTGCAGCCACGCCATCTGCTGCGCCAGCATGATCGTGCCGTCCCCGGAACCGCCGCCGGCCATCAGGGCGTGCAGCGGCTGCGTCGCGGGGCGGCGGGCGCCGAAGACCCAGTGATCCACCTCCCGCAGGTGCGACGGGCTGCCGACGACGAGGCGCCGCGCCTCCTCCCGCGGGTCGCGGGCGGGATAGGGATAGGCCTCGTACTGGGCGGCGAGCTGCGTGTCGGTGGTGTCGGTCATGCGCGGGCCGTGCATAGGCGCGCGGCGCCGGGCGCGGAAGCCGCCCGGTTGTCCGGGCGGGCGCGCGACCGTATCTAGCGCGCCATGCCGCGCATCGCCGTCCTCGTCACCGCCCTGCTCTCGGCTGCCGTGCTCTTCGCTGCCCTGCCGGCGACCGCGCAGCCGCGGCAGCTCGGCACCTATGGCGCCTGGATCGCGGCGACGACGCAGGAAGCCGGGCAGGCCGTGTGCTACGCCTTCACCCGCGCGGCCCGGAGCGAGGGCACGGCGGCGGGCCGCGCCGCGCCGACGCTCACGGTCACGCACCGGCCGGGCGGGCGGGACCAGGTGGCGGTGTCGGCGGGCTACACGCTGCCACGCGGGGCGGAGGTGGCGCTGACGGTGGGCGATTCGGAATCGAAATCCTACGCGACGGTACAGTCCAGCGCCTTCTTCGGCGGCGGCGACCGGCTGGTCGGCACCTTCAGGTCCGGACGCGAGGCGGTGGCGCGCAGCCCGGCACCATCCGGTGGGCGCGCGGTGACCGACACCTTCTCGCTCGGCGGCTTCACGGCGGCCTACGAAGCGATCTCCCGCGCATGCCCGGTGAGGCCGGCGCGATGAGCGATCTGACACAGGCCGAGCGCGACCGCATCCTCGCGAAGGCCGCGCTGTTCGCCCCGCCGGCGGCGACGCTGCCGGATGGGCGGCGGGACCTCGTCGGGCTGTCGCGCGAGGAGCTGGAGCAGGAGATGGTCGCAATCGGCGAGAAGCCGTTCCGCGCCCGCCAGCTCTGGCACTGGATCTATCATCAGGGCGAGACCGATTTCTCCCGCATGCCGACCATCGCGAAGCCGATGCAGGCGAAGCTGGCGGAGCGCTTCGTCGTCGGGCGGCCCGAACCCGCCACGGTGCAGACCAGCGAGGACACGACGCGGAAGTTCCTGTTCCGCTTCCGCGACGGCCAGCAGGTCGAGACGGTGTACATCCCCGACCGGAACGAGGATCGTGGCGCGGTCTGCATCTCGACGCAGGTGGGCTGCACGCTGTCCTGCCGGTTCTGCCATACGGGCACGCAGAAGCTCGTGCGCAATCTCGGCGCCGCGGAGATCGTCGGGCAGTTCATGGGCTGCCGCGACAGCTACGGCGAATGGCCCAGCCCGAAGGACGGCACGCCGCGGCTGCTGTCGAACATCGTCGTCATGGGCATGGGGGAGCCGCTCTACAACTACGCGAACACCGCCAAGGCGCTGCGGATCATCATGGATCACGAGGGCATCGGCCTGTCCCGCCGGCGCATCACGCTCAGCACCAGCGGCGTCGTGCCGATGATGGACAGGGCGGGGGAAGAGCTGGGCGTGAACCTGGCGGTCTCGCTGCACGCGGTGAATGACGAGCTGCGGAACGAGATCGTGCCGCTGAACCGCAAATATCCGATCGCCGACCTGCTCGCCGCCTGCCGCCGCTATCCCGGCGCGAGCAATGCGCGGCGGATCACCTTCGAATACGTCATGCTGCGCGGCGTGAACGACAGCGAGGCGGAAGCGCGGGAGCTGGTGCGGCTGATCAAGGGCATCCCGGCGAAGGTGAACCTGATCCCGTTCAACCCCTGGCCCGGCAGCCCGTACCTGACGAGCCGGCCGGACCAGGTGCGCCGCTTCGCGGAGATCGTGCAGGCGGCGGGCTACTCCAGCCCGATCCGCCGCCCGCGCGGGCGGGACATCCTGGCCGCCTGCGGGCAGTTGAAGACCGAGAGCGAGCGGACGCGCGTCAGGGCCTGATCCCGCTCCGGGTGAGTCGCGTCGCGGCTTCCGCGTTCAGCGCGCCGTCCGGCATTCGCCCTGCCGCCAGCGCCGCCACCTGCCGCACCGTATCCGTCGCCTGGTGCTCGGCCGATTCCGGCGTCAGGCCGCCGATATGGGGCGTGGCGACCACCTTCGGATGCGCGGCGAGCGTCGGGTCCGGCCATTGGTCGGGCGCGCTGCCGACATCCAATGCGGCACCGCCGACCTGGCCGGTGTCGAGCGCGGCCGTCAGCGCCGCCTCGTCCACCAGGCCGCCGCGCGAGAGGTTCACCAGCAGCACGCCGCGCTTCGTGCGGGCCAGCGACTCCGCGTTGACGAGGTGGCGGGTGGACTCGTTCGCGACGGCGAGCGGCATGATCACGTCGCTCTCGGCCAGCAGGCGATCGAGCGTCGCGGCCTCGGCGCCCTCGATCGCGGCATGCGGGTCGTGCGCCAGCACGCGCATCCGCATCACGCGCGCGATCTCCGCCACGCGCCGTGCGATGCGGCCGTAGCCGATCAGCCCGAGGGTGCGCCCGGCGAGTTGGCGGCCCATGCGGGGTTCCGGCACGCGGCCGGCGCGAAAATCCGCCGCGTAGCCAGAGACGCCGCGGGCGAGGTCCACCATCATCCCGATCGCCAGCTCCGCCACGCTGTCGGTGAAGCCGGGCGTGGCCTGCGTCACCAGCACCCCGGCGCGCGACGCGGCCGCGATGTCAATCGTCGAGACGTCCACGGCGACGCGCAGGAAGGCGAGCAGCTCCGGCGCATGGGCGAAGGTCTCCGCGGTGCCGGGCGTCGCGCGGTCGGCGACGATCGCGTCGCACCCCGCGGCGGCCTCCGCCAGCGCGCGGCCGGAGAGCGTGGCGTTGCCGTCGTGCAGCCGCACCTCCGCCACGTCGCGCAGCGCAGCCAGCGCGCGGTCGCCGTAGTAGCCCTCGCGCATCGCCGGCGTGTGGGTCAGCAGCACGCGGAGCATGGGTTTATCCCTGGAACCGTCGCGCGCTAGCCTAGCGCGCATGGACGCGCCTGGCATTCCCTACACGGCCGGCACGGCGCCGCCGCGGATCGAGGTTCCGCCGGGGGCGGTGGATTGCCACTTCCACGTGTACGACTCCGCGGCGACGGTCGCGCCCGGCGGACGGCCGCACGCGGCGGCGACGATCGAGGATCATTCGCGGCTGCTCGCGCGGCTCGGTGTCGCGCGGCGGGTGCTGGTGCAGCCCTCGACCTACGGCTTCGACAACGCGCTGCACCTGGCGACGCTCGATCGGCTCGGGCCCTCGGCGCGCATGGTCGCCGTGGTGCCGCCCGATGCGCCGCTGGACGGGATGCGCGCGATGGCGGCGCGGGGCGTCGTGGGGGCGCGGGCGAACCTCGTGCAGGGCATCCCGCTCTCGGTGGCCGATGTGGCGCCGCTGGCGCGCCGCGTCGCGGAGGTCGGCTGGCATCTGCAGGTCTTCGCCACGGCCGACACGATCGCCGCGATGGCGGAGGTCTGGCGCGCGGCGCCCTGCCCGATCGTGTTCGACCACTTCGCCCAGTTGCCGCTGCGCGATCCGCAGGCGCATCCGGCTTGGCGCGTCGTGACCGGGTTGATGGCGGAAGGGCGCGGTTGGGTGAAGCTGTCCTCGCCCTACAGCCTCGACCAGCGGAACGCGACGGCGGTGCGCGACCTCGCCCGCGCCCTCGTCGCGGCAGCGCCGTCGCGATGTGTCTGGGGCACGAATTGGCCGCACCCGAATGCCGAGACGCTGCCGGACGACGCGGCGCTGCTGGATGCGCTCGGCGATTGGGCGCCGGATGCGGTCACGGCGATCATGGCGGATAATCCGGCCCATCTGTACGGCTTCACCGGCTGATCCCCCAGGCGGCGAGCAGCCCGGCAAGGCCGGCGAGGAGCGCCGGCAGCAGCGCTCCGCGGCAGACGCGCCAGCCGATCGCGCCGGCGATCACCCCCGCTGTGCGCGCGGGCCAGGGCACGGTCGCCAGCAGGCCAGAGGGTGCGGCGATCGCCAGCACGACGAAGGCGGCGAGGGTGGCGGTCGAGACCGCGGCGGCCCAGGCGATCACCGGATGATCGGGCCGCAGCGCGCCGCCGAGACGCAGCCCTGCCGCGCGCAGCCCGAAGCCGGCGAGGGCGGTGAGCGCCAGGGCGAGCGAGGCCTCGCTCATCGCCGCCCGATCAGGAACGCCGCAGTGCCGCCGGCAAGTCCCGCCGCCAGCAGCCCCCAGGCCGGGCCGAGCACCAGGGCGAGGGGCGCCGCCAATGCGCCGCCGATCACCGCCCCGCGCGCGCCCGGCCGGCCGAGATCGGCGGCCAGCAGGAGCGCGAAGTAGAGCGGGTTGGCGAAGAGCAGCGCCGCCAGCAGCGGCCTCGGCAGCACCGGCGCGAGCAGGTGGCCGGCCGCCGTCGCGCCGAGGGCCGCCGTCCAGGAAGCCAGCGCGAAGCCCAGGAACCAGCGCAGGCGCGCGCCCTCCGGCAGGGCCGGGAGGCGGCGCATCGCCGCGGCCCAGGGCGTGATCGCGATGAAGGGGATCGCCAGCGCCCGCGCCGTGCCCCGGCCCAGCAGCGGGGCGATCGCGACGGCCATCGGCAGGAAGCGCGCATTGGCCGCCGTGGCCGCGACGACCGCCGGGATTACGGCGCCGCCCGGCGCGAGGCCGAGCAGCACGAGCTGCCCTGCCATCCCGTACACCGCGCCGGAGCAGGCCACCGCCCATCCGATGCCGAAGCCGGCCTCGGCCACGGCGGCGCCGAAGGCTAGGAAAGTGGCACCCATCGCGAGGGCGGGTGCGCCCGACGCTTCCAGGGCGCCGGCGCGGAAGGGGGCGGCGGGCACCGCGCCAGCTTGCCGCGGGAAGGCGCCGGCGTCAGCCGGGCAACCGCGGGCGCGCCGCCGCGTCTCCTCCGCAAGGATGGGGAGATGAAACCGATGGAGTTCGCGGCCGGGGACATCGTCTATCTGAAGTCGGGCGGGCCGGCGATGACGGTGACGCAGGTGATAGACCCGCTGCATCACCAGCCGGAGGTTGAGTACCGCGTCTCCTGGTTCGCCGGGAACCGGAACGAGACCGCCGTCTTTCCGGGCAGCGCGCTGACCAAGGTCGGCCCGGGGCGCGGGACCGACCCTGGCGAGGGTTAGCTCTCCTCCTCGCGGTCGCTCTCGACCTCGATGTCGCCGTCGAGCGTCTCGTCGGCGTCCTCCAGCTCCTCCGCGTCCTCGATGGCCTCGTCGCCCTCCTCGGTCTCGGCCTCGGCGGCCTCGTCGGGTTCGGCCTCGGCCACGACGACGCGCTTCTTGATGCGGTCGTCCGGCGGCGGGGCGGCGCGCTTCAGCTTCGGTTGTTCGGCGGGTTGTTCGGTGCCGCATTTCGGACAAACGGCGGGGGCGCGCATCAGGTCGTAGAAGCGTGTCCCGCAGGAGACGCAGACGCGCTTCAGTCCGAGTTCAGGCTTGGCCATCAGTGGTCTCGGGGAGGAAAGGGGTCCGCGCGATTGCCACTTCGCGCCCCCCATGTCAAACGGCCGGCCCATGCACGATCCCGCAGCCCCGCGCCCGATGATCGCCCGCGCGCCCGCGCGGCCGCTCCTGGGCGAGGCGCGGGTGCCCGGCGACAAGTCCATCAGCCACCGCGCGCTGATGTTCGGCGCGCTGGCGGTCGGCACCACCGAGATCACGGGCCTGCTGGAAGGCGAGGACGTGTTGCGGACCGCCGCCGCGATGCGGGCGCTCGGCGCGCAGGTCGAGAACCTGGGCGGTGGGCGGTGGCGCGTTGCCGGCCGCGGGATTGGCGGCCTGGTCGAGCCGGCGGATGTGCTGGACATGGGCAATTCCGGCACCGCGGCGCGGCTGCTCTGCGGGCTGCTCGCGGGGCATCCGATCTTCGCGGTGATGACGGGCGACGCCAGCTTGCGGAAGCGGCCGATGCGGCGGGTGACGGAGCCGCTCTCGGCCACCGGCGCGCGCTTCGCGACGCGGGAAGGCGGGCGGCTGCCGCTGGCGGTGGAGGGGGCGGTGGACCCGCTCCCGCTGGATTACCGTGTGCCCGTGCCCTCCGCGCAGGTGAAGTCGGCGCTGCTGCTGGCGGGGTTGTGCGCGCGGGGGATCACCCGCGTGGTGGAGCCGGAGGCGACGCGCGACCACACGGAGAACATGCTGCGGCATTTCGGGGCGGAGGTCTCCGTCGCGCCGGAGGGGCGCGGGAGGGTCGTGGAGCTGATCGGGCAGCCGGAGCTGGTCGCCGCCCCGGTCGTCGTGCCGGGCGACCCGTCCTCGGCGGCTTTCCCGGCCGTCGCGGCGACGCTCGTGCCAGGGTCGGAGGTGGTGCTGCGCGGCGTCGGCATGAACAAGCTGCGGGCCGGGATGTTCGCGACGCTGGCGGAGATGGGGGCCGACATCACCCGCATCGGGGAGCGCGTCGAGGGCGGCGAGAAGGTGGCCGACCTGCGCGTGCGCGCCGCGGCCCTGCGGGGGATCGAGGTGCCGGCGGAGCGCGCGCCCTCGATGATTGACGAATACCCGATCCTGGCCGTGGCGGCCGCGGCGGCCTCCGGTACCACGCGCATGCGCGGGCTGAAGGAGCTGCGGGTGAAGGAGAGCGACCGGCTCTCCGCCACCGCCGCCCTCCTCGTCGCGAACGGGGTGCGGGTGGAGGTCGAGGGCGACGACCTGGTCGTGCACGGCGCCGGCGGAATGCCGGCCGGCGGCGGCTCGGTCGTGACGCATATGGACCACCGCATCGCGATGAGCGCGCTGGTGCTGGGGCTGGCGTCGCGGGCGCCGGTGCGCGTGGATGACGCGGCCTTCATCGAGACCTCCTTCCCAGGCTTCGCCTCGCTCCTGAACGGCATGGTGGGCAATGGCGGCCCAGGCGGGCCGATCGGCGCGGCATGACCGCGCCGCGGGTGATCGCGGTGGACGGGCCCGCGGCGGCCGGAAAGGGCACGCTGGCGCGGCGGTTGGCGGCGGAGCTGGGGCTGCCCTACCTCGATACCGGGCTGCTGTACCGGGCCGTCGGGCGGCGCGTGCTGGACCGCGGCGGCGATCCGCGGGACGCGGCGGTTGCGGTGGAGGAGGCGCGGGCGCTGACCGCTGCCGACCTCGAACGGGCCGACCTGCGCGGCCCGGCGGCGGACATGGCGGCCTCGGCGGTGGCGACCCTGCCGGAGGTGCGGGCGGCGCTGCTGGACTGGCAGCGCGAGTTCGGGCGACGGCACGGCGCGGTGATGGACGGGCGCGACATCGGCACGGTGATCTTCCCGGACGCGCCGGCGAAGCTGTTCATCACGGCGAGCCCGGCGGCGCGCGCGCGACGACGCTGGGCGGAGTTTTCCGCGCGCGGCGTGACGCGTGAGCTTGCCGACGTCGAGGCGGAGATGCAGGCGCGGGACGCGCAGGATGCCGGGCGGGATGCGGCGCCGATGCGGGCGGCGGAGGATGCCGCTGTGCTGGATACGACCGGGCTCGGGATCGAGGAGGCGTTCGCGGCGGCGTTGGCGTTGGTGAGGGCGCGCTTGGCCCCCCCCACCCCGGCCCTCCCCCGCGAGGGGGGAGGGGGATTTGCTTGACTCCCGATAACCCGGCGCTCTATCTGCGCAGTTGAACCGCGCCCGGTAACGGACCGCGGTGTTCCTGTTTTCGGCGGCGAGGGGCGTGTTCGGGCGGTTTGTCCGAACGCAGGCTGCCAGTCAGGGACCGGGACCGGCGGACCGTCACCTCCGCCCCCAGCCGATGGGCCGTCCGGATCCAGGGGGAACCGACACGGCCAGGTCGTGTCCGTGGGCGTCGCCCGCGGGGGCGCACACCCGCATGGCCCGCCAGGGCCACCCCAGGAACCGCATACCGCATGGCAAGTGCCACCACCCTCGACCGTGACACCCACGGGATGGAGGATTTCGCCGCGCTGCTCGACGCGACGCTCGGCGACAACACCGGCTTCGCCGGCAGCGTCATCACCGGCAAGGTGATCCGCATTGACGACGACTTCGCCGTCGTTGACGTCGGACTGAAGAGCGAGGGCCGCGTCCCGCTCAAGGAATTCGCCCCGCAGGGCCAGCGCCCGGAAGTGAAGGTCGGCGACAGCGTCGAGCTCTTCGTCGAGCGCTACGAGGACCGCGACGGCGCCATCATCCTCTCGCGCGAGAAGGCCCGCCGCGAGGAGGCCTGGACCAACCTCGAGAAGTCCTTCACCGCGCAGCAGCGCGTGAACGGCGTGATCTTCGGCCGCGTCAAGGGCGGCTTCACCGTGGACCTCGGCGGCGCGGTCGCATTCCTGCCGGGCAGCCAGGTGGACATCCGCCCGGTCCGCGACGTGACGCCCCTGATGGGCAGCGCGCAGCCCTTCCAGATCCTCAAGATGGACCGCGCCCGCGGCAACATCGTCGTCTCCCGCCGCGCCGTGCTGGAGGAGACGCGCGCCGAGCAGCGTGCCGAGCTCGTCCAGGGCCTGAAGGAAGGCATGGTGCTCGACGGCGTGGTGAAGAACATCACCGATTACGGCGCCTTCGTGGACCTCGGCGGCGTGGACGGCCTGCTGCACGTGACGGACATCGCCTGGCGCCGGATCAACCACCCGAGCGAGGCGCTGACGATCGGCCAGCAGGTCAAGGTGCAGGTCATCCGCTTCAACCCGGAGACCCAGCGCATCAGCCTCGGCATGAAGCAGCTGATGGCAGATCCGTGGGAGAACGTGGCGACGAAGTACCCGGTCGCCGGCAAGTTCCACGGCCGCGTGACCAACATCACGGACTACGGCGCCTTCGTGGAGCTGGAGCCGGGGGTGGAGGGCCTCGTCCACGTCTCCGAGATGTCCTGGACGAAGAAGAACGTCCACCCCGGCAAGATCGTCGCCACCAGCCAGGAGGTCGAGGTCATCATCCTCGACGTGGATGGCCCGAAGCGGCGCATCTCGCTCGGCCTGAAGCAGGCGGCCGGCAACCCGTGGGACGTCTTCGCCGAGCAGAACCCGCCCGGCGCGGTGATCGAGGGCGAAATCCGCAACATCACGGAGTTCGGCCTGTTCATCGGCCTCGGCCCGGACCTGGACGGCATGGTCCACATGTCCGACCTGAGCTGGGACGAGTCCGGCGAGGCGGCGATGGTCCGCTACAAGAAGGGCGACACCGTCAAGGCGAAGGTGCTGGACACCGACATCGAGAAGGAGCGCATCTCGCTCGGCATCAAGCAGCTCGAGGCCGACCCGGCCGCCGAGGTGCTCGACCGCATCCGCAAGGGCGACGTGGTGACGACCGTCGTCACGAAGGTCGAGGCGAACGGCATCGAGGTGAAGGTGGACGAGGTCCTGACGGGCTTCATCCGCCGCGCCGAGCTGGCGCGTGACCGCGCCGACCAGCGCCCGGACAAGTTCGCGGTGGGCGAGAAGGTGGATGCGAAGGTGACCGCGGTGGACCGCGCCGGCCGCCGCCTGGCCCTGACCATCAAGGGCAAGGAAGTGGAGGAGGAGCGCACGGCGATGCAGGAATACGGTTCGTCCGATTCCGGCGCGTCGCTGGGCGACATCCTGGGCGCCGCGATCCGCCGGCGGAACCAGGGCGGCGAGGAGTAGCCTTCGGCTGCCGCCGGTCCCGTGTCGCGGGACCGGCGGCGCTTCACCGACGCATCGCGGCGTCCGGGCGTGCGGGCCGCAGGGCGGGCGGCGGATCGCTGCCCCAGGTGTCCGCCACGCGGTTGTTCACGAAGAACTCGTCGCGCGGCAGCATGTCGGTCAACGCGGCCGGCAACCTTGGCGTCCCGGGCGACCACACCAGGACCTCATCCGTCGCACCGGCCCGGATGTCTGCGAGGCGGCCGGGATGGCCGCGGTCCAGGTGGGCCGCGATCGCCGGCTCATCCAGCCTCGCGAGCAGGCGCGCGCGGGCGTCGGGGACGGAGTCCTCGCTGCCGACCAGGATGTTGGCCGGACGCAGCATGACGACATGCGGGAAGACGGCGGCGAAGGTCTGCACCGCCGACCATGTCGGGGCCCACTGCACCGCCATCCCGCCGGGCGCGAGACGCAAGCGCACGAGTTCGAGGTACTCGCGGCTGTAGAGCAGCCCGCTATGCGAGGTCTGCGGATAGATCGCATCGGCCTGGATGATGTCCCACGACCCCGGCGCGCTGCGCGCCAGCGCGCGCCGTCCGTCGCCGGATTCGAGGCGGATGCGTGGGTCGGCCAGCAGCGCGGCGACCGCACCCGCCGGGTCGAGGGTCGCGTGACTGCGCAGCGTGTCCAGCACGGGCGCGACCAGCTCCACGGCACGCAACTCCCGCAACCCGGGGCTCGCCGCCACGCCCCACGGGGAACCGCCGCTGCCCACGCCGACCGAGAAGACCCGACCGGCATCGGGATGGAGGAGCACGCCCGCCGCGCCGAGCAGCATGTGCTGCGGTTGGAAGGGGATGGAGGCCTGGGCGTGGCCCATGATGAAGAAGGGGCCGCGCTCGCCATCGGCACGTCGCAGCGCGTCGTCCCTCCAATAGGCGATGCCGCTGCGATCCTCGCCGCCGGCATGCGGGACGCCGGGGGCAACGCCGTGGGCGCGGCGCCAGAAATGATCGTTCCGCGGCACCAGCGCGAGCACCGCGGCGCAGCCCGCGGCGGCGAGCAGCGCCGTGCCGCGGCCGGCCAATCCCGAACGGAGTGACCAGCCGAGCCAGCCGAGCGCGAGCGCGAGGGAGACGGCGGCGAGCAGGGCGAGGGTGCCGGCCGTGCCGAGCAGGTGCAGCGTGACGAGTCCGGTGATGACCGATCCCGCCGCGTTGCCGAGGATGTTCGCGAGCTGGACCCAGCCCACGCGGGCGCCGACGCTCGCCAGATCCTGCTGCACGGCGCGTTGCACCAGGGGAAAGGTCATGCCGATCAGGAAGGAGGGCGGTGCGACGACGATCGCCGTCAAGACCAGCGTCAGCGCGAAGGCGCGCCCGCCGAGCCGCCACTGATCCGGCATGAGGATGTCGGCGAAGGGCGGCAGGGGCAGCACCCACCAGAGCGCCAGCAGCAGCAGGGCGGCAACGACGAAGCCGCCGGACTGGACGAGGAAGAAGGCCGGGCGCGGGTCGCGCACCCGCCTCAGCAACATGGAGGCGACCGCCACGCCCAGCCCGTCCGCGAGCAGGAAGGTGCCGAGCACGGTCGGGAACAGGTAGGCGTGGAACTGCCCGACCTGCCCGAGCACGCGGACCCACAGGATCTCCAGTGCGACGATCACGAATCCGGACAGGAAGACGAGGAGGCACCAGAGCGGCAGGCTCCCGGCGCCGACGGTCGCGTCGCGGACGGGCCCCGGTCCGGGCGCAGCCGGTTGCGCCGGCAGCGCGGTGCCGGCGTTGCGCCGCAACGCCGGCACGAGCGACAGCGCCAGCGCCGCCGCGACCAGGTCCAGCGCGGCGGAGACACCGAGCGTGCCGTCGAAGCCGAGCCGGCCGAGCAGCAGCCATCCGCCGACGAGGGCGCCGAGCCCGGCCCCGAGGGTATTGAGGCCGTAGAGCCACCCGACCCGCTCCGCGACCGTATCGAGGCTGTTCGCGACCGCGCGGGCGATCAGCGGGAGGGACGCGCCCATCAGCGTCGTCGGCAGGACCAGACCCGCGAAGCACAGGCCGAATATCGCGACCGGATCGTCCACGACGCCGGCCAGCCGCACCGCGATGAGGTCGTAGAGGAAGGGTTTCGACAACAGGGCGAAGGCGGCGATCGTCGCCTCGCACAGGGCGAAGCCGATCAATGCCCGGGCGGGTGGGAGGCGATCGGCGATGCGGCCGCCGAGCAGGCTGCCGAGGCCGAGGCCCGCCAGGAACGCCCCGACGACGAGCGCGGCAGAGACGGTGTCCGATCCCGCGAAGATGCCGAGCATGCGCTGCCAGGCGATCTGGCAGAGCAGGGCGGCGAAGCCCGAGCAGAAGAACGCGAGCGTGAGCTGCCACATCCAACTATCCCCCAAGTCGCCCGGGAGGCGACAGCGCAGGCGATCGCAACGATAGCGCATCGGCGGCCGCCTGTCCGCCATTCGCAGATGACAGTCGGTCCGATACGCGGGACGAGCCTTGGCCACGCCGAGTTGTGCGGGCATATGCGGTCCATGCCCCTCGACGCAGACCTGCTTCTCGACCGCCGCCGGCTCAAGCGGCGTCTCTCGCTCTGGCGCGGCCTCGCCGTGCTCGGCTTCGCGGCGCTGGTCCTCGCGGCCGTGGCCTGGCGCGGCGATCCGACGGGGATGGTGCCGGGCGGGGCGCATGTCGCGCGATTGAGCGTGCAGGGCTTCATCGGCGACGACCGCAAGGTGGGCGAGGCGCTGGAGCGCGCGCGGCGGGATGGCGCGGTGCGCGCCGTGATCGTCGCGATAGACAGCCCCGGCGGCAGCGTGGCGGGCGGGGAAGCCCTGCACGCCGCGCTCGCCCGCGTGGCGGAGCGCAAGCCGGTGGTGGCGGTGATGGGCGGCACGGCGGCCTCGGCCGGCTACATGGCGGCGCTGCCCGCGAACCGGGTCTTCGCGCGGGAGGCGACGGTCACCGGCTCGATCGGCGTCATCCTGCAATCGCCGAACGTGTCGGAGCTGCTGGCGCGGCTGGGCGTGGACATGGAAACGCTCGCCTCCGGCGCCTTCAAGGACCAGCCGAGCCCCTTCCGGCCCCTCACGGATGAGGGCCGGGCGGAGCTGATGCGCGTGGTGCGCGACCTGCACGACCAGTTCGTGGCGCGGGTCGCCGCGGGGCGCGAGATGCCGGTGGAGCGCGTGCGGGAGCTGGCCGATGGGCGCGTCTTCACGGGGCGGGAGGCGATCGGGCTCGGCCTGGTGGATGCGATCGGGGGCGAGCCGGAGGCGCGCGCCTGGCTCGCCGAGACCCGTTCCGTCCCGGCGGCGCTGCCGGTGCGCGACCTCGAAACGAGGGGCTTCGCCGAGCGCACCTTCGGCGCCGCGATCTCGGGCCTTTTCCGGGGCTTCGTGACCGAATGGCTTCTCGTTGACCGCGTGCGCGCCGTTTGGCAGCCTGCCCCCTGAACACTGCGGCGTGAGCCGCGATCAGGGGATGGCGATCGGCGATGACGAGATCGGAACTGATCGCCGGGCTGGCCGCCTCGAACCCGCATCTTCGCCAGCCCGACGTGGAGCTGATCGTCTCGACCATCTTCGACGAGATCACCGACGCGCTGGCGCGCGGCGACCGGGTGGAGCTGCGCGGCTTCGGCGCCTTCTCGATCAAGAAGCGCGATCCGCGGACCGGGCGCAACCCACGCACCGGGACGTCGGTGGAGGTCTCGGCGAAGGCGGTCCCGTATTTCAAGCCGGGCAAGGAGCTGCGGGAGCGGGTGAATGGCGGGCCGCTGCAGGCCGCGCCGCGCAAGGTGCGGGCGGTCGGGTAGCGCTTTCGCAGGCGCGCCGGCGGGCGTAAGGGTGCGCGCCGCCGCCGGGGAAGGGTCGCCATGCGCTGGGTGCTGTTCGTTCCGCTGCTGATCCTGCTCGCGCTGTTCGCGCTGTCCAACCCGCAGGACGTGGAAATCCGGCTCTGGCCCTTCGACCTCGCCTGGATCTCGCCGCTCGGGGTCGCGGTGCTGCTGCTCTGCGCCGTCGCCTTCCTGATCGGGGCGGGGATCGCCTGGGCGGCTGCGTTGCCGGCGCGGCGGCGGGCGGCGCGGGTCGAGAATGCGGCGAAGCTGCTGGAAGCGGAGCTCGCGGCGTATCGCGCGCGGGACGAGCAGGCGCGGCGCGACGCCGACATGGGCCGCGTGCCGGACGCTGCCGTGGTGCCGCATGAGCGGGCGCTGACGTCCCGATGAGCCGGCGCTGCGGCCTCTGCGTCGCGCTGGACGCGCCGGACCTGGTGACGGCGGAGGGCTGGGCGCGGGCCGTCGCGCCGGGGGCCGGGCTGCTGAAGGTGGGGCTGGAGCTGTTCGCGGCGGAGGGCGGCGCGGCGGTGCGTGCGATCGCGGCGCACCGGCCGGTGTTCCTCGACCTCAAGCTGCACGACATCCCGAACACCGTTGCGGGCGCGGTGCGCGCCCTGGCGCCGCTGCGGCCGGCCTGGGTCACGATCCATGCGGCCGGCGGTTCGGCGATGATCGCGGCGGCGCGGGAAGCGGCGGGGGACGGCACGCGCATCCTCGCGGTCACGGTGCTGACCAGCCTCGATGCGGCCGCACTGGCCGAGACGGGGGTGGCGGGCGGGCCGGTGCAGCAGGTGCTGCGGCTCGGGCGGCTGGCGGTGGCCGCCGGGGCGGACGGGCTGGTGTGCAGCCCGCGGGAGGTCGCGCCGCTCCGCGATGCGCTGGGCGACGGGCCGGTGCTGGCGGTGCCGGGCGTGCGCCCGGCCGGCAGTGCGGCGGACGACCAGGCGCGGATCGCAACACCGGAGGAGATGGCGCGGGCGGGCGCCGATTGGATCGTGGTCGGCCGGCCGATCACGCGGGCGCCCGACCCGGGCGCGGCGGCCATGGCGATCTCGCGGAGCCTCGGGTGATCGTCAAGATCTGCGGGATCAACGACGCGGCGGCAATGGAGGCGGCGGCCGGCGCGGGTGCCGACCTCGTCGGCTTCGTGTTCTTCCCGGCCTCGCCGCGCGCGGTGACGCCGGCGCAGGCCGCGGCGATTTGGCGGCCGGGGATGGGGCCTGGGATGGGGCCGGGCGCGGTCGGGCTGTTCGTGGACCCGTCCGACGACGAGATCGCGGAGGTCCTGAAGATGCTGCCGCTGGACCTGCTCCAGTTGCACGGCGACGAAACGCCGGAGCGCTGCGCGTCGGTGCGGGCACGGTTCGGGCTGCCGGTGATGAAGGCGCTGGGGATCGGCGCTCCGTCCGACCTCGATCGCCTGGCGGCCTATGCGCCGCATGTGGACCGCTTCCTGCTGGACGCGAAGGCGCCGCCGGGCGCGCCCCTGCCTGGCGGCAACGCCGCGCCCTTCGACTGGACGATCACCGCCGGCCGCACGATCCCGCGCCCCTGGCTGCTGGCGGGCGGGCTGACGCCGGCGAACGTCGCCGACGCGATCACCGCGTCCGGCGCGCCTGGGGTGGACGTGTCCTCGGGCGTCGAACGGGCGCGGGGCTTCAAGGACCCGGCGCGCATCGCGGCCTTCATGGCGGCGGCACGGCGGTCGGCCGGACCATAGCCGTCACGCAGATGTCAGTCCCGGAACGGAGTGGCGCGCGGGGTTCGCGGGTTGCGGGCGCGTCGCGCCGCCTCGCAGAGTGCGCGACGGGAGCCGACGACCGCGGACCGGAGGAGCTTGCAGGGCATGGCCGTGGCTTCGGGTGAGGAGACGGCCGTGGCCGGCCCGCGCCGACCCCGGCTGGCCACGCACCTCGTGGTGCTCGTCCTCGCGGTGCTGCTGCCGGCGCTCGTCATCGGGGCGGTGGCGGCCTGGGATGCGCTGCGCCGGCAGGAAGCGGCGACCGAGGCCCGCATGCTGGACACGGCGCGCGCGCTGGCCACCGCGCTGGACGGGAAGATTACCGGCGCTGTCACGACGCTCCGCGTGCTGGCCGCCTCGGCGGACCTCGATCCGGGCGGGGACCTGACCCGCTTCCGCGACCTGGCCGAGGCGGCGGGACGCGCCCTCGGCGCATGGGTCAGCGTCACCGAGCGGGACGGGACGCAGGTGCTGAACACGCAGCGCCCGGCCGGCGATCCGCTGCCCGGGCCGGGCGGCGCGATCGGGCCGGCCGGCGGCGGGGCGTGGATCCGCCGGGCCTTCGAGACCGGCGAGCCGGTGGTGACCGACGTCGCGACCGGACGGGTCTCGGGCCGGGCGATCGCGGTCGTTTTCGTCCCCGTCCTGCGCGGGGGCGAGGTGCGGCGGGTTCTCGGCACGGCGCTGCTGCCCGAACGCTTGGCGGAGACCCTGGCGGGCCAGGCGGCGGCGGGTGCGGGGGCCGTGGCGCTGACCGACGGGCGCGGCGTCCTCGTCGCCCGCTCGCGCGATGGCGAGAGGCTTGCCGGCCGCACCCGGCCGCAGCGCGACGACGGTCCGGCCGGCGAGAGTGGGGTGCTGAACGGCACCAGCATGGTGGATGGCAGCGCGATCCGCACCGCCTATCACCGCCTCTCGGCGGCGCCGGGCTGGCATGTCTGGGTGAATGAGCCGGAGGCGTCCTTCGCGGCGGCGCGGCGCGCCTCGGTGCTGGCGCTCGCGGGCGGGGCGGCGCTGGCGCTGGCGCTCGGCCTGCTGGTCGCGGCGGTGCTGAGCCGGCGGCTGCTGCGCCCGGTGGAGGCGATCGTCGCGCATGCCGAGGCGGTCGCCTCGGGCGAGGTCGCGGAGGACGCGCCGGCGGCGCCACCCGCGCGGGTCGCCGAATTCGAGCGGCTGCGCCGCGCCGTGGCCGGGGCGGAGGCCGCGCTGCGCCGGGTGCAGCGGATCGGCCGGGTCGGCGGCTTCGAGATTGACCTGCGGAGCGGCGTGAACCGGCGCTCCGGCGAGTACATGCGGGTGCAGGGCCGCGGGGCGCGCGCGGCGCTGGAGCGGCACGAGGATTGGGTGCGCCGCCTGCACCCCGACGACCGCGTGCGTGCCGAGCGGCATTTCCTCGCCGCGACCGCCGATGACGCGGCGGATACGGCCTATGCGCAGGAATACCGCATCGTCACGCCGGCGGGCGAGGTGCGGTGGATCTACGCGCTCGCCGAGATCGAACGGGCGCCGGATGGCCGCGCGCTGCGGATGGTCGGCGCGCATGTGGACGTGACCGCGCTGAAGGACGCGGAAGCCGCGCTGCGCGACAGCGAGGAACGGCTGCGCCTGGCGCTGGAGGCGGCGCGGCTCGGCGCATGGGAGATTGACTACCGGACCGGCCTGGCCACGCGGACGCAGCGGGCGCTCGACATCTTCGGCTTCGCTGGCGGGGCGGACGTCGCGCCCCATGCGGACTGGCGCGATCGCGTGCATCCAAAGGACCGGTCCCGCGTGGCCGAGGCGATCGGCGCGGTGCGCACGGGGCGAAGCGACGGCTACCGGATCGAGTACCGCTTCCAGCGCCCGGACGGGCGCTGGATCTGGGTGGAGAGCCATGGGCGCGCGGCCGGGCTCGACCCCGGCACGGGCCGCCCGGCGCGGCTGATCGGCACGAGCCAGGACATCACGGAACGCAGGGAGGCCGAGGACCGCCAGGCGGTGCTGGTGCACGAGCTGGACCATCGCGCGAAGAACACGCTGGCGGTCGTGCAGGCGACGCTGCGGTTGACGCCGCGCGAGGATGCCGGGGCGTTCTCCCGCGCGGTGGAGGGACGGGTGAACGCGCTGGCGCGCGCCCATACGTTGCTGGCCAATGCGCGCTGGCAGGGGGCGGGGCTGCGGGAGGTGGCCGAGGATGCGCTCGCCCCCTTCCTCGGCGCGAACGGCCCGGCGGCGGAGTTCCGCGGACCGCCGGTGTCGCTCTCGACCGGGGCGGTGCAGGCGCTGTCCATGGCGTTCCACGAGCTGGCGACGAACGCGGCGAAGCACGGCGCGCTATCGGTCGCCGCGGGGCGCGTCCTGCTGGGCTGGGTGCGGGAGGGTGACGCGCTGACGCTCTCCTGGAGCGAGGAGGGCGGACCGCCCGTGACGGGGGCGCCGGCCTCGCGGGGTTTCGGCTCCTCCCTCGTCACCGCCACCGTGGCGCGGCAGCTCGGCGGGCGGATGGAGGTGACTTGGCGGCCGGCGGGGCTGCTCTGGGTGGCGCGGCTGCCGATGGCGCGGCTGGTGCCCGGGGGCGGCGAGGCGGGAGGCGAGCCGGGCGGCGCAGCGGCGGAACCGGTGGTCGAGGCGCTGGCGGCCGGCTCCGCGTGATCCGGGCGGCGCGCCCGGGCGACGCCGCGGCGATCGGCGCGATGCACGCCGCGTCCTGGGCGGAGGCCTATCCGCCGCTGGTCGAGGCCGGGCTGATTCCGCGCGGGCTGTTCGAGGAGATGACGGATCCCACGCGCCGCATCGCCGCCTGGACGCGGATGCTCGCGACCCCAGCGTTGCTCGACGGCACGCGGTTGGCCGAGGAGGCGGGCGAGGTGGTCGGCTTCGTGCTGGCGGGCGCGGCGCGCGACGCGGCGCTCGGCACGGGCGGCGAGGTGATGGGCCTCTACCTGCTGCGGCGCGCGCAGGGGCGGGGGCTGGCGACGGCGCTGCTCGGGGCAGGGCTGGGTGTGCTGCGGGCAGCGGGCCATGGCGATGCCGGCGCCTGGGCGGTGGACGGCAACGCGCCGGCCGAGCGCTTCTACGCCGCGCGCGGCGCGGTGCCGGGGGCGCGCCGGGTGGAGCATCGCGGGCCGCATGCGCTGCACGAGACCGGGTGGATCTGGCGCGACCTTTCCGGCCGGCCGTGACCTGCCCGCCGCATCGCGCTAAGACGCGCGATAGCCATCGCGCCGAGGCGCGGGGAGCCTGAGGACACGATGCGTTGAACAAGCCCCTTCCCAATTCGCTCCGCCAGGGCCCTGATACGCGCGGCCGGTTCGGCACCTTCGGCGGCCGCTTCGTGGCCGAGACGCTGATGCCGCTGATCCTGGAGGTCGAGCGCGCCTACGAAGCCTCGAAGCGCGACGCCGCCTTCCAGGCGGAGTGGCGCCGGCTGCTGACGCATTACGTCGGCCGCCCGAGCCCGCTGTGGTTCGCGGAGCGGCTGACGGCGCATCTGCGCAAGGACGCGCCGGAGGGCATGGGGGCGAAGGTCTATTTCAAGCGCGACGAGCTGAACCATACCGGCGCGCACAAGATCAACGCGGTGCTCGGCCAGATCCTGCTGGCGAAGAAGATGGGCAAGACGCGCATCATCGCTGAGACCGGCGCGGGCCAGCACGGGGTCGCGACCGCCACCGCCTGCGCGCTGATGGACCTGCCCTGCGTGGTGTACATGGGCGCGACCGACGTGGAGCGGCAGCAGCCCAACGTGTTCCGCATGAAGCTGCTGGGTGCGGAGGTGCGTCCCGTGACCTCCGGCGCCGCGACGCTCAAGGACGCGATGAACGAGGGGCTGCGCGATTGGGTCGCGAATGTGCACGACACCTATTACTGCATCGGGACCGTCGCCGGCCCGCACCCCTATCCGCAGATGGTGCGCGACTTCCAGAGCGTGATCGGCGAGGAGGCGCGGGAGCAGATGATGGCCGCGGAAGGCCGCTTGCCGGATGTGCTGGTGGCGGCGGTCGGCGGCGGGTCCAACGCGATGGGGCTGTTCTTCCCGTTCCTCGATGACACCGGCGTCGCGATGGTCGGGGTGGAAGCGGCGGGGCGCGGTCTCGACAGCGGCGAGCATGCGGCGGCGTTGTCGCGCGGGCGGCCGGGCGTGCTGCACGGCAACCGCACCTATCTGCTGCAGGACGGCGACGGGCAGATCACGGAGGCGCATTCGATCAGCGCCGGCCTGGATTACCCCGGCGTCGGGCCGGAGCATTCCTGGCTGCACGAGCTCGGCCGCGTGCAGTATGTCGGCGCGACCGACGAGGAGGCGCTGGCGGCCTTCCAGCTCTGCTCGCGGCAGGAGGGGATCATCCCTGCGCTGGAGCCGGCGCATGCGCTGGCGCATGTCCTGAAGCTCGCGCCGACGCTGCCGCGGGAGGCGATCGTGCTGATGAATCTGTGCGGGCGCGGCGACAAGGACATCTTCACCGTCGCGAAGCATCTGGGAGAGCGCATTTGAGCCGCATCGCGACCCGCTTCGCGCGGCTTCGCGCCGAGGGGCGCGGGGCACTCGTGACCTATCTGCAGGCCTTCGACCCGGATCGCGCGACCTCGCTGGAGATCCTGCGCGGGCTGCCCGACGCCGGCGCCGACGTGATCGAGATCGGCGTGCCCTTCACCGATCCGATGGCGGACGGCCCGGCGATCCAGAAGGCGGGGCTGCGCGCGCTGAAGGCGGGCGCGACGGTGGTGGGCGTGCTGGATCTCGTGCGCGCGTTCCGGGACGCCGAACGCGATACGCCGGTGGTGCTGATGGGCTACCTCAACCCGATCGAGACCTACGGCACCGCGCGCTTCTGCGCGGATGCGGCCGGCGCGGGCGTGGACGGGCTGATCATCGTGGACGTGCCGCCGGAGGAGGCGGACGAGGTGGAGCCGCATGCGCGCGCGAACGGGCTGGACCTGATCCGCCTGGTCGCGCCGACGACGGACGAGGCGCGGCTGCCGCGCGTGCTGGGTGCGACGACGGGCTTCATCTACTACGTCTCGATCACCGGGATCACGGGGACGCGGAGCGCGGATTACGCGTCGCTCTCGCCGGCCATCGCGGCGCTGAAGCGGCATACGGAGCTGCCGGTGGCGATCGGCTTCGGCATCCGCACGCCGGAGCAGGCGGCGATTGCTGCTTCCGTTGCCGACGGCGCGGTGGTGGGCACGGCGCTGGTGGAGACGCTGGCGGCGAGCCTGGATGCGGACGGGCGCGCGACGGGGGAGACCGTGGGGCGCGTGTTGGGACGGGTGCGGGGATTGGGCGAGGCGGTCCGGGCGGCGCGGAAGGTGGCGGCGTGAGGAGGATGCGCCAATGAACTGGATCAGCGATTGGGCGCTGCCGAAGATCAAGGGCCTGTTCGGCGCGCCGCGGGAGGTGCCGGACAACCTCTGGCACAAATGCCCGGCCTGCGAGCAGATGATCTTCCACCGCGACCTCGAGCGGAACCTCTTCGTCTGCACCAATTGCGGTCACCACATGCGGCTGTCGGCAGGGGCGCGGATCAAGGCGACGCTGGATGAGGGCTGGTCGCGGATCGAGCTGCCGAAGGCCCCGCCCGATCCGCTGCGCTTCCGCGACCAGCGGCGCTATTCCGACCGGCTGAAGGACGCGCAGGCGAAGAACGCGATGGACGATGCGGTCGTCGTCGCGCAGGGCAGCATTGAGGGGCGCAAGGCCGTCGTCGCCGCCTTCGAATTCGCCTTCATGGGCGGCTCCATGGGTGCCGGCGTGGGCGAGGCGATCGTCACCGCGGCGAAGCTCGCCGTGCTGCAGGACGCGCCGCTGATCGTCTTCACGGCTTCGGGCGGCGCGCGGATGCAGGAGGGCACGGTCAGCCTCATGCAGATGCCGCGCACGGTGATCGCGACGCGCCTGGTGAAGGAAGCCGGGCTGCCCTTCATCGTGGTGATGTGCGACCCGACCACCGGCGGCGTGACGGCGAGCTTCGCGATGCTCGGCGACATCCAGATCGCGGAGCCCGGCGCGCTGATCGGCTTCGCGGGCGCGCGGGTGATCGAGCAGACCGTGCGGGAGAAGCTGCCCGAGGGGTTTCAGCGCGCGGAGTACCTGCTGGAGCACGGCGTGCTGGACATGGTGGTGAAGCGCCACGACATGCGCGCGACGCTCGGGCGCGTGATCTCCCTGCTGCGCGAGAGACTGCCGCCGATCACCGCGGCGGCGCCGGCGAACGACCTGCCCGCGCTGCCGGCACCGGAGCCCGTCGAGGCACCGAAGCCGGCTTGAGCGAGTTACCGGCGTCCCGCTCGGAAGCGATCATCGAGCGGCTGCACGCGCTGCATCCGAAGCTGATTGATCTCAGCCTCGGGCGCATGCGGCGCTGCCTCGATGCGCTGGGCAACCCGGAGCGGCGGCTGCCGCCGGTGGTGCACGTGGCCGGGACGAACGGCAAGGGCTCGACCTGCGCCTTCATCCGCGCGATCGCGGAAGCGGCGGGGCAGCGCGTGCATGTCTATACCTCGCCGCACCTCGTGCGCTTCCACGAACGCATCCGGCTGGCGGGGGAGCTGGTGGGCGAGGCGGCGCTGACGGAGGCGCTGGAGCATGTGGAGCGCGTGAACGCCGGCGCGCCGATCACGGTGTTCGAGGTGACGACGGCCGTGGCCTTCCACCTCTTCGCGACGGTGCCGGCGGACCTGCTGGTGCTGGAAGTGGGCCTCGGCGGGCGGTTCGACGCGACGAACGTGGTGGACCGGCCGGCGGCCACGGCGATCACCAGCGTCTCCATGGATCACATGGAGTTCCTCGGCGACACGCTGGGCAGGATCGCCTTCGAGAAGGCGGGCATCATCAAGCCCGGCGTGCCCTGCGCGACCGGCGTGCAGGACGATGCGGCGATGGAGGTGATCGAAGGCGTCGCCGCGGAGGGTGGTGCGACGCTGCGTGCGCGCGGACGCGACTGGGACGTGACGCGGCATTCCGATGGCATGCTGACGTACCGCGACGCGGCGGCTGACACCCTGCTGCCGCGCCTCGGCCTGCCCGGGCCGCACCAGGCCGACAATGCCGGCATCGCCATCGCTGCGCTACGCGCCTGGAACCCGCCCTGGCTGAAGGAGGCCGCAATCCGCGACGGCGTCGCGCGCGCGACATGGCCGGCGCGGATGCAGCGGCTTGCGGGGCGGCTCGCGGCGCTGCTGCCGGAAGGGTGGGAGCTGTGGCTGGATGGCGGGCACAATGCCGGCGCGGGCGCTGCCATCGCAGCGCATCTGGCGGAGAACTTCGCGGACCGGCCGGTGCATGTGCTGGTCGGCATGAAGGGCGGGAAGCAGTCGGCGGAGTTCCTGAAGCCGATCATCCCGCACGCGACGACGCTCCGGGCGGTGCGGGAGCCGGGGCAGCACCTGGCGATGCCGCTTGAGGCGATCGTGGCGGCGAGCGGGGGCGTCGCGCAGGTCGGCGGGACGGTGGAGGAGGCGCTGCGGGCGCTGCCGAAGGATGGCGGGGCGGCGCGGGTGCTGGTCTGTGGGAGCCTGTATCTGGCGGGGGAGGTGCTGAAGGGGGATGGGGCGATTTGAGGGCGGCGCGCGGCTTTCCCCCCCCCACCCCGGCCCTCCCCCGTAAACGGGGGAGGGAGATGGGGGTCACCCCGGGGTCAGGCGCAGGATGCGGCCGCGGGCCTCGTCGGTCAGGATCAGGAGGGAGCCGTCGGCGGCGACCGCGACATCGCGCATGCGGATGCGGCGATCGAACAGCAGGCGCTCCTCGCCGGTCACGCGGTCGCCATCGGTCGTCAGGCGCACCAGGCCGGGGGGGTTGAGGGCGGCGAGGAAGAGGCTGCCGCGCCAGGCCGGAAACGCGGACCCGTCGTAGAAGGCCATGCCGGAGGGGCTGACCGAGGGCGTCCAGTGGAATAGCGGCTCCTCGATGCCGGGCGCGCTCTGGCGGCCGGTGCCGATCGGGCTGCGGTCGTAGTCCACGCCGTAGCTGACGATCGGCCAGCCGTAATTCGCGCCGGGACGGATCAGGTTCACCTCGTCGCCGCCGCGGGCGCCGAACTCGGCTTCCCAGAGGCTGCCGGTGAAGGGATTCAACGCGAGGCCCTGCGGGTTGCGGTGGCCGTAGGACCAGATCTCCCCGCGCGCATTCGCTTGTCCGACGAAGGGGTTCTCGGCCGGCACGCGGCCGTCGCGGGTCAGGCGCAGCACCTTGCCGGCCAGGTCGTCCAGGCGCTGCGCGCGCTCCTTCACCTCGAAGCGGTCGCCGGTGGAGAGGAAGAGGTGGCCGTCGCGGCCGAAGGCGATGCGGCAGCCGAAGTGGTTGCGGCCGGAGGATTGCGGGGGCGTCGCGTCCAGCACGGGCTGCACGCCCTCCAGCGCCGATGCGTCGGCGGCGAGCCGCGCGCGGACCAGCCGGGTCAGCGCGCCGCCCTGCACCACCTGGGAGTGGCAGAGGAACAGCTCGCGCGTCGTCGCGAAATCGGGCGCCACCGCCACGTCCAGCAGCCCGCCCTGCCGTGCCGCCTCGACATCCGGCACGCCGCCGAGCGGGGCGGAGACGGTGCCGTCGGTGCCGACGAGCCGCAGCCGGCCGGGCCGCTCCGTCACCAGCAGGCGACCATCCGGCAGCACCGCCGCGCCCCAGGGCCGTTCGAGTCCGGTGGCGAAGGTCGTCAGACGGAAGCTCGCCGCCTGGGAGCGGACGGTCTCGCCCTCCTGCGCGGCGGCGGCGGGGGAGAGCAGGAGCAGCAGGGCCAGGATGCGTCGCATCGCCGGCAGATGGGCGCTGCCGCGCGGAGGGGAAGGCTCAGAAGGCATAGAGGTCGAGCGCGCCGTGCAGGCGCGCGCGCAGCTTGTCGAGTTGCGGCCGGTCGTCCTCCTCCGCCGCCTTCTCGACCACCTTCGCGTAGTTCAGCACGTTGAAGGCCCGCAGCGCCGGCGCGGCCTCGGTGATCTCGCGCGGGGTCATGCCGTAGCCGGCCAGCATCTCCTCCTTCGCGTCCACGGAGAGGTCGTGCAGCGCGAGGGAGAGGTCCCACCAGGGCGCGGCGTTGCTGGTGCAGAACTCCCAGTCGAGGATGGCGGCCACCTCGCCCTCCTCCGTCGCGACGGCGTTCTTCAGGCGCAGGTCGCCGTGGTTCAGCACGGGCTTCGGATCCCAGCCGGCGATCTCGTCGAGCGTCGCGCGCAGCGCCTTCAGCGCGGGCTTGGCCAGCATGTCGTGGCGTTCGAGGATGGCCAGGCGCTCCGGCCCGCGGAACTCGCGCTTCAGGTAGTCGGACCAGCTGTCCTTGCGGGAGAGGCGGTTCTCCGACCAGTCAAAGGTGTTGCCGAAGCCGTGCGTGCGGATGCCGTGCAGCGTGCGGGCGTGGCGGCCGAGCTCGTGGAGGATGCGGAAGCGGTGCGGGTGGTGCGTGCCCTCCGTTCCCTCCACCTTGCGGGCGACCATGTAGGGGAAGCCGATCGGGTCGGTGCCGACTTCCAGCACCTCCGCCACGGGCACGCCGGCTTCCCGCGCGCGGGCCATCGCCCACTGCTCCTTCAGGTAGTCCTTCACCTTGCCGGCGTGGCCGCTGAGGCGGAGGACGAAGGTGCCCTCGGCGTGGCGCGCCTCGAAGACGAAGTTGGTGAGGCCGCCGCCCAGCGCCTCCACCCTGGCGGGCTTGCCGCCGAGCAGGTGGGAGAGGACCTTCCCCGCCAGGCGCTGCGCCTGCCTAGCGTCGAGGTCGTCGGTTTCGGCGGCGGGTGCGGTCGCGGTCATCGCGTGTCCCCCTGGAGCTCGGCGAGGCGGCGCAGCACGCCGCCCAGGCCGGCCGGGTCCGGCACGCGGATGGTCGCGGCGAGGCCGCGATGGTCGAGGTCCATCGGCCCGACCTGCACGGCGAGGCCGCAGCCGCCGAGGAAGCTGTCCATCGGCGTGTCGCCGCAGCCGACGGAATGCGACAGGTCGAAGCCCAGGCGTTCGGCCAGGCGCCGGGCGCCGGCGAGCTTGTCGAGGCTGCCGCGCGTGACGAAGCTGCCGGGGCGCGCATGCTGGTAGGCCATCAGCCGGTCGCGCGGCGCGTCCACGAGGACGAAGATCATGCAGACCTCGCGCTCCGTCAGGCGCGCGCGAAGGCTGCCGGCGTCGCCGGTGAAGACCTCCGACGCGCTGCGGTATTTCGCGCGCGCGCCGTCCACGCGCGTCGGGTCGGGGGTCCAGATGATCTCGCCGGCGGTCCAGTCGCGGGGGTAGTGGAAGACGAGGAGCTCGCCGATGCCGCCGGCGGCCATCGCCTCGACCTCCCCGAGCACGTCCTCGATGTCGGCGGGCTCGAGCGGGATGGCGTCGAGCTCCTCGAACACCACGGCATCGCCGGAGGTCTCGCGCAGGACGCCGGTGATCGCGCCGTTGAGCGAGACGAGCGGGAGGGGCGCGTCGGTGATCGCGGCCCAGGCGCGGCCGAAGGTGCGGACGACGTTGAGCGGAAAGCGCAGCGTGTTGATGGCGACGGGGCGACCGAGGTCGTTGAGGCGCTTGAGGCCGAACTCGACCTCCGGCGCGACGACGACCTGGCCGGCCCGTTCGAGCACGGCGGTGCCGTCGAGGTCGGTGATGACGGCGCCGGCGCGGGCGAAGGCGGAACGTGCGACGAAGTCGCGGAGGGTGGCTTCGGTTGTCTGGTCCACGGCAAGTCCCGGCGGCCGTTGCCGGGAGTTAATGCGTGGGCGCCGTGTGGGTTGCGCTTGGGGGGGTGAGGCTGCGCTCGTGGCTCCCCCACCCTAGCCCTCCCCCGCAAGCGGGGGAGGGAATCTCCTGGCGGGGGAGGGGATGGGCTACGCGACCTTGGTCGCGACCCAGTCCTTCAGCACGCCCTTGGGGTGGGCGCCGACCTTGGTGTCCACCGGCTTGCCGTCCTTGAACAGGATCATCGTGGGGATGCCGCGGACGGCGTAGTCGTTCGGCGTCATCGGGTTGTCGTCTATGTTGACTTTCGCGACGGTCAACTTGCCCTCGTACTCCTTGGCGATCTCGTCGAGGATGGGGCCGACGAGGCGGCAGGGGCCGCACCACTCGGCCCAGAAATCCACCAGCACCGGGCCGGGGGCCTCCAGCACGTCCTGCCGGAAGCTGTCGTCGGTCACGGCCTTGGTCAGTTCGCTCATCGCGGGTCTCCGCTCGTCCCGGCGGGGGCCGGGGCGCTTCGTGGCAAGATCGTGGCGCGACGCGCCGCGGTCAAGCAAGTTGCCTCATGCGCGCGGCGCATGGGTGTCGAGCAATCCCGGCGGAAGGTGCATGAGGCGGGCGCCATAGGTCCAGACCAGCACGCAATCCACGGCGCGGCCCGGATAGGCCAAGCGGAGCACGGCGCGGTAGGCGGCCATCTGGCGCAGGTAGAGCGGCGGGACGGCGTCGGCGGTCTCGGGCGGGGGGCGGTTGGTCTTGTAGTCCAGCACGGTCACGCGGTCGGGTGCCACGACCAGGCGGTCCACCTGCCCGCTGACGAGGCGGGTGCCGAGGCGGCCGGCGATCGGCGCCTCGGCGAGGCTGCCGGGGGCGAAGGCGGCGGCCAGGGCAGGCGCGCGCAGCAGCGCGAGGACCTCGGCGAGCGTCTCGGCCTGTTCGCGGTCGGAGAGGCCGTGGCCGGGGCGGGCGAGGAAGGCGCGGGCGGCGGCCTCGCGCTCGGCGGGCGCGCGCTCGGGCAGGTGCTGGAGCAGGGCGTGGACGAGCCGGCCGCGGCGGAAGCGCGTGCCCGCGGGGTCGGCGGAGCCATGCGGGGCGGCGGCGGGCGTCTCGTTCTCGGCCGGCACGGCGGAGGGGGCGAGCACGTCCTCGGTGGCCTCGGGCGGTGCCGGGCGGCGCGCCCAGCCCGGCAGGTCGGAGGGCGCCGGGGGCGGCGCGTCGCGGCCGTCGGGCCTGGCGGCCGCGGCCTGGGCGCAGTCGTGGCGCAGCAGCGTCGGGCCGAAGCGGCATTCGGCGGGTGCACCGAAGGCGTCCGCCGAGAACTCCTCGGCGGCCGCGCCGAGCTCGGCGAAACCCTTCTGGACCAGGTCGTACCAGCTTCCCTCGGGCCATGGCGTGTTCTTCGGCCGCGTGCGCTGCCAGCCGCAAACCAGCAGCCGGTCCTCCGCGCGGGTGAGGGCGACGTAGAGCAGGCGATGCTCCTCCTCCGCGCGGGCGCGCTTCTCGGCCTCCAGCAGCGCGGAGAAGGCGGGGGCGTGCGCGTCCTTGCGGGGCGCCCAGAGGGGGATCGGCACCTCGCCATCGGTGTCCCAGCGCACCAGGCGGTCGTCGGCGCCGCGGCCCACCGTGTCGGGCAGGATCACGACGGGCGATTGCAGGCCCTTCGCGTTGTGCACGGTCATCACGCGCACGGCGTCGGCGCTGCTCTCCTGCTCCCGCTTCACTTCCGCGCCGCCGCGGCGGAGCCACTGGACGAAACCCTGCAGGCCCGGTGGATGCCGGCGTTCGTAATGCAGCGCGGCGTTCAGCAGCTCGTCCAGCGGGTCCGCGGCGTCGGGGCCGAGGCGGGCGAGCAGGCGTTCGCGGCCGCGATGCTCGCCCAGCACCTCGGCGAGCAGCGCGTGCGGCGTGACGAGGTCGGCGCGGGACATCAGGCGGGCGAGCCAGTCGGCGGCGGCACCTTCCGGGGTCTCGCGCCCGCGTTCCGCGGCGAGGCTGGACCAGAGGCTGCCCTTGCGGTCATGGGCGAGGCGGAACAGCGCGTCCTCGTCGAGGCCAACGAGCGGCGATTTCAGCACGGCGGCGAGCTGCAGGTCGTCGTCCGGCAGCAGCAGCACGTCGCAGAGCGCGAGCAGGTCCTGCACGGCGATCTGCTCGGCGAGCTTCAGGCGGTCGGCGCCGCCGACCGGCACGTTGTGCTCCTTTAGGGCGCGCAGCAGGCGCGGCACCAGGCCGCCGGTGCGCTTGCGGACGAGCACGAGGATGTCGCCCGGGCGCATGGGGCGGCCGCGGGCGGGGAGGATTTCGCCGCTCTCCAGCCAGCGGGCGATGCGGGCGGCGACGGACTCGGCGAGCAGCGCGTCCGGGCCGGCCGCGTGCGCGGCGGCGTCGGGGACCTGCCAGGGCGGGGGCGGCTCCGCCTCGGCGGCGTCGAGCATCGGCCAGAGCTCCACGCAGCCGGCCTGCCCGACGCGGTCGGGCCGGTGGACGAGCGTCGCGCCATCCTCCACCACGCCGGCGCGGGCGGCGCCTTCCGCGAAGACGGCGTCCACCAGGGCGAGGACGGGCGCGGTGGAGCGGAAGGAGACCTTGAGCTGCACGTCGCGCAGCTCGCTGCTGATCGCGGCGCAGCGTTCGCCGAAGTGCCGCTTCCAGCGGCCGAAGCCCGCGGCGTCCGCGCCCTGGAAGCCGTAGATGGACTGCTTCACGTCGCCGACCGCGAAGACGGTCCGCGACGGCTGGGGGCGGTCCCGCTCGACGCCCTGCCCGGCGAAGAACTCCTCGGTCAGCGCGGCGGCGATGCCCCATTGGGCGGGGTTGCTGTCCTGCGCCTCGTCCAGCAGCACGTGTTCCAGGCCGCCGTCGAGCTTGTAGAGCACCCAGGCACTGCCGGGATCGCGCAGCACGCGCTGGGCGGAGAGGATGAGGTCGTCGTAGTCCATCAGGCCGCGCGCCTGCTTCCGCGCGCGATAGCCGTCGAGCACCGGCTTGCCGAGGCCGAGGAGCGCGCGGGTGGCGGCGAGGAGGCGGCAGGCGCGGCGGTTGCCCTCCACCGTGGCGACGCGCTCGGCCTCCCGGGTCAGGATCGGCATGGCGCGATCGAAATCGTCCTTCATGCCCCCCTTCGTGGCGAGGGTCGCGCGGACCGTGCCTTCGCGGGTCAGGAAGATGCCGCACCACTCGCCCCACTGCGCCGCGCGCAGTGCGGGATCGAGCGCGAGCCAGCCGAGCAGCTTCGTCCCGCGCGCGCCGTCATTGGCGTTGCGGCTGGCCTGGAGGAGGCGCGCGGCGGCGACCAGGCCGTCATCCGGCGCGTGCGCGGCGGCGTGGACCAGCGCGGCCTCATGCGCGGCGCCGGCGATGCCGAGGTGCCGCGCGATGGCGTTGCAGAGCCCGTCGAGCGTGCCGTGGCCGCCGAGTGCGGCGGTCAGCCTCTCGCGGTCCTTGGTCAGCGCGGCGACGAGCTGGCCGAAGCCGTTCGGCGGGACGAGGCTGGCGAGCGCTTCGAGGGATTCGCGCGGCGTGAGGGCGCCGGCCAGTACCTCCTCCTGCGCGTCGGCGAGCAGGGTCGCGGCGTCCATGTCCTCGACCACGCCGAATTGCGGCGAGAGGCCGGCTTCGAGCGGGAAGGCGCGCAGCAGCGACTGGCAGAAGGCGTGGATGGTGCTGATGCGCATGCCGCCCGGCAGTTCCAGCACGCGGGCGAAGAGCTTCCGCGCGCACTCCATGTCGGCGCGTCCGGGCGGGCGGCCGAGCAGGATGGAGAGCTCCTCGGCCAGCCTGATCTCCGGCAGCACGGCCCAGCCGCCGAGTTTCCGGGCGAGCCGCGTCTGCATCTCGGCCGCCGCGGCTTTCGTGAAGGTCAGGGCGAGGATGGCGTTGGGGCGCGCATCCTCCGCGAGCAGCAGGCGCAGCACGCGGTCGGTGAGCACCTTCGTCTTGCCGGAGCCGGCGGAGGCGGTGACCCAGGCGGAGGCGAGCGGATCGGAGCCGCGGCCCTGTTCGAGCTCGGCTTCCTGGCGGGGGGAGAGGGGGACGGTCATGGCGGCGTCGAAAGCGCTCCCCCGCGCTTGCGGGGGAGTATTGGGTGGGGGAGGTCAGCTGGAGGGCGGTGCGCCGCGCGGGGGTGCTTCTCCTCGAACCCCCGCCCCGACCCTCCCCCGCAAGCGGGAGAGGGAGCAGTGGCGCGGGTGGGACGGGCGCGCTTCATTCCACGCCGTCCTCCGCATCCGCCCATTCGGCGATGCGGGAGAGGTGGTCGTAGTCGCCGCGGGAGGCGCGGGCGGGGTGGGGGCGGGCGACGAAGGGGGCATCGCCGAGCAGGAAGCGGTCCACCAGGCGGCCGAGATTGTCGAGCGACGTGGCGGCCAGGGCCTCGATCTCCTCGGCCTCGGTGAACATCGGCTTGACCTCGCCGGCCTCCTGCCCGCCGGTCAGCTTCCAGTAGGTCAGCGCGCGCACGGCGACGCCCGGCACGTCCTTGAAACCGCCGGCGAGCGCGATCGCGGCTTCGAGCGGAAGCTGCGGCGCGCGGCCGTCGTGGAGTGCGTCGAGCGCGGGCGGCTCGCCGGTCTTGTAGTCCAGCACGGCGAGGCTGCCGTCGCCGAAGCGATCCAGCCGGTCGGCGCGCGCCTTCAGCACGATCTCGCCGCGCGGGCGGCGCAGCGTCAGCTCGCCGCGGCGCTCGGTGTAGGAGGTCGCAATGCCGCCGGCGCCGCGCATCTCGGATTCGAGCGCCACGACGAACTCGCCGATGCGGGCGAGGCGCGGGCGCCAGAAGGCGGCGAGGCCGGGGCGCGGCCCCTGCGCCTCGAGCGCGGCGTCGGCGGCGTCGGACCAGATGGCGTGCGCCCGCGCGTCGCCGGGCCAGCCGCCGGCTGCGGCGGCGATGCCGTTGACGAAGCGGGCGAGCGCGGCGTGCACGATCTGCCCGTAATCCACCGCACCGACATCGGCATCCAGCGGATCGAGCGGGTAGAGGCGCAGCACGCGGCGGGCGTAGAAGGCGTAGGGGTCGGCGAGCAGCGTCGCCACCTCCGTCACGCTGATCTCGCGCGGGCGGATCGCGGCGGCGGGCGCGGGCGCGGGGCGCGCGACGGGGCGCGGCGCGTCCGGCCGGTCGAGCGCGGCGGCCCAGCGCACCGCCTCGCTCCGCGGCAGCGCGAGGTCCTGGCCGCCGAGGAAGGTCTCGATGCGCGTCAGCCAGCGGGCCGGCACGGTCGGTGCGCCGCCGCGGCGCGCGGCGCGGGAGAGCACGGCGTCCGGTGCGGCGCAGGCGGAGAGGAGGAAATCGGTGCAGACGCGGCCGATGCGCGCCTCCGGCTCCGGCAGGCCGAATTGCGCGCGCATCGGCCGGCTCATCCATGGGCCGGGATCGGTCGCGAGCGGCCATACCGTCTCGTCCAGGGCGCCGAGCACGATGCGGTCGAAGGACAGCAGCCGCGCTTCCAGCAGGCCCAGGATTTCGACGCGCGGATGGGCGGCGAGGTCGCGGCCGCGGGCGGTGCGGGTCGTGCGTACCGCCGGGCCTTCCAGCGCCGCGTCGAACAGCGCCGGCCAGGCGCGCGGATCGAGCGGCGGGAGAGCGGCCATGGCTGGCGCCATGTCGGCCAGGTGCGCGGCCAGCACCTCGCCTTCCTGCGCGGCGTAGAGGCGCAGGCCGCCGGGTTCGCGTGACGTGCTTGCCAGGGCTTCGGCGGCGGCGAGATGGGCTTGCAGCAGGTCCGCCGGCGGGCGCGCCACCCCGTCGAGCCGCACGAAGCCGTCGAGCGCGCGATCGAGCGCATCGAGCGCGACCGTCACGCGGGCCAGCGCGTCCTCGTCGTGCGACAGCGCCTCCTGCGCCGCGCGGCGCAGGCCGGCGAGGCCGCCCTGCGGCCGCGGGCCGCGCAGCACGCGGCGTTCGAGGGTGCGGATGGCGGAGAGCCATTCGGCGCGCTCCAGCCCCGCGGCGCAGAGCGGGTGCTTCAGCGCGGCGAGCGTCGGCACCGGCGCGAAGCCCTCCGCGACCATGCGGGCGACCAGGCGCAGGAAGGCGCCGGTGGGGGTGGTGCCGAGCGGCTCGCCGGCAGAGTCGTCGGCGACGATGCCGTGGCGCGTCAGCTCCGCGGAGACGCGGCGGGCGAGGTCGCGGTCGGGCGTGACGAGGGCGGCACGGGCGCCGGGGGTTTCCAGCGCCTCGCGCAGGGTCAGCGCGATCGCCGCGGCTTCGGATTGCGCATCGGGTGCGGCGAGGGTGGAGAGGCCGTCGAGGGAGGGGCGCCAGAGCGCCGGGTCCGGCCGCGTCCAGTCGTCGAGGCCCTCCGGCGGGCGCAACGCCATTTCGATCAGGGCGGCGCGGGCTTCGGGGACGCGCCGCTCGGTGATTGCCTCGCAGCCGGGCCAGCGGCGGATGCGCGTGTTGTCGGCCTCCATCGCCTTCAGCAGCCGCGCCTGGGAGGAGAAGGGATGCGTCGGTGCGTCCTCGACCGCCGCCCAGATCCGGCCGAGCGCCTTGCGGTCGAGGCCGTGGAGGACCACTGCGCCCCTCGGGAGAGTCGCGACGACCCGCAACAATTCGACGGCGGCGGGGATGGTGCCGCCGACGCCGATGCCGGCGGCGATGACGTGGTCCGGCGGCGGCGCCTCGGCCCAGGCGGCGGTCTGGGCGCGCAGCGCGAGCACGCGGCGCAGGCCGATGTCGAGCAGGCCCTGGTCGGTGAGCCAGCCCGCCCATTGCGCGGCGATGCCGCGCAGGAAGGTCGTGGTGATCTGCCAGTGCTGCGCCTGTTCCGACGGCACCAGCGCTTCGAGGCGGGCGAGCCAGGCCTCGGCGAAGCGCAGCGGGTCGTTCGCGTGCAGCAGCCCGGGGTCGCGCTCCTCCAGCGCGACCTCGTCGAAGAGGCGGCCGAGCTCGCCGGCGAGTGCCCAGGCCTGTTCGGGCGTGGCAGGGCCGCCGTGGCGTGCGGGCAGGCGCGTGACGAAGCCGGTCAGCACGGATTGGCGGGTCAGCGACGAGACCGCGGGCGGGAGATCAAGCAGCGCGGGCAGCGCCAGTTCGTCCGCATCCTCGGTCGAGAGGCCGGCCAGCGCCCGCATGCGGGGCAGCAGCAGGGCGTGCTCGGATGCGGCGCGGAGGAAGGCGTCGCGCAGCGCGCGGGCGGAACGGCGGGTGGGCAGCAGGATCGTCGCGCGCGCCAGCGTCTCCGGCGGCGCGCCGCGCACGCGCTCCATCACCCCGGCGGCGAGACAATCCAGGAAGGGCAGGTGCGCCGGGATGTCGTAGAGGTGCATCAGAACAGGGCGGGCAGGATGCCGGCGCGCAGCATCGTCTCCGCGCGGTCCAGGTCGCGCGGCGTGGAGAGGTGGAACCACGCGCCGTCATGCACCAGACCAAATAGGCGGCCGGCTTCCATCGCGCGGTCGTAGAGGCGGTTGAGGGAGAAGGCGCCGCTCGGCGCGCCCTCGAACAGCGGGGCGCGCAGGATCTGCACGCCGCCGAACAGGTAGGGCGCGATCTCCCGTTCGCGCGGGCGGCGGACGCGGCCGAGCGGGTCGAGCAGGAAGTCGCCGCGGCCGACCTCGCCATCCACCTGGGCGGTGCGGACCAGCAGTAGCAGCGCGTCCATCTCCGTCGCGTCGAAGGCATCGGCGAGGCGGCGCAATGCCTGCGTCGGGCCGTCGAGCCAGAAGGCGTCGCCGTTGACGACGACGAAGGGCTCGGAGCCGAGATGCGGCAGCGCGGCCTTCACCCCGCCGCCGGTCTCAAGCAGCGTCGTCTCGCGCAGCACCGTCGCCGCGGGTGGGGCGCCGTGGGCGGCGACGGCGTCGGCGACCTGCTCGGCGAACCAATGGGCGTTGACGACGACGCGGCCGATCTCCGCGTCGCGCAGCCGGTCGAGCGCATGGTGCAGCAGGGAGCGGCCTTCGAGCGGGAGCAGCGGCTTCGGGCGGTCGTCGGTCAGCGGCCGCATCCGCGTGCCGAGCCCGGCCGCGAGCACCATGCCGTGGGTGGGCGCGATCATGCCGCGGTGTCCCGGAGCGGAGGGGGGTTGGCGCGCAGATGCGCGGGCACCTGCGCGTCGAGGAAGGTCTTGAGTCGTGCGGTCGCCGGGTGTTGCAACGCGCGTTCCAGCAGCGCCCAGCAGCGCGGGCCGTGGACCAGGTAGGCGGGCTTGCCGTCGCGGCGGGCGAGCCGGACCCAGAGCGCGGCGACGCGCAGGTGGCGCTGCGCGGCATGGGCGGCCATGGCGGCGCGGAACTCCCCGGCATCCACCTCGCGATGGGCGAGGTAGCGGGCGATCGCGGCTTCGCGCAGGTCGTCCGGCACGTCCCGGCGGGCGTCCTCGACGAGGGAGACGAGGTCGTAGGCGGGGTGGCCGCAGGCGGCGTCCTGGAAATCCAGGATGCCGATGCGGCGTGGCGGCGCGCGGTCCGGCAGCGGCATCAGGTTGGCGGGGAAGAAGTCGCGATGGACGAAGCCGCGCGCGGCGAAGGGCGCGACGGTGGCGTGGATCGCGGCGCGGAACGCCGTTGCGACGCTCGCTGCGGGTTTCGCGCCGAAGATGGCGGGCCACCACCAGTCGAGGAAGGTGGCGGCGGCGGTCTCCGCCATCCGCGGCGCATCCCAGGCGGGCAGGCCGTCCGGCGGCGGCACGGCGTGCAGGGCGGCGAGCGCCTCGGCGGCATCGAGGTAGAGCGGCCGTGGGTCGGCGCCGGCATCGAGGCGCGCGGCCATCGTGTCGCGGCCGAGATCCTCGATCAGCAGGAAGCCGCGCGCCGTGTCGGCGGCGATGACCTCCGGCGCGGAGAGGCCGATGCGGACGAGGTGCGCGGCGACGTGGAGGAAGGGGCGCGTGTCCTCCTGCGGGGGCGGCGCGTCCATCAGCAGGGCCGGGCGCGGGCCGCCATGCAGCCGGACATAGCGCCGGAACGAGGCGTCGGAGGGCAGGGGCTCGCGCCGCGCGGCACCGTAGCCGGCGGTGGCGAGGAAGTGCTCCGCGCCGTCCCTCACGCGAGTCCCCCGAGACGGCCCGGCCAGCCTGCGAGCGTGACGATGCGCTGATCGTCGTCCCCACCCGGGGCGAGCGTCAGGTTCAGCGCCTCGTCGGGCCGCAGCGCACCGAGCCGGTCCGGCCATTCGACGAGCACGATGCCCTCCCGCGCCTCCTCCCATCCGAGTTCGGCAAGGTCGGCCGGGCCGTCGAGTCGCCACAAGTCGAAGTGGAAGGCGGGGCCGGTGGGCAGGTCATAGGCCTGGACGAGGGTGAAGGTGGGCGAGGGGACTTCGAGCGCGGGGTCGCCGGCCGCGGCGCGCAGGAAGGCGCGGGCGAAGGTGCTTTTCCCCGCGCCGAGCGGGCCTTCGAGGAGGATCGCATCGCCAGGCCGCGCCCGGGGAGCGAGTCGTGCGGCAAGCGCCTCGGTAGCGGCGGCGTCGGGCAGCATGAGGGTCACGGGCGATGGCATGGAGGGCGGGGCGCAATCTGCTCCCTCACGGCACGGCGGCACAAGCGGCGGGTTCGCGGTTTGATCGCGGGCTGTGTCGTCGCTACATCGGGGGCGCTGTTCGGGGATTGCGCGGCATGACGGCCAGGGTCGAGACGGATGTGGCGATCATCGGCGCGGGGCCGGTCGGGCTCTTCGCCGTGTTCGAATGCGGCATGCTGCGGATGCGGACCGTGGTGGTGGACGCGCTGGACGCGGCGGGCGGGCAGTGCAGCGCGCTCTATCCGGAGAAGCCGATCTTCGACATCCCCGCCCATCCGGAGATCGCCGCCGCCGACCTGGTCGCGGCGCTGGAGAAGCAGGCGGCGCCGTTCCATCCGCTGATGCTGCTCGGCCGCCGCGTGGACCGGCTGCGCCAGTTGGAGGGCGGGTTCGAGCTGGGGACGAGCGAGGGCGACAGCATCCTGTGCAAGGCGGTGATCATCGCCGCCGGCGCCGGCGCCTTCGGCCCGAACCGCCCGCCGCTGGAGGGCCTGGCGGCCTACGAGGCGACCGGCGCGGTGCGCTACATGGTCACGCGGCGCGAGGATTTCCGCGGCCGGCGCGTGGTGATCGCGGGTGGGGGCGATTCCGCGGTGGATTGGGCGCTGTCGCTGAAAGGCGTGGCGGCGAAGGTGACGGTGGTGCACCGCCGCGACAAGTTCCGCTGTGCGCCGGAAAGCGCGGCGCAGCTGAAATCGGCTGCCGAGCGCGGGGAGATCGAGCTGGCGATCCCCTATCAGTTGCACGGGTTGCAGGGCGAGGGCGGGCGGCTGACGGGCGTGGAACTCGCGACGTTGAAGGGTGAGACGAAGATGGTTTCGGCCGATGCGCTGCTGCCCTTCTACGGCCTGTCCATGGAACTCGGGCCGATCGCCGAATGGGGCCTGGGGATCGAGCACAAGCACGTCGGCGTGACGCCGGCGACCTGCGAGACGAACATCCCCGGCGTCCACGCGATCGGCGACGTCGCGACCTATCCGGGCAAGCTCAAGCTGATCCTGCAGGGCTTCTCGGAGGCGGCGATGGCGGCGCACGCGATCCACCCGCGGGTGTTCCCGGGGGAGGCGCTGCACTTCGAATACTCGACTTCGAAAGGCGTGCCCGGGCAGATCACGGCCTGACGTGGCCGGCGGCTACTGCCGCGCTTCCCGCCACAGCCCGAGCTTCTGCTGCGCGGCCGCGTCGGAATAGGCGAACAGCACCAAGTCCGACGTCGCCTCAAGCTCCAGGCTCGCCCAGGACGGCACGACGAAGAGGTCGCGCTCCGCCAGCGCGAGGCTGCGGTCCTCGATCCGCGCCGTGCCGCTGCCCTCGACCACGACGAAGACGGCGGCGTCGGTGGCGCGGCGGGGCTGCGTGGCGAAGCCCCGCGGCAGCAGCCGAACGTGTGCGGCGACCGTCGGCATCACCGGGCCGCCATCGGCGGGGTTCACGAATTCCAGCGCGTGGCCGAGATGCGGCTCCGGCGCGCCGGCGCGGGCCATCGCGGCCAGGCTCTCGCGCCATTCGGCATAGGGGTAGTGGAAGAGCGGCAGGCCGGCCGGACGCCGCGCGGCCGCGGTGCCGCCGAAGGGGCGCAGGTTGCGCCCGTAGCGCGCCGTGGTGTCGCCGGGCGGGGCCGTCTCGGGATGCGCCATCGCGCCGTCCGGCAGGCGTTCGGCGAAGGAGGCGGCGAAATGCCGCACCGTCGGGATGTCCAGGCCGTCGAGCCAGATCATCGGCCGGCCGCTGTCGTTGCCGTGATCGTGCCACTGCCAGTTCGGCGTCAGCACGAGGTCGAAGGGACGCATCACCGCCTTCTCGCCGTCCAGTGCCGTGAAGGCGCCGTCGCCTTCCATGACGAAGCGCAGCGCGCATTGGGTGTGCCGATGGCAGGGCGCGACCTCGCCCGGCAGGGTGAGCTGGAGGCCGGCATAGAGGCTGGTCGTGACGGCAGACGACCCGGGCAGGCCGGGATTCTCCAGGATCAGCACGCGCCGCTCGGCCTGCTCCGCCGTGATCAGGTCGCCGGCGCGGAGCAGGTGGGCGCGGGCGGCGTCGTAGTGCCAGAGATGCGGGCGGACCGGCGAACTCGGCGTCGGCGTCACGAGCGCGTGCAGGACTTCCCAGAGGGGAAAGAGGTGCTGCGGCGCCATCTCGGCGTAGAGGCCGTGCAGGAGAGTACGCGCCTCGTTGGAACCGGGGGCCGGTCCGTCGTTCATGCTGGCGTCTCCCCTGGGGCCGGTGCGGGAAGCTGGAGTGTAGCCCCAGGCCCGCCCTGCCGTGAACGCCCAGCCTTGCACCCTCTGGGGCTTCCGTCCCGGCCGCGCTTTGGGTAAGGAGGGGGTGACGGACCCGTAGCTCAGCTGGATAGAGCGTTGCCCTCCGAAGGCAAAGGTCGAAGGTTCGAATCCTTTCGGGTCCGCCAAATTACCTACACTAATCAAGGCTTTAACGGAAGCGTTTTTCGGCCGGCGCGTGTTGCAAGTGCCCACGGAAGCACCACGGAAGCAGGCGGGGGCACCGGGATGCTTGCTCCGACTGCTCGCCACCAGCAGACGCCGAGGATCGAAGGAACGCGGCGCCCTCGGTTCGACGACCGTCTACTCGTTGAACAGCGCCCTGGTCTGCCGCATTACGACGTGCATCGGGTCGTCGCCGAGTCCCGCGTGATGGAGACGAGCCGCATACGGTTCGCTGGAACTCCGGGACGTCGGTCGTTGGTGGCGGACGCGCCGGCTTCGACCCAGGTTTCGACCAGCTCGTAGCCGCGCGCGGCGGGGGTGATCCCGAAGCCGTCCCAGGCGGTTGCGGGCCGCAGATGCGGGGTCAGGTTGGGGGTGGAGACCGTACAGTCGCTCGTCGAGCGCGATGTGTGAATCCGATAGCCCGCGAGGGAAGGAGAGTTGGACAGCCCCCCTCTCGCGAGGGGAGGAATGGCTTTGCGGCGATCGAAGAAGGCGATCCGCCGTTCCGCGACACCCTGCGAAGAGTCACCACCAGGGGTCGGAGAGGGGCGTGGGGCCGGTGTAGCCCCCGGGGCTGCCGTAGTCCCCGCCGCCACCGTAGTCCGGCTCGCCGGCCGGCGCGTCGGAGCCGGGCTTAGGCGACGGGAACATCCCGTCGAAATCCTCCGGTGCCGGCTTTAGCGCGATGTTGTCCGGACGGGGAGGCAATAGGTGGCCGTACTGGCTATTCCAAAACTTCGACGTGGGAATAGGGATCGGCTTCGCTGCCCCGTGCGTATGGAGAATCAACTCCCCCTCCCACTCGAAAAAGTCCTTGGGCCCGTAAACGACTGGCTTGTCGCTGTTGGCGTCCGGCGACACGAGAAACGGCCCCGGCGGCTGCGGGGGCTGCATCACAGGATCGGACATGTGCGGTCTCTCCTGATCGGGCAAGCGAGATGCCTGCGACAAAGCTACGCGCGAAACGGTGCGGTGGATGCAGCGTCGTGGGGCGCTTCGCGCGCCCCCATCACCCCACCCGCGCGCCGCGACGGGGGAGAGCGAGAAAAGATCGTCAAACCGTTGGCCAACCACGTTCGCCCCTTGGCTTGCGGGGGAAAGTTGGGTTGGGTGGTCGCTCGCCGTATCTTCCTGGGCACCGGCGCGCGATCCTACATGCAGCCCGAGGCCCTCGCGGTGGGCATCGCTATCCATACCATCAAGGGCTACGGCGACACGGCGGTGGCGGAGCACACCGTCACCCTGACGTGGGCCGCCGCGCGCGGCCTTGCCCGGATGGACGGCGCGATGCGCGCCGGCGCTTGGCGGCGGACGGAAGGCATGCAGCTGACCGGGCGGACGCCGGGGCTGGTCGGCTTCGGCGGCATTGCGGCCGAAGTCGCACGCATCGCCGCAGGGTCCGGCATGCGGGTGCTGGCCTGGAACCGCACGCCGCGCAGCGCGGCCCATGCGGCCTTCGTGCCGCTGAAGCGGCTGCTGGCGGAAAGCGACGTCTTCTCGGTGCATTTGCTGCTGACTGACGAGACCCGGGGCTTCCTGGATGCCGCGCGGCTTGCGGCGATGCGCAAAGGGGCGATCCTGCTGAACACCGCGCGCGGCGCGCTGGTGGACGAGGCGGCGATGATCGCAGCCCTGCGCGCCGGCCATCTGCGACACGCCGCCCTGAACGTGTTCGAGACGGAGCCGATGCCGTCAGAGCATCCGTTGACCGCGCTGGACAACGTGACCCTGTCGCCACAGAAGCTACTGACAGCGTGCCGGGCAGCGGCTTGAACCACACGGCCGCGATCCGTCATCAATGTGCTTAGCTTCTTCCCCGCCCGGCGCCTTGTGAGAAGGCGACCAGCCTCAGCTTCCTGCAGATACTCCGTCGCAGAGCTCAGCGACGGTCGTCACATCGCGGCAAGGCCAAGCGCGCCTGGCGGGACTCACGCCTTCTGCACCAGCTTCAGCGCGAGGAACTCGATGCCCGTGAGGTTCTCCCCCGCAACCATGCCGGGGAGATAATCGAGAAGCGGCGGCAGGGCTGGTCCGCGCCGTGATCGTAGCACTCACCCCAGCCGGTCAGGCGGTCATCGGTGTCGAGCGCGGCGATCACGCGTGGGCGGTCGCCGTCGCGGTTCATGAAGCTTCGCAGCCGCGCGACGCGCATGCCAACGCATCCTCTCCGGGCTGACCTCTCGTCGCAGGCGCGGGCGCGACCAATTAGGGATGGCACAGGCAGCGGGAGTGCCCCGCTGCGCGCCACCTGGAGCCGGTCGCATGAGCGCCTCGTCTGACTACGTCCCACCCAGGGTCTGGTCCTGGAACAAGGCCAATGGCGGCCGGTTCGCGAACATCAACCGGCCCATCTCCGGGCCGACCCACGAGCAGGAGCTGCCGGTCGGCCGTCATCCGCTCCAGCTCTACTCGCAGGGCACGCCGAACGGCGTGAAGGTCACGGTGATGCTCGAAGAGCTCCTCGCGCTCGGTCACGCGGGGGCCGAGTACGATGCCTGGCTCATCCGGATCGGCGAGGGCGCGCAGTTCGGCAGCGGCTTCGTCGCCGTGAACCCCAACTCCAAGATCCCCGCGCTGGTTGACCGCAGCGGACCGACGCCGATCCGTGTCTTCGAGTCCGGCGCGATCCTCGTTCACCTGGCCGAGAAGTTCGGCGCGTTCCTGCCTGCTGAGGCGGCGGCTCGGGCCGAGTGCCTCTCCTGGCTGTTCTGGCAGATGGGCAGCGCGCCCTACCTGGGCGGCGGGTTCGGTCACTTCTACGCCTATGCGCCGAGCAGGATGGAGTATCCGATTGATCGCTTCGCGATGGAGGTGAAGCGGCAGCTCGACGTGCTCGACCGGCATCTGGCGGAAACCGAGTTCGTGGCGGGCGCGCAGTACACGATCGCCGACATGGCGATCTGGCCCTGGTATGGCGGCCTGGTGAAGGGCTGGCTGTATGGCGCCGCCGAGTTCCTGGATGTGCAGTCCTACACGCACGTGTGCCGTTGGGCCGATGCGATCGGCGCGCGTCCGGCAGTGAAACGCGGGCGCATGGTCAATCGCACGCAGGGCGAGCCCGCGGAGCAGTTGTGGGAGCGGCACGATGCCGGCGACTTCGACACGAAGACGCAGGACAAGCAGGCGGCTGGTTGAGCATCAGCCGAGCACGATGTCGCGGTTCGCCAGCAGCGCACCCGCCTCGATCCGGTCGGCGCGCTCGAGCCGCAGGGTGAGCGCGTCGCGCTGGCGCGAGTCCCGCAGCGAGTTGAAGAGCCCGTCGCGCTCGTTCAGCGGATCGCCGTGGATGTAGAACTGCGTCACCAATGGCTGCTGTCCCGCGGTGTGGACGGCGGCATGGATGTGCGGCGTCCGGCCTGGGTAGGCCACGGGGCGGATGGTCCGGAATGCGTAGGTGCCGTCGGGGCCGGCGACCACGCGCCCGCGGCCCTGGAAGCCCGCGTCGCGCCCGTCCTGCCGATCGCGCGGGTGGTGGTAGCGGCCGAAGGCGTCGCACTGCCAGATCTCGACGACGGCGCCGGGCAGCGGCCTGCCGTGCAGGTCGAGCACGCGGCCGCGCAGATGCGTCACGATCCCCTGCGCCGCCGCCGCGGCCCCGACGACGCGGACGAGGTCGCCGTCGGCGTCTCCCGTCCAATCCACCGGATAGAAGGGCCCGGCGGTCTGCCGCGGCGTCGCGGGCAGCATCGTGACCTGCGCGCGGGAGCCGCTCGCCGGCCACGCCGCGGCGATCGCGAGCGAGGTGCCGGACGCCAGCAACCGGCGGCGGCTCGAGGGTGTCGGCGTGGGTGAGGGCACGGCGACCTCCGACAGCGGGATGCTTGGCAGATGGAGGGCAGGGTCAACGGACTCAAGCCGTGGTCGCCGGCATGGCAAACACCCGTCAGCAGAGTTCAGCTTCAGCCCGTGCCCGCGTCCGGAGGGCGCGTTGACAAGCCGGAGGCGCGGCCGGACGCTTCGGATCGAACGACGCGGGAGGACAGGAATGCGGGGCTGGAGAGCGGCTGCAGCGATGTTGGCGGCCGTTTCGGCGAGCGGCACCGTGGCGGCACAGACGCTGACAATGGGCGTGCAATCGGGCTTCGGCATTGACCCGCACTTCGTCTTCCTGGGCCCCAACATGGCGGCTGCGCGCCATGTCTTCGACACGCTGGTCAACCGCGACGCCGACAGCCGCTGGACGCCGGGCCTGACGTTGAGCTGGACCGCGGTCTCCCCGACGAGCTGGGAGTTCAAGCTGCGCGACGGCGTCACCTTCCACGACGGCACGCCCTTCACGGCGGAGGACGTCGTCTTCTCCTTCCAGCGGATCCCGAGCATACCGGGCAACCCCGGCCCCTACACGCCGAACCTGCGCGGCATCTCGCGCACCGAAGTGGTGGATGCGACCACGCTGCGCATCCACACGAACGAGCCGAACCCGGTGCTGCCGGGGCAGCTCACCAACGTCTTCATCGTCTCGCGGCGTGCGGCGGAGGGCGCGGCGCCCTCCGATTTCAATGCGGGCCGCGCCGCCATCGGGACAGGCCCCTATCGGCTGGAGGTGCATCGCGGGCTGGAGGGCATGACCGTCGCCCGCTCCGACAGCTACTGGGGCGAGCGGCAGCCGTGGCAGCGCGTGAACATCCGCGTCATCGGCAACGACGCGGCGCGCACCGCCGCGCTGCTCGCCGGCGACGTGGACGTGATCGAGGAGGTCGGGACCGCGGATGTGGAGCGGCTGGAGCGGTCCGGGCGTGTCACCGTCTTCCGCAAGCCATCGGACCGCGTGATCTTCCTGCTGCCGCATGTCGGCGCGGAGCGGTTGGCGCTGTTCACCGACGCGGAAGGCCGGCCGCTGGACCACAACCCGTTCCGCGACCTGCGCGTGCGGCAGGCGCTCAGCCTGGCGGTCAACCGGGCCGCGCTGGTGGAACGCGCGATGGACGGCCAGGCGGTGGCGACCGGGCAATTGGTGCCTGAGGGGTTCGGCGGCTGGCACCCCGCGATTCCCGTGCCGCCCTACGACCCCGACCGCGCGCGGCGCCTGCTGGCGGAAGCGGGATACCCGAGCGGCTTCGGCTTCACCCTAGCCTGTTCGAACAACCGCTACGTCAACGATGCGCGGGTGTGCCAGGCGCTCGGCCAGATGTTCACGCGCGCCGGGTTCCGGGCGGCGGTGGAGACGCAGCCCAGCAGCGTGTTCTTCGCGCGCACGGCGGTGGGGCGGAACGACGTGCCGCTGGTCTTCTTCGGCCAGTCCTCCTCCTCCACGCGCGATGCGACGCATGTGCTGAGCCTTGCGATGCACAGCCAGCAGGTGGCACGGGGCTTCGGGCAGTCGAACCGCGGCGCCTTCAACGATCCTGGTCTCGACCGGCTGATCCAGGCCGTCGCCTTCGGGATGGAGAACCGCGAGGAAGCGATGCGCGCCGCCATGCGCGAGGCGATGCGCCTGCATGCCGGCATCCCGCTCTACAACCAGATGGTGATCACCGCCGCGCGCCGCGGCATCCGGTACACGCCCAGGCTGGACGAGCAGATGGTCGCGATCCACGCGAGGCCGGCGCAATGACACGCCTCTACCCGACGGGACGACCGACGGTCAGCGGCACGCGCCACGCGATCAGCGCCGGGCACTACCTGGCCGCCGCTGCGGGATACGCGATCCTCGAAGCCGGCGGCAACGCGGTGGATGCGGGATGCGCGGCGGGTCTCGCGCTCGGCGTGCTGCAGCCCGATCTCGTCTCGGTCGCCGGGGTCGCGCCGATCCTCATCCGGCTGGCGGATGGGCGGATGGAGAGCATCGCCGGCCTCGGCCATTGGCCGCGCTCCACGCCGCCCGACGTGTTCATGCGCGAGCACGGCGGGGAGATGCCGCCGGGCGTGCGGCGCATGGTCGTGCCGGCCGCGCCCGATGCCTGGATCCAGGCGTTGGAACGGCACGGCACGATGAGCTTCGGTGACGTCGCCGCCGCCGCCATCCGCTTCGCCCGCGACGGCTTCGCCACCTACGACCTGCTGCGCGAGAGCATCTCGGCGCATGAGGCGGAGTACCGGCGCTGGCCGCAGAACGCGGCGGTGTTCCTGCCCGGCGGGACGGTGCCGGAGATCGGGCACCGCTTCGTGCAGGCCGACCTCGCGCGCAGCCTGGGGCACATGGTGGAGGAGGAGCGCGCGGTGGCGGCCAAGGGGCGCGCGGCCGGCCTCGCCGCGGCGCATGCCGCCTTCTACCGCGGCGACCTGGCGCGGGCGATCACCCGCTACGTCGCGGAGGAGGGGGGGTTCCTCTCGATGGAGGACATGGCCGGCTACCGATCCCGGATCGAGCCGGTGGTGACGCGGCGCTGGCGTGGGCATCAGGTGACGGTCTGCGGGCCGTGGTGCCAGGGGCCCGCGCTGATGGAGGCGCTGCTGATCGCGGAGCGCCTCGGGCTGGACGGACGGACGCACAACTCGGCGGACTACCTGCACCTGCTGACGGAGGCGCTGAAGGGCGCGCTGGCGGACCGCGAATACCACTTCACCGATCCCGCGACGGGGCATGTGCCGCTCGATGAGTTGCTGTCCGACGCGCATGTCGCGGCGCGCGCCGCGGCGGTGGACATGGCGCGCGCGCATCCGGGCCTGCCGGCGCCGATCCTCGGGCGCGGCACCGGACTGCCCGCGGCGACGCGGGCCGCATTGCCGAAGGTGGAGGCGGACACCTCCTACGTCGCGGTGGTGGACCGCTGGGGCAACGCCTTCAGCGCGACGCCGTCCGACGGATCGTGGAACGTGCCGGTGGCTCCCGGCACCGGCCTCGTCGTCAGCGGCCGCGGCACGCAGAACCGGCCCGACCCGTCGCATCCCGCCGGCGTCGCGCCGGGCAAGCGGCCGCGGCTGACGCCGAACCCGGCGCTGGTCGTCACGCGCGACGGCGGCGTGATGCCCTTCGGCACGCCGGGCGGCGACGTGCAGATCCAGGCCATGCTGCAGGTCATGCTCAACATCCTACACTTCGGCATGGAGGTGCAGGAGGCGATCGAGGCGCCGCGCGTCGCGAGCTACTCCTTTCCGTCCTCCTTTGCGCCGTACGAGTATTTCCCGGGCCGCCTCGCCGTCGAGGCGCGCATTCCGGCCGCGGTGCGCGATGCGCTCGCCGCGCGCGGGCACGAGGTGAAGTCGTGGCCGGAGAGCACCTGGCTCGCCGGCAGCGTCGAGGCGGTGCTGTCCGATCCGGCGAACGGCCTCATCCACGCCGGCGCCGATCCGCGCCGGCCGGCCTACGCGATCGCGGGTTGAAGGAGAGCTTCATGGACAGGCAGATCATCACCTCGCCCCGCGTCACGCCCATGCGCTCCGGCGTGAACCATGCCGTGAAGGCCGGCGGCATGGTCTATGTCACGGGCACCACGCCGTTCCGCGGCAGCGAGCGGATGAGCGCCGAGGTCGCCAAGGGCGACTTCGCGGCGCAGATGCACCAGGTCATGCGGAACGTCATCGCGATCCTGGAGGAAGCGGGCAGTTCGCTCGACCGCGCCGTGAAGATGACGGTCGCGATGACCGACATGGGCCGCTACGCCGAGATGGACGCGATCTTCAAGACCTACTTCGCACCGGGCAACTACCCGGCGCGGCTGACGATCGAGAGCAGGCGCCTCTCGCATCCGGATTTCATGCTGCAGATAGACTGCATCGCGATGGCCTGATCAGTCGGCGGTGAGGCCGATCTCGGCGACGAGGCGGCCGATGCGTTCGCGTTCCTCGCGCGCGCGGGCAGTGAGTTCCGCCGGGTTCTGCGGAAAGGCGGCGATGCCGATCGGCAGCTTCTCGACGAAAGCCCGCGACGTCACCGTATCCAGCAGGTCCTCCGCCGCGCGTTCGACGATGGGCTGCGGCGTCCCGCGCGGAAAGAACAGGCTCTGCCAGGAGTTCACGAGCCGCAACCCCGGCGCGGCCTCGGCGATCGTCGGCACGTCGGGCAGCAGCGGATGGCGCTCCGCCCCGTTGTAGGCGAGCGGCCGCAGGGCGCCGGACTGGATGTGCGGCTGCGTAACGGAGAAGCCATCCATCGTGACCTGCACGCGGTTCGCAAGCAGGTCCGTGTTGCCTGCCGCGCTGGTGCGGTAGGGCACGTGCTGCATGGGAAAATCGAGGTGGCGGCGCAACGCCTCCAGGTTCAGGTGCGGCACCGTGGCGTTGCCGGGCGAGTAGTAGAAGACGGGGCTGTCGGCCGGTCGTGACCTTGCGTAGGCCACCAGTTCCGTGACGCTCCGCACCGGCAGGGATGCGTTGACCGCCAGGAAGGAGCTGGAGAGCGAGACGCCGCCGATCGGCGCCAGGTCCGGCAGCGGGTCGAAGCGCGGGTTGCGCTGGGTGTGCGGCACGATGGTCAGCGCCGCCGAGGCGACGATGCCGACGATGCTGCCATCCGCCGGCGCGCGGATCAGGCTGTTGGTGCCGAGCATGCCGCCCACGCCCGGCTGGTTGTCCGCAGCGAGCCGCCAGCCATGCCGCTGCCCAAGCAGCTCGACCAGCACGCGCGCCACCTGGTCCGTCGTGTTGCCCGGACCGTAGGGAATGATCATCCGCGTCGGTGGCGACCAGGCGCGGGCGGGTTGCGCGGGGGCGGCCCGGGGCAGCGCCGTGGCGGCACCTGCCATCAGGACGGAGCGGCGCAGCATCCCGGCGCCCGCTTGTGACGGTGGGGTCAAGGCGGTGGTCTCCCGGCTCTGTCCGGCACGGCGCGTCACGCAAAGCGCTCCGCCGCGAATGGCGAGAAATCACCGTTGCCAGGGCGGCCGAGGATTGCCGGCGCAAGCATCCGAGCCGTCGGCGCGGAGCCGGTCAGGCCGAGATGCCCGTGGCCGAAGGCGAACCATAGGCCGCGCAGCCGCTGCGCCGGGCCGATCACCGGCACGGAATCCGGCAGGCAGGGACGGTGGCCCATCCAGAACCCCTCGCCTCCGGTCCGGCGCGCCTGCGGGAACACGGCGGCGAGATCATCGTAGAGCAGGCGTGCGCGGGCCTCGTTCGGCGCGCGGTCCAGCCCGCCGAACTCGACGGTGCCGGCGACGCGCAGCGCGCCTTCCATCGGCGTGATGAACACCTTGCGGTCCGCCGGGACGACCGGGCGGGCGATGCCGATGCCGGGATCCGGCAGGTTCACGTGGTAGCCGCGCTGGGTCTCGAGCGGGATGCGGTAGCCGAGCGGCGCCAGCAGCCGTGCCGACCACGCGCCGGCCGCCACCACCACATCGTCGGCATCGTGGTGGCGCGCTTCGCCGGTGGCGCCGGACACGCGGCCATCGGCAACGGTCAGCGCGCGGATGCGGTCGCGGCGGATCTCCCCGCCCGCGCGGAGCAGCGCCGCCGCGACCGCCCGCGCGTAGCGATGGGGAGAGGCGCACCAGGCGTGGTCGGGCAGGAAGACGCCGACCTGGTAGGCCGGGCCGACCTCCGGCTCCAGCGCTTCGATGCCGGCCCGGTCGAGGATCTCCATGCGCGCACCGTAGGCGCGCCGGAGGTTCCAGCCGGCCCGGTCCTTCGCGAGCTGCTGCTGGCTTCGGTAGAGATACAGGTTGCCGTTGGGCCGTATCAGCTCCGGCACGCCGACCTCCGCCGCGAGGTCGAGGTGCTGGTCCGTCGCCAGGCGTTGCAGGGCATCCAGCGCGGCGGCCGCGCGCGCGACGGCAGGCGGCCGTGCAGCGGATACGAAGCGCAGCAGCCAAGGCGCTGCCCGCAGCCAGTAGCCGGCCGGCACGTGCAGGGGTGCGGCCCCGTCCAGCAGCATGCGCGGCACCTGCTTCAGCAGGCCCGGCATGGCGAGCGGCACGACCGAGGTCGAGCTGATCGCGCCCGCATTGCCGAAGCTGGCGCCGCCCTCGCCGGGCGGATGCGGATCCACCACGGCGACATCCGCACCCTCCCGCCGCAGCCGCCACGCCAGGGCGAGTCCGACGATGCCCGCGCCGATGACGAGGACGCGGTGGCCTGTCATGTCCGTCCCGCTCTCCCGCATTGCCGTCGCCGAATATGGCCGCACGACCATCGCAGCCGTCAACGCCCGGCCGGACTTCCTGCCGCTGCCGGCGCCTGCGACCATCGCCGGGACCGCAGCCGAAGCTGATGGCGGCGATGCGGGACGCCGACCTCCTCGTCGGGGCGTCCACCTGCGACGCAAGGCACCAAGCTGCTCGGCGAGACGACGGCACGCTGCCCTCTCGAGTCCGGTGTCGTGCGCAGGCGGCGCCTCGGGCAGGCACATGCAACAACTTCGCAATTCAGGTCCCGCTCACGTCCCGCCGGCGCCAAGCGGTCTCCTGCACTGCGGAGGCATGGACGTGCACGACCGTCGGAACGCGACGAGGCGCGAGCGCCATGTCCAGCGCCGGCGCGATCCCGGCTTCGTCGCCGATGGTGATGCCCGTCGCACCGAAAGCGCGCGCCCAGGCTGCGAAATCGGGGTTGGCCAGGTCTGCCGCCGTGGCGACCGGACGCCCGGGATAGCGCTTGCGGTGATGCATCCCGATCGAACCGTAGGTCCGGTTGTCCGCGACGATCACCACCGGGGCGGCGCCGTGGCGGATCGCGGTCGCGATCTCGTTGCCGGTCATCAGCGCGCCGCCGTCGCCGACCACCGCGATCACCTGCCGTCCGGGGTGACGGAGCGCGGCAGCGACGGCCATCGGTACGCCCGCGCCCATCCCGCCGACGGCCGAGCCGAGAAAGGTGTTGCGCGGACCGAACGGGATGTGGCGATGCACGAAGGAGGTGAAGTTGCCCGCATCCGTCGTCAGCACCGCATCGGGCGCCATGCGCGCGGCGAGCGCGATGCAGACCGCGGCGAAGTTCACACCGTCCGGCGCGGGCTCGTGGTTCGGCGCCGTCAGCTCGCGGTGGATCGCGTTCAACCGCGCGATCCAGCCGGCGCGCCCGGCCGGTGCGGCCGGCGGCGTCCGGGCGAGCAGCGCGGCGATCACGGCATGCGGATCCGCGACGACCGGCAGCTCGGCGCGGAAGACGCGGTTGATCTCGGCCGGGTCGGGCCAGACATGGACGAACGGCACCTGCGGATCGGGCGCAGCCGGCCAGGTGTAGGACTGGCTGACCACGTCCGTCATCCGCTCACCGAGCGCGACGAGGAGGTCGGCGTCCCGCATCGCCGCCATCAGCTTCGCCTGCACGCGGTTGCCGACATAGCCGGCATGATGCGGATGGCGGCTGTCGAAGAGGTGCGGCCAGCGATGCGTCGGCGCCATGGGCAGCATCCACGTCTCGGCCAGCCGCGCGAACGCCGCGCGCTGGTCCGGCGTGCCGTCGGCCAGGCCGCCGAGATGGACCAGCGGCCGCTCCGCCGTGGCGAGACGCGCCGCCAGCTCGTCCATCTGCTCGGCGGAGGGAAGCGGCACGGTGCGCGGACGCGGCTGCGCGAGCATGATGTGCTCCGCGGGCTCGTCCAGCAGGTCTTCCGGCAGGATTACCGCGACCGGGCCGGGCGTGCCGGACTCGGCCAGGTGATACGCGCGCGCGATCGCCTCGGAGGCCTGTGCGGGCTGCGCGACCTCGATCACCGCCTTCGTCACGTCGCCGAGCAACCTCGCATAGTTCTGCTCCTGCAACGCCCCGCGTCCCAGGTCGCGGCGCTCGACCTGGCCGACGAGCAGCAGCATCGGCACCGCGTCGTGGAAAGCGGTGTGCAGGCCGATCATGGCGTTCGCGACACCAGGTCCGCGCGACACCAGGCAGATCCCCGCGCGGCCGCCCCGCATGCGCCCATCCGCCACCGCCATGTAGGCGGCGCCGCCTTCGTGCCGGCAGACGATCAGGCGCAGGGACGGAAGATCGTTCAACGCATCGGTCAGGCCGAGGAAGCTTTCGCCCGGCACGCAGTGCAGGAGGTCCGCGCCGTGCGCCAGCAGGCTGTCCGCGACGAGGCGGCCGACGCTGCGACCCACGCGCCCTACTCGGCTGCCGCGCGGGTTGCCGTGCCGTACACCGGCGTCAGCCAATGCCGGTATTTCGGCAACGCGCCCGACACCACGTCGAAGTAGAGCTTCTGGATACGCCGCGTGATCGGGCCGGGCCTGCCTTCGCCCACCTCGTAGCGGTCCACCGAGTTGATGGGCGTCACCTCGTGCCCGCTGCCGCAGAAGAACGCCTCGTCGCAGACATAGAGCTCGGTGCGGTCAATGTCACGTTCCATCACTTCCAGGCCGAGCTCCGCGCGCACGAGTTCGATGAGCGTGTCGCGCGTGATGCTTTCCAGGATGTCGGCGGTGACGGGCGGGGTGATGACCGCGCCCTTGCGGATCATCATGAAGCAGGCGCCCGGACCTTCCGCGACCTTGCCCGCCTCGTTCAGGAGGATCGGGATCTGATAGCCGTTCAGCCGCGCCTCGATGTAGGCCAGGCGCGAATTGTGGTAGTTCGCGCCCGACTTGATCCGCGACGGCGAGGCGAGGTCCGAGTTGCGCCGCCAGGTGGAGATGCAGGAGGTCACGCCCGCCTCGATCGCCTTGGTGCTCGGCTTGCTGAACGCCAGGATGAACATGCCCGTGCGGATTTCCTCCGGCAGGTAGTCCGTCAGCTCTCCCTGATCGAAATACACCACCGGGCGGAAATGCACGCTGCCGCGGTAGTCGCAGGCGCGGATGAGGGAAAGGCAGGCCTCCTCGATTTCGGCATCGCTGTACGGCACGGTCATGCGCATGACCCGCGCGCCCTGGCGCAGCCGGGCGATGTGCTCGGCGTGGCGGAACAGGAACAGCTCCCCTTCGCTCTCGCTCCAATAGGCGCGCTCGCCCTCGAACACGTTCTCGCCGCGCAGGACGCATTCGGTGGCGACGTGCAGCGTCGCCTCCGCCCAGGGCACCAGCCGGCCATCCAGCCAGACGTAGGGTGCGGTCTTGGCCATGAGCATCAACTCCCCTGATCCATCTCGATGACGAGATTGCCCTGCGGATCGAGCATGAAGCTCGCGTCGGGGCCGATGACCGTGGTGGATTCGCGTTCCTCGACCACTGCGGGCCCGCGCAGCCGCTCGCCCGGCATCAGGCGGTAGCGGTCATGGACGGCACAGGGCGCGAGACCGGTCAGCGGGAACCAGACCTGGCGCATGCCCTTGCGCGAGTCACCGTCGCCACCGCGGCCGAGCGTCGCCGGCACGCCAGGTCGGGCAGCGGCGGCGTGCAGGCGCCAGCTCAGGACCTCCATCGGCAGCCTCTCGATGCGACGATCGTAGAGACGCTCATACGCGTCGGCGAACGCCTGCGCTGCCGTGGTCGCGTCGGGGGCGTCGGGCAACGGGACCGGAATGGCGAAACCCTGGCCGACGTAGCGCATGTCCGCGCTGCGGCGGAACGCGATCTCGCCGGGCATCGCGCCGGCCTCCAGCAGCAGCGCGCGCGCCTCCTCCTCCATCGCGGCGAAGTGGCGCGCGACCTCTGGCCAGTTCACGGCCGACAGGCGGCGGACGCCGCTGCGGACCAGGTCAATCGCCGGCGCGGCGACGAGGAAGCCGAGTGCTGAGGCGACACCCGCGCCGGCCGGAACGACGACCCGCGACAGCTTCAGGAGCTTGGCCAATCCGTAGGCATGGACCGGCCCGGCGCCGCCGAAGGCGAGCAGCGCGTAGCGACGGGGATCGCGGCCCTTCTCGGCGATGTACATCCGCGTCGCGGCGGCCATGTTCTCGTTCACCACGGCGTGGATGCCGGCCGCGACCTCGAGCACCGAGAGGCCGAGCGGCGAGGCCAAGGTCTCCTGCATCGTGCGTTCGACGGCGGCGCGGTCCAGCCCCATCTCGCCGCCGAGGAAATACTCGGGCGAGAGATAGCCGAGCAGCAGGTCCGCATCGGTCACGGTCGGGCGCCGTCCGCCGCGGCCGTAGCAGATCGGGCCGGGCACGCTGCCCGCGCTCTCCGGGCCTACCGTCAGCAGCCCCATCGCGCTGACCGCGGCGATGGAGCCGCCGCCGGCGCCGATCTCGATCAGGTCCACCACCGGCACCTTGAGAGGCAGGCCGGAGCCCTTGCGGAAGCGCTTCACGCGCGCGGCCTCGAAGGTGGAGGCGTGCTCGGCCTCGCCGCCTTCGATCAGGCACATCTTCGCGGTGGTGCCGCCCAGGTCGAAGCTGATCATGTCGGAGAGGCCGCAGGCGCGCCCGACATGCATCGCCGCCATCGCGCCGGCAGCCGGACCGCTCTCGATGAGCTGCACCGGGTTGGCGCGGGCATGGCGTACGGTTGCGATGCCGCCGGCGGAGAGCATCAGGTGCAGCGGGCCGCGCAGGCCGCGCCCCTGGAGTTCCGCCTCCAGCCGCGCGAGGTAGCGGTCCATCAGCGGCATGACATAGGCGTTCACGCAGGCGGTGTTCGCACGCTCGTATTCACGGATCTCCGGCGCCACCTCGGACGACAGCGTCACGGGAATGCCCGGCAGCTCCTTCTGCAGGATGGCGCCGATGCGGCGCTCATGCGTGGGATCGAGGTAGCTGTGCAGCAGGCAGACCGCGACCGCTTCCACCTCCTGCGCCTTCAGCGCGCGCGCGACCTGCCGCGCCTCCGCCTCGTCCAGCGGCAGCAGCACGCGGCCCGCGGCGTCGAGCCGCTCCGTCACGACGTGGCGGCGCGGGCGCGGCGCCAGCGGCTCCGGCTTCTCGAGTGCCAGGTCGTAGAGGTCGTAGCGCATCTCCCGGCCCATCTCGAGGCTGTCGCGGAAGCCGCGCGTGGTGATGAGGCCGATGCGCGCGCCCTTGCGCTCGATGACGGTGTTGGTGACGAGCGTCGTGCCGTGCACGACCTGGCGCACCCGGCCGATGCCGGCGCCCGCCTCGTCCAGCAGGCGTGTCACCCCCTCCAGGATGGCACGGGCGGGATCGTCGGGCGTGGTGAGGCGCTTGCCCGTGAAAACGCGGCCGGCCGCCTCGTCCACCAGCAGGAAATCCGTGAAGGTGCCCCCGACATCCACGCCGATGCGGAGCGCGCGCGCGGTCATTCCGCCGTCCCGTAGTCGCGCCGGGCGCCATCGGGCGTGACGTAGCCGTCCTCCAGGTCGCGCCGCACCGCGGCCGCGTCGCGCTGGCGCGGATCGCCGAACCCGCCGCCGCCGCCGTAATGCATCAGCAGCCGGTCGCCGGGTTGCAGCACGGATCGGCCTTTCGGGTGCGGCCGCGTGCCATCCGCCTTCGCCACCAGCGCCGGTGCGCCGGCCTCACCGCCGCCCAGCCCGCCTGCCGGGTGCTTCATGCGGTCGGCGATCAGCGAGAGCCGCACCGGCTCATCGGCCATCACCTCCAGCTCCACCTCCTGGCCCAGGCCGCCGCGCCAGCGGCCTGGCCCGCCACTGTCCGGCAGCAGGTCCTTGCGCCAGATCAGCACCGGGCAGCTCGCCTCGAAGGCCTCGACCGAACCCGAGCCGGAGTTGGTCGGGAAGGCCGTCGCGTTCAGCCCGTCGCGCCCATGGCCTGCACCCATGCCGCCGCTGCCGAACAGCACCTGCGAGAAGCGGTCGCCGCGCCGGTCGCGCCCGGTCGTCACCGGCCGAGGCGAGGGCGAGGCGCTGTCGGCGATCACCTTCTCCGGCGCCACCTGCGCCAGGCAGCCGTAGATCGCGCCGGAGAGGAAGAGGCCGGTGAGGTGCCGCGCATTCACCGCGGCCGGGTGGCGCGGGTTCAGGATGCAGCCCTCCGGCGCCGTCACCGTCACGGCGTGGTAGCTGCCCTCGTTGCGCGGCGTGTCGGGATCGAGCGCGCATTTCAGCGGATAGACCGTGTAGGCGTAGGTGTAGTTCATCACGCTGTTCAGCCCGCGCGCGACCTGCGGCGAGGTGCCCGCATAATCCACCGTCAGCGTGTCACCCTGCACCGTCAGCGCGCATTCGATGCGCGTCTCCGCATCTTCGTAGCCGTCCGCATGGATCACGTGCCGCCAGGTGCCGTCCGGCAGCGCCGCGATCGCCGCCCGCATCGCCCCGTCCGCGCGCGCCTGCAGCGTGGCCGAGAGTTCCGCGAGGTCGTCGAGGCCGGTGTCGTCCAGGAAGTCGAGCAGGCGGCGTGCGCACACCGCGCCCGCCGTGACCTGCGCCGCGACGTCGCCCATCACCTGGTCGGCGACCCGCACATTGGCGCGGATCACCCGCATGAGGTCGCGGTTCTCCCGGCCCGCGACCATCAGCTTCATGGGTGGGATGCGCAGGCCTTCCTCGTACACCTCCTGGCAGTCGGCAGACCACGGCACGCCGCCGATGTCGGGCATGTGGGAGGTCGCGCCGGCAAAGGCGACGAGCCGGCCGCCGCGGAACACCGGGGTGACTGTCGTGATGTCCAGCAGGTGCCCCGTCGCCATCCAGGGATCGTTGGTGACGAGCACGTCGCCGGGGTGCAACTCCTCCACCGGGATGTCGGCCAGCATGTGCTTCAGCGTGCGCGGCAGAAGGCCGACGAAGCTCGGGATGCCCGTCGAGTTCTCGGCCAGGCTGGCGCCGGATGCGTCCATCAGCACCGTCGCGTAATCGTTGGACTCGCGCACGATGGTAGAGAAGGACGTGCGGAGCAGCGCCGCCGCGGCCTCGTCGGCGATGGAGATCAAGCGGCTCCAGAGGATCTGGAGCATCACCGGGTCGAAGCGGCCGGCATCCTTCATCCGCATCCTCCGCTTCCTGCCATGCGCAGTCTTGACGCAAGGAGGCCTCAGGGCAACCGTGGATGTCCGGACAAAGTCGGGCCGAGGCCCGGCGAACGGGAGAGATGGCGATGCTGCGCAGGGACGTGTTGCTGGCGGGCGCCTCGGCGCTTGCGCTGCCCGCGTATCTGCCGCTGACGAGCAGCGGCGCGCTGGCGCAGAGCGCGGGGCGGACGCTGCTGCTCGCCGCGCCCGGCACGCCGGAAGGCTTCGACGGCGACGCGCTGCGCCCGGGCACGCAGGAAGTGGTGGTGCAGGTCTATGAGGGGCTGACGCGGTACGGCCGCGTCGAGCGCGGCGGCCGCACGTACCTCAACCCGGACGTGGTCGAGGGCCGCCTGGCGGAGAGCTGGGCCGTGTCCTCCGATGGCTTGCGCTACGTCTTCACGCTGCGCGAGCGCGTGAAGAGCCCCTACGGCAACGAGCTGACGGCCGCGGATGTCGAGTGGTCCTGGGCGAAATCCTTCGCGCAGCGGCGGACCGGCGCCTTCATCGCCGATGTCTGCAACGTGACCGGCGTCAAGGCGCTGTCGCGGCGCGAGGTGGAGTTCACGCTCGCCGCTCCCTCCTCGATCCTGCTCTCCGCGCTGACGCTCTATGTGCCGAGCATCTACGACAGCACCGAGGCGAAGAAGCACGCGACGGCGGAGGATCCGTGGGCGCTGCGCTGGATGGAGGGCAACACCGCCGGCTTCGGCGCATACCACTTGCAAAGCGTGCGCGCCGGCGAGCAGGCGGTGTTCGTCGCGAACCCGAACTACCACGGGCCAAAGCCGCATTTCGAGCGGGTGATCTACCGCGCCGTGCCGTCCGGCGCGTCGCGCACGACGCTGCTGCGCAGCGGCCAGGTGCATTGGATAGACCGCCCGACCGTGCAGCAGGTGCTGGACATGCAGCGGGACCGCCGCGTGAAGCTGGAGGACCAGGCCGGCCGCGCCATGGCCAGCGTGCGCATGAATTGCGCCATGCGCCCGTTCGACGATGTGCGCGTGCGCCGCGCGATGAACTACGCCGTGAACAAGGAGGCGATCCGGCAAGGCGTCACGCTCGGCACGGGCGAGATCGCGCGCAGCATCGTCCCGCCGATCGTCGGCGGCTACGATCCCTCCTTCTTCGCTTATGACCATGACCCCGCGCGCGCCCGCGCGCTGCTGGCCGAGGCCGGTTTCCCGAACGGGTTCGAGGCGGAGCTGCTCTTCTCCAACATCTGGTGGTGGGAGGAGCCGATGGCCGTGCAGCTCGCCGACCAGCTCCGCGCCGTCGGTGTCAACTGCCGCCCGCAGCGCATCACCGGATCCGACCTGCGTGCGCGGGGCGCCCCTGCGCGGCAGGACATGGCGCTGTTCACCTTCGAGGACGGGCCCATCGTGCTCGATCCCGTGTACGCGATCTTCCTGCTGGGCCGCTCCACGGGCGTGTCCAACCGGGCGAAATACAGCAACCCCGCCTTCGACGCGCAGGTGGACCGCGCGCGCACCAGCCCGGACAAGGCCGTCCAGGCCGAGGCCGTGAAGCAGGCGCAGCGCATCTGGATGGAGGACGCGCCGTGGATCTGCACGATCTATCCGCAGACCTTCGAGGCGATGGCGCCGGGCGTCTCGGGCTGGGTGCCGCATCCCGACGAGCATGAGCGCTGGGCCGACCTGAAGGCGAGTTGACGAGATGCCGGCGATCGGGCGCTTCCTCCTGCGCCGCGCCCTGCTGCTCGTCCCGCTGCTCGTCGCCGTCTCCTTCCTCTGCTTCATGCTGGTGCGGCTGGGCGGGCAGGATCCCGTGGCGATGCTCGCCGGCCCCACCGCGACTGCCGCCGAGATCGAGCTGGTGCGCCGCACGCTGGCGCTCGACCAGCCGCTTCCGACGCAGTTCGCGGTCTGGCTCGGCCATGTCGTCGGCGGCGATCTCGGCCGGTCCTGGCTGAGCAACCGTCCCGTGCTGACGGAGCTGCTGGACCGCGTGCCGGCGACGCTCGAGCTGCTGCTCTACGGCGTCGGGCTCGGCGCGCTGATCGGCATCCCGGTCGGGCTGAGGGCCGCGGCACGACCGGACCGCGCCTTCGACCAGGTCAGCCGCTTCGTCTCGCTGCTCGGTTTCTCGACGCCGACCTATTGGCTCGGCCTCGTCATGCTGTTCGTGTTCTTCTACCTGCTGGGCTGGGCGCCGCCGGGCATGGGGCGCATCAGCCTGATGGTGGAGCCACCGCCCCCGGTCACCGGGAGCTATCTCTGGGATGCGCTGCTGCACGGGCAGCGGGAGGCCGCGGCATCGGCCGCCGCGCAGCTCGTGCTGCCGGTCGCCTGCATCGCGATCATCTCCGCCGCGCCGATCATCAAGCAGACCCGCGCCATCGCGCTGGAGGTGCTGGCGAGCGACTTCGTCCGCTACGCCCGCGCCCAGGGGCTTCCGAAACGCACGCTGCGGCGGATGGTGCTGCGCAACAGCATGGTCCCCGTGGTGACCTTCGTCGGCACCGAGGTCGCGGGCCTGGTCGGCACCACGGCATTGATCGAATACGTCTTCGCCTGGGGCGGCGTGGGGCAGTACGGGCTGAACGCGATCGTCGGCGGCGACTTCGCCGCCGTGCAGGGCTATGTGCTGATGCTCGCGGTCTTCTCGGTGCTGGTCTTCCTGGTCGTTGATCTCGCCGTGCTGCTGCTGGAGCCGCGGGCCGGAGCGCGCGCATGAGCGGCCTGGCGCTGCGCCCCACGACCGACGCCGCGTCGCCCTGGCCATCGCGTGCCGTGGCGCGGATGGCTGGCCTGTCCCGACGCTCGCCGACGCTGGCGATCGGGGCCGCGATCATCCTGGCCTTCGCGCTGATGGCGCTCTTCGCGCCGCTGATCTCTCCGGAGAACCCCGTCGCCTCCAACCCCGCTCGCGTGCTGCGGGCGCCGGGACCGGGCATCTGGTTCGGCACGGACGGCAACGGCATGGACGTGCTCAGCCGGGTTATCCATGGCTCGCTCTACGCCTTCGGCATTGCCGTGCCCGTCGTCGCCGTGGCCCTGCTGCTCGGCGTGCCGGTCGGCCTCTGGACCGCCTGGACCGGCGGCTGGCCGGACGAGATCGTCATGCGCGGCTTCGACGCGCTGCGGGTGTTCCCCTCCATCATCCTGGCCCTGGCGGTGGTGGCCGCCGCGGGGCCGTCGCTGCTGAACGTCGTCCTCGTGCTCGGCCTGCTGGACAGCCCGATCTTCGCCCGCGTGGTGCGCGCGGAGGTGCTGGCACTGCGCGGCGGCACCTTCCTGGAGGCTGCGGTTGCCGCCGGCAACCCGACCCGGCGCATCCTGTTCCGCCACATCCTGCCCAACGTGCTGCGCGGCGCGATGGCGCAGACCGCGGTCCGCGCGGCCTGGGCGGTGCGCATCAGCGCGACGCTCGCCTTCCTCGGCGTCGGCATCCAGCCGCCGACACCGGAATGGGGCGCGATGATCCGCCAGGGCGCGGAGTACATGGTCACCGGCCAGTGGTGGGTCGCGGTCTTTCCGGGCGCCGCGCTGATCCTCCTCGTCCTCGGGTTGAACATGCTCGGCGACGGCCTGTCCGACCTGCTCGATCCCCGGCGCAAGGCCGCGACGCGTTGACGGCACTGCTCGAGGTCCGTGACCTGCATACGCATTTCATCGCGCGCGGCCTCGACAACCGCGTGCGCACGGCACGCGCGCTGAACGGCGTGTCGTTCCGCCTGGCGCCCGGGCGCATCCTCGGCCTGGTGGGGGAGACGGGGGCCGGCAAGTCGCTGACCGCGCTCTCCGTGCTCGGGCTGCTGAAGCCGCCGGCGCGCGTCGTGGCCGGCCAGGTGCTGTTCGAGGGCCGAGACCTGCTCGCCCTTCCGCCGGACGAGCTGAACGCGCTTCGTGGCAGCCGCATCGGGCTGGTGGTGCAATCGCCCAAGACATCGCTCGATCCGCTGGCCCGGATCGGCGCGCAGCTCGTGCGCCTGCAGCGCGCTCACCGGCCCGCGCTCTCCGCCGCCGCGGCCGAGGCGCGCGCGGCGGAGATGCTGGCCGCCGTCGGCATTCCCGACCCGCGGCGGCGCCTGCGCGCCTGGCCGCACGAGCTCTCCGGCGGCATGGCGCAGCGCGTGCTGATCGCCATGGCGCTGGTGAATGAACCGGCGCTGCTGATCGCGGACGAGCCGACCACCGGCCTCGACGTCACGGTGCAGGCGCAGGTGCTCGACCTGCTGCGGGACCTGGCGCGCGCGCGCGGCATCGGCGCCGTCGTCATCACCCACGACCTCGGCGTGGTCGCGCATTACTGCGACGAGGCGGCGGTGATGTTTGCGGGCCAGGTCGTGGAGCAGGGCGCGGTGGGCCCGCTGTTCGCCAGGCCGGCACATCCCTACACGCTGGCGCTGATCGCCGCGACGCCGGAGCGGCTGACCCTGCGGGCGGCGCGACCCTCCGGCGCACCGCCGGACCTCCACGCGCTGCCGGAGGGCTGCCTCTACCGCGACCGCTGCCCGATCGCCGAGGCGCGCTGCGCGACGCCGCCGCCGCTCGTCGCCCTCGACGAGGACCACGCGGTGCGCTGCCACGCTGCCGTGGCGGCATGACGACGCCAGTCCTGGAGGTGACCGGCCTTTCCAAGCGTTTCGCCGCGCCGGGCGGCGTGGTGAACGCCGTCAACGACGTCTCCTTCGCGCTGGCGCCTGGAGAGACGCTCGGCCTGGTCGGCGAGAGCGGATCGGGCAAGTCCACGCTCGGCCGCTGCGTGCTTCGGCTGGTGGCGCCCTCGGCCGGGCAGATCGTGTTCGCCGGGCAGGACATCACGCACCTGCCGGAGGCGCGCTGCCGCGGGCTGCGCGGCGCCATGCAGATGGTGTTCCAGGATTCCTGGGCCGCACTGAACCCGCGCATGACGGCCCGCGCCCTGATCGAGGAGATGCTGCTGCTCCACACCCGGCGCTCCCGCGCGGAGCGGCGCGAGGAAGCGGAACGGCTGGGCCTGCGCGTGCGCCTGCCGCCTGCGATGCTGGACCGTACGCCCGGCGAGCTGTCCGGCGGGCAGCAGCAGCGCGTCTGCATCGCGCGGGCCATCGCGACGAAGCCGGCGCTGATCGTGCTGGACGAGCCGACCTCCTCCCTCGACCTCTCGGTGCGCGCCGGCATCCTCGACCTGCTGCTGGACTTGAAGGAGGAGACCGGTGCCGCGATGCTGTTCATCACCCATGACCTCGGCACGCTGCGGCTGATGGCGGACCGCGTGATGGTGATGTATCTCGGCCGCGTGGTGGAGCAGGCCACGGCGGCCGCGATCTACGACCGCCCCGCGCATCCTTACACGCAGGCGCTGATGAGTGCGCACCTTCCGGCCGATCCTACCGCGCGGCTCGCGCGGCATGTGCTGACCGGCGAGGTCCCGAGCCCGGTGAACCTCCCGCCGGGCTGCGGCTTCGTCAGCCGCTGCCCCGTGGCGCTGCCGCGCTGCCACGCAACGGCGCCGGCGCTGGAGGAGGTTCCCGGCGCGCTGGCGCCGCACCGCGCCGCCTGCCTTCGCCTCGCCGACGGCGGCAACCGCATTCCCGCCTGAACCACGGAGACACGATGCCGATGACCCCCGAAGGCGCAGCGGAACTCGCGAAGATCCGCGCCGTGCGCGGCTACACCCTGCCGCTCCATGACATGCTGGCGGAATGCAACCCGGAATTCCTGCGCCGCTACGGCGAGCTGGCGAGCCACGTCATCTTCGGCCCGCCGGATGGACGCGCGCTGGACCTGAAGACGCGCTTCCTCGTGCTGGTCGGCATCACCACCGCGGTCAAGGGCGACCGCGAGGGCATCGAATGGGCCTCCAAGCGCGCCATGCAGCACGGCGCGAGCTTCGAGGAGGTGGTGGAGGCCGCGTTCCTCGCCGGACTGCCCGCCGGCATGCCCGCCTTTGAGGGCTTCTGCCGCGCGATGCAGGAGATGCGCGAGGGCAAGGGCTGGGTGCCGGAAGGCGGCGCGCCCTGAGCCGGCTCAGGTGGCGCGGATGCCGGTGGCGCGCACCACCTCGCCCCAAACGCGCAGCTCCTCCGCGATGAAGGCCGCGTACTGCGCCGGCGTCATGTCCGGCGCATCCGCGGTCAGCGAGAGGTAGCGCTCGCGGATGTCGGGAAGCTGCAGCAGCGCCCGGATTTCACGGTTGAGCCGGTCCACGACCGGCGCGGCCATCCCCTTCGGCCCGGAGACGCCGAACCAGGAATAGGAGGTCATGCCCGGCAGCCCGCTTTCGATCAGCGTCGGGACGGCCGGCAGGTGCCGGTTGCGCTCCGCATCCGCCACCGCGATCGCCTTCACCGCGCCGTCGCGGATGTGCTGGATCGAGGAGGGCAGGCCATCCACCATCAGCCCCACCACGCCCGCCATCACGTCAATCAGCGCCGGCCCCGCGCCGCGATAGGGGATCGGGTTCATCCTGATGCCGGCCGCAAGCCCGATGCGCATGCCCAGCAGATGCGTCGTCGTCCCGTGGCCGGAGATCGCGAAGTCCAGCCCCTCCGGCCGCGCGCGGCCCAGGCCTAGCAGTTCGGCCACCGTTCCTGCCGGGTAGCGCGGGTTGACGATCACGGCCGAGGAGGTGGTGGCGGCGATCGCGACATGGGTGAAATCGGCAAGCGCGTCGTAGCGGATGTTGTCGAACATGCTCGGCGAGATGCCGTGCGAGGCACTGTTGGAGATCAGCAGCACGTGCCCGTCCGGCGCGGCGCCCGCGACCTGCGCCGAGGCGAGGGTGGCGCCGGCGCCCGGGCGGTTCTCCACCACCACGGGCTGTCCGAGCCGGGGCTGCAGGCGCTCCGCCAGGATGCGCGCGACGATGTCGGTGGTGCCGCCTGGCGCGAAGGGCACGATGAGGCGGATCGGCCGCATCGGCCACTCGGATTGCGCCAGCGCCGGCAGCGGCAGCAGGGCGGTGCCGGCCAGCAGCGAGCGGCGTGGAATCCTGCGGACCATGCTCCGTCTCCTCGACGTTCAGGAAGCCTATGGCGAAGGTTGCCGCGCGTCCAGGAAGGCGGCGAAGATCGCTGCCGTTTCAGCCACGGCTTCTGCTGTCCCGATGCCCGGCGTCTCGGCGGTCTCCGCCGCGGGCAGCAGCGCGGCGGCGCGGCCGCGCTGCGGGAAGACGTTGTCGGTGCGCGCGGCGGCCAGCAGCACGGGCAGGCGCAGCTTCGGCAACGCATCCTCCATGCGGTAACGCAGCGCGGCGTGGTAGGCCTGGTGGTACGTCGCGCCGTTGCGCAGCACTTCGAGCAGCCTGGCGTGGACGCCCTGCGGAGTTGCTTCGGGGCCCGCGCGCCTGTGCGCATCGTCGCGCACGAACCAGGGAAAGTAGCGGAAGTAGTCGCGGCACATCGCATGCGCGACGTGCAGGTAGGCACCCTCCGCATCGGGCAGCACGGGCGGCGCGACGCGGTCAAGCATGTCCTGCCGCGTCGCTGCGTCGTAGAAGCCGCACCCGTCGAGGATCACGCGGCGGATGCGCGCGGGATGCCGCAGCGCCGCCTCCGTGGCGATGCGGGCGCCGAGATGCGCGCCGTGCAGGTCGCAGCGCTGGAAGCCGAGCGCGTCCAGCAGCACGGTCAGCGTCTCGGCAAAGTCGGCGATGTCCGGTTGCGTCGCGGGCAGCGCGTCGCTCTCCCCACATCCCGGCAGGTCGGGGAGGACGACCAGCCGCATCGCTGCCAGCGCTGCGCCGAGTGGCACGAGCGATGCGCCATTCGCGGCGGCGCCATGCAGCATGATCAGCGGGGCCGGTCCACCCCGCCCACCTATGCGGTAATGCATCTGCCCATGCGCCAGGTCGGCGAAGCCGCGCAGCGCTTTCATGCCGTGCCTGCGGCATGGCGCGCGGCGAGCCAGCCGAAGGTCAACCCGCGCATCAGCGAGATGCCGGCCTGGTAGCCGGCGCCGGATTCGGTCGGCGCCGATGCGTTGCCGCAGGCGTAGAGTCCGGGGATCGGCCGGCCGCGCAGGTGCTGCACGCGCGCATTCGTGTCGGTCAGCAGCCCTGCCGCGGAGATGCCGCCGAGCCTGAGGCGCACCGCGCAGAAAGGCGGCTCGGCCAGCGTGCCGAGGTTCGGGTGCGCGGCGTGCGGATCGCCGGCCGTGGAGCGCGCGAAGGCGGAGGAGCCGCGCCCGTGCTCCGGATCATCGCCGCGCGCCGCGCCCTCGTTGAATCGCCCGACGGTCGCTGCGAGGGACATCTGGTCGAGGCCCAGCAGGCCCGCCAGATCCTCGAGGCTCTCCGCGCGGATCACCCAATCCGGCACCGGCGCGCCGGGCGGGCGGCGGGCGAAGCTGTAGCGGCGGAGGTACTGCGCGTCGAACAGCATCCAGGCCGGCAGGTTGGGATGCCGGTGCAGCCCGAGGTTGAAGCGTGTCAGCCCGGCGACGACGTGCTGGAACTGGCTCTCGTCGCAGAAGCGCCGCGCCGCGTCGTTGACGACGATGCTGTGCGGGTATGACAGTCCGCGCAGCCCGGCGCTGAAGAACACCTGCTCGCCCAACTCCTCCGGCGAAGGGATGGCGTAGCCGACGAGCATCGCCAGGTTGTTCGGAACGCGCCATACCGCGGCGCCGAGTTCGCCGCCCATGATCATCCCGTCGCCCTCGACCGATTTCGGGAAGATGTTCATCCAGTCCGGCAGTCCCTCGAAGCGGTTCACCAGCTCCGTGCTGCCCTCGTAGCCGCCGGTCGCGAGCACGACGCCACGCGCCGCGCCGATGCGCAGGGATTCGCCGCGTCGCGTGCCCTCCAGCCCGCTCACCCGTCCATCTTCGGTGATCAGCCGGTCTGCCCGGAAGCCTGCCAGGATCGGCACGCCGGCGGCCATCAGCCGCGCGACGAACTGCCCCACCAGCGCCGGGCCGGCCGCCAGCAGGCGCCGCTGCCGGCGCGCTTCGAGCTCCGCCTCGGGCCAGTTCTGGCGGGCGCCGAGGCCGCCCCAGGCGATGGCGTCCCCCCAGCTGACGCCGGCTTCGTTGTACACGCCCTCTTCCAGCCGCTCGCCCCATTCGCCCAGCTCATGGCGCGCGATCGGCTCGGCCTCGACGAGGCGGCCATCGGCCACTGATCCGTCGGCCTGCGGATAGTAGTGGTCGGGCAATCCGCGCAGCAGTCGGAAGGGCACGCCCGCCGTCGCGAAATGGCGCAGCGCAACGCGCGACGCGCCGAGATACGCCTCCGTCATCGGCGCCAGCGCGTAGCCGCCGGAGAGGAACCGCATGTAGCGCCGCGCGGCGTCGAGGCTGTCCGGCAGCCCGGCCCCGGCTGCCAGGTGATTTTCCGGCACCCACAATCCGCCGAGCGAGGATGCGGTGGCGCCGCCGAGCCGTTCCGACTTCTCGATCATGACCACGCGCAGTCCGCGCGCCACGCCGGCGAGCGCCGCTGCGCAGCCCGCGGCGCCGGTGCCGGCCACGACCAGATCCGCGTCCATCTCCCCCGTGCTCCGCGCGCTCTCCCCGCGAAGTCTTGACGCCCTCCTGCACGCTGGCAAGGCTCACGTGTCCAGGAAGAAGCAGGCGATGCCCGAAGCGGCCGTCAGCCGCTATCCGACGTTGTTCAGCCCGCTACGCCTCGGGCCGAAGACGGCGCGGAACCGGAGCTGGATGAGCGCGCATGCGACGCTGCTGGTGAAGGACCACGTCTTCACGGACGAGCACGTCGCCTACTACGCCGAGCGCGCGCGTCACGGGGTCGCCGTGATCACGATGGAGGCTATGGCGGTGCACGAGACGTCGCTGCCCTACCGCGGCAAGGCGCTCTCCTTCGATCCGCGGATGGTGCCGCAATACGCGAAGATCGCGGCGGCGGTGCACGGGCACGGCGCGCTGCTGCTCGCGCAGCCCTGGCACCGCGGGCGGGAAACCAATTCGGTCGCCTCCGGCGTGCCGGTTTGGGCACCTTCGGCCGTGCCCTGCGCGGTGTATCGCGAAATGCCGCACGTCATGACCGCGGAGGACATGGACGCGATCCGGGAGGGCTACCGCCTCTCCGCGCGTCACGCGCGCAGCGGTGGGCTGGACGGCGTGGAGGTCCACTCCATGGCGCATGGCTACCTGCTGAACCAGTTCCTCTCGCCTGCCACGAACCATCGCAATGACGCCTTCGGCGGGAGCCTGGAGAACCGGCTGCGCCTGGTGCTGGAGATCATCCAGGCGACGCGCGAGGAATGCGGCCCGGACATGATCGTAGGCGTGCGCATCAATTCCGACGACGGGCACGAAGGCGGGCTGCGACCGGATGACTGGGCGGAGATCGCGGCCCGCATGACCGCCTCCGGCCACGTGGATTACGTGTCCTGCAGCCACGGCACCTACCTCAACCGCATGCTGATCTACCCGACCTCGCCGGAGAGCCACGGCTACCAGATGGCGGCGACGCGGAAGGTGAAGGCGGCAGTGGACAAGCCCGTGGTCGGCGTCGGCCGCATCGTCACGCCGGACGAGGCGGAACGTCACCTCGCCGGCGGCGACTGCGACTTCGTCGCGATGGCCCGCGCGCTGATCGCCGACCCCGAATGGCTCGCCAAGGCGGCGCGTGGCGAGGGCGAGGAGATCCGCCCCTGCGTCGGCGCGAACTGGTGCATGTCCTCGATCTTCGCGCAGGCGCCGATCGCCTGCATCCACAACCCCGCCGCCGGCCGCGAGACGGAGCTCGGCACCGCCACGCTGCGGCGCGCCACGCGGGCGAAGAAGGTCGCGGTGGTCGGCGGCGGCCCGGCCGGGCTGCGCGCCGCGCTGACCTCTGCGCAACGCGGCCACGACGTGACGCTGGTCGAGCGGAGGCACGAGCTCGGCGGGCAGATCCGCCTCTGGGCGCGCGCGCCGTCGCGCCGCGAGCTGCTCGGCATCGCGGAGTGGCTGGAACGGCAGGTCGTGAAGGCCGGCGTGCGCATCCGCACGCAGACCTTGGCGACGGAAGAGACGCTCCTCGCGGACGGCTACGACGCCGTCGTCATCGCGACGGGGTCGCAAGGCCTGCGCCACGGCTGGACTCCGCTGCGCCCGGAGCGCTGGAGCGGCGCCGCCGTGCCGGGCACCGATCAGCCCAACGTGCTCTCCTACATGGAAGCGCTGCGCGAGCCGGTCCCGCGCGGCGCACGCGCCCTCGTCTATGACGGGCTCGGCGGCCGGCAGGCGGTCGTGGCCGCCGAGTATCTCGCGGCCGCGGGCGCGGATGTCGAGTTCGTCACCTGGCTCGGCCAGGCCGCGCCGGATCTCGCCGCCAGCCGCGACTGGGGCAAGACCTACGGCATGCTCAGGCGCATGGGCATCCGCTTCGCGACCGACCTCGAACTCGTCGCCATCGAGGGTGGCACCGCGCATCTGCGCGACATCCACACGGGTGCGGAGGCGCCGCGGCACGGGCTGGACCTGATCGTGCTGGCGCTCGGCGCGGAGGCGCAGGACGCGCTGTTCCATGCCCTCGTGCCGCGGCGCGGGCCGGACTTCGCGCTGCACCTGATCGGCGATGCGCTGGCGCCGCGCCGGGCCGACGCCGCGATCCGCGAAGGCGAGCTCGCGGCGCGGGCGATATGAACCCGCAGGACCCCGCGCCCTATCCGCGGCTCTTCTCACCCTTCCATTTGGCCGGGCGGCGGCTTCGCAACCGCATCGTCCACCTCTCCATGACGACGGCGCTCAGCCGCGACGGGCAGGTGACGGAACGCCACACGCAGTATTTCGCCAATCGCGCCCGGGGCGGGGCGGCGATGATCGTGACCGAGCCGTTGGCCATGGCGCGCCACCAGATCGTCCCCAACAAGGTCAATGCGCGCGACGACAGCGGGCTGGACGGGCTGAAGCGCTGGGCCGCCGCGGTCGAGACGGAGGATTGCCGCCTGGTCGCGCAGGTGCAGGACCCCGGCCGCGGCCGCCACGTCGCTGGCCGCAGCACGGATGCCGTCGGCGCCTCCGCCCTGCCCGATGACCTGAGCTGGACCGTGCCGCGCGCACTCTCCGCCGACGAAATCCGCGCCATGACCGACGATTTCGCGGCGGCCTCCGCGCGCCTGAAGCGCTGCGGCTTCAGCGGGATCGAGATCTCCGCCGGGCACGGCCACCTCTTCCACCAGTTCCTCTCGCCCTGGTCCAACATCCGCGAGGACGAGTACGGCGGCGATTTCGAGGGCCGGATGCGGTTCGTGCTCGAACTGATCGCGGCCATCCGCTCCGCCTGCGGCCGGGACTTCATCCTGGGCGTCAAGACGCCAAGCGACGATGGCATTCCCGAGAGCATCGGACCCGAACTCGCCGCCGCGATCGCGGGTCGCATCGCCGGAACCGGCACGGTGGATTACCTCTGCTTCGCGCAGGGCACGCATCACCGCACGCTCGACCTGCACATCCCCGACGGACACTTCCCGCCATTGCCCTTCCTGCCGCTGGTCCGGCAGTTGCGGGCCGCGCTGCCGCCGGTGCCCGTCGTCGCGCTCGGCCGCATCACCGATCCCGCGGAGGCCGAAGCGATCCTCGTGCGCGGAGACGCCGAGCTGGTCGGTCTCGGACGGCCGCTGGTCACCGATCCCGCCTGGCCCGCCAAGGCCGCCGCCGGCCGCGCTCGCGACATCCGCTACTGCGTCTCCGGCAACAATTGCTGGGAGACGATCATCCATCGCCGCCCGATCGCCTGCGACAACAACCCGCGCGTGGCGATGCCCGACGAGCTCTCCGCGCCGAAGCCTGCTTCGCGCCGCCGGCGGGTCGTCGTGGTCGGCGCCGGCGTCGCGGGGCTGGAAGCCGCCTGGACCGCCGCCGCGCGCGGGCACGAGGTGACGCTGTTCGGCCGGTCCAGCGATCCCGGCGGCCAGCTCCGCCTCCTCGCCCGGCTGCCCGGCGGCGAGGGACTCGGCAGCATCTACGACTGGCAGACGGCGGCAGCGCAGCGCGCGGGCGCGCGCTTCGAACTCGGCGTGGACGCGGGCATTACCGAGGTCCTGGCGTTGCAGCCCGATGCCGTGGTGCTGGCCACCGGATCGCGCATGACCTGGCCGCGCTGCCTGCCTGCAACGCTGGAGCGCGAAGGCCTGGTGCCCGATCTGCGCAGGGCGATCCGCGGCGTGCTGGGCCGCACGGAAGCGCAGCCCGGCGCGGCGGTGATCTTCGACATGGACGGGACGGACGGCGTCTATGCCGCGGCCGAGCACCTGCGCCGGCTCTTCGCGCAGGTCGTGGTCGTCACGCCGCGCGAAAGCGTGGCGCAGGAGACCTCCCTCGTCGTCCGGCAGGGCATCCTGCGCCGCTTCAGCCGGCTCGGGATCGAGACGGCGGTGCTGAGCGAACCCCGCTGGACCGATGCGTTCGAAGCGGATGCGCAGCTGCAGGTCGCGAACATCTACTCGGGCCGCCGCACGGCCGTCGAAGCCGTCGCCTTCTTCGCCTTCGCGACTCCCCGCGCGCCGGAGAATCGGCTGCTCGCACCGCTGCGAGCCACCGGGCTGGAGGTGCATCCGGTCGGCGACGCCAAGGCGGCGCGTTCGGTGATGGCCGCGACCGCGGAAGGCTCGGCGGTCGGCGCTTCGCTCTGACGGAAACCTGGTCGGCGAGCCGGCCGAGGGCGATGACTGGCCTCCATTCGGCGGACGCATCGCGAAGAACGCATTCCCGCGCGCAGGCACCGCGGCGCAGCGGGATCGGGCGTCACGGGCCGATGCGGCTCAGCCCGACGAGCAGGAGCACGCCCACCGAACCGCCCACGAGCATTCCCGCGCGCAGCAGGTCGCCGAGCATGCGCCTGGACCGCCACATCAGCTCGGCCTCGCGATGCGGTCGAAGACGCCGCCATCGTTGAAGTGCGTGCGCTGCGCCTCCGCCCACCCGCCGAACACCTCGTCCACGGTGATCAGCTCCATCCGCGGAAACCGCGCGGCATTGGCGGCGAGCGCGGCGGCGTCGCGCGGGCGGTAGAAGTGCTTCGCGACCAGGGCCTGGCCTTCGGCGGTGTAGAGGCCGTGCAGATAGGCCTCGGCCGCCGCGCGGGTGCCGCGCCGGTCCACATTCGCGTCCACCACCGCAACCGACGGCTCGGCGAGGATCGAAAAGGACGGATAGACGATCCCGAGCCCGGCGTCCTTGAACTCCTCCAACGCCAGATGCGCCTCGTTCTCCCAGGAGAGGAAGACGTCGCCCTGGCCGCGCTGCGCAAAGGTGGTGAGCGATCCGCGGGCGCCGGTGTCGAGCACCGGCACCTGGCGGAAGAGCTGGCGTGTGGCGGCTTCCGCGCCCGCCGCGTTGCCACCGTGCTGGCGCAGCGCCCAGCCCCAGAACGCCAGGTAGTTCCACCGAGCCCCGCCCGAGGTCTTCGGATTGGGCGTGATGATGCGGACATCGGCCTTGAGCAGGTCGCCCCAGTCGCGCACGCCCTTCGGGTTGCCGCGCCGCACCAGGAACACGATGGTGCTGGTGTAGGGTGCGCTGTTGTGCGGCAGGCGGCGCATCCAGTCGCGCGCGATCAGGCCGCGCCCGGCAATTGCGTCAATGTCGTAGGCGAGCGCGAGCGTGACGACATCGGCCTGCAGCCCGTCAATGACGGATCGCGCCTGGCGCCCTGATCCGCCATGCGAGGTATTCACCCGCAGGGCCTGGCCGGCCTGCGTGCGCCACCGCGCGGCGAAGCCCTGGTTGTAGTCGCGGAAGAGCTCACGGGTCGGGTCGTAGGAGACGTTGAGCAGCGTCGTCGGCTGCTGCGCGGCGGCCGGGCTGACGGCGGCCGCCGGCAGGAGAGCGAGAACGGCACGCCGGGTCGGCGCGAAACCGTGCTGCGACATGGGGCGGAACTCCCGGATGGGGTGCAAAGGGAGTGGCGCGCTACCAGGCGCGACGCGGTGCGGCGAAGAGAGCATAAGCCGCGCCAGGCCCCTGGCAGGGGGTGCTCGTGGGCTCCGCGATGCGGTCCAGCGCGCCGGCGAGATCGCGAAGCGCGGCCGCGAGATCCCGTATGCTGCCGGCATTGCGATGCTCCGCAATCATGCGGAGCAGCGACACGGCCGGAATCGGCAGTTCAACCGGTACGGCACTTCGGCGGGTGGGGTCGGCGGTGGTCACCACGGCGTCCTCCGTCGGGTCGTTCAGCCAGGGCGTTCCGGCATGAACAAATCCTATCGGATTCGTGGGGATTGCGTCAACGTCTTTCCACCACCATGGCCGCGGGCGGACTCGGTGCGGCAGTTGCGGCAAACCGGGCGAGGCTGGTGCCATCCAGGATGGCCGCCGTCGCGTCCCGCACCTGCCGCATCAGGCGCCGGATGTCGCACTCGGCCGGATCTGCGCAATCGGCGCAGGGCCGATACGCAGTGAGGCTCGCGCATGGGATCGGCGCGAGCGGGCCGTCCAACGCGCGGATCAGGTCGCCGACCGCGATGTGTTCCGCCGGCCGGGCGAGCGCGTAGCCCCCGGCCTTGCCGCGCCGGCTGACAAGAAAGCCGTGCCGCTTGAGGTCGAGGAGGATCGCCTCGAGGAACTTGCTGGGCAGATGCCCGTCATCCGCGAGTTCGGGAATTGACATCGTGCTCCCGGGCGCGCGCCGCGACGCCAGGATCGCCATGGCGCGGAGGCCATACTTCGCACGCTGCGTCAGCATGATGGTGTTTCGGGCCCCTCGCCGGCCGGCAAGAAAGTCTAGCGATTTCGTCGGATTTAGGAAGCCGTTGTCCGCATTGCTGGATTGGACATCCCTTCGATCTCAGGCGGCGGGCGGGCATCGAAGCTGGCTATGGCCGGCCTTAGCCGACACGGCATGCCTCCCCGTCGCCCGAAGAATGACCTTCAGCGGCGCGCCCCGGTATCGGGACCGATGCGGGCACGCCGCCCGCTTCAGCAATCAGAAGCGCGATATCGGCGCCGAGGGCGAGATCCTCGACATGGCCGAAGGTCTGCCGGCGCAACCGTCCCAGCGCATCCACCAGGAGAAGGGTCGGCGTCCCCTGCATCGCATAGGCGGCCATCGTCCGCGGCATCGGTCCGCCTTGCGGATCGGGAGCGTCAATGCCGACCGGGAAGTCCAGGCGGTATTCATGCGCGAACGCCGCCAGCGTCTCACGGCTGTTGGCGGCGTGGTGCTCGAACACCGAATGCAGGCCCAGCACGGCGACCTGGCCGGGATCGAAGGTTCGCCGGACCCGCCCGAGCTGCGGCAGCGCATATTGCACGCACCCCGGGCAGAGCATCTGGAAGGCGAGGGTCACGACGACCCGGCCGCGCAGCGCGGCGAGCGTCAGCGGTTCCGGCGCGCCGATCCAGCCCTGGAGCTGGAAGTCCGGCGCGGGGCGGGGTTCGCGGGACATGTGCGTTCTCCCTCAGCGCGTCCGTCTCGCCGGCGTCACCCGGCCGGGCAGGGAGAGGTTGCCGGAGGCCACGTCGAACACCTGCGCGACGCAGAGCAGGGGCGCATGCAGGTTGCCGTTCACCCGCAGGCCGGCAGTCACGCCGTCGAAGCGGGCCTCGCCCAGGCCCGGCAGGCCCGCCATCGGGATCCGCACCTCGACGGTATCGCCGGCGAGGACCGGCGGGAGGTCGGGGCTGGAGATCATCAGCGGCACGCCGGGCCAGTCGCCGGGCACGCGCGGGTGCTGGCCGCGCGGCAGGTCGCGCACCTTCAGCGCGCCGGGGCCGCAGGCGTCGTCGGGGGCGAGCACGACCCAATGGCTGTGCCAGAGATGCCGGTTGCGCTCGCGCCCCGGCGCCCCGTCATCGAAATCGGGGTGGAAGGTGACGGCGAGGGCGAGGATGCCCGCCCCTGCGTCGAAGCCGATGATGCCGCTGTCGAGCGTGGTCGGCCAGACATAGGCATGCACCTCGCTGCCCGCGAAGCTGCCGGTCTCCCCCGGCCGGGTGGCGCCTGCCTGGCCCGCGACCTGGATCCGGAAGACGGCCTGCTCGCGCTCGATGCTGATCGCGGCGTGCACGATGTCGTAGTCGGCGACCGCCGCGTTGCCCCGGGGCGCCGGGATGCTGGCGGCAGGCGGCGTGTTCTGCGCGCCGGCGGGGAGCCCCGACAACAGTCCGAGGGCGAGCGCCCCCGTTGCCGCGGCGAGGGCGCCGCGGAGCATCCTGGAACTCATTGATCGTGTCTCCGGTCAGGTGGTGGCGGTGGTGCCTGGGGTTCCGCTGATGAAGCGGGTCCAGACGGCCTCTGCCTCGCCTGCCGGGAGCGGGTCCTGCTCCGGACAGTCGAGGCGAAGGTGGCGGTCGGCGAAGGGCGCGTTGACGAAGGCGCAGTGGTGCGGCGCCGAGGCGTCCGCGGGATGCGCGTGCGGGCGGAAGTAGCGGCAGGTGACGCAGAGCCGCGCGGGAGCGATGGCGCCGCGCAACTGCAGGCCGCGGATGAGCTTGACCAGGAGGCGCAGCAGCGCCTCCTGCTCGGCGGGCGCCAGGTCGTCGGCCGCGACGTCGAGCAGGAGCGCGGGCCAGCCGCCTGCCTGCCGTGCCGCGGCCTCGCCGCCTGGGGTCAGGACAAGGCCGGCGGCCCGGCCGTCGCGCGGATCGGGGCGGCGCCCGACCAGGCCCTTCCGCTCCAGCGCGCTGACGGCATCGCTCGCCGTGGCGCGCGTGACGGCGAGCTGCGCGGCGACATCGGACAGCCGCGGCGCATGCCGCCCAGGTCCGCCCCGCGCGGCGATCAATGCCAGCGCGGCCGCCTGGGTCGGCGTGAGCCCGCGAGCCTCGGCAAGTCGCCACTGCCCGGCGCGCAGCGCCACGGAGAGGCGCGAGAGCCCGGCCGCGAGGCGGCGGGGGAGTGGTTCGGAAAGGCTGTCGAACACCGCAGTCATGGGAGCATAATACATAGGAGTCCTAACTAGTCAATTGATGGCGATTGCGCCTTCGGCTGTATGGTATACTAGTATGGCAAACCCGCCGGGTATTTCACCGGACAACCGAGGAGGAGAACGCACATGTCGCCACGCCCCACCCGTCGTGCCGCCCTCGCCGGCGGGCTTGCCATGCCGTTCGTCGCCCGTCCCGCGCTCGCCCAGGCGGCGACGCTCAACGTGAACTCGGCGCTGACCGCCGACGACCCGATGTTCCGCGGGCTGAATGCGTTCAAGGCGGGCGTGGAATCGCGCACCGCCGGCCGGGTGCAGGTCCGCCTCTATCCCTCCTCCCAGCTCGGCCCGGATGAGGACGTGCTGGAGCAGGCGCGCGCCGGGGCCGGCGTCGCCGTGCTGGTGGATGGCGGGCGCATCGCGCCCTTCGTGCGGGATTTCGGCATCCTGGGCGCACCCTACCTGGCCAACGGCTTCCCGGAGCTGCGCAGGATCACCGCCTCGCCGCTGTTCGACCGCTGGGCGGAGCGGCTGCGCGCCGCGTCAGGCCACCAGGTGCTGTCCTTCAACTGGTTCCAGGGCGAGCGCCACCTGCTGACGAACCGCCCCGTTGCCACGCCCGCGGACCTCAACGGGCTGCGCCTGCGCACGCCCGGCGCACCGGTCTGGCTGGAGACGGTGCGCGCCATGGGCGCCACGCCGACGCCGCTGCCCTGGACCGAGGTCTATTCCGCGCTCCAGCTCCGCGCGATCGACGCGGCGGAGGCGCAGTATCCCGCGGTCTGGGGCGCGCGCCTCTATGAGGTGATCCGCCACATCACCAAGACCGCGCACATCAACCTCATCACCGGCCTCGTCGGGTCCCGCGCCTGGTTCGACCGCCAATCGGCGGAGACGCGCACGATCCTGCGGGAGGAAGCGATGAAGGGCGGCGACGTCGGCTCCGAGGCCACCATCGCCTCGCTCGGCGAGTTCGAGGCGCGGCTGCGCGCCGCCGGCGTCACGGTCTCAAGCCCGGATGTCACGCCGTTCCGCGAGGCGACGCGCGTGGTGTATGAGCGCCTGAACTACGCGGCGCTGCGGCGAGAGGTGGAATCGGTGCTGGCGGGCTGATCCGGTGCGCGCGCTGGAACGGACGGAAGAGGCGATCGGCATCCTCCTCTTCGCCGGGGTCTGCCTGCTGGTGCTGCTCGGCGCCGTCACCCGCACGGTCGGCGCGCCGCTGGTCTGGGCGGTGGACGTGGCGCAACTGCTGTTCGCCTGGACCGCGGTGCTGGGCGCCGACGTCGCGCTGAAGCGCTTGCAGCACATCGAGATAGACATCCTCGTCCGCGCCTTCCCCGCCGCGCTGCGGCACGCGCTGGCGCTGGCCTGGCTGGTGCTGATCGCTGGGTTCCTGGCGGCGCTGGCCTGGCTCGGCGTCGAGCTCACGCTGCTCAACCTGGAACGGGAGCTGGGCGACACGCCGCTCTCCTACGGGCTGGTGACGGCCGCGGTGCCGGCCGGCGCTGCGCTGATGCTCGTCACCGTCCTGACGCGCCTGGCGCGCGGGCTCACGGGGCGGGAGGCCGTGTCGGTCCGCGGCAGGGACGGGACGGTGCTGTGACCGCGATCGTCAGCTTCGCGTTCTTCGCGCTCATGCTGCTCGGCATGCCCGTCGCCTTCGCGCTCGGCTGCGCGGCCTTCCTGTTCTACCTGTTTGGCCCGATGCCGCCGGCGATCGCCGTGCAGAAGATCGTCTCCGCCACGCAATCCTTCCCGCTGCTCGCGGTGCCGCTCTTCGTGCTGGCCGGGCACCTGATGAACGAGTGCGGCATCACCGAGCGGCTGATCCGGCTGGCCGGCGTGCTGGCCGGATGGATCCGCGGCGGGCTGGCGCAGGTGGCGATCGCACTCTCGGCGCTGATGGGCGGCGTCTCCGGCTCCGCTGTCGCCGACGCGGCGATGGAGACGCGCATCCTGGGGCCGGCGATGCTCGCGCGCGGCTATTCGCGGGGCTTCGCCTGCGCGACGATCGCGGTGGGCTCGCTGATCACCGCGACCATCCCGCCGAGCATCGGGCTGATCCTCTACGGCTTCCTCGGCAACGTCTCGATCGGGCGGCTGTTCGTCGGCGGCATCGTCCCGGGCCTGTTGATGACGCTGTTCCTGATGGTGACCGCGTGGATCGTCGCACGCCGCCGCGGCTACCAGCCCGAACGCGCCACCCTTCCCAGTGGGCGGGAAATCCTGTCGGCGTTGCGGGAGAGCATCTGGGCGCTGCTGTTCCCCATCTTCCTCATCCTCGGCATCCGCTACGGCGTCTTCACGCCGTCCGAGGCTGGGGCCTTCGCGGTGGCCTACGCGATCGCCATCGGCGCGCTGGTCTATCGCGAACTGACGGCGGCCAAGCTGCTGGCGGCGCTGCGCCACGGCCTGACCGATACCGGCATGATCATGCTGATCATCATGTTCTCCGCGATGATCGGCTACATGATCACGCTGGAACGCGTCCCGCAGGACGCCACCGCCTTCCTCGCCGGGCTGTCGTCGAACCCGCAGGTGCTGATGCTGCTGCTGATCGCGTTCCTGACGGTGCTGGGCATGTTCCTGGAATCCACCGTCGTCACCCTGCTGCTGACGCCGATCCTGGTGCCGGTGGTCACGCGGCTGGGCATAGACCCCGTGCATTTCGGACTGGTCATGATGACCACCGTGACGCTCGGCAGCATGACGCCGCCGGTCGGCGTCGCGATGTACACGGTGTGCGGCATGCTCGACTGCCCGATGGACGAGTACACGCGGGAAGCGCTGCCCTTCCTGGCGGCGGTCATCCTGCTGATCGTCATCATGGTGTTCTGGCCGGCGCTCGTGCTGTTCCTGCCGGGGCTGGCGTTCTGATGGACGGCTTCGCCGAGCTGATAGACGCCGCCGAGCCGATCGGCCCGCAGCTGGCCCGCGCGCTGCGGGAGGCGATCGTGCGTGCCGAGCTGCTGCCAGGGACGCCGTTGTCGGAGGCCGATGTCGCGCGCCGCTTCGGCGTCTCCCGTCAGCCGGTGCGGGAGGCCTTCATCAAGCTGGCGGAGGCCGGGCTGCTCTCGGTCCGCCCGCAGCGCGGCACGGTGGTGCAGCGCATCTCCGTGGACGAGGTGTTCGATGCGCGCTTCGTGCGCGAAGCCGTCGAGGCGGCGGTGGTCCGTGCTGCGGCGGCGGCGCGGCCGGGCGGATTGGACGCGCGCCTCGCCACGCTGATCGCCGCGCAGGAGGCTGCGGCCGGGCGCGGCGACGCGCCGGGATTCCTGCGCCTCGACGAGGGCTTCCACCGCGCGCTGGCGGAGGGCATCGGCCGCGGCTTCGCCTGGACCGCGCTGGAGGCGATCAAGGCGCAGATGGACCGCGTGCGCTTCCTCTCCTTCGAGGGCGCGACGCCGCTGCCCGACCTGATCCGGCAGCACCGCGACATCGCCGACGCCGTCGCGGTGGGCGACCCGGACCGGGCGGAGGCGGCGCTGCGCCGGCACCTCCGCGAAATCCTCGCGAGCCTGCCGCGCATCGCCGAGGCCCACCCCGACTACTTCGAGCGGGCCAGGCGAGGCCGGGCACCACGCAAGGAGGACGCGCCATGACACCCACGACCGGCGGCAACCCGCGCGCGCCCGCGCAGGCCATCGCCTGCGTCCGCCCGCTGATCACCGCGACGCGCCGGCTGGAGGACGCGGCGGCCGCCTTCGCGCTGGCCGCCGACCGTCGGGCGGCGATGAAGGTGCGACTGGACTTCGCCTGAGGAGAGCGACCCGTGGAAGAGACCTGGCGCTGGTTCGGTCCGCTCGACGACATCCGGCTGGACGAGATCCGGCAGACCGGCGCGACCGGCATCGTCACCGCGCTGCACGAGATTCCCTATGGCGAGGTCTGGCCGGAGGACGCGATCCGCGCCCGCCAGGCGATGATCGCGGCGGCCGGATTGTGCTGGTCGGTGGTGGAGAGCCTGCCGGTGCATGAGGATGTGAAGCGCGGCGGCGGCGACCTTTCGCGCGTCTTCGGCAACTACCGCGAATCGCTGCGCAACCTCGGGCGCGCGGGCATCCGCACCGTCTGCTACAACTTCATGCCGGTGCTGGACTGGACGCGCACCGACCTGGCCTTCCGCATGCCGACCGGCGCCGTCGCGCTGCGCTTCGACGCGGTGCGCCAGGCGGCCTTCGACGTGCTGATGCTGGCGCGCCCCGGCGCCGAGGCGGACCACCCGCCGGCCGTGCTCGACGCCGCACGGCGCTGGTTCCAGGCGGCGACGCAGGCCGACCGCGACGCCCTGCTCACGGCGATCATGGCCGGCCTGCCTGGCGCCTTTGACCGCTACGACGTGCCGGGGCTGCGGCGCGTGCTGGCGACCTATGAGGGGGTGGATGCCGCGGCGCTGAAGGCGAACCTGGCGCGGTTCCTGCGCGAAGTGGTACCGGCGGCCGAGGAAGCCGGCATCGCGCTCTGCATGCACCCCGACGACCCGCCGCGGCCGATTCTCGGCCTGCCGCGGGTGGTCTCCAACCGGGCGGACCTGGCGGACCTCGTGGCGATGGCGCCGTCGCGGTCGAACGGGATCACCTTCTGCACCGGCTCGCTCGGCGCCGGCACCGCCAACGACCTGCCGGCGATGGCGCGGGACTTCGCGCCGCATGTCGCCTTCCTGCACCTGCGCAACGTCGCCAAGGAGCCGGACGGCTCGTTCCACGAGGCCGACCACCTCGGCGGCGACGTGGACATGCCGGCGGTGGTCGCCGCCTTCCTGGCGGAGGAGGACCGCCGCCGCGCCGAGGGCCGCGCCGATGCCGTGATCCCGTTCCGGCCGGACCACGGGCATGTGCTGCTCTCCGATGCCGGGCGGCCGACGCATCCGGGCTACACGCTGGTCGGGCGGCTGCGCGGGCTGGCGGAGCTGCGCGGCGTCATCGCCGGCCTGCGGCACCGCGCGGCATGAGGCCGCGCCTGTCCGACGCGGCGCTCGGAGACCTGCCGCCGGGGGTCGCGCGGCCGGGGTACGACCGCGTGGCGGTCACGCCGGGCATCGTGCATATCGGGCTCGGCGCCTTCCACCGCGCGCATGGGGCGGTCATGACCGAGGCCGCGTTGGAGGCCGGCGCGCGCGACTGGGGCATCGTCGCCGCCAGCCTCCGCAGCCCGGAGACCCGCGACCCGGTGGAGCTGGTGGCCCGGGCGCCGGGACAGACTCCGGCTATTTTGGCGTGCCGTGCCGGATGCGCTGACGCGGCGTTCAGCGCACCGAGGAGAAGGCGGTCGGCTGCAGGATCATGTTCTCGACATGCGTGAGGATCGGCCTGTCCCGCTCGCTCTCGGTGACGACTGCTTTCCATTCCGGGTCGGCGCGGAAGGCGTCCCAGCGCGCGGTCCGCTCCGCCAGATCCTGCCAGGCGAGCAGGTAGTAGAGCTTGTGATTCGAATCGCCGATCGCGACCGTCCAGAAGCCGGCCTGGCGGATGCCGTGCCGATCCCAGATGCGCAGCGTGTGCTGCTCGAACCGTTCGAGCAGCTTCGGCAGCCGGCCCGGCAGGCAGTGATAGATGCGAAGCTCATGGATCATCCGGCATTCTCCGCTGTTGCGAGGGGCCGCGGCAAGGCGATGCCGGCAATCCGGGCCTCGCCGGCCAGATCATCCACCACGTTCGGCGGCAGCGCGATCCCTTCGCGCCCCGACGGCGGGGTTGAACCGCCTTCGGCTGAAGAATGCGCTGCGATGCGCGGCTCAGGCGGTTTCCGTATCCCTCGGTGTCAGGCCGAACCGGATCATCATGCGGTAGATGGTGCTGCGTGAAATTCCGAGCAGCCTTGCCGCGCCGGCGACGTTGCCGCGCGCATCGCGCAAGGCCCTCAGGACGAGCGTGCGCTCCGCATCCTCGAGGTTCATCGGCACCGGATCGGATGGCGGCGGCTGCGCGGGCGCGGCCGCGATGCCGAGCAGCCCGGCGGGCAGGTCGTCCAGCGTGACGAGTTCGTCGTCGTCGCTGAGCAGCAGGTTCTCGATGACGTTGCGCAACTCCCGGACGTTGCCGCGCCATGGCAGGCCCCGCAGCGTCGCCATCACGCTCGGCGCGAATTGCCGGATCGGGACGTGGTGGCGGGCAGCGAGGCGATGGTTGAAGTGCTCGACGAGCAGGTCAATGTCCTCCACCCGCTCGCGCAGCGGCGGCACGGTGAGGGTGGTGACGCCGATGCGGTAGAACAGGTCGCGGCGGAAGCGTCCCGCTTCGACCTCCTCGCGCAGGTTGCGGTTGGTGATGCTGATCAGGCGGACCTCGACGCGCCGCGGCTGCGTGTCGCCCAGGCGATAGACGACGCCTTCCTCCAGCGCGCGAAGCAGCACCGGCTGCAGGTCGAGCGGCAATTCGCCGATCTCGTCGAGGCAGAGGGTGCCGCCATCGGCCAGTTCGAAGCGGCCGGCGCGGCCTTCCGCCGTGGCGCCGGTGAAGGCGCCGCGGACGTGGCCGAACAGCTCGCCCGCGATCAGCTCGCGGGAGACGGCGCCGCAGTTGAACGCGATGAAGGGACGGCCGTCCTGCCCGTCGCCGTGAATGGCGCGGGCCAGCAGCTCCTTGCCGACGCCGGTCTCGCCCTCGATCAGGACTGGAACGCGGCGATGCGCGAGCAGGTTGGCGCGGTTGAGCAGCGCTTTCATCGTCGCGCTGTGGCCGATGATGTGATCGAAGGCGCAGCGTTCGGGGTCGGCTTCGGAAGCGACGGCACGGTCGCCTCTGCCTGCGGCGGCCCGGCCGCGGTTCGGCACCACCAGCATCGCACCGATCGCGCGGCCGTCGAAGGCGACTGGTGAAAACCATTCCGGCCGCCAGCCCTGCGGCAAGCGGCCTGCCCAATCCTCGATGGCCACGTCCCGCGCCAGGCCCGGCACGCGCTCGCCGACGCGGACCGGGGCGAGCACGCGGCCGGTGGCGTGCACGAGGCGGCCGGCGCGGTCTATCGCGATCAGCCCGGCGGTGTCCGCGGCGGATAGGCGGGAGAGGCAGTTGACGAGAAGGTGGTTGCGCTCCTGCGCGGCGCGCTCGGCGAGGATGCTCTCGATCTGGCGCGCGGTGGCGACGGCGAAGGCGAGATTGCCGCGCTGGTAGGTGGAGGGCGGGCCGGAGATGTCCACGATGCCGAGCAGCTGGTCGGTGCCGGGTTCCATGATCGGGGCGGCGGCGCAGGTCCAGGCCTTGATGCCTTCGCAGAAATGCTCCGCGGCATGTACCTGGGCGGGGCGCCTGGTGGCGATCGCGGTGCCGATGCCGTTCGTGCCGACGACCGCTTCCCGCCAATCGCCGCCGCGGCGAAGGTTGATGCCGGCGCCCGCGTCGAGCGTGGTCGTGTCGCCCGTCGATTCGAGCACGACGCCGTCGGCATCGGTCAGCAGCATGATCGTGCGGGAGCCCGCGAAGAACTCGGCGGCCTCGGCGAAGACCGGCGCGGCCGCATCCAGCAGTTCCTGGCTGCGGATGCGCAGGCGCTCGAAATCGTCGTTGTCCGCGGCGATCGGGGCGGAGCGGCCGGTCGGATCCACGCCGAGCGCGAGGCTGCGCTGCCAGGACGCGACGACGAAGTTGCCGAGCGGCGCCGCAGCCATGGGATCGCCGGTCAGAAACCGCTCCCAGGCGAGCATCGTGTCGCGCGCATCCCCGCCGCGGACCGCCGTTCCGGCATGACCGCGCTGGACTGAGGGCGACGCGACAGAACGGCCGCGCGACATGCCCGACCCTCCCCTTGCCGTTGCGGCGCGGTTGCGATCCGCCCGCCATCGGCGCGATCGCGGAGCTTAGGCGTTCCGCGCCGGCGCCTGCAATCCTTGCGTGCGCGGCCGCGCAGTCATGCCCGGCCGAGCCGCTCCGCGCCGCCGCCGAGCGCCGCGCCGGCGGTCGGGTCGGAGTAGTCAGGCTTCTTGGCGATCAGCGTCTGCGTCGTGAGGATCAGGGCGGCGACGGAAGCGGCGTTGCGGACGGCGCTGACCGTCACCTTCACCGGATCAATCACGCTGGCATCGAAGAGATCGCCGAAGCCGCCGGTCGCGGCGTCGAATCCGGTGCCGCGCGGCGCGGCGACGACGCGGGCGACCACCGTCTCCGCCGGCAGGCCGCAATTCGCGGCGATGCAGGCGAGCGGCCGGGACAGCGCGGCCTGCAGCAGGGCCGCGCCGTCGCGGGCGCTGCCGGTGAGATCGCCGAGCACGCCTTCCAGTTCGCGGGCAGCCTGCGCGAGGGCCGTGCCGCCACCGGCCACGACACCGGATTCCGCGGCCGCGCGCGTGGCGTTCACCGCATCCTCGATGAGCTGCGCGCGGCGCTTCTGCTCGACCGGCGTCGCGCCGCCGGCGAGGATCTGGGCCGTGCCGCCCGAAAGCCGCGCGAGGCGCTCGGCGAGCTTGTCGCGCTCGATGTTGGGCGGTGCGAGTTCAACCTGGCGCATCACCTGCTGCCGGCGGGCGGCGATCGCCGCCGGATCGCCGGCACCGGCGCTGATGACCGTCTGGTTGGCGGAGATGCGGACCTGGCGCGCCGTGCCGAGATCCCGGCGTTCGATCGCCTCAAGCCGGCCGCCGAGTTCGCGGGCGATGACGCGGCCGCCGGTGACGATCGCCAGGTCCTCCAGCATCGCCTTGCGCCAGTGGCCGTAATCCGGCGGGTTGATGACGGCGACGGGCTTGCCGCCGTGGTCCCGTGTGGCGAGCAGGGCGATGACGCAGGCCGGCGCCACTTCCTCCGCGACGACGAGGAGCGCGCGGCTGCCGTCGCCGGCCACCCTGCGGATCGCGGCGAGCTGATCGTCGGTCTGCAGCTTGAGGTCGGTCAGCAGGATCAGCGGATCGTCGAGCACGACGAGCATGCGTTCGACATCGGTGACCATGTGGTGGGAGACGTAGCCGCGGTCGAAGCCCATGCCGTCAATCACTTCCACCGTGGTCTCGACGGTGGTGCCGTGCTCGACGGTCACGATGCCGTTCGGGCCGGCGCGTTCCAGCGCCTCCGCGACCAGCGCGCCGGTCGTTGCCTCGTTGGCGGCGATGGTGGCGACGGCGCGGAGTTCGGCGCTGCCACGCACCGGGCGGGCGCTTGCGCCGAGCGCTTCGATCAGGCGCTGCGCGGCGTGTTCCAGGCCGCGCACCAGCTCCACCGGGTTGGCGCCGGCGTCGAGGCGCGCCAGCCCGCCCTGGACGAGCGCATCGGCCAGCACCGTCGCCGTCGTCGTCCCGTCGCCGGCGACCTCGTTCGTCTGCATCGAGACTTCGCGCACCACCTGGGCACCCATGTTCTCGAACGGGTCCTCCAGCTCGATTTCGGCGGCGATGGCGACGCCGTCGCGGGAGACGAGGGGAGTGCCGACGGGGCGGTCAATGATGGCGTTCATGCCCTTCGGACCGAGCGTGCCGCCGACCGCCTTGGCGAGCTTGGCGACACCGCGGCCGAGGGCATGTCGGGCCGCCGCGTCGTGCAGCATGATCTTCGGCATCGGTGTCTCCCGGCGGCTTCGTCGCGCGCGTTCAGAGCGCGGGTTGGCGCGGCATGCGCATGAAATCCGCGAGCGTCGGCTCGCCACCCGGCGGGGTCTCGCCGAAGCGGGCGGCGAGCAGGCCGCGGCAGACGGCGCCATTGAACTCGGCGCTGATGCCGACCCGGCCGAGCGCACGAAGGTAGGCCGGCAGGAGAGCGGCGTTGAGCGGCGCGCCCTCGGCGGAGACGAAGGCGAGGCGGCCGGCATCCACCACGTCGCGTCGCGCCAGGTAGCGACCGCGCAGCGCCTGGCCGCGCGTGTCCAGGCGCAGCGCGGCGAGATCGCTGCGCGTCATGGCGACAAGCGCCGCCGCCTCCTCGCCGGTGTCGAGCATGTGGCGCAACAGCGCCTCCTGGCGGCGCTGGAACGCCTTGAGCAGGAAGGTGCGGCGAAGACCGTCGAGGTCGCCGCTCGCCTCGGCACCAAAGGCCTGCGCGAAACCCTGGCCGGCGGCGATGCCGGCGTTGATCTTCTCGGCGTACATATGCTCGCCGAGCGTGACGGTCACGGCGGTGACCCAGGGCAGCGCCGCGACCTCGCGGCGCATGTCGTCGGCCATAAGGTAGGCGAAGTTGGCGGAGCACCAGTAGGTCGGCAGGCGGAAGCCGATGGCGACGGCGCCGGCCGCGTCCACCTCGATCGCGCTGATGAAGCCGAGCTCGGTGACCGGCTCGTCAAGTTCAGGATCGTCAACGCGATCGAGCCTGGCGCGCACTTCCGCGACGCGGTCGCCATGCGCCGTCATGCCAGGACCGGCTCGCGCGCCGGGGCCGCGATCTTCGCCTTCTGCGCCTCGACGTCTATGCCGTAGAGACGCGCTGCGTTCAGGCCGAGGATCTTGCGCTTGGCCGCGAGGGTGAGGTCCACGCCCTTGTCGCGCTTGATCTGGTCGGGCAGCTCATAGGCCATGAATTTCTCGACGAGCCACTTCGGCGTCCAGAGCGCGTAGTCGGAGCCGAACAGCAGCTTGTCCTCGCCGACCCAGAACAGCAATTCGGAGATGACGGTCGCGAAGTAGTCGGGCCGCGGCTGGATGAACGGCAGCGCGACGGCCAGGCCACCGTACACGTTCGTCTCCTGGATCGCGATCCAGCAGAAATCGTCGAGGCGCGGCAGGCCGCAATGCTCGACGATGAAGTTCAGCCCCTGGAAGTCGGTCGCGACGTGGTCGATGTCGGCAACGTCGAACGCGTCCCGGTCGAGCGGGATGATCGTCGGTCCCTTGTGGATGTGGATGTTGGTGATGCCGAGCTGCAGGCACTTCTCGAAATATCGGTAGGTCATCTTGTCGGTAAGCTTGTAGCCGCGGCTCTCGCCCTTCCACTCCGCCGTGTAGAGCTTGACACCCTTGATCCGGTGCCTCGCATGAAGCGCCTCCAGCGCATCGAGGCCGGCTTCGCTGTCGCGCGGGTCGAAGGCGCCGTTGAGGATGATGCGATCGGGATAGCGGGCTTTCAGCACCGCGTTCTGCTCGGTGGTGTTGAAGCCGTTCTTGTAGAAGTCGGTGAGGTAGGTCGGCTGGATGATCGCCATGTCATCGGGCCCGTCCACGAACAGGTCCTGGTGGAACTGCTCGGGGCTGTACTTCAGGAACTTCTCCTTCGGCCAGACCTGGTCCTTCGGGCTCAGCGCGCTGTGGTAGCCGTAGAAGCAGTCAATGAACTGCTGGCCGTGCACGTTGCGGATGTTGTCCGGCGCCGCATCCCAGAGATGCGTGTGGCCATCAATGATGAAGATCTCTTCCCCGTCCGCTGTGCGGTACATTCCTGGGCCCTCCTGCTTGTCCGGTGTGTTGCGTCAATCGTCGTAGCGGATGAACTCCATCGCCTCGTTCATGTCGCCGAACAGCACCACCGTCTCGTCGTCCACCATCACCATCCGCCCGTAATGGGTGGAGGTGCTGATCTCGAAGAGATGCGGCGTCATCGGCCTGCCGAGCGCTTCGGAAATCTCGTCCATCTTGAAGATCAGCTTGCCCTCGCCGTCTATGCGGATCATCGCCGGCATGTAGGTCACGCTGATGCCGGGCTTCGCGCCCATCACCTCGGCGATCGCGCGCGCCTCGACGCTGTCGTTCATCGTCACGCCGCACTGGTGCGAGACGGTCTCCTCGAAGGTCACGTCCTTCATCGGCTTGAAGATGTTGTAGGTGTGCGTCTGGCTCATCTCGGGTTCTCCCTCAGCTTTATGCGGCGGCAGGTCAGCCGGCGACCTTGCGGACGTCCACGCCGACCTCGGCGGTGATCGCCCGCAGCCGGTTCTTCGCCTGCTCGAACGCATCGGCGAATTGCGCGGCCTTGACGCGCGGCTGCGACCAGATCGGCTGAAGCTGGTTCGCGGCCGCCATCGCCAGCGCGCCGTGCGCCTCGGCCCAGCCGACGAACAGCTTGCGGTTGGCCTCGCCGTGTTGCGGGTCCTGCGTCAGCAGCGTGAACAGCTCGACCGTGTTGGCCAGGTTGCGCTCATAATCGGCTTCGGCGGCCGAGACAGCGGCCGGCGTCATGAAGTCGTTCTGCGCCGCCGCCATCTGCATGATGAAGCCGGAGCGGAACAGCTCGCCGACCAGCGGCTCGAAGATGATGTTGGTGGCGAAATACTGCTCCAGGTAGTCGGTCGCGCCCATGATCGCCTCGATGGCGTGCCGTGTTCCCTGCCAGGCCGGCCCCTCCAGCCACTGCCGCTTGCCGGCATCGAGGTCGAAGCCTTCGAGGTCGAGCGCGATCTCGCTGAGGTAGAGCGTCAGGTCCTGCGCGAAGCGGAGCTTGTAGGAGCTGTTGGTGAGGATCGCATTGTTGATCATCTGCGTGTAGCCGTAGCGCTGGGCCTGCATCGTGGACGTGCCCAGGCCGAATTCGGCGTGCTTGAAGGCGCCGAGGTGGTCCTGCAGCACCTTCACCCAGGCCTTGTCGAAGCGCTTCACCGCGCCGGAGCGGCGGCCGTTCTCGATCACGTTGGTGATCATGCCGACGATGGTGGACTGCCGCTGGTAGTGCGTACGCTCCCATTCCTGGTCCACCGCGCGGAAGCGGTGCCAGTCGGAGCTCTTCGCCGCGGTCCAGTCCTTCGAATAGGTCGGCGTGCCGTCGGCGAAGGAGATGATCCAGTCCTGCAGCAGGTAGCGCTCCGGGTCCGGCTGCACGTCAACCGTCATGTCCTCGTAGTGGCTGGCCTTGCGGCCCTTCGGCTCGAAGTAGTTGTACTTGCGGCTGTCGGAGCCGGCGAACACCGCCGAGCCCGCTGCCCCCGACTTCACCGGCACGGTCTGCTGGGTCGCGCTCATTCCCGTTCTCTCCCGTGGTGGATCGGCGCCGCTCAGCGGGTCGCCGGCGTGAACTTGTCGAAGTGGATGTGTTCCGGCTCGACGCCGGCGCGTTGCAGCACCGGCAGCACGGCATCAATCATCGGCGGCGGGCCGCAGGCATAGGCGTCCGCCTCGCCGTCCAGCGCTTCCTCGCGAAGGTGGCGCGCGACGACCTCGTGGATGAAGCCGGCCTCGCCGTCCCAACCGTCGTCGGACGACGCATGGGACAGCGCGGGGATGAAGCGGAAATCGGGGAGCCTCGCCGCGATCGCCGCGAACTCCTCCAGCAGGAACAGGTCCCGCCGGCTCCGCGCGCCGTAGAAGAAGCGCACCGGCCTCGCCTCGCCGCTCGCGACGTGATCGGCGAGGATGGACAGCAGCGGCGACATCCCCGATCCGCCGCCGATCAGCAGCATGGGGCCGGGCCGCGCCTCTCGCCGGAAGCAGGTGCCGTACGGGCCCTTGGCGAGGAGCCGGTCACCTTCCTTCAGCCCGCCGTCGAGCAGCGACGAGAAGGCGCCCCCGTCGTAGCGCTTGATGATGAAGCTGAGGCGGACGCCCTCGCTCGGCGGGTTCGACATCGAGAAGGCGCGGGTGATGCCGCGCCCGGGGATCGTCATGTCCACATACTGCCCGGCCCAGAACCGCAGCGGCTGCTCGAGCGCGATGTCGAGGCGGCGGATGTCGTGGGTGAGCGGCACGATGCCGGTGACCGTCGCCGCGAATTCGCGCACGGCGATCGAACGGCGCATCAGGTCCTCGTCGTAGTTCAGCAGCTCGACCACGATGTCGCTGTAGGCGTGGGTGCGGCAGAGCAGGATGTGGTCGGTGTCGCGCTCATGGTCCGGCAGCGCGAAGGTCGAGTATTTCAGCAGCTCGATGTCGCCCTCGACCAACCGCGACTTGCAGCTCGCGCACTGGCCTTCCTTGCAGCCGTGCATCACGGAGATGCCCTGGCGGAAGGCGGCGTCGAGCACCGTCTCGCCCTCCTCGACGTCCATCTCGGCGCCGACCGGCTCGAACCGGACCCTGTGCACCTGGTCTGCCATCGCCACTCCTCGGCAGCGGTCGAAGGGTGCCGGGGGCCGGCGCGCGGCCTGCCCCCGGCGGTCGGGGCTCAGTTGATCGGGTTGATCGTGAAGCCCTTGCGGTACTCGGCGGCGGCCTGCGCCCGGCCCTCCTCCGTCAACTCGCGGAAGCCGCGCAGCGGGCTGCCGAGGGTGTGGCCGCGCACGTCGTCGAGCGTCCACATCTTCGCGTCGTCGAAGTGCAGGTGCGGCTGCGGGATCAGCGTCTTGCCGTCATTGCGGACGAAGCCGAGGTCCTTGATGGCGTCGGCGAGATCCCAGCCGTGGTAGCAATCCTCCCACTCGCGGCGGCCGGAGAAGCGGCCCATCGCCGGCGTCGGACGGCCTTCGTATTCGGCTGCGAAGGCGGTCTTGTGGGTCCAGCGGCAGATCTCGGAGCAGTAGGTGTAGGTCTTGCCGTCCACCTCGTCGTAGGTGAAATCCTCACGGATCAGGCACGGGACCATGCAGCTCCAGCAGCGGTGCGGATAGACGTAGCCCGTGCTGGTGTTGAACAGGACGTTGGTCTCGCCCTTCTTCGACAGCTTCTCGTACCACTTCCAGTAGGTGCCGAACTCGGCGTACCAGCCGGGGTACTTGTGCTCGAACCATTCAAAGTCCTTCTCGGTCTGGGCCTCGATGCGCCAGAAGTTCACCGGCCAGCCGACGGAGAAGAACTGGGCGGTCTTGTGGACGTAGTTCTTCTTGACCATGCGCTCCCACGCCAGGTGGACGTCGTCGTGGTGGATCTTGATGCCATACTTCTCGAGCGGCAGCATGTAGGTGCGGTAGTAGTCCTCGTAGATCCAGCGGTGCCACAGCTCCGCGTAGGATTCCTTGTTCTTGTCGCGGTTGGTCGTGCCGTACTCGATGAAGGTGCCGATGGCCGCGTCCACGATCGCGTGGTTCTGCCAGAAGGCATACTTCAGGTCGCGCTCGATGAGCTGGTGGTTGTCGGGGTCGTTGATCAGCGACATCAGCAGCGAGTGCCCGTTGCCGATATGCCGGCTCTCGTCCGACTGCACGGAGAGGAACACGGTCGGCAGCGCGTAGTCGCCGTTCCGCGCCGCTTCCGACGGCATCGCGACGAAGAGCGTGTTGGTGAACGCCGTCTCCGCGACGACCGTCAGATAGACGTTGGCCGAGGTGATCGCGTCGCCGGTCACGAAGCCTTCGGCGAACTGGCGGCCGATCGTGGTGGCGTAGCACTTGCCGAACGCGGCTTCCGTGATGTCGAAGCCCGCCGGGTCAACGTAGTTCTCCATGTACCACTTCTTCAGGTTCATCTGGATGGTGGAGTGCCGGAACTCGTCCACCATCTGCATGGCGAAGCCGGTGCGCAGCTCCTCGCCCGGGGCCAGGCGCGCGACCATCGCCATGGAGCGGGCGGCCGAGATCTCGGGGAAGGGGATGATCGCCAGGAACAGCTTCATCCACTCGACCCAGCGCGGCTCCACGTTGCGGAACATGTCGCCGCGCAGCGCGGCGTCGAGCGCGCCGTACACGCGGTTGTCCTTCTCCTCCTGCATCGGGAAGTAGGACCGCAGCACCTGCTTCATCGGGTCGCGCGGCGCCTTCTTGATCTTGTAGTCGGTCGGGAAGGTCATCGCCTCCTGCACGTAGCTCGGCGTCCAGCCGAGGTCGGCGACGCGGCGCGTGGCCTCGCCGATGCTGATCCCGCGCTGGGCGGTGATCTTGTTGAGGGTCAATCCGTCGGGCATCTCGTCACTCCTGGGTGGGTGTTGAGGGATGCGGCGCCGCGGCGGCTTGTCCGGCGGCGCCCGGGACTCACGATCGCGACCCTGGGCCGGCGAAGCGGGGGAGGCGTGGCAGTGATGAGGGACCGGTGGGCCGGCCGGAATACTCTCTCAAGGCAATCAGGCTGAAGTATCTTCCCAAGATCGCTTTCCCCGCGGCAATCGAGTCGTTTGCACGCCTGCGTGATTTGGCGTCCACGATTGTCCAGGCGGTAGATCGCAATCTTCGTGCCAAGTGGTGAAACCAGCGCTGATTGGCCGAGTTCTGCCGATTTACAGGGATTTTCTTCGCAGACACAGCAAAATTGACTGTCGCATTCTGCGACACCTGGCCGCGACACCTGTCGCACTTCCGGACGGAGGCCTCGCACCGTCATACGTTCGGCCTCGCGGCGGGCGCGCCTTCGGGCCGCACCAGCGGCTTGCCCTCGGCAATGAAGCGGGCCGCCAGGATCAGCGTGCCCATGGTGAAATCCTTGCCGTGCGCGGCAATCATCTCCTCCGCCAGCCGGCCAAGCCGCTCGAAGAAGCGGTCCTTCGAGAGATCTTCGCCGCTCATCGCACGAGTTCCGCTGCCGTGGGCGCGGCGGCCGGCGCCAGACGGAACAGCCGGGCCGGCAGCGTGACCACGCCGATCGCGCCGCCCCTGTCGCCGAGCGCGAGCGAGGCGCCATCCGCCGACCAGGCGAGTGCCGTCAGCGCGGCGCCGCCGGCGCCGCGGACGAACAGCGTGTCGTCGCTGCCGGGCTGGCAGAGCAGCACGGCACCGTTGTGGTAGCCTGCAGCGATCAGCGGCCGGGCCGGGTGGCAGGCGACGTGGGTGACGGGCACCTGCGATGCGACGCCGCATTCGGTCGGGCCGGCATCGCGCCCGGGCGGGTCGAAGCGCCAGCAGATCACGCGGGGCGCGCCGCTGGTTGCGATGAAGCGGCCTTCGGCACCGAAGGAGAGCGAGCGCGGCTGGCCCGGGTAGCCCGCCATCTCGATGTCGCCGCCATCGGACAGGCGCCAGCCATGCAGGGCATTCTCCTGCATGCCGCTGACGAGGTAACGCCCGCATGGGCTCCAGGCGAGGGCACGGTGAAGGCCGCGCCAGGCCAGCAGCCGCGGCGCGGTGCCGTCGGCGGCCCAGATGGTCACGCCGTTGTAGTGGCCGATTGCCAGGCGCGTGCCCGTCGGATCGAAGGCGAGGGCGGCGACCGAGCTCGGCATCTCCAGGCTGCCGGGCCTCGGACCGAAGCGATGCACGCTCCGCCTGACCGCGGCTGCGCGCCACCCGCCGGCGCCCGTCGCGACCGGATCCACCCAGGCGCCCGGGAAGCGGGCGATCTCGGTGACGCTCCCCTCCGCGGAGACGGCGGCCAGCGCGCCATCGTCACCGCCGGTGAGGAACCCGCCGCCCGGTTCGGCGGCGAGGCTGAGGCACGCGCCGCGATGCACGCCGACGCGGGCGACCGGCGGCGGGGGATCGGTCGGCGGCACCAGCTCGATGCCGCCTCCTTCGCGCTCGCGCAGCGTGGGCGCACCTGGCCAGCCGGGCCGCGCGAGCGCGACGCTGCCGTCACCGAGACCGAACGCGGCGACGCCGCCCGCCGCATCCCAGCCGGCGCCGACCACCGGCGCGTCCATCGCCCAGCTCGCACCGAGCAGGTCGAGCAGCGGGCGCTGCATCGGCAGGGGCGGCCGCGGCCTCATCCGTCGGCCTCGCAGAGGCGCAGCTCGCGGCCGAGTTCTTCCGCGTCGAGGTTGCGGCCGATGAAGACCAGCCGGCTGTCGCGCGGCGAGCCCTCCGGCCACGCGCCGGCGAAGTCGGCGTCCATCATCATGTGGACGCCGTGAAAGACGAAGCGGCGGTCGCTGCCGGCCAGCGCGACGATGCCCTTGCTGCGCAGCAGGTCGGCCCCGCGCTCCGCGACCAGGCGTTGCAGCCACGGCAGGAAACGCGAGCGGTCGAGCGGCCGGTCGTGGCGGAGCGAGACGCTGCCGATGCCCGCGGTGTGCCGCGCCGGCTTCGCGTGGTGGTGATGATGGTGATGGTGGTCCGGGTGGTCGCAGGCCGGATCGTCGCACTCGTCGCCATGGCTTGCCGGGCCGACGGCGAGGCGGTCGAGCTCGAAGGCGCCGCGGTCCAGCAGCTCCGCCGGTGCGATCTCGCCGCGTGACGCGCGCAGGATGCGGGCGGTCGGGTTGGCGCGGCGGATCAGTGCCTCGATGGCGGCGAGGGCCGTCGCATCAACAAGGTCGGTCTTGCTGACCAGCACGGTGTCGGCGAGGGCGAGCTGCGCCGCTGCCTCCTCGCTCTCGGCAAGCCCGGTCTCCAGGTGCCGCGCATCGGCGACGCACACGATGCTGTCGAGCCTGGTGTGCTGGCGCAGCTCGTCGTCGGCGAGGAAGGTCTGCGCGACCGGCGCCGGATCGGCCAGGCCCGAGGTCTCGATCAGGAAGCCGTCGAAGCGCCCCTTCCGCTTGACGAGTCCGCCGAGCGTCTGCAGCAGGTCACCGCGGACCTTGCAGCAGACGCAACCGTTGTTCAGCTCGAACACCTCCTCCTCGGCGCCGACGACCAGGTCGCCGTCAATGCCGAGCTCGCCGAACTCGTTGACGATGACGGCGTAGCGGCGGCCCTCGCCGCCGGCGATCAGGCGGTTCAGCACGGTGGTCTTGCCCGCGCCGAGGAAGCCGGTCAGCACGGTGACCGGCACGCGCTGCGGCGCCGCCGCCTGGGCGCCGTTCATGGGATCAGCACCGCCCGGCCCTTCACCGCGCCGTGGTGAAGGTCGTGCAGCGCCTGGTTCGCCTCGCTCAACCGGTATTCGCGCGTCGCGAGCTGGACGAGGCCCCGGTCCGCGAGCGCCATCAACTCGACCAGCTCGGGGTAGGTGCCGACGAGATTGCCGACGATCGTCTTCTCGCTGGTGATCATGTCAATCGTCGGCAGCTCGATACGGCCGCCATAGCCGACGACGTAGTAGAAGCCGCCGCTGCGGGTCATCGCGAGACCCTTTGCGACGGCGTCGCCCTCGCCCACGAAGTCAATCACCGCCTCGGCCCCGTGGCCGCCGGTGAGCGCCATCACCTGCTCGACCTCGTTGCCGTCCGCGGCGACGACGTGTTTCGCCCCGCATTCCCGCGCCAAGCCGAGTGCGAGGGGCGAGCGGTCAATCGCGATCACGTCGGCGGCGCACAGCGCGCGCAGCACCTGGATGCCGATATGGCCGAGGCCGCCGGCACCGATCGCGACGACGCTCTCGCCCGGCAGCAGGTGGCGGGACGCCTTCTTCGCCGCGCGATACGCAGTCAGCCCGGCGTCCGTGTAGGGCGCGACATCCTTGGGCGCGAGCGTCTTCGGCAGCTTGATGAGCGAGCGTTCGCCTGTCAGCAGATACTCGGCATAGCCGCCATTCGCGTTGATGCCGGGGAAGCGGCTGTCGGTGGCGTGCATGTCGTCGCCGCGGCGGCAGGCGAGGCAATGGCCGCTGGTCACCAGCGGATGGCAGATCACCGGGTCGCCGACCTTCACGCTCTCGACGCCGCCGCCGACCGCTTCGACCCAGCCGGCGTTCTCGTGGCCCATGATGTAGGGCAGCACCACGTCCACCTTGCTGCGCCAGATGCCCTCGACGATGTGCAGGTCGGTGCGGCAGACGCCGGCGCCGCCGATGCGGACGACGACGTCGGTCGGCTTCTCGATGACGACATCGGGCACGTCCTCGTAGCGGACGAATTCCCTGGCCGTCAGCGCCTCGTCGTAGCGATGCAGAACCGCAGCCTTCATGGCGACCGTCTCTCCACCCTCGTCGCGGCCGCGGTCCGGCCGTCGCGTTGCGGGCGAAGGTGTTGCAACCGGCGTGCCATCGCGCGAACCGCGGTTTTCCGCCGCGGTCCGCCGGGCGCCGTACTGCGGCGGAACAGGACGCAACGGCGGGGCTGTTCCGTTTCGGAACACCCGGCAGCACCACACGGGATCGTTGGAAGCGGCAGCCGGCCCTGTCACATACCGTCAGGAGAAAGACCGGGGAGGTGACGGCCATGCTGCTCACGGCAGAGGATCGCCTGGGGCGTGCCCGCGTGGTGCTCGAACGGCGAGGTCTGACCGCGGACGACCTGCTGCCGCCGGCGATCGCGGAGAGCTGGAACCGCTGCCTCTCGACCGGCCTCGACCCGCGCAACCCGCCGCCGCGCCTGGCGATCGGCGACGCGGAGCTGCGCGCCGTGAGGGAGGAGCACGCGGCGCTGCGGAAGCTCGCGCTCGGCGAGATGCAGAACCTCTACGACCAGATCGCCGGCACCAACTTCATGATCGCCTTCGCCGCGCCGGACGGGCTGCTGCTCGACACCATCGCCGACCCGAGCTTCGCGACGGCCGCGCGCGCATCCAGCATCCGGCCCGGCACGCTGTGGAGCGAGCCGCAATGCGGCACCAACGCGCTGGGCACCGCGGCGCTGACGAGGCGGACGATCACCGTGCACGGGGGCGAGCACTTCTTCACGCGCTACGGCGACCTCACCTGCATGGCCGCGCCGGTCTTCGACCCGGGCGGTGGCCTCGCCGGCGTGCTCGACGCGTCGTCCGACTGCCGGTCGCGGCAACAGCACACGCGCGCGCTGGTCTCGATGGCGGCGACGCAGATCGAGAACGGGCTGTTCCGCGAACGCCACCGGCGCGACCTGCTGATCGCATTCCACAGCCGCGCCGAATACCTGCACACGCTGAATGCCGGGCTGCTGGCGATGGATCCCGAAGGCGTAGTCCTGGCGAGCAACGCGCAGGCGCGCTTCCTGCTGCAAGGGCTGCCGGCGGCGCCGGGCCGGCGATTCGAGGAGCTGTTCCGCACGCCCTTCGCGCAGTTCCTCGACAGCGGGCGGGACGGTGACCGGCAGCGGCTGGACGACCGGGTCGGCAGCGCCTTCGCGGCGCGCATCGAGAACCTGCACCGGCCGCGCCCGTTGGCCATCGCCGCGCCCGGGCTACGGCGCGGCTTCGTCGCGGATGATCCGGCGGTCGCCGCGGCACGGCGGCAGGTGGAGGCGGCGGCGGCACGCGGCTTGCCGATCCTGATCCGCGGCGAGACCGGCACCGGCAAGGAGGAGCTCGCGCGGCACGCGCATGCGGCAAGCGGCCGGCGCGGCCGCTTCGTGCCGGTGAACTGCGCGGCGTTGCCCGACAGCCTCGCCGAAGCGGAGCTGTTCGGGCATGCGGACGGCGCCTTCACCGGCGCACGCCGCGGCGGCGCGCCGGGGCTGGCCGTGGAAGCCGATGGCGGCACCCTGTTCCTTGACGAGATCGGCGACATGAAGCCCGCATCGCAGGCGGTGCTGCTGCGGCTGCTGGACGACTGGACGGTGCGCCCGGTAGGTGGCGGCAAGCCGCGGCGCGTGGACACGTTGCTGGTCGCCGCGACCAACGCCGATCTCGACGCGGCGATCGCGGCGGGGCGGTTCCGTTCGGATCTCCGTTTCCGCCTCGATGTCGTGACCGTCTCGCTGCCGCCGCTGCGCGAACGGTCGGACCTTCCGGCGATCGCCCGTCATCTGCTGGCGACGATAGCGCCGGGCGCACGCCTTTCGGCGGATGGCGCCGTCGCGCTGGCGGCCCTGCCCTGGCCCGGCAACGTGCGCGAACTGCGCAACGCGCTCACCCGGCTGACGCTGGCCGACCCGAACGGCGTGGTTGACGCCGCGGCGCTCGTTCAGGCCGTCGGCGCCGCCGCCGTGCCTGCGCCGCAACGCAGCCTGCGGGACAGCGCGAGGGCGCAGGTCGCCACCATGCACGACGAGACGGGCCGGAATGTCAGCGAGACCGCCCGCCGCCTCGGCATTTCGCGCAACCGGGTCTATCGCGCGCTGCGTGCTTGAACCCGCGGTGCACCACGCTGCATGGGGTTTGGCGCCGCGAAGTGGCAGGCGGCGGACTGGCCCGGCGACCCGCTGTGGAGCTTGGGGGCGCGATTCTATAGTTGACAGATTTGTATGTTGCAGGCATCCTCCGGACAACATTGTCTGGGAGGGTCATGGCATGCCCGTCATCGAGAGGACGCGCCTGGCGGTGGTTCCGACCGGTGCCGCGCTCGGCGCCGACATCCAGGGCTTCAACCCGGCAGATGCCTCGCCCGAGGACTTCGCCACGGTCCGCCAGGCGCTGTGCGACCACCTCGTGCTGCGCTTTCGCGGCACCGACATCAGCGACGCGGATTACGAGCGGTTCGGCGCACAATTCGGCACGCTGAAGCCCTCGCCCGACTTCACCCGCAGCCGGCCCGTGTACCTGCGCGACGCGCCCTCCGTGACGATCATCTCCAACGTCACCGAGGACGGCAAGCCGATCGGCGAGCATGGCGACGGCGAGCTGAACTGGCACACCGACCTCGCCTTCACCGACGAGCCTTCTGCCCTGACCATGCTGCTGGCGCGGGAAGTGCCCCCGACCGGCGGCAACACATCCTTTGCAAATATGTATGCAGCCGTCGAGGCGCTGCGGCCCGAGACGCGCGCCTATCTGGAGCATCCCGGCGGCCGCAAGGGCGGCCTGATGTGCAAGCACCAGGCGAGCCACAACGCGCAGGGCGGCGCGCGGCCCGGCTACAAGGACATCGAGACGACCGACGTGCGGGAGATGCCCGGCCCCATCCACCCGCTGCTCCGCACGCACCCGGAGACCGGGCGCAAGGCGCTGTTCCTCGGCCGCAGGTTCGGCGGCTACATCCCGGGCCTCGCGCTAGAGAGGAGCGAGGCGCTGCTGGACGAGCTGTGGTCGGTCGCCGCGCTGCCGCAGAACACGTGGACGCAGGAATGGCGCGTCGGCGACCTCATCATCTGGGACAACCGCTGCACGATGCACCGCCGCGACGCCTTCACCGGTCTCGGCCTGCGCCGCATGCACCGGCTGACCACGCTCGGCGAGCGGCCCTGCTGAGCCGATGCCGGGCAGCGCCGCCGCGCTGAAGGCCACGCCCGCGCGGCCGACGCTCGCCGACCGGGTGGAGGAGCAGATCCGGCGCCTGATTGATCGCGGCGAGTTCCCGCGCGACGTGCGGCTGCCGACCGAGTTCGAGCTGTGCCGGCGCTTCTCCGTCTCCCGCCCGGTCGTGCGCACAGCGCTGGCGAAGCTGCGGGAAGCCGGCTACGTCAGCTCGGTCAAGGGCTCCGGCACGCTGGTGCTGCGCGGGCCGGAAGCAGGCGGGCTGCGCTTCCCGCTGATCCGCACGGTCGCCGACATCGAGCAGTTCTTCGAGTACCGCGCCGCGCTGGAAGGCGAGATCGCCCGCCTCGCCGCCCTGCGCCGCACGCCGGAGGCGCTCGACGAGATCGAGGCGGTGCTGGCGGAGCCGGAGGAGGTCCTGCTGCTCGGCGCGCCGGAACTCGCGCGCGACGCGAATTTCCGCTTCCACCGGGCGGTCGCCCGCGCCACCGGCAACGCCTTCCACATCGCGACGATCGAGCAATTGCCCAACCTGATCGGCATGGGCCCGGTCGAGGTGCGCAACTTCGGCGAACGAGACCCGGCCGCGCGCGTCGCCCGCATCAGCAACGAGCACCGCTCGATCCTGGCGGCGATCCACGCGCGCGACGCGTCGCGGGCCGAGGCCGAGATGGTGGCGCACATCACCGCCGCGCGGCAGCATGTATTCCAGCGCCACCCGGCGCGGATCGCCAGCGAAGGGGAGGACGCATGAACATCAGCCGCCGCGCCGCGATCGCGGCATTGGCGACCGCATCGGTGGCCCGGCCCGTATCGGCCCAGACGCGCCGCTTCGTCGTCATCAGCCACGCCGTGCACCGCAACGTGCTGACCACCGGACCGGGCGGCGACGCCACCGCCGAGTGGCGTCGCCGGACGGGCATGGACATCGAGTGGCTGACCTTCGGCGTGGAAGCGGTGCACGAACGCCTGTACCGCGAAGCGCAACTCGCCCAGGGCGGCGTGGATGCGTGCTTCATGCTGGAACGCTACGGCGGGCCGCACATCGCCCCGCTGTTCGAGGACCTGCAGGCGCACCAGCGATCCGGGCCGATCGAGCGGCCGGAAGAGATCTCGCCCTCCATGGTCGCAGCGCATACCTACCGTGGGCGCCAGGTCGGCGTGCCGTTCCGCCACGCCACGCACGGCTTCTTCACCAACCGCGCGCTGATGCGCGAACGCGGTGCGGAGGGCCAGCCGGAAAGCTTCGAGGAGGTGATCGCACTGGCGGACCGCCTGACCTTCGCGCGTGGCGATGGAAGCCGGGTTGCCGGCTACGCGATGTCCATGGACGACCCCTCGGCGCTGGTGGACATCATCCGCGCGCATGGCGGCGACTTCATCACGCGCGACTACCGCTTCGTCGCCGACCAGCCGCCGGCCGTGGCCGCGATCGCGCTGGCGCGGGACTGGTACCGCCGCGGCGTGCTGCCCCGCAACGTGATGACCTTCAAGACCGAGGAGGTGATCACGGCGATGCAGCAGGGCCGCGCCGCGCTGACAAATCAGCCCTTCGGCCGCATCGTCAACTACAACGACCCGCGTGCGAGCCGCTTCCCCGGCGAGATCACCGTCGCGAACATCCCCATGATGCAATCGGTCGCCGGGCAGAAGGGCGCGCTGGTGCCCGCCAAGACATCGGTCTGGGCGATGGGCATCCCGCGCAACGCCCGCGACAAGGCGCTCTCCTGGTCCTTCATCCGCGAGATGTGTTCGGTGGAGAACACCATCCGCGCCGCGGTGAACGGCAACGGGCCGGTGCGCATGTCGGCCTATGACGACCCGCGCGTCCGCGAACTCGCCCCCTACGCCGATCTCGAACGCCGCGTGCTGCCCACGGCGATGCTGACGCTGCCGGGCTTCGAGGCTGCCAGCCGCGCGATGGACATCTTCATCGAGGAGGTGCAGCGCGCGATGCTCGGCCAGGCGGAGCCGGCGGCCGCGATGCGCACCGCGAAGCAGCGGATCGAGCCGCTGCTGCCGACCTGACCCCGTGACGACCGACGCCGCCACGCTGCCCGCCGCCGCCGCCCCGATGCCGGCGCGCATGCGGCGCCTGCGCGCGCCCGGCAGCACGCGGCCCGCGGCGATCCACTACGGCCTGCTGGCGCCGGCGCAGATGCTGCTGATCGGGCTGATCCTGCTTCCCGCCATCTACGTCGCGTGGATGAGCGTGCAGAAGGTGAGCTTCGGCGCCGACCCGGTGTTCGTAGGGCTGGAAAACTACCGCGCGCTGATCGCCGACACCGTGTTCTGGCGCGCCGCCTGGAACACCTTCCTGGTGGTGAACGCGGTCGTCTATGGAGAGCTGCTGCTCGGCCTCGGCCTCGCGCTGCTGCTCTCCGGCTGGATGCCCTTCCGGCGCGTGATCATCGCGCTGCTGATCGCACCCTACGCCATCAACGAGGTCTCGGCCGTCGCGATGTGGCGCTTCGTGCTGGAGCCCGACATCGGCATGGTGAGCTGGGCGCTGGTGCAGCTCGGCGTCGGGCAGCTCGACTGGTCGGCCGACCCCACGGATGCACTGGCGCTGGCGGCGCTGCTCAGCATCTGGATGCACACGCCCTTCACCTTCCTGATCCTCTACGCCGCGCTGCAGGCCGTGCCGCAGGACGTGAAGGAAGCGGCGACGGTGGACGGCGCCAGCGCCTTGCAGGGTTTCCGGCACGTGACGCTGCCCTTCATCCTGCCCGCGCTGCTCGTCGCGCTGATGTTCCGCTACATCACAGCGATGCGCATCTTCGCGGAGGTCTGGCTGCTGACCGAAGGCGGCCCGGCCCGCATGACGGAGGTGCTGGCCGTCTATCTCTACCGCGCCGCGTTCCGCTACCACGAATTCGGCCTGGCCTCGGCGACGGCCTTCGCGATGGTGCTGCTCTCTCTCGCCGTCGCCGCGCCCTATCTCTGGGCGGCCTGGCAGCGGATGTTCCGGCATGCCTAGGCCGGGTCCGCTGGGCCGTACGCTGCGCCTTTCGGCCGCGGCAACCGCCGTCGCGTGGTCGGTCTTCCCGATCGCGATGGTCGTGCTCTCCTCCTTCAAGCCGCAGCGCGAGATCTTCGCGATCCCGCCGAGCCTGATCTTCGCGCCGAGCCTCGACAACTATCGGCGGCTGCTGGCGGAGTGGCCTGCCTTCTTGCCGAACATGCTGAACAGCCTGGTCGTGACGGCCGGCGCGACGCTGCTGACCGTCGTGCTGTCCACCCTCGCCGGCTACGTCTATGCCCGGTTCCGCGGGCGCGCGCTGGCTCTCTCGGCGTTCTTCATGGTCGTCGTGCGCATGCTGCCGCCGATCGTGGTCACCCTGCCGCTGTTCCCGCTCTTCTCCTGGCTGCGCCTGAGTGACACGCATCTGGTGCTGGTGCTGCTGTACGCGGCCTTCTTCGTCAGCCTCTCCACGTGGATCATGCGCGCCTTCATTGACCAGGTCCCGCGGGAGCTGGAGGAAGCCGCGGTGGTGGATGGCGCGGGGCTGGCGCAGGTCCTGCGGATGGTGGTGCTGCCGCTCGTCCTCAACGGCGTGATCGCGGCATCGCTCTTCGTCATCGTCTATGCGTGGAACGAGTTCATCTTCGCCCTGATCTTCACGACACGGGTCGCACGCACGGCGCCGCTGGTGATGAGCGAGATGCTCAGCACCACCGATGGCGTGGACTGGGGCGTGCTGTTCGCCGCGGCGACGGTCCAGCTCGCGCCGATCCTCGCCTTCATCCTGGCCGCGCAGCGCTACGTCATCGCCGGGTTGACGGCCGGTGCGGTGAAGGGGTGATCAGCCTTCGGGCGGGCTGCGCGGCAGGTCCACCAGGCCGCGCTCCGCCAGGTCCTGCAGCAGTTCGGCGACATCGGCCGCAATCTCGCCGACCGGCGCGGCGTAGCGCTCCGCGAGGTTCGCCGCGATCTCGTCAACGTTTCGTACGCCGTCCAGCAGCCGCAGCACCTCCAGCGCCGTCTCGTCTGGCGTCAGCATGCGTTCCGGCGCCAGCAGGACCCAGCGGCCGCGTGCCGCGTCCTCACGCAGCCTGACACCGCGGACGAGCCGAGGAACGGCGCTGCCGGTTACGGTCACGGCCGGAAGGCCCCGGGCGGTGGCAGGCGCGGTTCCACATAGGCGAAGTGCAGCGCATCGAGCTGCGCCCAGAGCAGGTCGCACTTGAAGCGCAGCGCCGCGATCGCCGCGTCCTGCTCCGCCCGCGTGCGCGCCTCCGCGAGCACGTAGCCGAGCGCGAATTCCACGTCGCGCGGCGCCTGGGTCAGGCGCGGCGTGAAGTAGGCCAGCGTGTCCTCCGACACGAAATCGTAGTTGCGCAACATGCCGGAGACGCGCTCCGCGATGATGCCCGGGCTGAACATCTCCGTCAGCGAGGAGGCGATCGCTTGCAGCAGCGTGCGGTCGCGCACGAAGGCGACATAGGCATCCACGGCGAAGCGCGTGGCGGGCAGCAGCCCGGCGAGCGAGGCGACGTAGTCGCGATCCAGGCCGAGCCCGTCGGTCAGCTTCAGCCAGCGCTCCACGCCGCCCGGCTTTCCCTCGCTGCCGTCGTGATCCTCCAACCGGCGGCGCCATTCGCGGCGCAGTGCCGTCGTCGGCAGGCGTGCAACCAGCGTCGCATCCTTCCGCGGGATTGAGGCCTGGTAGTAGTAGCGGTTGAGCGCCCAGGCCTGCACCTGCCCCTTGTCGAGCTTCCCGTCGTGCAGCAGGCGGTGGAACGGATGCAGCACGTGGTAGCGCTCCTCGCCCACGGCGCGCAGGCGGCGATTGAGCTCCTCGGGCGGCAGGGGCGAGTCGGTCATGGCACGGTGATCTCCATCCCGTCCTCCGCGACCTCCCACCCTGCGGCTTCGACCGCTGCGCGTTCGGGGCTGTCGGAGAGGAGGACGGGATTCGTGTTGTTCAGGTGGATCAGGATGCGCCGCCCGGCGACGCCATCCAGCGCGGCAAGCGTGCCGTCCGGCCCGGCGAGGCTCATATGGCCCATCCGCGCGCCGGTCTTCGTGCCGGCGCCGGCGCGGATCATCTCGTCGTCGCGGAACAGCGTGCCGTCGAACAGCAGCGTGTGCGCGCGCCCGATGCGCGCGCGCAGCTCCGGCGATATCGCGGCGCAGCCGGGGATGAACAGCAGCTCCGCGCCGCGCGCGGAGAGGGCGAGGCCGATCGTGTCACCGTCGTCCGACCTGCCGGGATCGGCGCCGCCAAGATCCTCGTTGAACAGCGGCACCTTGCCCGGCACCGCGAAGGCCTCGACGGTGATCCCGAGCGGCGCGCCGGCGGCGTCGGCGAGCGCGATGGCACTGCGGACATCCATCTCCCGCCGCGGCACGATCGCCGGGTTCAGCACGTTGAAGATCGGGTTGGCCGCGAGCACGCCGAGCACCGGCGCCGCGGCGTAGATCGCAAATGCTTGCCGTTCGCGCAGCGAGAGCAGGCCGGCAATCGTGTCCACCTCGCCACCGGTCAGCACGACGGCGGCGATCGGCGAGTGACGGATGCGTCCAGGCGCCGGCCGGGGATGCAGCGCGGGCACCGCCTCGATCTGCAAACGCAACTCCGGTGCGGCGTTCAGCAACGCCCAGCGCTCGCCATCGGCGCTGACCGCGAGCGAGGCCTGGGTGCGCTGCCGCGCCGCGGGATCGCCGGCGCGGGCGCGGGTGCAGCCCGGGCCGGCGGAGTTCCATTGCGGAAAGCCGCCGCCCGCCGCCGAGCCGAGCACGACCGCGCGCAACGTCATGCAGCCAGCTCGCGCGCGTGATGGCGCAGATGGTCCTCGATCACCGTCTGGATGAACCAGTAGGAGTGGTCGTAGCCCTCGCGCCGGCGCAGCGTCAGCGCCTGCCCTGACGCCGCTGCCGCCTCCTCCAACGCCTCGGGACGCAGCTGCTTCGCGTAGAACGGATCGGCCGTGCCGATATCCACCAGCACCGGGCCGGGAAAGGCGCGTCGGCGCATCAGCACCGATGAATCCCACTCGTCCCAGGCGGCGCGATCCTCGCCGAGGTAGTTCGAGAACGCCTTCTCGCCCCAGGGCACCGCGACGGGATTGGCGATGGGCGCGAGCGCCGAGAGCGAACGCCACGCACCCGGGTTGCGCAGCGCGGAGACCACCGCGCCGTGCCCGCCCATGGAATGCCCGGTGATGCCACGGATGCCCGGCAGCGCGGGCAGATGCGCCTCGACCAGCGCGGGCAGTTCCTGGTTCACATAGGTCGCCATGCGGTAGTGGCGCGACCATGGATCGCGTGTGGCGTCGAGGTAGAAGCCCGCACCGGTGCCGAAATCCCAATCCGCATCCTCGCCGGGAATGCCGGCGCCGCGCGGGCTGGTATCGGGCGCGACCAGCACCAGCCCGAGCTCCGCCGCCACGCGCTGCGCGCCGGCCTTGGTGACGAAGGTCTCCTCGTTGCATTCGAGGCCAGCGAGGTAGAACAGCGCGGGTCGGCGCGTGCCGGAGAGCGCCGCCGGCGGGATGAAGGCGGAGAGCCGCATCTCCGTCCCCGTCGCCTCCGACCGGTGCGACAGGAAACGCATGCGTCCGCCGAAGCAGGCGCGCTCCGACCGCAGCTCCATCAGAACACCACGACGGAACGGATGGACTTGCCTTCGTGCATCAGGTCGAAGGCCTCGTTGATGCGGTCGAGCGGCATGATGTGGGTGATCAGGTCGTCAATGTTGATCTTCCCCTCCATGTACCAGTCCACGATCTTCGGCACGTCCGTGCGGCCGCGCGCGCCGCCGAAGGCGCTGCCCTTCCAGACGCGGCCGGTGACGAGCTGGAAGGGGCGCGTCGCGATCTCCCGGCCCGCTTCGGCGACGCCGATGATGATGCTCTCGCCCCAGCCGCGATGACAGCATTCCAGCGCCTGCCGCATGACGTTCACGTTGCCCGTGCAGTCGAAGGAGAAGTCGGCGCCGCCGCCCGTCAGGTCGACCACGGCCTGCACCACCTTGTCCGTGCCGACCTCGTTCGGGTTGATGAAATGCGTCATGCCGAATCTGCGCGCCATTTCCTGCTTCGCGGGGTTGATGTCCACGCCGATGATGCGGTCCGCGCCCACCATCCGCGCGCCCTGGATGACGTTGAGCCCGATGCCGCCGAGCCCGAACACGACGACGTTCGCCCCGGGCCAGACCTTCGCCGTGTAGATCACCGCGCCGATCCCGGTGGTCACGCCGCAGCCGATGTAGCAGATCTTGTCGAAGGGAGCGTCCTCCCGGACCTTCGCGACCGCGATCTCCGGCAGCACGGTGAAGTTCGCGAAGGTGCTGCAGCCCATGTAGTGGAACACCTGGTTGCTGCGCGTCCCCTCGCAGCGGAAGCGGCTGGTGCCGTCGGGCATCACGCCCTTGCCCTGCGTCGCGCGGATCGCGGTGCAGAGGTTGGAGCGGCGCGACAGGCAGGTTTTGCACTGCCGGCATTCCGGCGTGTAGAGCGGGATGACATGGTCACCCGGCTTCACCGTCGTCACGCCGGCGCCGACCTCCCGCACGATCCCGGCGCCTTCGTGTCCGAGGATGGCGGGGAACAGCCCTTCGGAATCCAGCCCGTCCAGCGTGTAGGCGTCGGTGTGGCAGACGCCCGTCGCCATCACCTCCACCAGCACCTCGCCGGCCTTCGGCCCTTCGAGCTGCACGGTCTCGATGCTCAACGGCTTCTTCGCTTCCCAGGCAACGGCGGCGCGGACATCCATGCGGCGATTCCTCCCCAAGCGGCGGCCGGGCATGCGGCCAGAGGTAGAGTGTCGGAGTTGGCACGGCGCGCGCAACCCGTCGCGCGCGACCTAGCGGTCCGTCTCCGCGAGCAGGCGGTTGCGCAGCAGCCAGCGCAGGCCGCGCAACCAGCTCTCGTCGGTGTTGCCGCGGATTTCCGCGCTGTGCACGGCGCGTTGCACCCCGCCCCTCGGCCCGGCTTGCGTGACGACGAGCGTGACGCTGAGGATGAGGTTGCTGACCTTGTTCACGACCGGCAGCAGCGACAGGTCGGCGCCGAGCTCCGCCGCGGCGGCCGGCGCGCAGGCCGCGCAGCTCCGCAGGGACGGGCCAGCGGCAACACGCGCCCGCACCGGCGCGATATCCACCACTTCGTATCGGCCGGAGGAGTCGAGCGCGCGGCGCAGTTCCTCCGTCAGCAGGGCCAGGCGGCGCTGCTGGTCCTCTCGCACGCCTTCGCCGGACGTGTCGTGCAGCTCGGCGTCGAACACGGCGATGCGCTCCGCCGCGATGACGGGCGCAACCTGCGCGATCGTTGCAGCCAGCGCCATCACACGAATGCTTGAACGCATGGCATCTCCCCTGCCGTTCCGCGCGGCATGCCGACACACTGATCCGACAGGATTGCGGCGCAACACGACGTGCCTGGGCGGGGAGACAGAAACGCGTGAGGGAAGGTCCGCTGCGACGGCGCGAGCTGGGATCGGCCCTGGTCGGCGCGATGGCGCTGCTCGCGGCCCGGCCTGCCGTGGCAGAGCAGGTGCTGCGCATCGGCTATCTCGGCTTGCGAGTTCCCCTACGCCTTCCCTCCACCTTCCTCGACCCCCCGCCGGAGAACGAGGGCATCGCCGGTGCGCGGCTTGGGATGGAGGAGAACGCGACGACAGGCCGCTTCACCGGCCAGCGCTTCATGCTGGAGGAGCGCCTGGTGCGCGACCCGGAAGCGGTGATCGAGGCCTTCCGCGATCTCGCGGCGCTCGGCATCCGGCTGGTGCTGGCGGAGCTCCCGGCCGAGCTGCTGCTCCGCGCGGCGGATCTGCCTGAGGCCGCCACGGCCACGCTGCTCAACGTCGCCGCGCCCGACGACTCCCTGCGCAACGAGGAGTGCCGCGCCAACACGCTCCACCTCCCGCCGAGCCGCGCGATGCTGGCCGATGCGCTGGTGCAATACCTCGTCGTGAAGCGCTGGCGAAACCTGTTCCTCGCGGTCGGGCCGGGCGAAGGCGACCGGCTCTATGCCGAGGCGATCCGCCGCGCTGCGCGCAAATTCGGCGCGCGGATCGTTGCCGACCGCCCCTGGACGCACCAGCCCGGCGCGCAGCGCACCGATACCGGCCACCTCTCCATCGCCGCGGAGGCTGCGCGCTTCACGCAGGGCGCTTCGTCGCATGACGTGATCGTGGTGGCGGACGAGGCAGGCTGGTGGGGCGACAGCCTCGCATACCGCACCACGGAGCCGCGGCCGGTCGCCGGCACGCAGGGGCTGACGCCGACGATCTGGGCGCGCCCGCACGAGCAGTGGGGCGCCACCCAGTTGCAGCGCCGCTTCCACTCCCGCGCCGGCCGCTGGATGACGCCGCGCGACCACGCCGCCTGGCTCGCCGCGCGCGCGATCGGCGAAGGCGCCACGCGCACCCGTTCCACCGATCCGGCCACCGTGGCCGCCTACCTCCGCGATCCCCGTTTCGAGCTGGCTGGCTTCAAGGGCACGCGGCTGACCTTCCGCGACTGGGACGGGCAGCTCCGGCAGCCCGTGCTGCTGGCGGAACCCCGCGCGCTGGTCTCCGTCTCGCCGCAGCCGGGCTTCCAGCACCAGTTCTCCGAACTCGACACGCTCGGCACCGACCGACCGGAGACACGATGCAGGGCAAGATGATCCGTGCCGCGCTGGCGGCGATGCTGCTCCTGGCCGGCGCGGCGGCGCGCGCCGAGACGATCCTCGTCTCGAACGAGAAGGACAACACGATCACCGTCGTGGACGGCGCGACGCTGCGCGTCATCCGTACCGTGCCGGTGGGCGAACGGCCGCGCGGCATCGTGCTGTCCCGCGACAACCGCTTCCTCTACGTCTGCGCCGGCGACAGCGACCGGGTGGAGGTGCTGGACCTCGAGACCTGGCGCGTCGTTCGCCACCTGCCGAGCGGGCCGGACCCGGAACTGGCCGCGCTGCACCCCGACGGCCGCCGCCTCTTCGTCGCCAACGAGGACGACAACATGGTGACCGTGGTGGACGTGGAACGCGGCGTCGTGCTGAACGAAATCCCGGTCGGCGTGGAGCCGGAAGGCATGGGCATCAGCCCCGACGGACGCTGGCTCGTCAACACCTCCGAAACCACGAACATGGCGCATGTGATCAACACCGACAGCGGCGAGATCGTCGCCAACGTCCTGGTGGACTCGCGTCCGCGCGCGGTGGCGTGGCAGCCGGATGGACAGCGCTTCTGGGTCTCCTCGGAGATCGGCGGAACGATCACGCTGATCGAGGCAGAAGGCTGGCGCGTGGCGGGCCGGATCGAGTTCGCCGTCCCGGGCGTGCCGGCCGAGGCGATCCAACCCGTCGGCATGGCCCTCTCGCGCGACGCGGCGCGGCTGTTCGTGGCACTCGGCCCCGCGAACCGCGTGGCGGTGGTGGACGTGGCGGCGATGCGCGTGGATCGTTACCTGCTGGTCGGGCAGCGCGTGTGGAACCTGGCGCTGTCGCCGGACGGCTCGCGCCTGTACACCACCAACGGCGTCAGCAACGACATGTCGGTGATTGACGTCGGCGCGATGCGCGTCGTGCGCTCCGTCCCCGTCGGGCAGCTTCCCTGGGGCGTGGTGGTGCGGCCGTGACGGCCGAGCGCATCATGCGCCGCGCCAAACCCGCCGCCTCCGCCGTCGCGGCGCTGGACGTGGAGCGGCTGTCCTTCGCCTACGGTGCGCGCCCGGTGCTGTGCGCGCTGTCCTTCCGCGTCATGCCCGGCGAGTTCGCGGTGCTGCTGGGGCCGAACGGCGCGGGGAAGAGCACGCTCTTCGCGCTCGTCACCCGGCTGTTCGACGCGCCGGCCGAGGCCGCGATCCGCGTCTTCGGCGCGGCCTTGCGCGCGGAGCCCGGGCGCGCGCTGGCGCGGCTTGGCGTGGTGTTCCAGCAGGCGACCCTCGATCCCGACCTCTCCGTGCGCGACAACCTGCTCTACCACGCCGCGCTGCACGGCCTGCCGGGCGCGGAAGCGCGGGAGAGGTCCGCGCGCGAGCTGGCCCGCATCGGCATGGCCGACCGCGCGCGCGACCGGGTGCGCGACCTCTCAGGTGGGCAGCGCCGCCGCGTGGAGATCGCGCGCGCACTGCTCACGCAGCCGGCGCTGCTGCTGCTGGACGAGCCGACGGTGGGGCTGGACGCGGCGAGCCGCGCCTTCCTGCTGGACCACGTAAAGCGTCTCTGCCGGGAGGACGGCCTCGCGGTGCTGTGGGCGACGCACCTGATAGACGAGGTGGACGAGAACGCGCGCGTGCTGGTGCTGCGCGCCGGTGAGCTGCTGGCCGATGGCGACGTCGCGGACCTGCTGGCCCGGACCGGCACCGCCACCGTCGCCGAAGCCTTCGCGCGGCTGACCGAGGACCGCGCGGGATGAGCGCCTACCTGAACTGCCTGCTTGGCATCGTGCGGCGCGAGGCGCTGCGCTTCGTGCACCAGCGCGGCCGCTTCCTCTCGGCGCTGGTGCGCCCGCTGGTGTGGCTCGCGATCTTCGCCGCCGGCTTCCGGTTCGTGCTCGGCGTCTCGATCCAGCCGCCCTACGAGACCTATGTGCTCTACGAGACCTACATCGCGCCGGGCCTGGTCGCGATGATCCTGCTGTTCCAGGGGATGCAGAGCTCGCTCTCCATGGTGTGGGACCGCGAGACCGGCTCCATGCGCGTGCTGCTGACCAGCCCGCTGCCGCGGCCCTGGCTGCTGTTCTCCAAGCTGCTGGCGGGCGTGCTGGTCGGCGTCGCGCAGGCCTATGTGTTCCTGATGATCGCGCTGCTGTGGGAGGTGGAGCCGCCAGTCCTCGGCTACCTCGCCGTCCTGCCGGCGCTGCTGCTGTCGGGGATGATGCTCGGCGCGCTCGGGCTGTTCCTGTCGTCGCGCATCCGCCAGCTCGAGAACTTCGCGGGCGTGATGAATTTCGTGATCTTCCCGATGTTCTTCGCCTCCTCCGCGCTCTACCCGCTGTGGCGCGTGAAGGAAGCGAGCCTGGCGCTGTGGTGGGCCTGCCAGCTCAATCCCTTCACCCACGCGGTGGAGCTGATCCGCTTCGCGCTGCACCTGCGCTTCGAACCCGTCTCGGCCGCCGCCGTGGCGGCCGCGCTGGTCGTCTTCGGCGCGCTCGCCATGCTCGGCTACGACCCGCGGCGCGGCGCGATGACGCGGCGCGTCGCCAATGCGTGAAGGGAGACGCACCATGATCGCACGACGACGGGCCCTGATCCTCGGCGCCGCCGCGCTCGGCCTCGCCGCGTCGCGGCGGGCCGCGGCGCGCGGGGATCTCGCCACCCGCGCGCAGCGTATGGAGCCGCTGGTGCTCGGCAACGACGAGAACGACTTCTGGATGTCGCAGAAGGAATACCGGATCGAGACCGGGCGCTACTACCGCTGGCGCGTCACTTCCTCCGGCAAGCGCGAGTACAACCTCGTCGCGCCGGAGCTGTGGCGGAATGCGTGGATCCGCCAGGTCCAGGTGGGCCGCATCGAGATCAAGACCGGCACGCTGGAGGAGCTGGACTTCGACGGCGAGGGCTCGGCCGAGGTCTTCTTCGTCCCGGTCCGCACGGGCACCTTCGCCTTCCGCATCCGCGGGCTGGAGGAGCGGGGCATGACCGGCAGCGTGATCGTGGAATGAATTCGTCGCGCCTCGCGGCCGCGCTGGCGCTGCTTACCAGCCTCGGCCCGGCCTACGCCCAGCCGCACCGCGCCGCCGATCCCGACTGGCCCTGCGTGCAACGCCTCGTGCCGCGGCTGACGGCCGCCGCGCTTTGGCCGGGCACCGCACCCGAAGGCGAGTGGCGCACGGAGCCGGATGTCGCGGCGCTCGTCGCGCGCATCGCACCGCGTGCAGTCGCGGAGCCGGAGGGCGTGGCGGGAATCGAAGCCTTCGCTGCGCCGCTGGACGAACGCGCGCGCCGCCACCTCGTGCCGCTGGCCTTCGCCGGACTGCTCGATCAGACCAACGTGCAGCGCGATGCGCTGATCGAGAACATCCGCCGCTTCACCCGCCGCCAGCGCGAGCTGGCGGATGTCTCGCGTGCCGTCGCGGCGGAGCTGCGCACGCTGCCGGAAAACGCGCCGGCCGAACGCCGCGCGGAGCTGGAACAGCGCCGCGCCTTCACCGCGAAAGCCTTCGGCGATGCGGAGCGCACGCTGCGCTTCGCCTGCGAATCGCCGGTGCGGCTGGAAGCGCGGCTCGGCGCCTATGCGCGCGCGCTGCAGGCGGCGTTGCCGCCGGACCCGGGGTGACCCTACCAGGGTTGATCGGGCGCGGGCTGCAGCACCTCGGTCGGCAGCCCGGCGGCTTCCCAGCGATCCGCTCCGTCCGGGTACCAGAAGACGGCGCGGTAGCCCAACTCGGCCGCGCGCTTCGCGGCATTCCAGCTCATCCAGCACTCGGCCAGGCAGTAGAGCACGATCGGATGGCCGCGATCGCCACCGGTAGCGCGTTCCAGCCTCTCGCGGAACCACGCCTCGACCTCCGGCGCAAGCGCGCCGCGGCCGACCTCAGGCAGCCAGATGCTGCCGGGAATGCCGTGATGCGGGCTGGGCCGCCAGAAGGCGCCGGACGGCAACCCTTCCGGGCGGCGCGGCGCGGACAGCACGTCAATCCACGCAGCGCCGCCCGCCGCATGCAGCGCGCGGGCGTCCGCGGTCGTCAGCGTGCGTCCGCCCGGCACGCTCTCCGGCACCGGGGCGCGGTAGTCGCCCATGCGGTATTCGTTGGCGAAGGCAGGCGATGCCGTCAGTAGCAGCAGCAGGGCCGCGCGCCGCCTCATCGCGTCTGCAGCCGGCCTCCGCCGTCAAGCAGCGGCACGCCATATTCGCGCAGGATCGCGTCAATCTCCGGCTGCTTCTGGCGGATCGCCGCATTCACGCGGCGGCGCCACTCCGGCTCCTGCCCGCGCAGGCCCATGGTGATGCGGAAATCCATGCGCATGATGCCGGGCTCGGTCGGCAGCGCGCGAAGCTCGATCGGCAGGCCGTTCGCCTTTGCCTGCCAGCCCGCGATCGGCCCCCACACCAGCGCCGCATCGAGGCCGCCCTCCGCCACCAGGCGCACGAGATCTGCGCCGGGCGCCTCGAGCCGCGTGTCCACCGCCAGCGGGAAGAAGCGCGTGTTGGCGATCAGCCCGTGCCGCAGCAGCAGGTCCACCGGCGGCGTGCGCGCGATAGCGCCGAGCCGGAGGACCCGCATGCGCGGGTCGTCCAGCCGGTCCGGCACCTCCGCCCCGCGGCGGGACACCAGGACATAGGTGGTGTGGTAGTAGGGGTTGGTGTTCTGCAGCAGCTCGTCGCCGGCGGCCGTCCCCATCACCAGGTCGCAGCGCCCGGCGCGCAGCGTGTTGCGCACGAAGCCCTGCACCTGCGGGAAGAACACGTATTCCACCGGCAGGCCGAGCGCCTCGCCGATCAGGCCGGCGATGCGGTTCTCGAAGCCTTCCCCGCGTTCGTTGGAGAAGGGCAGGTTCGACGGATCGGCGCAGACGCGCAGCGCATCGGTCGCAACCAGGTCGCCCGTCTGCGCCCGCACCCCCGATGCGGCCAGCAGCAGCGCGCCGAGGAGCAGGATGCCGCGCATGCCTCAGTTCTCCATCCGCTGCGGCCGGCCACGGCCGATCACGCCGTCGGAACGCGCCTTCAGGTAGCCGTAGATGTCGTTGATGTAGAGCGCGACGTCCTCGACATAGCCGAAGGACGGCATGACGTTCTGCTGGGAACGCGTCACGTTCGTGCGGCCGTTGATGACGACGTCGTTGAACTGCTCCTGCGTCAGGTGCTTCAGCGATTCCGTCAGGCTCGGCGCATAGGAGCTGCCGGCGCCGTCCGGTCCGTGGCATTGCAGGCAGGAGTTTCCGTAGCGGCGATAGCCGTTGAAGGTGGCGCGGTCCACGCGCCCGTCCACCACGCGGTAGGGCAGTTCCTCCTCGGCAGTCGCGCTGGAGCGTGCGGTGAACCCGCCGCCAAGGCAGAAGATCGCGACGGCCGCGGCGATCCAGACGTTGTTTTTCATGCAGTCAACCTCCCGTAGGGACGGAGGGCCGGCGCCCGATCGGACGCCGGCCCCCTTTACTCGATCACTGCGGGCCGTGGCCCGGTGCCGTTCAGTCCGGCAGCGCGAAGACGGTCAGCACGCCGCCGAGCTGCGTGTAGTCGGCCAGCGCGCGATACGCGCCGACCGCGCCGAGGCCGTCGGTGTCGCCCGTCAGGCCGGCTGCCATGCCGATGCCGGCCCAGCCACCGACGCCCGACAGCACCGCGACGTACTGCTTGCCGCGATGCGTGAAGCTGTTGATGTTGCCGATGATGCCGGACGGCGTGCGGAAGCTGTACAGCTCGCGCCCGTCACGCATGTCCACCGCCTTCAGATAGCCTTCGAGCGTGCCGTAGAAGGCGATGTCGCCCGCCGTCGCCAGCGCGCCGGACCAGACCGAGAAACGCTCCGGCCGCGACCACACGATCCGCCCCTGGCCCGCATCCCAGGCGATGAAGTTGCCCATGTGCTGGCTGCCCTGCGGCGGGTACATGGACAGCGTCGCGCCGATGAAGGGCTGGCCGGCCGTGTAGGAGACGCGGAAGGGCTCGTAGTCCATGCAGACGTGGTTGGTCGGCACGAAGAACAGGTTGTTCCGCGGCGAGAAGGCCGCCGGCTGCTGGTCCTTGGTGCCGAGTGCGGCCGGGCAGATGTTCTGCACGTTCACGTCCTCGCCCGCGCGGCGGGTCGAGGCGGCAGGGTTCACCTGCGGACGGCCGGTCTCCATGTCCACATGCGTCGCCCAGTTCACCGCCGGGTCGAACTTCTCGGCCACGAGAAGCTGCCCGGTTTCGCGGTTCAGCGTGTAGCCGAAGCCGTTGCGGTCGAAATGCACCAGCGCACGCGGCACGCGCTGGCCGCGTACCTCGAGGTTGTCCGCGAGGATCATCTCGTTGACGCCGTCGTAGTCCCACTCGTCGTGCGGCGTCATCTGATAGACCCAGCGCGCCTCGCCGGTGTTGGCGTCGCGTGCGAAGATCGTCATGGACCAGCGGTTGTCGCCTGGGCGCTGCGACGGATTCCAGGTGCCCGGATTGCCGGAGCCGTAATAGACGAGGTTCAGCTCAGGGTCGTAGCTGAACCAGCCCCAGGTGGTGCCGCCGCCCAACCGCCACTGGTCACCCTGCCAGCTGGAGATCGAGCTGTTGGCGCCGACCGGCTGGCCCATATGCGTGGTGCGCTGCGGGTTGAAGCGGATATCCTCGTCGGTGCCGACGGAATACGCCCGCCACGCCATGGAACCGTCGCGCAGGTTGTAGGCCGTGACGTGGCCGCGCACGCCGTACTCGCCGCCGGAGATGCCGATGAGGATCTTGTCACCGAACACCATCGGCGCCGCCGTGTGGGTCTCGCCCCGCCCCGGATCACCGTTGCGGATCTTCCACACCTCCTGCCCGGTCCGCGCATCCAGTGCGACGACCGTGGTGTCGGCCTGGCTGAGGATGATCTTGCCGTCGGCATAGGCGACGCCGCGGTTCACCGTATCGCAGCACATCACGCCGATGACGCTGGGATCCTGCGTCGGTTCGTAGCGCCAGATCACGCGCCCGGGGTTGTTGAGGTCCATCGCGAAGACGCGGTTCGGGAACGGCGTGTGGATGTACATCACGTCGCCGATCACCAGCGGCCCGCCCTCGTGCCCGCGCAGCACGCCGGTCGAGAAGCTCCACACCGGGCGCATGTTGCGCACGTTGTCGCGGTTGATCTGGTTCAGCTCGCTGTAGCGCTGCGAGCTGTAGTTGCCGTTCGGCATGACCCACTGGTTCGGGTCGCGTTGCAGACGGAGCAGTTCCTCGTTCGCGGAGGCGCCTCCGGCACCCAGCGCGAGGACAGCCACCGTCGCGGCGGCGAGTCTGAGCAGCATTCGTTACCCTCCCTTGTCCGCGCATGCGCGGAATCGAAGCCGAGCCCCCGTTCGTTCGCCTGCTCTCCTCCTCCGCCGCTGCGGCACGCGGCGATCGTGGGCTGGTCCCGTGCGGGAGCGAAGGCGCGGGTCCGGCCTGCTTCGACGCTGGAAGGCTACGAGCGGCGAAAGGAACGCAGCAACGTTTGTGCGGGGGCATGGAGGACACGAAAACGACATCGCGCGAGCGTTCCGAATTTTCACCGCAGTGCGCGTCGCATCGCGTGCGACAGGGCGCGTCGTTGCGCATCACGTTGCAGGCTTCCGCTGGCGCTGAGCATGCGTGATCCTGCGATGCAGGAGGAACGCCCGGATGTATCGTCGCACCGCGCTTGCCGCATCAGCCGTGCTCCTGTCGGTGCCGGCTCGCGCGCAGCCTCTCTCTCCGGCACAGATCGCGCTGTTTGAGACGCCTCACCTCACGACGCTGTCTGCCGCGACGCAACTCGACTACGAATTTCGACGTGAGGAAGAGGGCAAGGAAACGTTGATGGATCGGATCCAGCTGGACGCGCGGCCCGCCGCGGATGCCGGACGCTTCGACGTCACGGTGGAATTCCTGACCGGCTCCCGCAACCTGCCGTATCCGCCGGCGCGCGGCTTCGGCGGCAACCCGCTGCTGCTCTTCGCGCTCGACCGCGACGCACGGGAACTCGCCGCGGCCACCGGCGGCGGGATGCATTGGTTCCGCGAACGCATCCGGCGCGCCTTCGCCGAGGCAGCCGAGCTGCGCACGACAAGCATCGAGCTCGACGGCCGCCGCATCGCCGCAACCGAGATCACCATCCACCCGTTCGCCGGAGAGCCGCGCGCGCGGCGCTTCGGCGAACGACGCTACGTCTTCATCCTCTCCAACGACGTGCCCGGCGCGATCCATACGATCCGGAGCGTGACGCCGGCCGGCGAGGGTGGCGGCGCCCTGACCGAGAACATCGTCTTCCGCACCGCGACGCCCCTGCCGGCGGAGAACTCCCGATGATGCGTGCGCCGCTCGTCGTCGCGCTCCTCATTGCGCTGTCTATCCCGGCGCAGGCCAATGATTTCCCGACGGTTGCGCGTGCCGACTACGTGCTCGGCTGCATGGCCGCGAACGGCAATACGCGCGAGGCGCTGGAACGCTGCTCCTGCAGCCTCGACGCGATCGCCGAGCAGATGTCCTACGCGCGCTACGAGGCGGCGGAGACCGCGCTGCGCATGCAGGCCGGCAACCTGGGTGAGCGTGCGGCCATCTTCCGCGATCCGCCTGGCGTGCGTGGCGCGGTGGACGAACTGCGGCGCGCGCAGGCCGAGGCGACGCTGCGTTGCGCGCGCTGAGGTGGCGAACCCGCCCCCTCCGCCCTTCGTTGTGCGATCGGTGTGCTGAATAAGTCAGGGCGGCGCCGCTCGACTCCGCGCCGCCCGCGCGGTCCTATGCAGGGGCTGGACGAGCCTGGGGAAACGTAGTGCCGGATACGGCCATGCCTGACGCGACGAACACGCAGCCCGATGCCCCGCGGCGGCGTGCCCGACCTGGTCCGCGCGGCAGGGTTCCGACAGCACAGGCCCGCGCGGCCATCGCCACCGCGCTCGACGGCCTCGAACTCCGTCGCGACGGGCTGATCGAATACCTGCACGCGCTACAGGACCGCCACGGCTGCCTGCGCGAGGATCACCTGCTGGCGCTCGCCGAGGCGATGCGCCTGGCACCCGTCGAGGTATTCGAGGTCGCCAGCTTCTACGCGCATTTCGACGTGCTGCCCGACGACGCGCCCGCGCCGTGCCCCGTCACGATCCGCGTCTGCGAGAGCCTTCCCTGCGCGATGGCCGGCTCGGCCAGGCTGCTGGATGCGCTGCGTGCCGCGCCACCGGGCGGCGCGCGGGTCATCGCTGCGCCCTGCATGGGTGCGTGCCACCGTGCACCGGCCTGCGCCGTCGGCCACGACCTGATCGAGTCGGCGACGACCGGAAGCGTCGCGCGCGCGGCGTCAGGCCAACGCCCGACGGGGGCAGCCCCACCAACGCTTCGCGACTACCGCGCACGCGGCGGCTACGGCGTGCTCGCCGCGGCACTCTCCGGCGCGCTGCCGCGCGAGGCGATGCTGGACCGCGTGGAAGCCGCGGGCCTGCGCGGCCTCGGCGGCGCCGGCTTCCCCGCAGCGCGCAAGTGGCGGATGGTGCGCGCCAACCCCGGCCCGCGGCATGTCGTGGTGAACGCCGACGAGGGCGAGCCCGGCACCTTCAAGGACCGCTACTGCCTGGAGACCGAGCCGCATCGCGTGCTGGAAGGCATGCTGCTCGCCGCTCACGCCGTGGAGGCCGAGGCGTGCTGGATCTACCTGCGCGACGAATATCCGCACCTCCGGCACGCGCTGGAACGCGAGATCACGGCGCTCGCGCGCGAGGGCCTGGCGGAAATGCCGATCCACCTCCGCCGCGGCGCCGGCGCCTATATCTGCGGCGAGGAGACGGCGCTGCTGGAAAGCCTGGAAGGCCGCCGCGGCTATCCCCGCCACAAGCCGCCGTATCCCGGCGAGGCCGGCCTGTTCGGCCGCCCGACGCTGATCCACAACGTCGAGACGCTGTGGTTCCTGCCCGACATCCTCGGCACGCCCGACGGCGCCGCGATCTACCGGTCCCAAGGGCGCCGCGGCCGCACGGGGCTGCGCTTCTTCTCCGTCTCCGGCCGCGTGCGCAGGCCCGGCGAGAAGCTGGCGCCGGCCGGCGTGACGGCACGCGAGCTGATCGAGGAGTTCTGCGGCGGCATGGCGCCGGGCCATCGCTTCGCCGCCTACCTGCCGGGCGGTGCCTCCGGCGGGATCCTGCCCGCCTCGCTCGGCGACCTGCCGCTCGATTTCGGCACGCTCGACGCGCAGGGCTGCTTCGTCGGATCGGGTGCCGTCGTGGTGCTGTCCGACGCGGACGACCTCGCCGAGGCCGCGCGCAACCTCGTGCGCTTCTTCCGCGACGAGAGCTGCGGCCAGTGTACGCCCTGCCGCGTCGGCACCGCGAAGGCCGCGCGCCTTCTCGACGCGCCGCGCTGGGACCGCGCGCTGCTGCGGGAGTTGGCCGCGGCGATGGCGGACGGTTCGATCTGCGGCCTCGGCCAGGCGGCGATGAACCCGGTGCTCACCCTGCTCCGCCACTTCCCGGAGGACGCGCTGCCTTGACCATCCGCTTCACGCTCGACGGCACGGAGGTCGAGGCGCGTTCCGGCGAGACGATCTGGCAGGTCGCGACGCGCCTCGGCGCGGAGATCCCCCATCTCTGCCACCTCGAACGCCCGGGCTACCGGCCCGACGGCAATTGCCGGGCCTGCCTCGTGGAGGTCGAGGGCGAGCGCGTGCTCGCCGCCTCCTGCATTCGCAGGCCTGCGCCCGGCATGGTCGTGCGCAGCGGCGGCGACCGCGTGCAGCACGCAAGGCGCATGGTGTTCGAGCTGCTGCTGGCCGACCAGCCCGGCGCGGCCTCCCGCGATTCCGGCGGCGGCTTCGCGCGCTGGGCGCGCCACCTCGGCGTCGCGGAGAGCCGCTTCCCGGCGGAGCCGCGCGCGCCCGCGCCGGATGCGAGCCACCCTGCGATGCTCGTGCAGCTCGATGCCTGCATCCAGTGCGGGTTGTGCGAGCGCGCCTGCCGGGAGGTGCAGCACAACGACGTCATCGGCCTCGCCGGCCGCGGCCTCGGCGTGCAGGTCGTCTTCGACGTCGCGATGCCGATGGGCGAGAGCACCTGCGTCGCCTGCGGCGAATGCGTGCAGGCCTGCCCGACCGGCGCGCTGCTGCCCAGATCCGTCGTGGACGAAGCGGGCAAGCGCGCGGAAGCGCCGGCGCACGCCGTGCCGAGCGTCTGCCCGTATTGCGGCGTCGGCTGCCAGGTGGAGTTCCGCGTGCGCGACAGCACCATCGTGGAGGTCGCGGGGCGCGAGGGCCCGTCCAACCTCGGACGGCTCTGCGTGAAGGGCCGCTTCGGCTTCGACTATCTGCGCCACCCCGAACGCCTGACGACGCCCCTGATCCGCATCGAAGGCGCCGCGAAAGAGCCCGCCGACTGCCTCGACCTCGCGCGCGCCCGCCGGAAGTTCCGGGAGGCTACGTGGGAGGAGGCGATGGCGCGCGCCGCCGCCGGCCTCCTCCGTATCCGCGACGGGCGCGGACCCAATGCACTCGCCGGCTTCGGCTCCGCCAAGGGGTCGAACGAGGAAGCCTACCTGTTCCAGAAGCTCATCCGCACGGGCTTCGGCACCAACAACGTGGACCACTGCACGCGGCTCTGCCACGCCGCCTCCGTCGCGGCGCTGCTGGAGGGGATCGGCAGCGGCGCCGTCACCGCGCCCTTCACCGCCGCGATGGAATCGGAGGTGATCGTCGTCATCGGCGCGCGCCCGACCGAGAACCACCCCGTCGCCGCCACCTTCCTAAAGGAGGCGGCGTTCCGCGGCGCCAAGCTCGTCGTCATGGACCCGCGCGGCACCGGGCTCGACCGCTTCGCGGCGGAGGTCGTGCGCTTCGCGCCCGGCCGCGACGTGCCGCTGCTCAACGCGATGCTGCACGTCGTCATCCACGAGGAGCTTTACGACCGGCAATACGTCGCCGCGCATACCGAGGATTTCGGGCGGCTCCGCGACCACGTCGCGGCACTCACGCCCGAGCTGATGGCGCCGCTCTCCGGCGTGCCGGCCGCACAGATCCGGCGCGTCGCGCGGCTCTTCGCCGGCGCGCGCACGGCGATGATCCTTTGGGGGATGGGCATCAGCCAATCCACCCACGGGACCGACAACACGCGCTGCCTCATCGCGCTCGCGCTGCTGTGCGGCCAAGTCGGGCGGCCCGGCACCGGGCTGCATCCGCTGCGCGGCCAGAACAACGTGCAGGGTGCCTCCGACGCCGGGCTGATCCCGATGTCGCTGCCGGACTACCACCCGGTCGGCGAGGCGCCGGCCCGCGAGCGGCTGGAAGCGCTGTGGGGCGCGACGCTCGACCCGGAGCCCGGCCTGACCGTCGTCGAGATCATGCACGCCATGGAACGCGGCGAGATCGCCGGCATGTATGTGATGGGCGAGAACCCCGCCATGTCGGACCCGGACCTGGCGCATGCGCGCGCCGCGCTCGCCCGCCTCGACCACCTCGTCGTGCAGGACCTGTTCCTGACGGAGACGGCCGCGCTGGCCGACGTGATCCTGCCCGCCTCCGCCTGGCCGGAGAAGGACGGCACCGTCACCAACACGAACCGCCAGGTGCAGATGGGGCGCGCGGCGGTCCCGATGCCCGGGCAGGCACGGCAGGACCTGGCCATCATCGTGGACCTCGCCCACCGCCTCGGCCTGCCCTGGACCTACGCCCATCCGCGCGAGGTCTTCGCCGAGATGACGCAGGCGATGCCGAGCCTCGCCAACATCACCTGGGACCGCCTGGACCGCGAGGACAGCGTCACCTACCCGTGCCCCGCCCCCGATGCGCCCGGGCAGGAAATCGTCTTCGCCGACGGCTTCCCCACGCCGAGCGGCCGCGCGCGGCTGGTGCCGGCGGGGCTGCGCGACCCGGCGGAACTGCCCGACGCCGACTACCCCTTCGTGCTGACCACGGGGCGGGAGCTGGAGCACTGGCACACCGGCGCCATGACCCGGCGGGCGGAGGTGCTGGACGCGCTGCAACCCGCGCCCACCGCGTCCCTCTCGCCCGAGGCGCTGGCGCGGCTGGGCGCGGCGCCGGGCGGGCGGCTCCGGCTGCGCACGCGGCGCGGGGCGGTGGAACTCGCCGCGCGCGCCGATCCCGGGCTGCCGGATGGCCTCGTCTTCGTGCCCTTCGCCTATCGCGAGGCGGCGGCCAACCTGCTCACCACGCCGCAGCTCGATCCGGACGGGAAGATCCCGGAATACAAATTCTGCGCGGTGCACGTCGAGGTTGCATGATGCAGCCCGAATATTGCGTTTGGCGAAGACACGGGTTCGTGTTCACGTCCCGCTTGCCGCATCCGGACGCTGCCCCGACACTCCCAGATCGCGCCGCGGGAGTCCGGCGCGCAGCACGGAGGAATGCCCGATGGCCTGGAAGAAGCCCCGCGTGACCGAGACCTGCCTGGGAATGGAGATCAACTGCTACGCCAGCGCGAAGGTCTGACGTACCCGGCCGTCGCGGGCGACCGCGGCGGCCCTCCCTGACGGGCAGGCAGGCATGACCGAGACATCCGGCACGGTGCCTGCGCCGCTCGGTCTGCTGGCCGAGCTGACGCACCGCTGCCCGCTGCGCTGCCCGTACTGCTCGAACCCGCTCGAGTTGTCGCGCGCCTCGGCGGAACTCGACTCCGCCACCTGGGGCCGCGTCTTCGCCGAGGCCGCCGCGCTCGGCATCCTGCAACTCCATCTGTCCGGCGGTGAGCCCGCGGCGCGTCGCGACCTGCCGCAGATCGTCCGGCATGCGTCCGAGGCAGGCCTCTATACCAACCTCATCACATCAGGCGTGCTGACGGATCGGCGGCGGCTCGACGACCTGGTCGAGGCCGGACTGGACCACGTGCAGCTCTCCGTGCAGGACGCGTTGCCAGAAGACGCCGACCGCATCGCCGGCTTCGCGGGCCATGCGCGCAAGCTCGACTTCGCCGCCATGGTGACCGCGGCGGGGCTGCCGCTGACGCTCAATGCCGTGGTGCACCGCCAGAACCTCGATCGCCTGCCCGACCTGATCGCGCTCGCACTGCGGCTCGGCTGCCGGCGGATGGAGGTCGCGCATGTGCAATACTACGGCTGGGCGCTGAAGAACCGCGCCGCGCTGCTGCCCACCCGCGCCCAGCTCGACGCCGCGACGGGGGTGGTGGAGCGCGCCCGCGCCGAGCATCGCGGGCGGCTGGTGATCGACTACGTCGTGCCGGACTACCACGCCGACCGGCCGAAGGCCTGCATGGGCGGCTGGGGCCGGCAGGTGATGGTGGTGGCGCCCGATGGCCGCGCCCTGCCGTGCCACGCCGCCGCCGGCCTGCCCGGCTTCGACTTTCCGAATGTCCGCGACCAGTCCCTGCGCGACATTTGGGAACGCTCGGAGGCCTTCTCCCGCTACCGCGGCACGGCCTGGATGCCCGCGCCGTGCCGCGGCTGCGCCCATGCCGAGGAGGATTGGGGTGGCTGCCGGTGCCAGGCCTTCGCGCTGACCGGCGACGCATCCGCCACCGACCCGGCCTGCGCCCTCTCGCCGCGTCATCACCTGCTCGACCTCGCGGTGCAGGAAGCGGCCGAGGCGGGCGGCGACTTCACCTATCGCGAGATGGGCGCCCGCCAGCCCGCACCGGCGCTGACCTGATGCCCGCCCCCGGCCGCCGCCCCGCGCTGCTGGCCGGGCTGGCGGCGCTGGCCGCGCCGGCCGCGCGCGCAGAGGCCGCAATCGTGGAGGTCGCCTCTGGCCTCTTCGTGATGCCCGGCGTGGACGAGACACCCGCTCCCGCCAACCGCAACGCCATCGCGAACACCGGCTTCGCCGTCGGCGGCGAGGCGGTGGCCGTCATTGACCCCGGCGGCAGCCTCACGCATGGCGCGCGGCTGCGTGCGGCGGTGGCCGCAATCACGCGCCGGCCGATCCGGCACCTCGTGCTGACGCATGTGCATCCCGACCACGTCCTCGGCGCCGCGGCCTTCGCCGATCTCGGCGCGGAGGTCATCGGCCATGCCGGGCTGCCGGAAGCCCTCGCGCAGCGCCATGACGGCTACCTCCGCGGGCTGGCGCGCGAACTCGGCCGGGCCGCCGAGGGCAGCTTCGCCCTGGCGCCGACCCGGCTCGTCGCGGACCGGCTCGAACTCGACCTCGGCGGCAGGGTGCTGGACATCGTCGCCCATCCGCCCGCGCACAGCGACACCGACCTCACCGTGACGGATCGCGCGACCGGCACGCTCTGGTGCGCCGACCTGGTCTTCGCGCGCCACATCCCGACGCTCGACGGCAGCCTCGCCGGCTGGATCGAGGGGCTGGCCGCGTTGCGCGCCATCCCCGCCGCGCGCGCGGTGCCCGGCCACGGGCCGGCCTCGATCCCCTGGCCGGAGGGCGCGGCGGACACACTCCGCTACCTGACCGCGCTGCGCGACGGCACGCGCGCCGCCATCGCCGCCGGCACCGGCATCGCGGAGGCGCCCTCCCGCGTTGCCCTGGACGAGGCCGCGCGCTGGCGCCTGGCCGAGGCGTATCACGGCCGCAACGTCACCGTTGCCTACCGCCAGCTCGAATGGGAGTAGAGGCCATGTCCCGCCTGTCCCGCCGCCCGCTGCTTCTCGCCCCGCTTGCCATCGCCGGCACGGCGCGCGCGCAGGGCATCGAGACGCCGGACGCGCCGCGCCGCATCGAACGCTGGCGCGACATCAGCGCCTCCCTGTTCGGCGACCGCGCCATCCTGCCCGCCGGCGACGCGATCGGGCTGGAGGCGCCGACCCGCGCGCTGGACGCGGCGGCGGTGCCCGTCTCCCTCTCCCTCTCGCCGGAGCTGGCGGGGACGGCGCGGCGGCTCTGGGTGGTGGTGGACGAGAACCCCTCGCCGCTCGCCGCCACCTTCGAGGCCGGGCCGGCCGGCGACCTGCGTGCCCTCTCGATGCGGCTGCGCGTGGACGCCTACACGAACCTGCACGTGGTGACGGAAACCGCCGACGGCCGCCTGCTGAAGGCGGTGCGCTTCGTGAAGGCGGCCGGCGGCTGCTCCGCCCCGGTCGGCACCGACCTGCGCGCCGCGCGGGCACGAATGGGCCGTATGCGCCTGACGATGCCCTCCGGCGCACCCGCCCCGGACCGCGCCGTGCCTGTGCAGGTCGCGGTGAGCCATCCGAACACCTCCGGCCTGCAGATGGACCAGCTCACGCGCCTTTCCATCCCCGCCGAATATGTCCGAGACATGCACATCGCCTACCGCGGCACCCAAGTGCTCGCGATTGAGTGCGACATCTCCATCGCGGAGAACCCGACTTTCGGCTTCGCGTTGCGCGGCGAACCCGGGGGCGAGTTGCGCGTCTCTGCTTCGGACAATCGCGATCGCCGCTTCGAGGCGGAATGGACACTCGGAGCCGCAGGCTGACGCAATTTCATTGCGAGACTCGTCGGAGTTTTGTTGCTCACGCTTATGTGAGTATTGTCTAACATCAACCGCAGCGCGGGGTCGGAGACCCGGTCCGGGGGGGAACCACGCCAGGGCTGTCGGACCGTCAGGATGGCGGGCCGCGGCGAAACCCCTTCGGATGAACCGCACGCATGTTCGAACTCGTCCTCATCGTATGCCTCACCGCCGGCCAGCCGGCCTCGTGCCGTGAGGAGCGGCCGGGCTATGAGGGGCTGAACGCCATCTCCTGCATGACGCAGGGCCAGATGCTCGCAGCCCGCTGGCTCTCGGACCACCCGGCGCTGACGCTCGGCCGCTGGCGCTGCGACCCGCAGGGCAGCCGCTCCGGCATCTGAGGTTCGTAACCGCCCGGCGCCGCCCGCGTTGACGCCCTTCGTCATGGAGGGGCGGCGATGCACGCGATCGGGCGGCGAGGGCTGCTGGCGGCCGGCCTGGCCTGCCCGGCCAGCGCATCGGGCCTGCCGCCGCGGCGCGTCGTCGCGAACGCCGCCGCCACGGGCCAGCCCTTCTTCAGCGCGGAGTTCGACACCGTCGGCGTCTTCGACGCCGATTGGCTCACCGACCGGCGCTACGCAAGGCTGCTCGACACCATGGCCGCCTCGCCCGGCGCCTTCGGCGGCGTGCGCGTGTTCGGCGTGCTCAACGCGGGGACGCGCGAGGACGACTTCCCGACCGCGCCCGGCCGCACCTGGACCAATCCCGCGCGCCCGCCCGACTTCACGGCGTCGCTCCGCGCCCTCGACGCGCTGGTCGCCCGCGGCCTGGTGCCCTTCCTCGCGCTGACCTTCTTCCCGCCGGCCGTCTCCGCCCACCAGATCACGCCGCCGCCCGACCTGCGCGCCTGGCAGGACCTGGTGCGCGCCTTCCTGCGCGCGGCAACCGCGCGCTTCGGCACGGCCGAGGTCGCGCGCTGGTGGCTGGAATGCTGGAACGAGCCGAACATGCCGCAATTCTGGCGCGGCACCTTCGACGCCTATCTCGATCTTTACAGCGCCACCGCGCAGGCGGTGCGCGAGGCCGGCTATGCGGCGCGGCTCGGCGGACCGGCCATCGCGTGGCTGCCGGACGGCAGCGGCCCGGCGCTGATGGAGCGCTTCCTGCAAGTGCTCGCCGCGGAGCCGGAGCTTCCCTGCGCCTTCCTCTCCTTCCATCGCAAGGGCGCGTGGGACGACGGCGAAGCCGAGCCGCACGTCGCCCGCCTGACCGAAGCGGCGGAGGCGACCGCCGCGCTCGCGCTCCGCCTCGTTCCCGAACGCTGCGCGCGCGGCCTCGCGATCATCAACAACGAGGCCGACATGCGCGTTGGGTTCCAACGGCCCTACGCCCCGCGCCTGTCGGAACGTTTCCCGGCATGGCTCGCCGCGGTCGCGACGGAACACGCCGCCCTCTCGCTGCGCCATGCCGCGCGCGGCCTACGCTTCATGGCGTTTGCGGACAACGCGAACCAGCACCTCGTGCGGGAACCCTTCGACGGCCGGCGCGCGCTGATGACGCCGACGGCCGCCGGCCGGCCCGACGACCTGATCAAGCTGCCGGTGTTCGGCTTCTACGAGATGCTGCGCCTGTTGCGCGGCGGGGTCTGCGCGGCGGAGGCGTCCGGCGATGGGCTGTTCCACCTGGTGACGGCGGACGAAGCAGGGATCGCCGCGCTGCTCGTGCTGCACCCTGTGGGGGTTGCGGCGGGAGCGACGGAGATCGAGTGGGTGCTGCGGGACATCCCGTGGCGCCGCGCGAATTTCGCGCTGTTACGGGTGGACGGGGCGCACGCGAACGCCTTCGCGGCGGCCGGCGCACGTACGCCCGCGCCGCCGATCGGCGCCGCGGCCGCGCGACGGCTGCGCCACGCCGCCGAACTCACCCCCGCGGCGCCGTTGCGGCACGGGATGACGGTGGAGAACGGACAAATCGTCCTGCGGCTGCGCCTCGATCCCTTCGCGACCGCCCTCGCGTGGATCACGCCGTTCGACGCGGCACCGCCGGCCACGCCGCGCCGGATCGAGGCGCGGCGGGACGCCGGCAACACCGTACTCCGCTGGGAGCCGAACCGGGAGCCGGGCCTCCTCGGCTATGAAGTCAGCCGTCTCGACAGCCGTTCGGGTGTCACGCCGCCGCTCCTGCGCGGGGCGACCTGGGTGGACACGGCGCCGAGCAGTGCGGCGCCACGCTACGCCGTGCGCGCCGTCTCGACCTCCGGCATCCGCAGCGCCGCTGTCCGAAGCTGAACGCCGCGCCGCCTCAGCCTTCCGCCCCCGGCCGCGGCGCGGCGACCATCGAGAGGAACTCCCGTCGCGTCGAAGGATCGTCGCGGAAGGCGCCGAGCATGCGGCTGGTCACCATCGTCACGCCGGGCTTGTGCACGCCGCGCGTGGTCATGCACTGGTGCGCCGCCTCCACCACCACGGCGACCCCCTTCGGCTTCAGCACGTCGTTCAGCGTGTTGGCGATCTGCGCCGTCAGCTTCTCCTGGATCTGGAAGCGCTTGGCATAGGCATCCACCACGCGCGCGAGCTTGCTGATGCCCACCACGCGGCCATTCGGCAGGTAGGCGACGTGCACCTTGCCGAGGATCGGGGCCATGTGGTGCTCGCAGGTGCTCTCCAGTCGGATGTCGCGCAGCAGCACCATCTCGTCGTAGCCGTCGGTCTCCTCGAAGGAGCGCGCGAGCAGCTCGACCGGATCTTCCTCATAGCCGCAGAACCATTCGCGGTAGGCGCGGGCGACGCGCGCGGGCGTATCAACCAGGCCCTCGCGCGCGGGGTCGTCGCCGGCCCAGCGGAGCAGGGTGCGGATGGCGGCTTCGGCGTCCTCGCGCGTCGGTGCGGGTTCGGTGCTGGTTCCGCTCGCGCCGAACGGGCGCTTCGTGGTCTGGATGTTCAAGGTGTCCCGATCCCTGGGCGTCTGATACGGCGGATGCCGGTCCGCGCCGCCGCGTCACGGTGCCTTCCTCGGTCCGGAAAATGGGGCGACGGTCCGATCCTGCAACCGTCGCGGGGTGAACAGGCGATCGCGCCAGGCCGGCCACGCTGGCCCGGCCACACTGGTCCAGCCAAGCCGGTTCAATGCACGCGGTGCGTCGGCTCGTGCGGGCTGTCCAGGCTGAAGGCGGGGATGCGCACGTCGAACGGCTCGCCGGTGGCGGCGACCACCATGTGGTAGGCGCCGCGCATAAAGCCCGACGGCGTCGCGAGCGGAGTGCCGGAGGTGTATTCGAAGCTCTGGCCGGGTTCCAGCACCGGCTGCTCGCCCACCACGCCCTCGCCATGCACCTGCTGCGTGCGGCCGGTGCCATCGGTGATGAGCCAGGTCCGCTTGAGCAGCTGCACCGTCTCCCGCCCCTCATTCGCGATGGCGACGCGATAGGCCCAGACATGGTGGCCGCGTTCCGGCTCCGACTGGTCGGCCAGGTAGAAGGCGCGCACCGAGACGCGGATGTGGCGCGTGGTCTCGCTGTAGTCGTCGCGCATGAGGGGGGCTCCGGGCCGCCGGACTGTCGCCCCGCTGCCGCCGGCGTTCAAGCCCTGCGCAGCGCGACGGCGAGGCCGGCGCCGACCAGCACGGCGCCGCCGGTGCGGTTCATCGCCCGCCGCAGCCCTGGCCGCCGCACCGCGCCCGAAAGCCGCGCCGCGAGAACGGCGTAGAGCGCGGCATTGGCCGCCGCCAGCGTCACGAAGGTGGCGACCAGGACGATCGCCTGCATGGCGAACGGGCGGGTGGCGTCCAGGAACTGCGGGACGAAGGCGACGAAGAACACGATGCTCTTCGGGTTGAGCGCCGTCACCACATAGGCCTGCCGCAGCGCGTGCCGGCCTGGCAGCGGTGCCGCGGCATCCGGCGCGACCGGCGCGCGCCACATCTTCACACCGAGCCAGATCAGATACGCCGCGCCGGCCCACTTCAGCACCGTGAAGGCCGCGGCGGAGGTCGCCAGGAGCGCCCCGAGCCCGGCCAGTGACAGCGACATCGCCGTGAGGTCGCCGAGCGCGACGCCGGCCACCAGCGGCAGCGCGTTGCGCGTCCCTCCGCCCAGCGCCTGGCCGATCACCAGCAGGATGGTGGGGCCGGGAATCAGCAGCATGGCCACCGCGGCCGCGACGAAAGCGAGCCAGAGCGTGACATCCATCGGCGGAATCTCCCCTGCCGCAATGCAGCACAACCCACCGCGAACGTCATTCATTGCACGCCGCTCATGATGTTCAAGGCGCCGTGTAGTGAATGGCGCGCGAGGGCACGGCAAAGTAGCGCCAGGTTGCGTGGTGCCGGGGAACGCGGTGCCGGCCTTCCGCATTGAGCGATCGGGCACCCTCGACGGGAGGCTCGGCAGCAGCGGAGGCGGTGATCGCCCCGGTGCCGCCGCGATCCGCCGCGGCTGCATGGAGGATGGTCCGCATGCACCTTGATCTCCGGCTCGAGCGTGCACTCGAGCGTGTCGAACTCGTCACCGGCGTTGGCACCCGCGATGCGGGCCGAATGTGCGTGATGTCGCTCGTCGCCTGCCTGGCGGGCGAGGAGCATACCGATAGCCCGTCCTGCGCCTCGGCGCTGATCCGGGCCTTCGCGATCCCGCTGAACGACAACATGCCGCATGCGGTGCGGCAGCGTCTGAAGCCCTTCGCACCCCGCATCCTCGGCACCGCCGACGGGCAGGACGCCGTGCGGGCGGAGCTGCTGCGGAAAGCCCTCGCGGAGGAAATCCTGCCGCGGCTGGGCGGCGGCCGGACGGCGCCGGCGCGGCGCTTCGCGGGGCCGCTGTGGCGCCTGTGGTCGCTGCTCGGCATGCGCCGCCTGGAGCGCGAGGCGGAGTGGATGATGGACCGCGCCGTCGCGCTGGCCGACGGCGCCGACACCGCGCGCGCGGTGGCGGCGGCGGGTGCGGTCGGGCGCCTGCTGGCCCGCGCGGCGCGCGAGGCGGCCGATCCGCGCGAGGCGGACCGTCTGTGGGACCTGTCCATCGGCGTCCTGGACCGGCTCTGCGAGGTCGGCGGCCGCCATGTCCCCGCGCCGGCGACCGCACCGGTCGCCTGGGCGAGCCGGCTGGAGCAGGTGTTCGAGCCGCGCGGGTCGCGGGTGGACACGGCGAAGCTCTAGCGTCGGCCATGGATGTCGTCCCCGCGAAAGCGGGGACCCGCCACCGCCGGTCCGAATCGGATGACCGCGGCCGGCGGCGCCGGGGACTACAGGATGTCGGTACTGGTTGCCGAGAGTGTCACGACCGTGGTGCTTGAGGTGCCGGCAAGCGTCAACGTGCTGCCCGCGCCGAGGCTGATTGGTCCAGGCGCAAGCAAAGGCGGAGTGCTGACCGATACGGAGGCCGTGCCAGAAAAGAAGTAGCTGTAGGGTCCGAAGGAAAGTTCGCTTTCGGCATCCGTCTGCTCTACCCCGTTCAGCTCGAGCGCCTGGACGTGGTAGCGGCCGTTCGGCGCCTGTAGCACGCCCTGTTCGGCTTGCAGGACGAGGCGTCCCCCGTTCACCCATACGGTGAACAGTCCAAGCTGTCCGTCTGGCAACACTGCGCCTTGCAGCAGAATGCTGTCGTCCAGCAACCCACCGGCAGCATCGCGGAAGGTCACCTGCGCGCGATCGCCACCGATGGCGGCAATCGTGACTTCGGCAAAGCTGTTCGCGAAGCTGAGCGTGTCGTGCAGTGGGTCGAAACCGATGATGGTGTCCTGGCCGTCGCCTGGGCTGAACGCATAGGTACTCCAGCCCTCACTGGCGAAGATCAGGTCGTCGCCGCGGCCGCCTTCGAGACTTCCCATCCCGCCGCCGACCAAGGTATCGGCGCCTTCGCCGCCATTCAGGTAGCCGATGCCGTCGCCAGCGAAGAGCAGGTCCGTGCCGGCTCCGCCGAACAGCGTTGCGTCGCCCGCGCCGCCGATCAGGATGTCCGCGCCATCGCCGCCCGTCACGGATTCGGCACCATCGAGACCCCAAACGGTGTCGGCGCCGGCACCGGCCGAGATGTTCTCGTAGTAGAGGCTTCCGACGAGCCGGTCCGGGCCGTCGCTCCCATTCACTTGACGGTACCATCCCAGCCAGGGTGACCAAGGGCTTGACGGGACGTCCGATCCCAGCGCCGGGGCATCGGGTCGGGAGGGCCACGCCTCCGCGACTGCCTCATCGGTCGCGCCACCGGCGGTCGCCGTCGCATTCCCCGACGCGATGCCGCCGGTCGCCGTTGCCTCATCGGGCGCGATGCCGGGATTACGGGTCGGTTCCGGCGCCGGCATGCCCAGGAAATCGGTATTCCGCGGCAAGGCGTCTGACATATCGGCCGCAGGAGGCGACGGCGGCGCGACCTCATCCGGGGCAGGAAGCGCTCCTGGCACAGGCGCCGGTTCGTTTGGGGGCGGGAGCGGCTCAATAATCGCGCCGCTGCCGGACGGCGCCGGCACCTCGTCGCGGTCCCGTGCGGCGGGAAGCTGCGCAACCTCGGCGACGTGCGGGGCCGGCGCGTCGGCGCCCGTCGCCGGTGCGGCCGCAGCGCCTTCGCGCACGGGAGAGATCGGGAAGCCCGGCACGGATGACGGCTCGCCGGACATAGCACCAGGCGCCGCAAAAGCCTCATCGGGAGAAACCGCCAGACCTGCGGTTGCCGCGATGGTGAAGCCCCGCAGCGCTCGGGGCGAACGAGATTTCCTGCGATCCGGCGCAGACCGGACCGAAACATCAGCATTCATAGACAGATCCTAACATCACCGCTGGCGCATCACTACGGGTGTGTACCGAAAATTCATGTCGCGGCCGCGCTGGCAGGCTCGCGAAGAAACCGTTTGACTTGCTGCCCATGTTCTGGGTAGCGTCCGTTCGCATCTGAACAAATCGTCCACATCTGAACGCTACCCCGACCGCAACAGGGCGCGCAGCCGATGCCGAACCCGCAACACGCGCTGGAGATGAAGGCGGTCACCCGCCGCTTTCCCGCGCGCGCCCGCGGCGCCGCCCCCTTCACCGCCATCGAACGCCTGTCCTTCCACGTCTCGCCCGGCGAGTTCGTCGCCCTCGTCGGCCCCTCCGGCTGTGGGAAGAGCACGGTGCTGAACCTCGTCTCGGGCCTCGACCGGCCGAGCGACGGCGACGTGTTCCTCTCCGGCGCGCCGGTGCTCGGGCCGAATAGCGCGGTCGGCTTCATGCTGCAGAAGGACCTGCTGCTGCCCTGGCGCAGCATCCGCCGCAACGTGGAGTTCGGGCTGGAGGCGCGCGGCCTCTCCGCCGCCGAACGCGCCGCACGGATCGAGCGGGAGCTGCGGCGCTGCCGGCTGACGGAGTTCGCGGACCGCTACCCGCACCAGCTCTCCGGCGGTCAACGGCAGCGCGCGGCACTCGCCCGCACGCTGGCGATCGAGCCGGAGTTGGTGCTGCTGGACGAGCCGTTCAGCGCGCTCGACGCGCAGACGAAGATACTCCTCCAGCGCAGTTTCGCGGCCACCATCGCGGCCTCCGGCATCACCACGCTGCTCATCACGCACGACCTGAACGAGGCGGTCGCGATGGCCGACCGCATCCTGGTGATGAGCGAGCGGCCCGGGCGCATCGTGGAGGAGATCGCGGTCGCCCTGCCGGACCGCGACGACCCGATGGCCCGGCAGGCCATGCCGGGCGCGGCGGAGCTGGTGCGGCACCTGTTCCACGCGCTGCACCTGGACGACCGGATTGACGCATGACGGAGGAGACGGGGCGATGATCGGCCGAAGGATGTTGCTGGGCACGGCGCTGGCGCTGCCCGCGATCGGCGCGGCACGCGCGCAGGAGGCGGTGACCTACCTGCTGCCCGCACCGCCCTTCCTGCCGGCCTTCGCGCCGCACCAGGTCGCGCTTCGGCGCGGCTACTACGCGGCCGAGGGGCTGGCCGTCACCTTCCAGTCCGGCCAGGGCGGCGCGAACGTTGCGACGCAGGTCGGCGCGGGCAACGCGCCGCTCGGCGGGGCGGTCGGCGACACCACGATGATCGTGCGCGCGAACGGCGTGCCGGTGCGGTCCGTCGCGCTGCTCGGGGGGCGGTCGCTGTTCCACATCGCGGCGCGGCGCCAGGCCGGGATCGCCGGCATCCCCGGGCTGCGCGGCAAGCGCGTCGGCGTCATCGGCTTCCAGGACAGCGGCTTCTACGCGCTGCTCGGCGTGCTGGCGGCGCACGGCATGCGGCGCACCGACCTGCAGGTGCAGGCCATCGGCAATGCCGGCATGACGCAGCTGATGATCGCCGGCAGCGTGGACGCCACCGTCTCCGTCCCCGAATGGACCGACGCGATCCAGGAAGCCGGCGTCGAGGTCGAGAGCTTCGACATGAACGCCTTCTTCCCGGCGATGGCGCAGGTGGTGATGAGCTCCGACGCGACGATCGCGCGGCGCCCCGCGGTGGTGCGCGGCTTCGCCCGCGCGGTGGTCCGCGCCGTGCGGGAGACGATGGAAGACCCGGCGGCCGCGACGCGCGACTACGTCGCGCAGGTGCCGCAGCATGCCGGGCGGGAAGCCGCGATCGGCCGCATCATGCGCCGCTACGCGGCCGAGGTGTACCCGACCGACCCGGGATCAGCGCTCGGCCGCTTCGATGCGGAGCGGGTGCGCACGGTGCAGCGCTTCTACCTGGACAACGAGATCGTGCGCACCGCCGTGCCGGTGGAGGAGCTGTTCACCAACGAGTTCGTCGGCTGATGCGCGCCGTGCCGGAGGCACGCGGATGAGCGAGGCGGCCGAGCCGCGCATCGTCGTCGCGCCGCCGGCCGGGGCGCGGCGGGACTGGCTCGGCGCCGCGGCTCTGCCGGCGGCGACGCTCTCGGTCGCGGTGGTGGCGCTGCTGGCGTGGGAATTCGTGCCGCCGGCCCTCGGCGTGCCGAAATACGTGGTGCCGACCGTCTCCGACATGGCGGCCGAGATGGCGCGGATGTGGGTCGCGGAGGACCTGCCGGTGCACATCGCCTCCACCGCCTCGATGGCGGTGCTGGGCTTCGTGCTGGGGGCGGTGTTCGGGGCTGCGTTCGGCTACCTGCTCGGGCTGTCCCCGCTGTGGGAGAAGGTGCTGTCGCCCTACCTGCTCGGCCTGCAGATCGCGCCGAAGGTCGCCTTCGCGCCGCTCTTCATCATGTGGTTCGGCTACAATGCCTGGCCGAAGCTGCTGGTGACGGTGCTGGTGGTGTTCTTCCCCATCCTCGTCAACGTGCTGCAATCCATGCGCGTCGCCGACCGGGACCTGGTGAACCTCGCGCGGGCGTACTCGATGTCGAAGGCGCAGGTGTTCTGGAAGGTGCTGTTCCCGGCCTCCATGCCGTCGCTGATGGCCGGCCTGCGGATCGGCGCGACGCTCGCGGTGATCGGGATCACGGTGGGAGAGGTGGTGGGAAGCCAGGTGGGCCTCGGCTACCTCATCACCTTCGGTCAGGGTGCCGCGAACACCGCGATGGTGTTCAACGCCATCATCCTGCTGACCGCGATCGGCATCGCGATGTACTGGGCGGTGGCGGCGATCGAGGCGCGCGTCCTGCACTACATCCCCCGTGCGGTGGCATGATGCTGGCGGGGCGCACGATCCTCGTCACCGGCGCGGCGCGCGGCGTCGGGCGCGCGATCGCGGAGGCGTGCATAGCGGCGGGCGCGCGCGTGCTCATCGCCGACGTGCTGGAGGAGGCCGGGCGCGCCACCGCGGCCAGGATCGGCGCGCGCTTCGTCGCCGTGGACCTCGCCGATCCCGCCAGCATCGCAGCGATGGGCGGTGGCATCGCCCGGCATGAAGGCACGCTGCACGGCCTGGTGAACAACGCCGCCATCGCGACGGGCATCGGTGGGCCCGAATTCGATGCGATCGAGACCGCCACCTGGGACCGCGTCATGGCGGTGAACGTGCGCGGCACCTGGCTCGTCACGCGCGCCTGCGCGCCGCTCTTCGGGACGGACGCGCGGGTGGTGAACGTGGCCTCCGACACCGCGCTCTGGGGCGCGCCGCGGCTGCTGGCCTATGTTGCATCGAAAGGCGCGGTGATCTCCATGACGCGGTCGCTCGCGCGCGAGCTCGGGCCGCGCGGCGTCGGCGTGACGGCTGTGGCGCCGGGCATCCTGCGCAACGAGGCCACGGACTACGTGCCGGCGGAACGCCATCGCCTGTACGAGACCGGCCGCGCCGCACCCGGCCCGATGGTGCCGGAGGACATCGCGCCGACCGTCGTGTTCCTGCTGACGCGCGGCGCGCTGGCGCTGACGGGGCAGGTGCTGCCGGTGAACGCCGGCTTCGTCTTCACATGAACCGCCTGACCCTCGTCGGCACGGCGCTGCTGCACCGCCAGGGGCCGGGCCCGACGGCGCTGCTGCTGCACGGCATCGGCAGCGATGCCGAGAGCTGGGCGGGCGTCATCGCCGCGCTGCCGCCGCACCTGAACGCGCTCGCATGGTGGGCGCCGGGCTACGGCGCCTCCGCTGCGGTGACGAGCGCGCATCCGACGCCGGAGGACTACGCCGCCCGCATCCCGGACCTGCTGGACGCGCTGCGGCTGAGTCGCGTGGTGCTGGCCGGGCATTCGCTCGGCTGCCTCTTCGCGGCCTCCTTCGCGGTGCGCCATCCCGATCGCATCACGGGGCTGGCGCTGCTCTCGCCGGCCAAGGGCTACCGCGTGCCGCCCGGCGCCGCGCTGCCGCCGGCCGTGCAGGCGCGCATTGACGAGCTCGGGGCGCTCGGCCCGGCGGAGTTCGCGGCGCGCCGCGCGGCCCGGCTGGTCCACGATCCCGCCGCCAGGCCCGACGTGCTCGCGCGCGTGCGGCGCGCCATGGCGGCGGTGAACGCCGCGGGCTACGCGCAGGCCGTGCACGCGCTCGGCGCGGGAGACCTGCTGGCGGACGCCGCGCGGATCGCCGGCCCGGTGCTGGTCGCCTGCGGCGAGGAGGATGTGGTGACGCCGCCACACGATGCACGCGCGGTGCTGGCCGCACTGCCCACCGGCGCGGCGCTGCACATGATCCCCGGCGCCGGCCACGCGCTGACGCAGGAGGCGCCCGCGGCGGTCGCGGCCCTGATCGCGGGGCTCGCACATGGCCGATGACGAGAGCGCCTATCTCTCGCCGCCCGTGCAGCGCGCCGCGCGCCTGCTGCGCCGCATCGCGGAGGGCGACCGCGTGACGAACATGTCGCGCACCGCGCGCGAGCTGGACATCAGTCGCACGACGTTGCTGCGCCTCCTGCACACGCTGGAAGCCGAACGCTTCATCGAGGCGGCCTCGGGCGGCGGCTGGCGCATCGGCACCGCGCTGATCGGGCTGGCCGCGCGCGCCTACGGCTCCGCGGACCTGACCGGCGCCGCGGCGCCTGAACTGGAAGCGCTCTGCGAGCGCACCGGCCTCTCCGCGCATCTCGGTGTGCTGGACGGGCGGGAGGTGGTGTACGTGCTGCGCCGCACGCCGAACCTCACCTTCGCGAGCAACATCCGCGTCGGGTCCCGCCTGCCGGCCCATGCCGCCAATATGGGCCGCGCGATCCTCGCAGCCCTGCCGGAATCGGAGGTGCGCGCGCTGTTCGCCGGCGCGCCGATGCCGGCCGCGACGCCGCGGACCGCGACGACGATCGAGGCCCTGCTCGCGCATCTCGCCGCAGACCGTGCGGCGGGGCTGGCGTGGAGCGCGGGCAACTACGAGGCGACGATCGGCTCCGTAGCCGCGGCGGTGCGCGATGCATCCGGCCGGCCGGTCGCAGCCATCAACGTCAGCGGCCAGGTCGCGAGCTTCGAGGCGCCGGAGGCACGCGCGCGCATCGGCGCCGCGGTGGCCGAGGCGGCCGCGACGATCTCCGCCCGGCTCGGCTGGGCCGGGCTGCGGGAGGTGGCGTGATGGACCTCGGCTATGCCGGCCGCGTCGCGGTGGTGACGGGCGGCAGCTCCGGCATCGGCCTGGCGACCGCGCGGCTTCTGCTGGCCGAAGGCGCCCGCGTGGCGATCTGCGGCCGCGACGCGGCACGCCTGGATGCGGCGCGGCACGCGCTTGATGGCGATGTGCTCGCGCACCGCTGCGACGTACTGGACAAGGCGCAGGTCGCGCGCTTCGCCGATGCCGTCGCCGAATGGGGCGGGGGCGCGCTGGACCTGCTGGTGAACAATGCCGGGCAGGGCCGCGTCTCCACCTTCGCTGACACCTCGGATGAGGACTGGCAGGAGGAACTGCGACTGAAGGTGTTCAGCCAGGTGCTGCCGATCCGCGCCTTCCTCCCGTTGCTGGCGCAGGCGGCGCACCCCGCGATCGTCGGCGTGAACAGCCTGCTCGCGGTGCAGCCGGAGCCCCACATGGTCTGCACCAGCGCGGCCCGCGCGGCGGCGCAGAGCCTGCTGAAATCCCTCGCGCGGGAGCTGGCGCCGCGCATCCGCGTGAACGCGATCCTGCTCGGGCTCGTGGACAGCGGCCAGTGGCAGCGCCGCTTCGCCGCCCGCGCGGACACGGCCGAAACGCGCGACGCCTGGTATGCGCGGCTGGCGCAGGAGAAGGGCATCCCGCTCGGCCGGCTCGGCGAGCCCGAGGAGGCGGCGCGCGCCATCCTGTTCCTCGGCTCGCCGGCGGCGGGCTACGTCACCGGCGCCAGCCTCGAAGTCTCGGGCGGCGTCTCGCGGCACATCTGAACGATGGACGGACGCATGCACGCGGAGACCGAAGAAATCGTGGGCGACGGGCTGGCACGCGCGCTGGCCGATCTCGGCGTGACGCATGCCTTCGGCGTGATCTCCATCCACAACATGCCGATCCTGGACGCCATCGCGCGGCAGGGCCGCATCCGCTTCGTCCCCGCGCGCGGCGAGGCCGGCGCGATGAACATGGCCGACGCATACGCCCGCGTGAGCCGCAGCCTCGGCGTCTGCATCACCAGCACGGGCACGGCGGCCGGCAACGCGGCAGGCGCGCAGGTGGAGGCGCTGAGCGCGGGATCGCCGGTGCTGCACATCACGTCGCAGATAGACCGCCCCTTCATGGACCGTGACCGCGCCGCGATCCACGACGTGCCGCGCCAGCCCGACATGCTGCGCGCCATCAGCAAGGCCTACGTGCGCGCGTGGGAGCCGGCGAACGCGGTGGATGCGTTGGTCGCGGCGGCGGGACTGGCGATGACGGCGCCGTGCGGCCCGGTGTCGCTCGAAATCCCGGTGGACGTGCAACGGCTGAAGGCGCGGCTTCGCAGCGTCCCGCGCGCGGCGCCGCAGCGCGTGGTGCCGGACGCGGCCGCGCTGGACCTGTTGGCCGACACCGTCGCACGCGCCCGGCGCCCGATCCTGTGGCTCGGCGGCGGCGCGCGCGGCGCTTTGGAGGCCGCGACCGCGCTGCTGGAACGCGGAGTGGCCGCGGCGACGAGCACCAACGGCCGCGCGACCGTTCCCGAAGGTCACCGGTGGAGCCTCGGCGCCTTCAACATGACGCCGGAGGCGCAGGGCGTGTACGAAGCCGCCGACCTCATGCTCGTCATCGGCTCCCGCCTGCGCGGGAACGAGACCCGCAACAACGCCATGCGCCTGCCGCGCCTGGTCCAGGCCGACGCCGATGCGACCCAGGCCGGCCGGAACTACCCGGTGGAGCTCTTCGTGCACGGTGACGCGCGCCTGGTGCTGGAAGGCCTGCTCGCGCGCCTGCCGGCGCGGCTCGATACGGATCGCGGGTTCCTGGATGCGGTCGGCGCGGCACGCGGAGGATCCGAAGCGGCGCTGCGCCGGATGCTCGGGCCCTACGCGGCGATCGCCGACGCGCTCTCCGCCCGCGTCCATGCGCAAGGCCTGCCCTGGGTGCGCGACGTCACAATCTCCAACAGCACCTTCGGCAACCGCTACGTCCGTCTGGCCGCGCCACACCTCGGCGTCCACGCGCTCGGCGGCGGCATCGGGCAGGGGATCCCGATGGGAATCGGCGCGGGCCTGGCCGGTCTCGGAAAAGCCGTGACGCTGGTCGGCGACGGCGCGGCGCAGCTCTCCCTCGGCGAACTCGCGACGGCCGTGGAGAGCGGGGCGGAGACCGTCTTCGTGCTGATGAATGACCGCGGCTACGGCGTGATCCGCAACATCCAGGACGCGCAATACGGTGGCCGGCAGCACTACGCCTCCATCCTCACGCCCGACTTCGCCCTGGTGTGCGCCGCCGTCGGTCTGCCGCATGCGCGGATCGCGCGCGCCGAGGCGTTCGCGCCGGCCCTCGACGCTGCGCTCGCCGCGCCCGGCCCGCACATGATCGAGGTGGACATGACCGCGATCGGTCCCTTCGCCGAGAGCTTCGCCGGCCCGCCCGCCGGCGCCGCGGGAAGCGTGCGGTGAGCGACACGCGCCGCAGCCTGCGCGTGAAGCGCGTGAGCTGGGAAGCGCCCGGTGTCGTCTCGCTCGACCTCGTCCCGCCCGAAGGCGGCGCGCTGCCGGCCTTCGAACCCGGCGCGCATCTGGACCTGCACCTGCCCGGCGCGCCGGTGCGGCAATACTCGCTTTGCGGCGATCCCGCCGAGCGCCACGCCTGGCGCGTCGCGGTGCGGGAGATCGAGGGCGGCCGCGTCTCCGGCCTCGTGCACCGCGCGCTGCGCCCGGGCGCGCTGATCGAGGTCGCAGGCCCGCGCAACAACTTCCCCCTGGTGCCCGCGCAGCGCTACGTGTTCGTCGCCGGCGGCATCGGCATTACGCCGATCCTGCCGATGCTGCGCGCCGCACGCGATGCGGGCGCGGCCTGGACGCTGCTGTTCTGCACGCGGCGGGAGAACGAGGCCCCGTTCCTGGCCGAGGCGCGCGACCTCGGCGGCGACGTCGTCGTGCATGCCTCGGCGGAGGGCACGCGCCTCGATGTCGCCGCGCGACTCTCCGTGCCGCAGGCCGGCACGCTGGTCTATTGCTGCGGCCCGGCGCGCCTGATGGAGGCGGTGGAAGCGGCGACGCGGGACTGGCCGGATGGCAGCGTGCGCTTCGAATGGTTCGCCGCACGCGCGCGACCTGAAGGCGAGGGCGATGGTTCCTTCGAAGCCGTCTGCAGCCGCGCGGGCCGGACGGTGCGCGTCGAGGCCGGCACCAGCCTGCTCGCCGCGCTGCGCGAGGCCGGCTTCGACATGGCATCCTCCTGCGAGCAGGGTGTCTGCGGCACCTGCGAATGCCGCGTGCTGGACGGCGATGTGGAGCATCGCGATTCCATCCTGTCCGCCTCCGAACGCGCGGCGAACGACGTGATGATGGCCTGCGTCTCGCGCGCGAAGGGCGCGCGGATCGTGCTGGACCTGTGAGGGAGGTGACGATGGCAAGCTACGGCTTCCCGTATCTCGATCCGCACCAGTCGCGCACCCGCGCGCCGACGGAATGGGAGATGGCGCTCGCCGGCGCGATCGAGGCGGCTTTCGGCCAGGGGCACCACGAGCTGCCCGCCTTGGTTGCCGCACTCAACGCGTCCCGCGTCCGGCCGCGCGAGGGCGGTCACTGGAACGAGGCAAACTTCACTGCGCTGATGCGCGAGCTGGGGGGCTGAGGCGATGGGCATGACAGCCGAACGGCCGCGGACGCTCGCGCCGACCGAGGCGGAGGTGCAGGCGGCGCTCGCAACGGGCCTGCGGAACCGCTGGTATCCGGTGCTGCCGTCGCGCTTCGTCGCGACCGGCGCCAAGCCGCTCGGCCTCGTCAGGCTCGGCGAGAAGCTGGTGCTGTGGCGGGACACGGCGGGCGCCGTGCACGTGCAGACCGACCGCTGCCCGCATCGCGCCGTGCCACTCTCGCGCGGCATGAACGAGGGTGACCGGCTGCGCTGCGCCTACCACGGCGTGGAGATCGGCCCGGACGGCACGGTGCTGGCCGTGCCGGGCCAGCCCGGCTGCCCGCTCGAAGGCCGGGTGGCCGTGAAGACCTACCCCGCCACGGAATGCGCGGAGGCAATCTGGGTATGGTTCGGCGACGCGCTGCACCCGGAAGCCACGCCGTTCAACCCGCCGGAACAGCTCGCCGGCGGCGCCTGGTCCAGCTTCTCCTGCTACGCCGACTGGAAGGCATCCTGGCGCTACATCTACGACAACCTCATGGACCCCATGCACGGTACGTTCCTGCACGCGAATTCCCACACGATGTTCCAGGGCGACACGCAGGCCACCTTCGTCACGCGCGACACGCCGAACGGCTTCTTCTTCGAGAAGGCCGGCCAGCGCGACGTGAACTTCGACTGGTCGGAGTTCCTGGACGACGGCGCGCTCTACGTGCGCCTTGAGATCCCCTATCCCAGGACCGGCGGCCCCGGCGGCAATTTCGGCATCGTCTCGGTGATCACGCCGATAGATGAAACCAGCTCCGCCTGCTTCTTCTTCCGCGTCCGCAAGGTGGCGGGCTGGCAGCGCGACACCTGGCGCTTCCTGTACCGCACCGTGCTGGAAGCGCGGCACTGGCACGTGCTGGAACAGGACCGCGAGATGATGGATGGATGCGGCCTGGGGCTGGAACGGCACGAGATGCTCTACCAGCACGATGCCGGCCTGATCCGCTTGCGCCGCTATCTCGCGAAGGAAGCGCGCGGCCAGCTCATCGCGCTGCGCGAAGCGGGGAAGGCATGAGGATCACGCGCCGTGCCGTGCTGGCCACGCCGTTCGCCACGCCGGCGCTCGCGCAGGGCTTCCCCTCGCGCCCAGTCACGCTCGTCGCGCCCTTCACGCCGGGCGGTCCGATAGACGTGCTGGCCCGCGTGCTGGCCGCCGGCTTCGTCGCGCGCGGCAGCACCGCAGCGGTGGACAACCGCACGGGCGGCGGCGGGACCATCGGCATTGACCTCGTCCGCCGCGCGCCGCCGGACGGCACGGTGATGCTCGTGATCCCGGCGGGCAACCTGACGATCAGCCCGACCCTCGTCCGCAACCTGCCCTACGACGTGGAACGGGACTTCGCGCCGGTCTCGATGATGGCGACGACGCCCAACGTCATCGTCGCGGCCACCGGCTCCCCGCTGCGCACGGTGACGGATGTGGTCGCCGCGGCACGGGCGCGGCCGGACACGGTGGCCTACGGCTCCTCCGGCGTCGGCAGCCAGCTGCACCTGTTGATGGAGCTGCTGCGCTCGAAGGCCGGCATCGAGATCCAGCACGTGTCCTACCGCGGCACGACGCAGGCGCTGACCGACCTGCTTGGCGGCCGCATCGCGCTGCTGTCGAGCAACCTGCCTGTCGTGCTGCAGGGCGTGCGGGACGGACGGCTGCATCCGCTCGCCGTCACCACCGCGCGCCGCGTGGCGGAGTTGCCGGAGGTGCCGACGCTCGCCGAGAGCGGCTTCCCGGACATTGACGTGACCTCCTGGTACGGTCTCCTCGTTCCGCGCGCGACGCCGCCCGCGACGGTGCGCGCGATCGGGGAGGCGACGGAGGCGGTGCTGCGCGCGCCGGACAATGCACGGACGCTCGCGGCACAGGGCCTCGACATCCTCTGCGAACCGCCCGATGTTTTCGCGGCAAGGTTGCGGCGGGAGACCGCGCTCTGGGCGGAAGTCATCCGCACGCGGGGGATCACGCCGGACTGAACCCGGGGGAGGGACGCATGGGCTTCTCGGGCGTGGACGCCGTCGTCTTCGGCGTCGCCGACATGGATGAGGCGCGCCGCTTTCTGGAGGATTGGGGGCTGCGCCAGGTCTTCGCCGCCTCCGACCGCCTCGTGTACGAGACGCGCGATGGCGGCGAGGTCATCGTCCGCCCGGCCGATGCGCCGGACCTGCCGCCGGCGATCGAACCCGGCAGCACGCTGCGCGAGATCGTCTGGGGCGCGCCGGATGCGGCGGCGCTGAAGGATGCGCTCGAACGTCTCAGCGCCAGGGGGGCGCTGGTGCCGGGGCCGGATGGCCTGCCGCGCGCCCTCGATCCCAACGGGCTGCGCAACGCCTTCCGCGTCAGCCGCCGGCGCCAGGTGAGGGTGACGCCGACGCCGGTGAACGCGCCGGGCAACCCTGCGCGCATTGATCGCCGCTCCCCGGTGCATAACAAGGCGGAGCCGATCAAGCTGGGCCACATCGTGCTGTTCGCGGCGGATTACGCGGCGATGCGCGCCTTCTACACGGCGGCGATGGGCTTCATCGTCAGCGACGAATACCCGGACCACGGCGCCTTCCTGCGCTGCCGCCGACGCGGGGAGCACCACAACCTCTTCGTCCTGAACCGCCCGGGCAAGCCCGGCGTCAACCACGTGGCCTTCACGCTGACCGACGTGCATGAGGTGATCGGCGGCGGGATCGCGATGGCGCAGAAGGGCTGGAAGACGGAGATCGGGCCGGGCCGGCATCCGATCTCGTCGGCCTATTTCTGGTACTTCCACAACCCGCTCGGCCCGCCGCTGGAATACTACGCGGACGACGACTACTGCACGGAAGCCTGGGTGCCCGGCGAGTTCACGCGCAAGCCGGAACTGTTCGCCGAATGGGCGATCGCCGGCGGCATTGACGGTGCGACGCGGCGGCAGGTGGTGGCGCGCGACGACAGCGGGCGCGGCCACGCGTGATGCGCGCGGAGCTGCGGCGCATCGTCGCGGCGGAGGCGCATCGGCGCCGCAGCGGACGGCTGCCGCGGGTGATGCACTCGCTGGGAACCGGCGAGAGCTTCGCGTTCATGCAGCGCGACGCGGGCTTCGTGGACGTGGCTTCGGGCATCGAGGCACGCGGCGAGGAGGCGCGCATCGTCCTGCCGGCTACGGGAGAGGCGGTAGCCTTCGCGCTGGAAGGGGATGTCGGGTTCGCGGGGTATGACCCGGAGTCGGGCGAGCGGTTCAGCGGGCGCGCGGGCGGGGGCGCGTCGGTGACACTCTACGACCCACGCGGCGGCTACGTGCAATACGCGACGCTGGAGTGGGAGGAGTAACGCGCGAAAAACCCTCCCCAGCGAAACGGGGGGTGTCTGTTACGCCGCGGCGAAGCGCACCGTCTCGGCCCCGGCGCCCCCCACCACCACCCACGCCGTGCAAGGCCCGACCCCGGCGTTGCGGAACCAGTGGGGGCGGCCGGCAGGGGTGAGGAGGAGGTCGCGGGGACCGAGCTCCGCTTCGCCGCCATCCTCCCAGCCGACGGTCAGCGTGCCGTCCAGCACCATGATCGCATCCTCGACATCGCGCACATACGGCTTCACGCCAGTGGCGGAAGGTATGGCCCATATCTCCTTGCGGCAGGTGTCGCTCTCCACGCCGCCCGGGCCGACATAGACGCGGCGCTGGAAGCCCGCGGCCTCCTGGATCGCGGGCGCCTCCACGTGGCGGATGACGTGGCGTGCCATCTGCTGCTGCAGCGGGTGGTCGCCGTCGCGGTCGAAGTGGATGGTACGGCCCGGCGCCGCGCCGAAGCTGCGTGCCAGCGCGGGATCGGTGCCGAGCTTCGGGTGATACAGGTAGCGCGGCGGCAGCGGCTTCCCGACATCCACGCTGATGGTCATCAGCACCGGCTCGATCCCGTCATTGCGGAAGCCGTGGCCGACATCGCGCGCGTTCAGGATCATGTCCTTCGGGCCGAGCTTCACCTCGCACACCTCGCCGTCCCGCTCCCAGCCGACGACGAGCACGCCGGCTAGGATCAGGAAGCTCTCCTCGATTTCATGCGCGTGGCAGGCGGCGTAGTTGCCGACGGGCTTGTGGATGAGGCTGAGGGTGAAGTGATCCGGCGGCAGCGTGCCGGGCTCGCCGACCTTCGGGCTGCCGCCGGCGCCGATGTAGCGCATCTGCGCGCGCGCGAGTTCAGGATAGCCGCGGTTGGAGGGGAAGGCGTCCCAGTCGAAGCCCTTGTCCACGTGGCGGACGACGTTCCGGCGCAGCAGATCGGCGAGCGGGGCGGCTGGCTTCGCGATGACGTTCATGGCGCTTCTCCTTCGGCCGGGATGAGGTAGCGCGCGCTGCCCGGGGCGCGTAGCCTGCGTTTCATGGGCAAAACCGGGGACCGCTACCTCGTGCCCGGCCTGGCGCGGGGGCTGGAGGTGCTGGCCGCCTTCACCCCTGCCGCGCCGCGGCGCACACAGGCAGAGATCGCGGCAGCACTCGGCGTCACGCGCTCCGCGATCTTCCGCGTGGTGTACACGCTGACGGAGCTCGGCTTCCTCCTGCACGACCCGGCGACCGGCCGCTACGCGCTGGGGCCGGCGTTGCTGCGCCTCGGCCACGGCGTGCTGCCGGCGCGTGACGTGCTGGAGGTGGCGATGCCCTTGCTCGAAGCGGCGCGCGACGCCACCGGCTGGTCCGCGCATCTCGGCGTGCTGGAAGGGACGGAGGTCGTCTATCTGCTACGCCTCCCCGCGCGGCGCGGCATGCGGGGCATCGTGCATGTCGGATCGCGCCTGCCCGCCGCGACCACCGCGATGGGCCGCGTGCTGCTGGCCGGGCTCGGGCAGGACGCGCTCGCCGCGCTCTACCGCGATCGGCCCTTCGCCGCGGTGGCGAAACGCGCCCGGGCCGATCGCGCGCGCGGCCACGTCGTCCACCTCGGCGAGTTCGAGGCGGGCGTCGCCTCGGTCGCGGCACCGGTGCGCGACGCGGCGGGGCGCGTCGTCGCGGCGATCAACCTCTCGGCGGCGCTGGCCGAGGCGGGCCGGGACCCGCCACGGCGCGCGGTGCTGCGCGCGGCCGCAGCGATCTCGGCGAAGCTGGGCTGGGAGGGCGGATGACGCCGGCCGCCGCCGCGTTCCGGTCAGATTTCGCCGGCGTCGGTGCTGCGGCCATCCGCGATGACGGCGTCGGTACCTGGCACCGTGCGCGTCGTCAGCCCCGCGCCGATCTCGAACAGGCCGAGGATCAGGTGCGGCCAGAACAGCCGGTCCGCGAAGCCGAACAGCCAGGGCGAGGAGGCGAGCAGCACGCCCGAGGCGATATCCAGGAAGAGATGCACGCGCATCGGCATCGCGCGCATCAGGCCGAGCTCGTAGTCGGTGAACAGGGCATAGACGATCGCCCCCAGCCCGAGCGCCTGCGGAACGTATTGCGCGGCCGTGCCGTCGGCGAAGCCCAGCAGGTAGGGCAGCACGATCAGCAGCAGCCCGACCGCGTAGTCCAGCACGCCATGCGTGCGGGTGGAGATGAAGCGCATCGAGGGCCTCCGGCCAGGTGTGCCGGGCGAACGCCGCGCGAAGGACGCGGGTTTGTCGTGCTGGCAGAACGTGCGCTCAGGCCTGTTGCCTTGCCCGGTCCAGCGTCGCGGGAATCGGCGCGGCCTCGGCAACGGGTGGGGCGACCGGCGCCGTCGCCCCGGTGATCAGCCGCGCGCCGCGCTGGAAGGTCAGGTAGCTCCAGATCCACTCGAAGGAGACGACGATGCGGCTGCGGAAGCCGATGAGGTAGTACACATGCGCCACCCCCCAGAACAGCCAGCCGACCGGGCCGGTGATGCGCAGCCGGCCGAGCTCCACCACCGCCGCACGTCGCCCGATGGTGGCGAGGTCGCCGTGGTGCCGATAGCTGAAGGGGCCCGGCTCGGCCCTGCCCGCCGCGCGCGCGGCGATCACCCGGCCGGCATGCCGGCCCATCTGCTTCGCGGCCGGCGCGTTGCCGGGCACCGGGCGGCCCTTCGCATCCGTCACGGCAGCTCCATCGCCCACCGCGAAGATGCCGGGATGCCCGGGCACGGAGAGGTCCGGCGCGACCACGATCCGGCCGGCGCGGTCGCATTCGGCCGCGATCCAGGTGCCGACGGACGAAGCGCGCACGCCCGCGGCCCAGACGATCGTGCTCGCGACGATCCGCATGTCGCCGCAGGTCACGCCATCCGCGTCCACCTCCGTCACGCGCGTGGCGGTCAGCACCTCCACGCCCATGCGGTCCAGCACCCGATGCGCGTAGGCGGCGAGGTCCTCGGGAAAGGCGGGCAGCAGCCGCGGGCCGGCCTCGATCAGCACCACGCGGGCGGCGCGCGGATCGAAGTTGCGGAACTCGCCGGCCACCGCGGCGCGGGCGAGTTCCACCATCGCGCCCGCCAGCTCCACGCCGGTCGGCCCGCCGCCGATGACGACGAAGGTGAGCAGCGCCGCGCGCGCCCCGGCGTCGGTCGTGACCTCCGCGCGCTCGAAGGCCAGCAGCAGGCGGCGGCGGATCGCGGTCGCATCCTCGATCGTCTTCAGGCCGGGTGCGAACCGCGCCCAGTCGTCGCGGCCGAAATACGAATGCGTCGCACCGGCCGCGAGGACGAGCGTGTCGTACGGGATGTCGAGGCCTTCCGCCGTGCGCAGCACGCGCGCCCCGGTGTCCAGCCCGGTCGCGGTCGCCATCAGCACGGTCGCGTTGCGCTGGCGGCGGAACACGCTGCGCGCCGGCCAGGCGATGTCGCCCGGCGACAGCGCCGCCGTCGCGACCTGGTAGAGCAGCGGCTGGAACAGGTGGTGGTTGTGCCGGTCCACCAGCGTGACCTCGACCGGCGCGCGGGCGAGGGCGCGGGCGCATTCCAGCCCGCCGAAGCCTGCGCCCAGGATGACGATGCGGTGGCTCACGGCGCGGCCCGCGCCAGGATGCGGCGCGCCGCGCGCGCGACCGGCGCGTCCACCATCCTGCCGTCCACGACGCAGACGCCGCCTTCGGCCGCTTCCATCGCGGCGAGGATCCGGCGGGCGCGGGCGACCTCCGCCTCGGCCGGCGTGAACACGGCCTGGACCGGTGCGACCTGGCGCGGGTGGATCGCGAGCTTTCCCGTGAAGCCGAGGCTGGCCACGCGGCGGGTCTCCTCGATGAGGCCGGCCTCGTCGTCGAGGCCGAGGAACGGCACGTCGAAGGCCGCGCGGCCGGCGCGGGCGGCGGCCGCGATCAGGGCAGCGCGGTGCGGCAGCAGGGGTTCCCAGGCGACGGCGCAGCCGAGATCGGCCGCGAGGTCCACGCCGCCGAAGGCCAGCGCCGCGCAGCCGGGCTCGGCGGCGATGCGCCCGGCCCCGGCGAGACCCTCGGCGGATTCGATGAGGGCGACCAGCGCGGGCGCGGGCAGGACGCGGTAAACGATCCGCAGCTCCTCCGCCGCCTCGACCTTCGGCAGCATGAGAAAATCGGGCGCGCTCGCGGCGAGGATCGCGGCCAGGTCGGCGATGCCGTCGGGCGTCGGAAGCGCGTTGATGCGGACGCCCAACGCGACGCCGGCCGGCGGCGCCGGCGCGGCGAGGACCGCCGCGCGGGCAGCGGCCTTCTCGCTCGGCGGCACGGCGTCCTCCAGGTCCAGCACGACCGCGTCGGCGCCGGCCGCAAGTGCCTTGCTGAAGCGGTCCCGCCGATGGCCGGGCACGAAGAGGATGGCGCGGGCGAGGGCGATGTCGGCGCGGGTCATCGCGGGATCATGGGCGCGGAACGGCCTTGACGCGAGCCGCCGCAGAACGTATGTAATTTCAGAAATTACTGAAATTACCGGATCGCAACCCGAGCCGCGGATGCCCGGCCCATGAACCTGCCGCCCCTGATCCAGTCCTTCGTGCTCCACTTCGGCGAGATGGGCAGCCGCTGGGGCATCAACCGCACCGTCGGCCAGATCTACGCGCTGCTCTACGTCTCGCCGGAGCCGCTGCACGCCGATGCGATCGTGGAGGCGCTGGGTGTCAGCCGCTCCAATGTCTCGATGGGCCTGCGGGAACTGCAGGCGTGGAACCTCGTCCGCACGAAGCACATCCCGGACGATCGCCGCGACCATTTCACCACGCCCGGCGACGTGTGGGAGATCCTGCGCGTGCTGGCGGAGGAGCGGAAGAAGCGCGAGGTGGACCCGACCCTCTCGGTCCTGCGGGAACTGCTCATGCAGGCGCCGGCGAGCGAGCCGGAACGCCACGCCCAGGCCCGCATGGCGGAGATGCACGGCCTGATCGAGCAGCTGACGAACTGGTACGAGGACGTGAAGCGGCTGGAAACCGAGCGACTGGCGGGGCTCCTGGCACTCGGCTCCCGCGTCGCGCGCATCGTGGAGGCGACGGACAAGGTCGTGTCCTTCGCGAAGCCCCGACGGAAGAAGGAGTAGCCGGCCATGGACGCGCTGATCCTCGCCCGCATCCAGTTCGCGGCGAACATCTCCTTCCACATCCTCTTCCCCACGATCACCATCGCGCTCGGCTGGGTGCTGCTGTTCTTCAAGCTGCGCTTCAACGCCACCGGCGACGAGCGGTGGATGGATGCCTACCGGCTGTGGGTGAAGGTCTTCGCGCTGTCCTTCGCGCTCGGCGTCGTCTCCGGCATCACCATGTCCTTTCAGTTCGGCACGAATTGGCCCGGCTTCATGGAGCGCGTCGGCAACATCGCCGGCCCGCTGCTGGCCTATGAGGTGCTAACCGCCTTCTTCCTGGAGGCGACCTTCCTCGGCATCATGCTGTTCGGCTATCGCCGCGTGCCGGGCTGGGTGCATACCGGCGCGACCGTGCTGGTCGCCTTCGGCACGACGATGAGCGCCTTCTGGATCATCGTGCTGAACTCCTGGATGCACACGCCGCAGGGCTTCGAGCTGCGGGACGGCGCGGCCCACGCCACCGATTGGATGGCGATCATCTTCACGCCCTCCCTGCCGTATCGCCTGACGCACATGCTCATCGCGTCGGCGCTGACCGTCGCCTTCCTGCTGATGGGCCTGTCGGCCTGGCGCACCCTGCGCGGGGACCGCGCGTCCGGCGTCGCGGCCGCGCTGCGGACGGGCGTGGTGATGGCGGCCGTGCTGGCGCCGACCCAGATGTTCGTGGGCGACCTGCACGGCCTGAACACGCTGAAGCACCAGCCCGCCAAGGTCGCGGCGATGGAGGCGAACTGGGAGACGCGCGGGCACGTCCCGCTCGTGCTCTTCGCCATCCCGGACGAGGCGGCGCGCGCGAACCGCTTCGAGATCGCCATCCCCAGCGTCGCGAGCCTGATCCTGACGCATGAGGCCGCCGGCGTGGTGCCCGGGCTGAACGACTTCGTCGGCCGCCATCCCCCCGTCGCGCCGGTGTTCTACGCATTCCGCGTCATGGTCGGGATCGGCTGCCTGATGATCGTCATCGGGCTGACCTGCGCCGCGTTCCTCTGGCGCCGCGGCGCACTCCCGAAGCCGCTGCTGCGCGTGCTGGTCGGCATGACCTTCGCGGGCTGGGTCGCGACGCTCGCCGGCTGGTACGTCACGGAGATCGGGCGGCAGCCCTGGCTGGTGACCGGCGTGCTGACCACGGCCGATGCGGTCGGGCCGATCGGGCCGGCGGCGGTGGGCAGCACGCTGGCGATGTACCTCGTCATCTACGCCCTGCTGCTCGCGGCTTATGTCGCCGCCCTGTTCCGCCTGGCGCGCCGCGGACGCCTGGCGGAAGGCACGGACAGCCCGCAGGTCGCCGCGCCCGGCGTCGTGGAGGCGCGGCCATGACGCCCTTCCTCTCCGCCGAGGTGCTGCCGGTGGTCTTCGCGGCGCTGATGGCCATCGCGATCCTCGCCTATGTCGTGCTCGACGGCTTCGACCTCGGCGTCGGCATCCTGCTGCCCTTCGCGACAGGCGAGGCGGAGGAGGACCGCATGGTCGCCTCCATCGGCCCCTTCTGGGACGCGAACGAGACCTGGCTCGTGCTCGGCGTCGGGCTGCTGCTGGTGGCCTTCCCGGTCGCGCACGGCGTCGTGCTGACGGCGCTGTATCTTCCCGTCGCGCTCATGTTGGTCGGGCTGACGCTGCGCGGCGTGGCCTTCGAGTTCCGCGCCAAGGCGGCCGACAAGGCCGACAAGCGCCGATGGGACCTGGCCTTCATCGGCGGATCCCTGCTGGCGGCGATGACGCAAGGCTGGATGCTCGGCCGCTACGTGCTGGGTTTCGACACCGGCGTGGCGGCCCACCTGTTCGCGGCGATGTCGGCCTTCGGCGTCGCCATCTCCTACGCGTTCATCGGCGCCTGCTGGCTGATCTGGCGCACCGAACGCGACCTGCAGCGCCACGCCGTGCGCTGGGCGCGGATCACGCTGTGGGGCATCGCCTTCGGCGTGCTCGCCGTGTCGCTCGCCACGCCGCTCGCCAGCCCGCGCATCTTCGCGCGCTGGTTCGAGATGCCCTACGTCTTCCTGCTGGCGCCGCTGCCGATCACGACGCTGCTGCTGATCGGCGGCCTGGCCGCGCTGCTGCGGCACATGCCGCTGCCCGGCGACGCGCTGCGGCACGTGCCGTTCTGTGCCGCGGCCGCGCTGTTCTGCCTGGCCTTCGCCGGCCTCGCCTGGAGCTTCTTCCCCTACATCGTGCCGGAGCAGCTCACGGTCTGGCAGGCCGCGAGCGCACCCGAGAGCCTGACGATCATCCTGGCCGGCGCGCTGGTCGTGCTGCCGGTAATCCTGCTCTACACGATCTTCGCGTGGCGCATCTTCGGCGGCAAGGCCGCCGACCTGCACTACTACTGAGGCGAAGGGGCCGCGGCGCGCCTCAGCGGCGCCGCTTCGGATAGGCGTAGGGCGCGACCATCGCGACTGCCAGAATGGCGAAGCTCAATACCCGCAACTCCCCCATCGCCCAGACCAGCGCGACACCGAGCCCTGCCATCAGCAGCAGCAACACGGTGAACAAGATGTCGCCCGCGCGGAGCAAGGCCTGATCGTGCATCACGTCCCTCATCGCCGGCACCCGCGGCGGGGCGCCACTGTCCCGCGCCAGCGGTTTCCGGACCGTCAACGCGCCCGCGATGCGGGAGGGTTGCTGGCCTCGGCGGACCACGGCGCCTGGGCCGGCGGATGCAACGGGAGTGCCACGACAGAAAAACACATTGTAGCAACGACTTGCCATGATGCCGCAGCGGCCCGAACACGACATTGTAAAGCCGGGCGACAGCGCAGCCGGCCGATGTAGGCGTGGCGGTTGGGGAAGGCTGGTGCCGACACCCGGATTTGAACCGGGGACCTACTGATTACGAATCAGTTGCTCTACCGCTGAGCTATGTCGGCCCGAACGCAGGCGGCGTCATACCCGCGCCGGCCGCGCGCGGCAACCTCCGGCCGGCACGGCTTCGGGCCGCGGCGCGGGACTGTTAGGATCAGCCCGTGATGTCCCGCCGCCTCGTGCCCGTCCTCGCCGTCCTGGCCACGGGCGCGGCAGCCGCCTGGGCCTGGGCGGCCCTTCCGCCCCGCATTGCCCTTGCCATCGCCGCCACCGGCCCGGCGCTCGAGGCCGTCTATGCCACCGGCAGCGTCGAGCCCGTGCACTGGGCGCGCGTTGGTCCCGCCGTCCGCGCCCGCCTCACCGCCGTGCTGGCCGAGGAAGGCGCGCGCGTCGCGGAGGGCGACGTGCTCGCGCGCCTCGACGACCGCCAGGCCCGCTCGATGGCGGAGGAGGCGGAGGCCCGCGCCCGCTTCGCCGCCGAGGATCTGGCACGCACCCGCACCCTCGTCGCGCGCGACATCGCCGCCCGCGCCACGCTGGAACGCGCCGAACGCGATGCCCGCGCCGCGCGCGCCACCGCCGACGCCGCCGTGCAGCGCCTGGACGACTACCTGGTCCGCGCGCCGACCGACGGCGTGGTGCTCCGCCGCGACGCCGAGGTGGGCGAGGTGGTGGACACGCCCGCTTCCCTCTTCTGGATCGGCGAGCCGCGGCCGCTGCGCGTGACGGCCGAGGTGGACGAGGAGGACATCGCCCGCATCGCGGTCGGCCAGCGCGTGCTGCTGCGCGCCGATGCCTTCCCCGGCCGCGTGCTGGCCGCCGAGGTCGCGCAGGTCACGCCGAAGGGCGACACGACGCGCAAGGCCTACCGCGTGCGCCTGACCCTGCCGGACGACACGCCCCTGCTGGTCGGCATGACCGTCGAGGCGAACGTCGTGCTGCGCGAGGTGCCGGACGCCGTGCTGCTGCCGCCGGCCGCCGTCGTGCTGCCCGGCGGCGGCCGCGGCGCCGGCGCCGCGCCGCCCGTCCCGGCCGGCGGTACCCGCCGCGGCACGGTCTGGGTCGTGGAGAAGGAGGTCGCGCGGCGGCGCGAGGTGGAGATCGGCGTGCAGGGCCCGCGCGCCACCGAGATCCGCCGCGGCCTCGCCGCCGGTGAGGCCGTGGTGCTCGACCCGCCCGCGGAGCTGGTTGACGGCGCCCCGGTGCGTCTCCGCCCATGAGGCTGATCCTCGAGCTGGCGCGGGGCATGCTGCGGCGCCGGCGGCGGCAGACGCTCGTCTCCGTCAGCGGCGTGGCACTCGGCGTCGCCTTCTTCATCGCGATCGCCGCCCTGATGCGCGGCTTCCAGACCTACTTTGTCGCGCAGATCATAGACGTCGCGCCGCACGTCACGATCAAGGACGAGACCCGCACGCCCCCCGCCCAGGCGGCGGAGCTGGCGCTGACCGCGGGCGCCGTGCAGGTGCATGGCGTGAAGCCGCGGCCCCGCATCCGCGGCATCCGCGCGGCGGGCGACAAGCTCGCGATCCTGGAGGCGATGGACGGCGTCGCGGCGGCACCCGTCCTGCAGGGCCAGGCGCTGCTGCGCTACGGCGGCAGCGACGTCTCGGCCTCCATCACCGGGGTGGACCCGCCGCGGCACGCCCGTATCTCCAACATCGAGAAGGACATGGTCGCCGGGCGGCTCGCGGACCTGCGCGGCACCGCCAACGGCATCATCATCGGCGAGGGACTCGCCTACAAGCTCGGCGTCCGGCTCGGCGACACGATCGGCGCGGTGTCGCCAGCGGGCGTCACGCTCTCGATGAAGGTCGTCGGCATCTTCCGCACGGGCATCCAGGCCGCCGACCAGTCCACCGGCTACGCGCTGCTGAAGGTGAACCAGGTCCTGCAGGACCGGCCGAATATCGTGAACCAGATCCTCGTCCGCCTCTCGGACGTGACGCGCGCCGAACCGCTCGCCCGCCAGATCGAGGCCCGCTTCGGCGACCGCACCGAGAGCTGGGAGGAGCAGAACCAGAACATCCTGACCGTCTTCGTCATCCAGAACGCGATCATGTACTCGGTGGTGGGCGCGATCCTGCTCGTCGCGGCCTTCGGCATCTACAACATCATCTCGACCGTGGTGTTCGAGAAGACGCGCGACATCGCCATCCTGAAGTCGCTCGGCTTCACCGAAGGGGACATCCAGCGCCTGTTCCTGGTGCAGGGGGTCATCGCCGGGCTGCTGGGCGCGGCACTCGGCTGCGCCATCGGCGCGCTGATGATCGAGGCACTGGCCCAGGTGCGCTTCGGCCTCGACACGCCCTCGGGCAACGACCGGTTCATCCTGGCGCGGGACTGGCGGGTGTACGTGGCCGCCAGCCTCTTCGCCGTGCTCGCCGCCGGCATCGCTGCGGTGATCCCGGCGCGGCGTGCCAGCCGGCTCGATCCCGTGCAGGTTGTGCGCGGCGCCGCTTGAATCCAGCGGGATCGTTATGCAACATAACGACGCCAGGAGGAACGACCATGCCAGGTGCCATGACGCGCCGTGCGGCGCTCGCCGCCCTCACGCTGCCCTTCGCGGGCGCGGCCCTCGCCTTCCCCGATCGCCCGGTGCGCCTGGTGCTCGGCTTCCCCGGCGGCACCGGGCCGGACGTGGTCGCGCGCATCCTGGCCGATGCCCTGCGGGAGGGCTGGCCCGCCGGCGCGGTCGTGGACAACCGCCCGGGTGCCGCCGGCCACATCGCCGCGCAGGAGGTGGCGCGCGCCGCGCCGGATGGCCATACGCTGCTGTTCGGCGAGGTCGGGCAGCTCGCCATGGCGCCGAGCACCTATGCGCGCCTGAGCTACGATCCCGCGCGGGACTTCGCGCCGGTGGCGGAGGTCGCGGCCATCGAATTCGCCTTCGTCGCACCTGCCTCCGTCCCGGCCAACGACCTGGCCGGCTGGATCGCCTGGGCGAAAGCCCGGCCGCAGGTTTTCATGGCGACCTTCGGCGCCGGCACGCCCGGCCATTTCGGCGCCTCGCTGCTGGCCGCCGGCGCCGGGCTGGATGCGGAGGCCGTGCATTTCCGCTCCACCGGAGAGGCGATGACGGCGGTGCTGAACGGCGCCGTGGGCGGCATGTTCGGCACCATCGCGCTCGTCGCGCCGCATGTCGCGGCCGGCCGCGTGAAGGCCTTCGCGACCACCGGCGCCGCGCGCTCCCCCGTCCTTCCGAACGTGCCCACCGTGGCGGAGCTGAACCTGCCGCGCCTGGCCTTCGAGGCCTGGTTCGGCCTGGTCGCGCCGGCCGCGACGCCGGAGCCGGCCCTGGCGGCGCTCGAATCCGCGACGCTGCGCGCCCTCGCCGCGCCTGCGGTGCAGGCGCGCCTGCGCGACGCCGGCTTCCGCGTCGCCGCGAATGGCCGCGCGCGCTTCGCCACCCTGATCCGCGACGAGACCGCGCGCTGGGCCGGCGTGGTGCGCGAGACCGGCTTCCGCGCCATCGAGTAGCCCTACACCGCGAAGATCCGCACCCGCACGCTGTCCGGCCGGCGCTCGCCCATGCCGAGGAACAGCGCCCGCGTGAGCCAGAGATGCGCGGGCGCGGCGGTCTCGAAGCACGGCGCGGTGCGGAAATAGACGCGCTCCGGCGGCACCGCCTCGCCGCGCAGCAGCCGCGCCATGTCCTCCGGCGCCGCGTGGCGCAGGCCGCGGTTCACCACGTAGGCTGCCGCGCCATCCTCCAGCCGCAGCGCGTACCGCGCCTCGATCTCCGCCACGCCGTCGTCGCGGATGAGCTGGAAATCGGCGCCGCCCGGCAGCACCTCTCCCGTCAGGCGCGGCCCGGCAATCCGGCCGCCGAGGATCGGCACGATGCGGCGCTCGCCGGCCGGGCCGCGCCCGATGACCAGCGGCGGGCCGACCGCCACGTCGAGCTCTGCGACGAAATCCGGGCGCGGGTCCATGCGGGAGGCCTCCGATCGGCGCGCATCATGCCCCCACCCCGGCCCTGCCGCGCAAGCGGGAGAGCGCGATGACGCCCCTCCTCGAAGCCCGCGCCCTCACGCGCACGCTGCCCGAAGGCGCGACCCTGGTCCGCGACGTCTCGCTCACCGTCGCAACCGGCGAATTCGTCGCCGTCACCGGCCCGTCCGGCTCCGGCAAATCCTCGCTGCTCTACCTCCTCGGCCTGCTGGACCGCCCGACCTCCGGCGAGGTCCTGCTCGAAGGCCGCAACACGGCCCGCCTGCCGCCGGCGGAAATGGCGGCGCTCCGCCTCGCCCGGCTCGGCTTCGTGTTCCAGTTCCATTTCCTGCTGCCCGAGTTCAGCGCGCTCGACAACGTCCTCATCCCGATCCGCCGCCTCGGTCGGCTGCGCGACCGCGCGGCGCGCGACCGCGCGATGGCGCTGCTCGACGCCCTCGGTCTCGGCGATGCCGCAGCCAAGCTGCCGGACCAGCTCTCGGGCGGCATGCGGCAGCGCGTCGCGATCGCCCGCGCGCTGGCCAACGACCCCGCGCTGATCCTCGCCGACGAGCCGACCGGCAACCTCGACACCGCGAACGCCGCCGCCGTGTTCGACATCCTCGGCCGGCTCGTCATGGATGAGGGGCGGACGGCCATCGTCGTCACGCACGACCTCGACCTCGCAGCCCGCGCCGGCCGCCGCGTGCACCTGGTGGATGGCCAGGTCGTGCCGGACGGGCCGTGACGGCAGCACATCGGATCGTCCTTGCGCGCCGCCCCTTTATGCCTTCTACCCGGCCCCGGGACGGGTCCGCGAACGGCCCGCCGCAGGAGAGGCAAGACCGATGACGACCCGCCGCGCGCTGCTCGCCGCCGCCACGATCCCGCTCGCCGCGCCCTGGGCCGCGCGCGGACAGGCCGCGCTGACCAATGTCCGATTCATCCTCGACTGGGCTTTCCTCGGACCGCAGGCGCCGTTCCTGCTCGCGCTCGACCGCGGCTACTACCGGGAGGAAGGGCTGAACGTGACGGTGGACCGCGGCTTCGGCTCCGGCGACACGCCGGTCAAGCTCGCCTCCGGCGCCTACGACGTCGGCATCGCCGACCTCTCGCCGACCATCCGCATGCGGCTCTCCCAGCCGAACGTGGACCTGGTGACGCCCTTCGTCATCCAGCAGGGCAGCCAGCTCTCCGTCATCACCCTGCGCCGCACGGGCATCCGCGCGCCGAAGGACCTGGAGGGCAAGCGCATCGTCGCGCCTGAAACTGATGCCGGCCGCCAGCTCTTCCCCGCCTTCGCCCGCGCGACCGGCATTGACGCGTCGCGCATCACCTGGGTCACCGTGAACCCGCAGCTCCGCGAACCGATGCTGGCGCGCGGTGACGCGGATGCGATGTCGGGATTCGAGACCTCCGGCCTGTTCAGCCTGCGCAGCCTGAACGTGGCACCGGCCGACATCGTCTCGATGCGCTACGCGGCGGCCGGCGTGCCGCTGCTCTCCACCGCGCTGCTCGCACGGCGTCCGTATGCGGAAGCGAACCCGCGCGTCATCACCGGCATGATCCGCGCCATCGTGCGCGCCCACAACGAGAGTTGGACGAACCCCGACCTGCCCATCCAGTCGCTGACCCGCCGCGACCCCACCACGCCCGCTCCGCTGGAGCGGGAGCGGATGGTCGCCAATTTCGAGTTCATCCGCACGCCGGAGGTCCTCTCGGGCGGCTGGGGCAACCTCGCCATGGACCGCGTGCAAGGCGCGATCGAGACGGTGCGGACCGCCTTCGAGATCGCCACGCCGCTCGCCGCCAACAGCCTCTACCTGCCGCAATTCCTGCCGCCGGCCGACCAGCTCCGCTTTCCCGCCGCGGCCGGCTAGAAGGTTGTCGGATCGCCAAAGAAGCCCTCTCCCCCCGCTTCTGACGGATGGGAAGGCCGGGCGAGCGGGACGTGCAAGGCCTTGATGCCGTTCGCCATTGCGGGGCCCGCGCCTGCTCCCGTTTCGCCACCCTCGCAGACGGAGAAAGGCCATCCTGCGTAGCGCGGGAGTTGCGGCAATCCGGCAACACGACCAGGGGTTGCAGGCCACGCCCCAGAAACTCGCGTTTTCGTGCGTGCAATGTGGCGGGAAAATGGCGTATACGACCCCATATTGCCATAGATGAACGGAGGCCCGCACGTGCTGATCGCCCTCTGCCTGGTGGCTGGCTTCGCTGCCCTGGCGGGGCTGTCCAGTGCCGCGGCGGTCCTGCTGCTGGGTCTCGGGGCGACGGGGCTGGTCGCTTCGCTCGGCTTCGGCATCGTGGCCCTGGCCGCCGGTCTCTGGGCGGCGGTGCTCGCCTTCGCGCCGCGCCCGGCTTCAACCCTCGGGTAGCAGGATTCTCAGCGGCCCGTCTGCGTCGCTGACCTCCACCGGCAGGCGCCCGACCGGGTCGCCATCCGCCTGTACCGGCACGTCCGCACCAGTAAGGCGCACACGGCGCGCCGCGACGATCCGCACCCCCGGCAGGTGCGGGATCAGGCCCAACGGCAGCGTCGCCCCCGCAACCGCCGCACGCCATGCGCCGGGCCGGTCGAACAGCACCGCCTGGAACCCCGGCTCTGCCGGCCGTGCCGCAGGCGCGATGCGGAACCGTCCGGCATAAAGCCGGCCCTTGGTGATGATTGCGCTGGCCACGGTCCCGCCCGGTACCCCGTCCAGCACCACGCCGATGGGCAGGAAGGGATAGCGCGGCAACTCCCGCAGCGACTGCCACACATAGGCCCCGCGCCCGGTCCAGCGCTTCAGCCGCAGGTCCAGCCGCTCCACCACGGCCGCATCGAACCCGGCGCCGAGCATCTGGACGAAGAGCCGCGTCCGCCCGTCGCCGAACCGCGCGAGGCCCGGGCGCAGCACGGCCGCGCGGCCCGCGGCCACGACGGCCGCCGCCCGTTCCGGCGCCGGCGGCAGGCCGAGTTCCCAGGCCAGCACGTTCGCGGTGCCGAGCGGCAGCACGCCGAGCGCCGATGCGCTGCCGGCCAGGCCCGAGGCCACCTCGGCGATCGTGCCGTCGCCGCCCGCCGCAACGACCACGCCGACGCCGCGCGTCGCCGCGTCGCGCGCGATGACCTCCGCATCGCCCGGTCCCCGCGTCTCCGCGACCTCCGGCGCGACGCCGCGTTCCCGCAGCACTGCGAGCGCGCGCGCGAGCCGGCGTTGGCGGCCGGCACCTGCCGCCGGGTTGAACACGATCAGCACGCGCGCCGCGTAGCGATGCACGATGACGATTCGCGCACGCTTTGCTGACGCTCCCGTGACATGCGCCACACGCCGCACTCCACAGGATGCCGCGTGTACGATGTCACTCAGGATTCACGTCGAATCGGAGCATCCGGGGCTACAGCGCGGCAACGCAACGGAAGCGATCCCGCCGCGTTCCCGCCGCGGAGTCGCGCGAGACGGATACGCATGCACACGACAGAGCCGAAGCGTCGCTACCGCACGGTGTTCCTCTCCGATCTCCACCTCGGAACGCGCGGCTGCCGCAGCGACTTCCTGTTGGACTTCCTGAAGCGCGTGGAATGCGAGCGCCTGTTCCTCGTCGGCGACATCCTGGATGGCTGGCGGCTCCGCAAGTCCTGGTACTGGGACGCCGCGCATGACGAGGTGATCCGCCTGCTGCTGCGCGCCGCGCGCAACGGCACCGAGGTCACCTACATCCCCGGCAACCACGACGAGATGCTTCGCGACTGGCTGGGGATGGAGATCGCCGGCGTGAAGCTGGTGGACGAGGCCGTGCACGTCGCAGCCGATGGCCGCCGCTACCTGGTGATCCACGGCGACCAGTTCGACGGCGTGATCCGCTACGCCAAGTTCCTCGCCCACCTCGGCGACTGGGCCTATGACTGGGCGCTGACGACGAACCACTGGTTCAACGTCGTCCGCCGCCGGCTCGGCTACCCGTACTGGTCGCTCTCGCAATGGCTGAAGCGCCAGGTGAAGGAAGCCGTGAAGGCGATAGACCGCTTCGAGACCGCGCTCGCCAACGAGGCGCGGCGCCGCGGGCTGGACGGCGTCGTGTGCGGCCACATCCACCACGCGGAGATGCGGATGGTCGGCGGCGTGCTCTACATGAACGACGGCGACTGGGTGGAAAGCTGCACCGCGCTGGTCGAGCACGCCGATGGTCGTTTCGAGCTGGTTGACTGGGCACGCGAGAACCGGCTCTCCTTCTTCCGCACCGAAGCACGGCCGATCGCCGCGCCGGCGTGACGCGGATGAGGGTGGTTGGACGACGCGACGGGCCAAGGGACGGTTTGGGGCATGGGCGCGCTCGCGCCTGAATCGGTGAAGGCGACCGCGGCGCCGCACCGGATCCTGATCGTCAGCGATGCGTGGCACCCGCAGGTGAACGGCGTGGTGCGCACGCTCTCGACCGTCGTGGAGGAACTGCGCGCGGCCGGCGACACGGTCGAGGTCATCGGGCCCGACCGCTTCGCCTCCGTCCCCATGCCCGGCTACGCGGAAATCCGGCTCGCCATCGCGCCCCGCCGCGCGCTCGCCCGCATGGCCGACGCCTTCGCGCCGGATGCCGTGCATGTCTCCACCGAAGGGCCGCTCGGCTGGGCCATGCGCACGATCTGCGCGGCGCGCGGCTGGCGATTCACCACCTCCTTCCACACGCGCTTCCCCGAATACCTGCACGCCCGCACCCGCATCCCGGTGTCGCTGTCCTGGGCGCTGGTGCGGCGCTTCCACGCCGCCGGCTCCGGCACCTTCTGCGCCACGCCGTCGCTGGCGCGGGAACTCGAATCGCGCGGCTTCGCGCATGTCGTCGCCTGGTCGCGCGGCGTGGACCTCGGCCGCTTCAGCCCGGCCGCCGCCGATGCCGGCGTGGCGGATGCGTGGGAAACGCTGCCGCGCCCGATCTTCCTCTACGCCGGCCGGGTCGCGGTGGAGAAGAACATCGAGGCCTTCCTCTCCCTCGACCTGCCCGGCAGCAAGGTGGTCGTCGGCGACGGGCCGAGCCGCGCGTCGCTCATGCGCCGCTTCCCCTCCGCGCACTTCACCGGCTGGCGGGAGAATGGCGCGCTCGCCCGCGCCTATGCCCGCGCCGACGTCTTCGTCTTCCCCTCCCGCACCGACACCTTCGGCCTCGTGCTGCTCGAAGCCCTGGCAAGCGGCACGCCCGTCGCCGCCTTCCCGGTCACCGGCCCACTCGATGTCATCGGAAGCGAACCCGTCGGCGCCTTGGACGAGGACCTCCGCTCCGCCTGCCTGCGCGCCCTCGGCGCCGACCGCACCGCGTGCCGCGCCCATGCCGAACGGTTCTCCTGGTCCGCCTGCGCCCGCCGCTTCCGGGACAACCTGGTTCCCGTCACGGGCTGAAATTTCCGCTCCGCCGCGCGCCGTGCTACGCGCCCGACCCATGACGTGCCCACCGCCGCGGGACCGATGCGCAAGCTGATCCGCCATCCCGCCGTGCAAGCCGGGCTGGCGCGTGCCCTCGGCGCCTACATCGCCTTCGTCGCCCGCGCCACGCGCTGGCGCCTGCTCGGCGCCGCGCCCGCGCTGGCGGAGGTCGCGGCCGGACGGCCGATCATCCTCGCCTTCTGGCATGAGAGGCTGCCGGTCGTCCCGCCGCTGTTCCGCCTCGCCGTGGCGCAGGAACCGGCGGCCGCGCGCGTCGTGCCGCACGTCCTGGTCAGCCAGCACCGCGACGGCCGCTTCATCGGCGCGGCGGTCGAGCGCTTCGGCTTCCGCATGGTCTATGGATCGTCCCGCCGCGGCGGCGCCGGCGCGCTGGTGGAGATGCTGCGCGTGCTCCGCGCCGGGAATCCGGTGGCGATCACCCCCGACGGCCCGCGCGGCCCGCGGCGGGAAGCCGCACCCGGCGTCGCGCAGCTCGCCGCCCTGGCGGGGGTGAAGGTGCTGCCGGTCGGCGCCGCGACCAGCCGCCACCGCCTGCTGCCGAGCTGGGACCGCATGATGCTGCCGCTGCCCTTCGGCCAGGGCGTGATCGCCTGCGGCCCGCTCCTCGCCGTGCCGCGCGACGGCGCCGAGGCCGCGCTGCCTGCCATCGCCGCCGCGATCAACGCCGCCTGCGCCGAGGCCGACGCCGCCGTCGGCATCGCCGCGTGAGCCTCATGCCCTTCGCCTGGCGCGTCGGCGCGACGATGCTCGCGCCGCTGCTGCCGCTGCATCTCAGGCTCCGTGTCCGCCGCGGGAAGGAGATCGCGGCGCGCCTGCCGGAGCGAAGCGGCCGCGACGCCGCCCGCCCGCCCGGCCGCCTGTTCTGGCTGCACGCCGCGAGCGTCGGCGAGACGCTGTCCGTGCTGCCGGTGATCGAGGCGATGGCGGCGCGCGACCCCGCGCTGCGCTTCCTCGTCACCACGGGCACCGTGACCTCGGCGGACATCCTCGCGAAGCGGATGCCCCCGATGCTCGCCTCGCGCGTGACGCACCGCTTCGTCCCGCTCGACGTGCCGGCCTGGGCGGCGCGCTTCCTCGATGACTGGCGGCCCGACGCCGCGGCCTTCGTGGAGAGCGAGCTGTGGCCGAACCTGCTCGCCGCCGCCGCCGCGCGCGGCCTGCCGCTCGCGCTGGTCAACGCGCGGATGAGCGCGCGCAGCGCCGCGCGCTGGCGCCGGGTGCCGGGCCTCGCCCGCGCCACCCTCGGCGCCTTCCGGCTGATCCTGGCCCGATCGGAAGAGGACGCCGCCCGCCTTACATCCGCGGGCGCGCCGGGGGTGCGCTGCTGGGGCGACCTGAAGGGCGCCGCCGCGCCGCTCCCGGCCGATCCGGCGGCGCTCGCCGCGCTGCGGCACGTCGTCGCCGGGCGCCCGGTCTTCCTCGCCGCCCAGACCCACCCGGGCGAGGATGCGCCGGTGCTGGCCGCTCACGCGGCGCTCGCCGCGGAACTTCCGGGGCTGCTCACCGTCATCGTGCCCCGCCACCCCGAACGCGGTACGGAAATCGCCGCGCTCGCCGCCGCGGCCGGCCTCTCCGCGACGCGCCGCGCAGCCGACGAAGCCCCGGACCGCGGCGTCTATGTCGCCGACACGCTCGGCGAGCTCGGCCTGTTCTACCGCGTCGCCGGCGTCGCCCTCGTCGGCGGCTCGCTGGTCCCGCATGGCGGGCAGAACCCGCTGGAGCCGGCGCGCCTCGACTGCCCGATCCTGCTCGGCCCGCATACCGCCAACTTCGCCGAGGCCGTGCACCGACTTCTGGACGCGGGTGGCGCCGTCCGGGTGGACGGGCCGGCGATGCTGGCCCCGGCCATCCGCGACGTGCTATGCACCCCCGGCCGGGCGGCGGCTCTCTCCGGGGCCGCCGCCTCGGTCGCCGATGGTCATGCCGGCCTGCCGGGGCAGGTGGCCGAGGCGCTTCTGGGCCTGTTGCCGCCGGGTGTGACGGCGGTTTTCCGTTCGACAGGCCCGGGCTGAACGACCCCGGGCTGAACGACAAGGAACGAACGAGGTCCGATGCGGGCACCCGGCTTCTGGGCGGGCGGCGGCGGGGGGATCGCGCCCCTGCTCCTCTCTCCCTTCTCTGCCATCTACGCCGGGGCGACGGCCCGGCGCATGGCGCGCAGCGGCTGGCAAGCGCCGGTCCCGGTGATCTGCTGCGGCAACGCCACCGCCGGCGGCGCCGGCAAGACCACCGTCGCGCTCGACATCGGCCGGCGCCTCGCCGACCGCGGCGTGGCGGCGCATTTCCTCCTCCGCGGCTATGGCGGCAGCCTGAAGGGGCCGACGCGCGTGGACCCGCAGGGCCATGACAGCACGCAGGTCGGGGACGAGGCGCTGCTGCTGGCCGCGAACCGCCCGACCTGGATCTCGGCCGATCGCGGCGCCGGTGGACAATCTGCGGTTGCAGCGGGCGCGCAGGCGATCGTCATGGATGACGGCCTGCAGAACCCGACGCTCGAGAAGGACCTCTCCCTGCTCGTCATTGACGGCACCTTCGGCTTCGGCAACGGCCGGGTCATCCCGGCCGGCCCGCTGCGCGAACCCGTGGCCGCCGCCGCCGCGCGATGCCGGGCCGCGGTGCTGATCGGCGAGGACCGCACCAATGCCCTCCGCGACCTCCCGCCCTCGCTGCCCGTGCTGCGCGCCAACCTCGTCGGCGGGCCCGAGGCGGCGATGCTCGCCGGCCAGCCGGTCTTCGCCTTCTGCGGCATCGCGAACCCCGGCAAGTTCTTCGCCACCTTGCAGGAAGCCGGCGCCGTGGTGGCCGGGCGCGAGGCCTTCGCCGACCACTACCCCTACGACGACGGCGACATGAAGGAACTGCTGTCCCAGGCGGACGCCCTGCGGGCCGTGCCGGTCACCACCCTCAAGGATTTTGTCCGAATCCCCCCCGCCTACCGCTCCCGCGTCACCGTCGTGACGGTCGGCCTGGCGTGGGAGGAGCCGGCGGCGATCGAAAGCCTGCTCGATCCGCTCGTCGCGCGGGTGCCGATGCCGGCCTGACTGTACCGGCTGGACGGTTTATGCTTGACGTACCGTCCAGCCGGTATAGTTAAGCGGCATGGCCGATGGCATCGCAACGACCCCGTCCCCGGACGCCCGCACCCGCATCCTCGACGCCGCGGAGGCGATCGTGCAGACGCGGGGCGTTCCCGCCCTGACGCTCGACGCCGCGGCACGCGACGCCGGCGTCTCCAAGGGCGGGCTGCTCTACCACTTCGCCTCCAAGGAGGCGCTGCTCGCCGGCATGCTCCGCCGCATCGCGGAGTTCGTCGAGCGGGAATACCGCGCCTGCGTCGAAGTGCAGCCGGACGGGCCGTTCCGCGCGACGCGCGCGACGCTCGAATGGGGGTTCGGCACCGGCGAGGGGGCCTGCGACGAGCGGCATGACCGCGCGGCGGCGGTGTTCCTCGCGGCCTTCCACCACGATCCCGTCCTGCTCGACCCGGTCCGCGCGGTCATCGCCGCGATGCGCGCCAACATCGCCGCGGACGGGCTGCCCCCCGGCGTCGGCCACGCGATCTACGCTGCGGCGGACGGCATCTTCATGGCCCGCCTGTTCCGCCTCTACGTGCCCGGGCCGGAGGAGCTGGAGGCGATGCGCGGCGCCTTGGCGAAGCTGCTGGAGCCGGCGCGATGACCCGCCGCGCGCGCTGGCTGGCCGGAATCGTGCTGCTCGCCGTCGCGGGCGGTGCCGGCTTCCTCTGGATGACGCCCGTCGGAGCCGACCGCACCCCGCCGCCCGCGGAGGTCGCCGCCGGCCCGGTCGGCATCGGCGCGCTCGGGCGCGTGGAGCCCGCGTCCCGCATCCTCCGCCTCGCCCCGACTTCGTCGCAGGACGGCGCCCGGATTGATCGGCTGCTGGTCGCGGAAGGCGATGCCGTGCAGCCCGGCCAGGTCGTCGCGGAGTTCAGCGACGCCGCGCTGAAGGACGCCGCGGTCGAGCAGGCGGCCGCGCAGCTCGCCCAGGCGCGCGCCCGGCTGGAGCGCACCCGCGCCGCCGGCCGCCCCTCCGAGATCGCCGCCCAGCGCGCGCGGATCGAGGCGCTGCGCAACGCCGAGGAAAGCGCCCGGCGCGAGGCCGAGCGCTCTGAGAGGCTGGAGCGCACCGGCGCCGGCGCGGAAGCCGTGGCGGAGCGCAACCGCTTCGCCGCCAACCGCGCCCGCGCCGAGCGCACGGAGGCCGAGGCAGCGTTGGAGACCCTGCTGAACCCGCGTCCCGAGGACGTGTCGCTGGCCGAAGCCGAGCTCTCGGCCGCCGAGGCCGCGCTCTCCCGCGCCCGCGCCGAGGCCGCGCTGGCCCGGCTGCGCGCGCCGATCGGCGGCACGGTGATCCGCGTCATCGCCCGCAGCGGCGAGCGCGCGGGCAATGACGGCGTGCTGGAGATCGCCGACCTCTCGCGCATGGACGTCGTCGCCGACGTGTACGAGACGGACCTGCCGCGCCTGCGCCTCGGCATGACCGCCGAGGTTGTCGTGCCCGGCGAGGCGAACCGCTTCGCCGCCACGGTGCGCGAGATCGGCTGGCAGGTGCGCCGCACGACGCAGGCCACGACCGACCCCGTCGCCGCGGTGGACGCCCGCACGGTGGAGGTGCGCCTCGGCCTGCTGCCGGAAGCCGCGCAGGCCCTCTCGCGGCGGTCCAACATGCAGGTCCAGGTCGCGATCCGGCCATGAACGAGGTCACCGACCGCGCGAAGCTGCTCCCTTGGGCGCCGGAGCGCACGGGCGAACCCCCGCCCGTCACGCCGCGAAGGGGGCCGGGCTTCGCCGCCTCCACCCTGCTGGCGCTGCGCCTGGCGTGGCGGCAGCTCTGGTCGGAGAAGGCGCGGCTCGCCTCGGCGATCGCCGGCGTGCTCTTCGCCTGCGTCCTCGTCTTCATGCAGCTCGGCTTCCGCGGCGCGCTGTTCGAGAGCGCCACGAACCTGATCGGCGCGATGCGCGGCGACCTGTTCCTGATGCATCCGCTGACCACCGCGAGCTTCCGCCCCGAACCGCTGCCCCGCATCCGCGCGCAGCAGGCGCTCGCCCTGCCGGAGGTGGAGCGCGCGGTGCCCGTCTATCTCGCCCAGGCGACGTGGCGGAACCCGGAGAACGGCACGCGGCGCGCCATCCAGCTCATCGGCGTGGACAGCGCCGCCGGCGTGCTGGACTTCCCCGGTCTCGCGCCTCTGGTCGGCGCCCTGCAGCGCGCCGACACCGTCGCCTTCGACGTGCGCTCCCGCCCGGAATTCGGCGACATCGGCCGGCTGCTCGCGGAAGGCGGCACGGTGGAGGCGGAGATCGGCAGCCGTCGCATGGAGGTTGTCGGCGCGATCGAGATCGGCCCGTCCTTCGGCGCGGACGGCAACGTCGTGCTCTCCGAGGTCAATTTCCGCCGCGTGGTGAAGGAACGCCAGGTCGCCGCGGTGGACCTGGTCGCGATCCGCCTGCGTCCCGGCGCCGATCCGGTGGCGACCCAGGCGCGGCTGCGCGCGGTGCTGCCGCCCGACGTGATGGTGATGACCGGGCCGGAGCTGCGCGCGCATGAGCGACGGTACTGGGAGGAAGCGACGCCGATCGGCTTCATCTTCGCCTTCGGCAGCCTCATGGGCCTCGTGGTCGGGATGGTGATCGTCTACCAGATCCTGTTCAGCGACATCGCCGGCCACCTGAAGGAATACGCGACGCTGAAGGCGATGGGCTATTCGGGCTTCTACCTCGCGCGCGTCGTGCTCGGCGCGGCGCTGATCCTCGCGGTCGCCGGCTTCCTGCCGGGGCTGGTGCTCTCCTATCTGCTCTACGACGTGGTCGGCAGCGCGACGTTCCTGCCGCTGCGGCTCGACCTGCAGATGGGCGCCTCGGTCTTCGCGATGATCTTCGTGATGTGCGCCGTCGCGGGGCTTCTCGCCGTGCGCAAGCTGCGCGACGCGAACCCGGCGGACATGTTCTGATGAACCCGGTCGAGCTGCGCGACGTCACCTACGCCTACGGGGAAGGCGAACTCCGCCGCCCCGTGCTGCGCGACGTGGACCTGACCGTGAGCCCCGGCGAGATCGTGCTGCTCACCGGCCCGTCCGGCAGCGGCAAGACGACGCTGCTGACGCTGATCGGCGCACTGCGCGAGATGCAGGAAGGCAGCGCGCGGGTGCTCGGCGAGGAGCTGCGCGACGCGCCCGAGGCCACCCGCGTCCGCCTGCGCCGCCGCATCGGCTTCATCTTCCAGAACCACAACCTGCTCGGCTTCCTGACCGCGCGCCAGAACGTCGCGATGGCGCTGGAACAGGACGGCGCGCTGGACGAGCGCGCGCGCCTCGCCCGCGCCGGCGACCTGCTGGCCGCGGTCGGCCTCGCGGGGCACGAGGATCGCGTTCCCGCGAAGCTCTCGGGCGGCCAGCGCCAGCGCGTCTCCGTCGCCCGCGCGCTCGCCGCCGATCCGGGACTCGTCCTCGCCGACGAACCGACCGCCGCGCTCGACAAGGCCAGCGGGCACGAGGTGGTGAAACTGCTGCGGGATCTCGCGAAGTCGCGCGGCGTCGCCATCCTGCTCGTCACCCACGATCCCCGCATCCTCGACATCGCCGACCGCATCGTGAACATGGAGGACGGGCGCACCGTCCCCACTGACCGCGCGATGACCGTGACGGCTTGAGCCGCACGCCGCGGCTTGCGAAGCTGCGGGCAACACGGCGATCCGGGTGGAAGCGTTGGAGTCGGTCTGGGCGCGCGGCGTCTTCGCCGTAGGTGATTTCCGCCGTCTGTGGGTGGTCGGCCTGCTGGTCTCCGTCGCCCGCTGGCTCGAGATGCTGGTGATCGGCCTCGTCGTGTTCGAGCTCACCGGCTCCGCCTTCCTCGTCGCCGCGATGACGCTACTGCGCGCCGCGCCGATGGGCCTGTTCGGCGCGCTCGTCGGCGTGCTGGCGGACCGCGTGCCGCGCCGCCACGCACTGCTCGGCTTGCTCGCGGTACAGGGCGGCGCGGTCGGCGCGCTGGCGGCGCTCGACCTGGCGGGCGACCTCGCCGTATGGCAGGTCGCGGTCGCCAGCTTCCTCGGCGGCTTCGGCTGGGCCACCGACAACCCGGTGCGCCGGATGATGGTGGGCGAGGCGGTCGGCACGGCGCGCATGGCGTCCGCCATGTCCCTCGACGTCGTGGCGAACAACGCCAGCCGCGTCGCCGGCCCCGCTCTCGGCGGCACGATCCTCGCGGCCTTCGGGGCGGCGGAGGCCTTCGGCATCGCGCTTCTGCTCTATGCCGTCGCCATCCTCATCGCGACCGGGTTGCGCGTGGGCACGGCGCGGATGACCGGCCCCGCCGCACCGGTGCTGCACGCCATCATCGAGAGCTTCCGCGTGGCGCTGCGCGAACCCCGGCTGCGCGCCGTGCTGCTGGTCACCGTCATCTTCAACCTCTTCGCTTGGCCGTGCCTCAGCATGGTGCCGGTGATCGGCGCGGCCTCCCTGCGCCTCGGCCCCGACGCGATCGGCGTGCTGGCGGGCATGGACGGGATCGGCGCGCTGCTCGGCGCGGCCCTCGTCGCGCTGCTCGCACGGCCGCGGCGCTACGGCACGATCTACCTCGGCGGCACGGCCATCTACCTCGCCACCATGGTCGCCTTCGCCCTGGCACCGACACCCGTGCTGGCGGGCGCCGCGCTCCTCGCCGCCGGCATCGGCGGCGCCGGCTTCGCGACGATGCAGGCCACGCTCATCTATCTCGCCGCACCGCCGGAGGGACGCGGACGTGCGCTGGGCGTGCTCTCCACGGCAATCGGCACCGGCCTCCTCGGTTTCCTGCAACTCGGGGCGCTCGCGGAATGCCTGGGGGCGCCGGCGGCGACGGCGGTGGTCGGGGCCCAGGGGTTGCTGGTGCTGCTCGCGACAGCAATTTTCTGGCGTCCCCTGCTCGGAAAGGAAATTTAGTTCTTGATGTCGCACTCGTGATGGTGACAAAGGGGTAGGGATGTACCGTTGAGGCGAAACTCACGCGCTTGTCATGCGCGCCCCGGTGGAACGCGTGGCCACCTGGGGCATTGCAGGCGGCGACCATCACCGGGCGAAGGAGCGGAGAGCCATGGCGACCACTGATATCGAACGTCGCGCTTCCACCGGAACCACGGAACGGCCCGGGCAGAGGGCGAACGCGGCGGACCGGCATGTGGGCGCGCGCATCCGCGAACGACGGGTGATGATGGGCCTTTCCCAGCAGCAGCTCGCCAAGATGATCGGCGTGACCTATCAGCAGGCGCATAAGTATGAGCGCGGCCTGAACCGCATCTCGGCCGGCCGCCTGTTCGAGATCGGCCAGGTCCTCGGCGTGCCCGTCTCCTGGTTCTTCGACGGCCTCGCGCCGGACAGCGAGGCCCTGGAATCCAGCCCGCGCCAGCGCATGTGCCTGGAGCTGGCGCGCAACTTCGCGCTCATTGACAACGAGAAACACCAGGAAGCGCTGAGCCAGATGGCGCGCGCCCTCGCCGCGCAGTCGCAGGCGGAGCGCGAGAGCCACAGCTGAGCCCGCCGCCGCAACCGCGCCCGCCCGGAGACGTTGTGCCGAAGGCGCCGGCGGGGGCCGGCGTGAAAGCGGACAGGTCTGACATCATGGCACGGGAGAGAATCGTGGCCGCGCGACGCGGCCAGCGTGGCCGGCGTCGCGCGATGTGGCTCGGCGGCGGCGTTGTCGTGCTCGCCGGCATCGTCATGGTTGCGGCCTTCGGTGGCCCGGGAGGGCCGCCATCATCGCGTCCGTTGGGGGCCGGGTTGCCGCCAGGCGCGATCTCCGCCTCCACCCGCACGATCCCGGTTGCCGAGACCGAGGCGGCCGCCGGCCGCCGTGCCGAGATCGCCGCCGAGGAAGCCCGCCTCGCCTCGCTCCGCACGACGCGCGAACGGCTGGAGGCCGAGATCACGGCGCTCCGGCGCGAAGCGGAGGAACGGCAGCGCAACATGCCCGGCCGCAAGGTGATGCCGGAGGTGGCCGCCGGCCCGACGCCGCCCACGCCGCCGACTGCGGGCGGCGGACCTGCCGCCGCGGCCGCGGCGCCCGCCGCATCCGCACCTGCACCCGCCGAGACGGCCGCGCGGTCGCTGCGTGTCTTCGTGCATCATCGCGCCAATGCGCCGGGCGGCGCCGCGGCGGCGGAGGAGGTCGCGCAGACCTTGCGCGGCTCCGGCATCGAGGTGCCGACCGTGCGCGCGGCGCCCTTCGTGCCGTCCACCCCCGTGGTCCGCTACTTCCACGAGGAGGACCAGGCCGCCGCGGCGCGCCTGGCCGGCCGGCTCGGGCGCGGCTGGGCGATCCAGGACTTCCGCGCCTACCTACCCCAGCCCGCCCCGCAGACGCTGGAGGTCTGGCTGCCGGCGAACTGAGGGCACCAAGACGCGGGTGCTGCGTTGGGACGGCGGATCGAGGAGGTCACGCACCATGCGCAACACGCTCGCCCTGATGGCGCTGCTCGCCGCCGGACCCGCCCTCGCGCAGGGCGTGGGGCCGCTGATCGTCGAGGGCAACGCGCTGCAGCGCACGCTCGATTGCGCGGGGCGCGACGTGGTGGTGCGGGGCGAGCGCAACCAGCTCGAATTCACCGGCGGCTGCCGCAGCCTGGAGGTGAACGGCCGCGCCAGCCAGCTCCGGGCGGAGTTGGCACCCGGCGCGCGCGTCAGCCTGCGCGGCGAGACGCTCGACCTGCGCTGGGTGCTGGCCGGCGACGGGCCGCTGCCGCGGGTGGCGACCGAGGGCACCGGCATCCGGGTTGAACAGGTGGCCGGCGGCCCGCCCGCGCGCGGCTCGCAGCTGACGCGGCGGGAGACCGGGCGGGGCATCGCGCTCAACCTCTCCGGCGACGTGCTGTTCCCCTTCGGCGCGGATCGCCTGCGGCCGGAAGCCGCGGCCGGGCTGACGGAGGTCGCCGACCTGATCCGAGACCTGCGGCCGCGCGCGATGACCATCGTCGGGCACACGGACAGCGTGGGCGACGACGCGCAGAACCGCGACCTCTCGCTGCGTCGCGCGCGCGCCGTGCAGCGCTGGCTTGAGGAGCGGGTCGGCGGCGCCATGCCGGCCGTGGTGGTGGAAGGGCGCGGCGAGGCGAATCCCGTCGCGCCGAACGCCACCCCGGACGGGCGCGACAACCCCGACGGCCGCGCGCTGAACCGGCGGGTGGAGTTCGTGCTGGAGAGGTAGCGCGGCCTATTGCCGCGCACCGCCCTCCCGCGTGCCGATCAGGCGGACGCGCACGCGGGCACTCAGCCAGTCAATGATCGCGACGGTGATCAGCAGCAGGATGATGATGAACGCCACCTCGTCCCAGGCGCGGATGCGGATGCGCTCGGCGATGGACAGCCCGATGCCGCCGGCGCCGACGATGCCGAGGACGGAGGCGGAACGCGTGTTGCTCTCCACGAAATAGAGCGCCTGCGCCAGCATCACCGGGAAGACCTGCGGCAGCAGGCCGAAGCGGACGACGAGGCTGGGCTTCGCGCCGGTGGCGTGCACGCCTTCCACCTGCCGTCGCTCCGCATTCTCGATCGCCTCGGCATAGAGCTTCGCCAGCACGGCGATGTCCGCCACCGTGATCGCCAGCACGCCGGCAAGCGGCCCGAGGCCGACCGCGCGCACGAAGACCAGCGCCCAGATGAGCTGGTCAATGCCGCGGAACCCGTCGAAGACCCGCCGCAGCGAGAAGTGGAACAGCGCGTTCGTCACCACGTTGCCGGCGCCGAGGAAGCCCAGCGGCACGGCGATGATCGCGGCGACGAAGGTGCCGAGAAAGGCCATCGCCACCGTCTCGGCGAGCGACTTCGCGATCTCGTCCCAATGCTCGCCCGGTGAGGGCGGGATCATCAGCCCGACGATGACGCCGAGGTTGCCGAGGCCGCTCGCGATGCGCGCCGGCGTGATGTCGAACCAGGCGCAGCAGGCCGCGATCCAGAGTATGAGGGCGATCCAGATGCCCCAGCGCACCATACGCTTCGACACCGGATCGGCGAAGGCCGCCGGGACGCGCGCGCGGGCGAGGGCGACCTGTTCGGGCGTCATGCGCGGCCTCCTTCGGTCAGGCCGCGGCGCAGGCGTTCGGAGAACAGGTCAATCAGCGTGACGGTGAGGATGATCAGCACCACGATCGCGCTGATCTCCTCATAGTAGTTCTGCGCGATGACGGCGTAGAGTTCCTGCCCGATGCCGCCCGCGCCCACGAAGCCGATCACGCTGGCGCCGCGCACGTTGATCTCGAAGCGCAGGATCACGTAGCTCAGCAGGTTGGGCGCGACCTGCGGCAGGATGCCGAAGCGCATCTGCTGCGCCCAGTTGCCGCCCGCGCATTTCACGCCGTCGGCGGCGCCGAGGTCGGCGTTCTCGATCACCTCGGCAAACAGCTTGCCGAGCGCGCCGATGGTGTGGATGGCGATCGCCAGGATGCCGGCGAGCGGCCCGACGCCGAAGGCCCAGACGAAGATCAGCGCATAGACCAGCTCCGGCACCGTCCGGCAGGCTTCGAGCACGCGGCGAACCGCCGCCGCCAGCCACGGCCGCGTCGCGACGTTGCGGGCCGCGAGGAAGGACAGGGCGAACGCGATCGTCGCACCCGAGAGCGTCGCGAAGGCTGCGATGTTCGCGGTCTCCAGCAGCTTCAGCGACCACTCGTCCAGCCGATAGAACCAGTAGGCGAGGGAGCCTTCCTGGTCCGTCCAGGCGAACAGATGCTCCCAGCGCAGCGTCGGGATCGTCTGCGCGAAGTATTCGCCGAAGCGCGGGAAGCCCTCCGCGATCCTGGCCGGGCTCGCCTCGCTGACCCAGGCCGCGACGATCAGCGCGAGCAGGAGAAGCCCGCCATAGAGCAGCGTCGCGCGGCGGCGCTGCGAGAGCAGCTCCGCCCGCCGCCGCTCGAAGCTCGCGACGGCGACGCTCATCGCGCGCGGCGGGCCGCCGCCTCGGCACGCGCCATGGCGAGGATCGGCTCGTACATCGCATGGGTGGCCAGCGCATAGCCCGCGCCGCCGCCGCGTTCGATCTGCTCGTAGATGCGCGGATGCGCGGCGGGCAGCGCCAGGTGGAAGGCGCGCATGTCGTCCTTGAAGGACTGGGGCAGGTCGGCGCGCGCCGCGATCATGCCGCCGGGAATGGGGCGGCTGCGCCAGATGATGCGGATGTCCCGCATGTCCAGCATGCCCTTGTCCACCATCAGGCGGAAATTGCCGCGGGTGAAGCCGCGGCTCTCCTCGCCGAGCGCGGAGCTCGCGGTGACGCCCGCATCGTATTGCCGGTTCAGCACGGCGACGATCGCCTGCTCATGCCCGCCCGCGAACCCGGTGCGGCTGAAGTAGCTGTCGATGTTGATGCCGGCTTCCCGCAGCTCGGACCGTGGGACGAGGAAGCCGGAGGTGGAGTTGGGGTCGGCCCAGGCGAGGCTCCTGCCACGCATGTCGTCCAGTCTGCGGATGTTCGTGTCGGACCGCACGTACATCATCGCGTGGTAGGAGGCGGAGCCGTCCTCGGCCAGCGCGACCACCAGCGGCTCGATGTTGCCATTCGTGTCGAGCCGGATCCGCGCATAGACCAGCGCGCCCATGTTGGAGATCTCGAGCTGCCGCGCCGCAAAGCCCTGCATCACGCCGGAATAGTCGGCTGCCTCGAAGATGCGCGCGGGCACGCCGAAATGGGCGGAGAGGAGGTCGCGGTAGCCGCGCGTACGCGCCAGGCGGTCGGCCTGGTTCTCGTCGCTCAGCAGCCCGATGCGCAGCTCGCGCACCCCGTCCGCCCAGGCGCGGCGGCCGGCCGGCGGCATCGCCGGCGGGGGCTGCTGTGCGGCGGCGGCGAAGGGCAGGCCAGCGAGAGCGGCGGTCAGGGCGCGGCGGGTCGGCATCGGCAAGGGTTCCGGGCGGCGTGGGCCGCTTATGCCATACCGCCCGGAACGTGCCAGCTACCGCGCCCGCCGCGCCGCGGCCTCGGCCCGCGCCATGGCGACGATCGGCTCGAAGAACGCGTGGTCGCGCACCGCGTAGCCCTGGCCGGAGCCGCGCTCGATCTCGCGATAGACGTCGGGGTGGGACGCCGGCAGGGCGAGGTGGAAGGCGCGCATGTCGTCGCGGAAGGCCTGCGGCAGGTCGCGCCGCACGCCGATCGGGCCGTTCGGGATCGGGCGGCTGCGCCAGATGATGCGGATGTCGGACATGCGCAGCATCTCCTTCTCCACCATCGCGCGCAGATTGCCGCGGGTGAAGCCCTGGCTCTCCTCGCCGATGCCGGATGCCCAGGTCACGCCGCCGTCGAACTGCCGGCCGAGCACCGCGATCACGCCCTGCTCATGCCCGCCCGCGAAGCCCGTGCGCGAGAAATAGGTGTCCACGTTGATCCCGGCCTCGCGCAGCTCGGACCGCGGCACCAGGAAGCCGGAGGTGGAGTTCGGGTCCGCCCAGGCGAGGCTCTTCCCGCGCATGCCTTCCAGGCTCGTGATCCCCGAATCGGCACGCACGTACATGAGCGAGACGTAGCTGTCGGACCCGTCGGCTTCCAACGCGATGACCGACGGCTCGATGTTGCCGTTGGTATCCAGCCAGATGCGCGCATAGCCGAGCGGGCCGAGGCCTGCGAGTTCGAGCTGGCGCGCCGCGAAGCCCTGCAGCACCCCGGCATAGTCGCCGGCCGGGAAGATGCGCGCGGGCACGCCGAACTGGGCCTGGATCAGGTCGCGGTAGCGGCCGTAGCGCGCCAGGCGGTCGGCCTCGTTCTCGCCGCCGAGCAGCCCGACGCGGATCTCCCGCACCTGGTCCGCCCAGGGCCGTCGGCCGGCGGGCGGCATGGTGTTCTGTGCGGCGGCGGTGATGGGCGCGGCGGCAAGCAGGCCGGCAAGGGCTCGGCGGGTCAGCATGGGTCGGATTCTCCCGGTCGGAAAAGGGCGCGTCTCGACGGGTCCGACCCGACGCGTCAGGCCGGCACGGTCGCCGCCCCCGCGACGCGGACCGGCGCGCGGGTGGCAGTGGGGTCGGCGCTCTCCTCGAACTCATCCTCGGAGACGCCGTAGATTTCCTGCACCCGCGCCGATGTCAGCTCGGCCGGCGGGCCGTCGAACATCACGCGGCCGGCCTGCATGGCCACGATCCTGTCGCAATAGGCGCGCGCGGTGTTCAGGTGATGCAGGTTGGTCAGCACGGTGATCCCGTCCTCGCGATTCACCTGGCGCAGCGCGTCCATCACCACCTTCGCATTGCGCGGATCGAGTGAGGCGATCGGCTCGTCGGCCAGGATCAGCCGGGGCTGCTGCAGCAGGGCGCGGCAGATCGCGACCCGCTGCTGCTGCCCGCCGGACAGCGTATCGGCGCGCTGCAACGCGGTCTCCGCCAGGTCGAAGCGGTCGAGCACGGCAATCGCCATCGCCCGCTCCTCGGCGGTGAAGATGCGCAGCAGAGAGGTGAAGGTACCGAAGGCGCCGGGCCGGTGGTTCAGCCGGCCGATCAGCACGTTGGTCAGCACGTCCAGGCGCTGCACCAGGTTGAACTGCTGGAAGATCATCGCGCAGTCCGTCCGCCAGCGCCGCAGCGCGACGCCGCGCAGCGCGGTGACGTCCACGCCGTTGAAGGCGATCCGGCCGTCCGACGGCTCCGTCAGGCGGTTGATCATGCGCAGCAGCGTGGACTTGCCCGCGCCGGAGCGACCGATCACGCCCACCATCTGCCCGTCGGGGATGGTCAGGCGCACGTCGTTCACCGCCGTCACGGTCCCGAACCGCCGTGTCAGGCCCTGAAGCTCCAGCATTCGCCGTCCTTCCGCGCCGCCACCCTTAAGGGCGCCGCATGACGCCCGGATGACGGTTGGATGATGTCAGCATGTCCGTCCGCGCGGCCCGAAAAGGCAAGCGGCTTCCACGCCGACCCGCGCGCTGCAATCCTGCCCCGTCACCCCAAGGGAGAGAGGGCACCGATGATCGCCGACCTCAGGATCTACACCACGCTGCCGAACCGCCTGCCCGACTTCGTCGCGCTCTACGAGCAGAAGGCCTGGCCGCTGCAGCTCAAATACCTGGAGAACTGCCTGGGCTGGTACACCACCGTGGAAGGCGCGCTGAACACCGTCGTCCACATCTGGGGCTATGCCGACCAGGGCGACCGCGAACGGCGGCGGGCCGCGATGGCGGCCGACCCGGCCTGGGGCGAATACCTGAAGGAAGCCGGCGACCGCGGCCTGCTCATCAAGATGGAGAACCGGATCGTGCGGCCCACCGGCTTCTTCACCGCGTTCCAGGCCGCCAGGGGCAAGTAGCTGCCGCGCGGCGCGGGCGCCTCCGGGCGCTTGCGCCGTTCGACGCGGACTCGTAGTGTTATGTTATAACGTCGCGAGGCCGCCCATGCTCCGCCGATCCCTGCTGCTTGCCGCCTCCGCCCTGCCCGTGACCAAGCCCGCCTTCGCCCAGGGCACGCCGCGGGTCGTCGCCTCCTTCTCCATCCTCGGCGACATGGTCGCGCAGGTCGGCGGCAACCGCGTGCAACTGCGCACCATCGCCGGCCCCAATGCCGACGCGCACAGCTTCCAGCCGCGCCCATCGGACGCGGAAGCGCTGCGCGATGCGACGCTGGTGGTGCGCAACGGGCTCGGCTTCGACGGCTGGGTGGACCGCATGATTCGCGCCGCCGGCTATCGCGGCCCGGTGGCCACCGCGACCGAGGGCCTGACTCCGCGCGCCATGCCCGCGCATGGGCACGGCCACGGCGGCAGCGGCGCGGAGCGGCGGCAGGGCCATTCCGTCGGGCCGCGCACCGTGCCCGATCCGCATGCCTGGCAGGACCCGCGCCACGGCGCGCTTTACGCCCGCAACATCGCCCGAGCCCTCGCGGCGGCCGATCCCGCGAACGCGGCGGCGCATGAGGCGGCCGGCGCCGCCTATGCCGCGCGGATCGAGGCGCTGGATGCGTGGATCCGCGCGGAGGTCGCGAAGGTACCGGAGGCGCGTCGCGTCGTCGTCACCAGCCACGACGCCTTCGGCTATTTCGGTGCGGCCTACGGCATCCGCTTCCTCGCGCCGCAGGGCCTGTCCACCGAGGCGGAACCGAGCGCGGCCGAGGTGGCGAACCTCATCCGCCAGTTGCGCGGCAGCGGCATCACCGCCGTCTTCATCGAGAACATGGGCAATCCCACGACGCTCGAACGGCTCGCGCGCGAGGCCGGCGTGCGCGTGCGCGGCCGGCTCTACGCCGACGCGTTGTCGGAGCCGTCGGGCCCCGCGCCGACCTATGAGGCCATGTTCCGCCACAATGTCGGCCTGCTCGTGCCGGCGATGCGCGGCGACGGCTGAACCCGCTTGCGCAACGGCGATGGCGCAACTATGGTTCAGCAATGCATTGAAAAGAAAAGAGAAAATGTCAATGGATCGTCATCTGAAGAGGTCTTCACTCGTCGCTTGCCTTCTCGCCGCGCTCGCCGCCGCGCCGGCAACCGCGCAGGAGGTCCGCTTCCCGCAGTTCAACTACGAGGTTGACCTCGGCCTCTACGGCATCGGCACGACGAGTGCGACCGACCGGAACAGGCGCGGCCTCTCCACCTTCCTCTACGGCCACCTCTCGGCCGGGCTGCATCTCACGGAGACGCTCTCGGTCCAGGGCACCCTCTCCCTCGAACCGGTCGGCGAGGGCGACGCGCTGGGCGGCACGCCGGATGGCGGCGTGACGCTGTTCCGGCGGCAGGCGGCCTTCCTCGAATCGCTGAGGTTGGAGTGGAAGCCGATCGAGGAGACGACGCTCTACGGCGGCCTCTTCGTCGCGCCCTTCGGCCGCGGCCCGGAGGACTTCCCGGGCCTGCTGACCGCCATCCGCGCGGAGGAGGTGTACGCCATCAAGAACAGCCTTGGCGTCGGCGGCACCGTGCGCGTCCTCTCCGACCCGACCTTCGGCGAGCACGACCTGTCGGCCGCGGTCTTCACCTTCGACCGCACGGCGCTCTCGGGCGCGCTGATCACGCGCCGGCGCTGCTGCGACGAACGCTACGAGCGCTTCGACCGCTACACCGCGTCGCTCGGCGGCCCTGGCAATACCGGGCGGCTCGACAATTTCGCCGTCGCGCTGGACGGCGACGGCATCGCGGCGCTGCCCGGCTTCTCCTACCACCTCGCGCTGCTGACGCGCGGCGCGGGGCGCGACGGGACGGCGCGCGAATGGGGCTACGTCGCCGGCCTGCGCTACCTCGCCACCTGGTCCCCGGAGCAATCCACGCTGTTCTTCGCGGAGGGCGTGCAGTTCCGCAACGCCGCCGCCCGCCCGCGGACCGAGGTCGTCTCGCTCGTGCCCGACCCCTTCACCGGCCTCGACGTGGAGGTCGCGAACGAGGAGGTGCTGCGGGAACGGCGAACCTTCACCACGCTCGGCCTGCAGCACCGCATCGGCGACTGGCGCGGCACGCTCGCCTGGCAGCGCGACCAGCGGAGGCGCAGCGTCCAGCCCGTGCCGAAGGAGGACTACGTCGAGGTCTCGGTCGGCCGGAATCTGACCGAGACGATCGGCCTGGACGTCGGCTACCAGTACGGCCGTTACGTGCGGGAGGAAGCCGGCGGGCTCGGCACCTCCCACGCCGTGATCTTCCGGGTCGGCTTCACCGGGTTCTGACCTCGCGCATCCGGCCCGTTGCCTGTCGCCCCCGCGAAAGCGGGGGCCCACATCCCCGCAGTCCCGACACGCGGCGCGATGGGTTCCCGCATTCGCGGGAACGACAGGAGAGCTATTTGAAGCCTTGCCGGCCGCCATGACCTCGCGAATCCGGGGCCGCGCCGGCAGGCTACGCGGATGATCGCCTTCCCCACCACCGCCGCCGAGGCACGCGCGCTGGTTCCCGACCTGGCCGCGCGCGTGGAGACCGGGGACCGGATCGGGGAGGTGCGGGTGATCGGCGGCGCCGACGCCTCCTCCACGCGCTTCGATCCCGAGCGGACGGTCCATGCCGCGGTGGTGTCGCTGGCGATGGACGGCTTCGCCGAGCTCGGCCGCGCCGGCGCAGTGACAAGCGGTGGCCTGCCCTACATCCCCGGCCTGCTCGGCTTCCGCGAGGTTCCGGCGCTGGTCCAGGCCTGGGTGTCGCTCCAGCCGAAGCCGGATCTGGTCCTGGTGGACGGGCACGGCTTGGCGCATCCGAAGAGCCTCGGCATCGCCTGCCTGCTGGGCCTCGCGCTGGATGTGCCGACGGTCGGCATCGCGAAATCCGTGCTGGTCGGCGAGGTCGCCGGAGAACTTCCGGACATCGCCGGCGCGCAGGCGCCGCTGGTGCATCGCGGCCGGGAGATCGGCATCGCCTTGCGCACGCGCCGCGGCGCCAATCCGATCTACGTCTCCATCGGCCACCGCGTCTCGCTGCCGACCGCGCTTCTCTGGGCAAAACGCTGCCTGCGCGGCCGCCGCCTGCCGGAGCCGACGCGCGCCGCACACGACGCCGCCGGCGCGCTGCGGCTTTCCGCGCGCGTTGCGCCGGGCTAGTGCGGCGCATGGCCCGGACCTGGATGGCGATCGGCGCGCTCTACGGCATGGTCGCGGTCGCGATGGCCGCCTATGCCTCGCACGGCCTGGCGCCCGATCGCGCCTCGCTCGCGATGACCGGCGCGTCGCTCGGCGCCTGGCACGCGCTGGCGCTGATCGGCGCGGGCATGCTCGCGGAGCGCCGGCGCGGCACGCTGTTGCATGCCGCGGCCGCACTCTTCGCCGGCGGCACGCTGCTGTTCTGCGGCGGCGTCTTCCTCCGCGCACTCACCGACGCCTCGCTCGGCCTCGTGACGCCGCTCGGCGGCATGGCGCTGCTGGTGGGATGGGGCGTGCTGGCCGTCGCGGCGCTGCTCGCCCCGCAGCGATGATCGCCAGCGCCTACCTCGCGGCGGAAGGCTTCGAGGCGGAACTGGCGGAAGAGCTGCGCCGATCCGGCCGGCGGGTCGCGGCCTGGCACGGCCGCCTCGCGCTCTCCCCCGACGCGCCCGCGCCCGCCGCCTGGGCGCTGGACGCCTGGACGGCGCCGCAGGAGGCCGCGGCGCCCTCCGTCAAGGCCGCGTCGGATGCGCTGCGCGCGATCCAGCGCAACTGGGCCGCCTACCTGCCCGCCCAGCACCGTCGCGGCGCGCTGATCGGCGAGCGCCTGCCGCCCGTGAAGGCGCGGCCGCTGGCCTTCCCGGAACCCGCGCCCGCGTCCCACCTCGGCGCCTGGACGCTGCTCGCGCCCGATCGCCTGCTGCTTTCGGCGACCAAGACCAGCCCCTTCGTGAACGGCGAGCCCGCCTTCGTGGAAGACCGCGAGGGCCCGCCCTCCCGCGCCTACCTGAAGCTGTGGGAGGCGCTGACGCGCCTCGGCCGCCACCCCGCGCCCGGCGAGCGCTGCCTCGATCTCGGCGCCGCGCCCGGCGGCTGGACCTGGGTCCTGGCGCGGCTCGGCGTGCGGGTGGAGGCGGTGGACAAGGCACCGCTCGACCCCCGCATCGCCGCGATGCCCGGCGTGACCGTGCGGGCGGAGAGCGCCTTCGCGCTGGACCCCGCGAGGGAGCCGCCGACGGAGTGGCTGTTCAGCGACGTGATCTGCTACCCCGCGCGCCTGCTCGCCCTGGTGCGCCGCTGGATCGAGGCCGGCACCGCCCGGCACATCGTCTGCACGGTCAAGTTCCAGGGCACGACGGACCACGACGTGGCGGCCGCCTTCGCGGCGATCCCCGGCGCGGTGCTGTTCCACGGCGCACACAACAAGCATGAGCTGACCTTCGCGCGCCTCTCGCCCGAGCCGCCGGCCGGCACGCCAGCTTTCGCCTGACCGTCACGCGACCGTCGTCCGACCGTCACGTACCGCCCCGATAACGCGGCCCCGGCGGGACGGGGGTCGGCTTTTGGCGCGCATCACGGTCGAGGACGCAACGCGACGCTTCGGCCAGGTCACGGCGCTCGATGGCGTGTCGCTCTCCGTCGAGACCGGCGAGTTCGTCGCGCTGGTCGGTCCCTCCGGCTGCGGCAAGACGACGCTGATGCGCATCATCGCCGGGATCGAGACCGCCGATGCCGGCCGCGTCGTGATCGCCGGGCGGGACGTCACGCGGCTGCGCGCCGCGGACCGCGACGTGGCGATGGTCTTCCAATCCTACGCGCTGTACCCGCACCTGACCGTGCGCGAGAACATCGCCGTGCCGCTCGCCATGCGCCGCCTGACCGCCGCGCAGCGCTTGCTCGGGCCGCTGCTGCCGGAAGCGCGGCGGCGCCGCGCGACGATCGGCGCGGACGTGGCGGCGGTGGCGGAGTCGCTCGGCCTCGGCACGCTGCTCGACCGGCGCCCCGCGCAGCTCTCCGGCGGGCAGCGGCAGCGCGTGGCGCTGGCCCGCGCGATCGTGCGGCACCCCGCGGCATTCCTGATGGACGAGCCGCTGTCGAACCTCGACGCCGCGCTCCGCGTCCAGACACGGCGGGAGATCGTGGACATCCACCGCCGCGCCGGCGCCGCGACGATCTACGTCACGCACGACCAGTCCGAGGCGCTGACCATGGCCGACCGCGTCGCGGTGATGCAGGCCGGGCGCATCCTGCAGGTCGCGACGCCGGAAGCGATCTACGCCGATCCGCAGGACATCCAGGTCGCCACCTTCATCGGCAGCCCGCGAATCAACACGCTGCCGGTGGAGGCCGACGCCGCAGGGGCCATGCGGCTCGGCGGCCACGCCCTGCCGCTGCGCGCGCCGCCCGGCGCACATACCCTCGCGCTGCGCCCGGAAGCGCTCACCCCTGGCGAGGCCGGCATCCCCGCGCGCGCCGAGGCGGTCGAGTTCCTGGGCGAGAGCGCCCTGCTGCATGCGCGGCACGAGCCGACCGGCGCGGTGCTGATCGCGCGCCTGCCGCCCGATGCGCCGCGCCCGCCGGCAGGTGCGCCGCTCCGCCTGGGCTTCGACCCCGCGCGCGCGCTGCTGTTCGGCGCCGACGGCCGCCGCGTGCCGGCCCGGATCGCCCACCCGCGGGACCACGCGCTTGTCTGAGGCCGCCGCGCTGCCCGCCGCGCGCCGCGTCCCGATCGGCGAGGCACTCGCCGGGTTGCTGCTGACCCTGCCCGCCGCGCTCGCCTACCTGCTCATGCTCCTGCTGCCCACGGCCGCGGCGATCCTCCTCGCCTTCACGGATTACGAGCTCGGCAACCCCGACTGGGCCTGGATCGGCCTCGGCAACTTCGAGGAACTGCTGGAGGACCGCGGCTTCGCCGTCTCGCTGCGCAACACGCTCGTCTATGTCGGCCTCGTCGCGCCGCTCTCCGTGGCACTCGGCCTCGGCGCCGCGCTGCTGATCGAGGCCGGCGCGCGCGGCCGCGCCACCTTCCGCGCCGCCTTCTTCCTGCCCGTCGTCTCGCTCACCGTCGCGATGGCGGCCGCCTGGCAATACCTGCTGCACCCCACCATCGGCCCGCTCAACGCGGCGCTGCGCATGGCCGGCGTGGCGCAGCCGCCCTTCTGGCTCTCATCCTCCGACTGGGTGCTCGTCTCGCTCGCCGCGATCGGCGTGTGGGAGAACATCGGCTTCAACATGGTGCTGTTCCTCGCCGGCCTCACCGCCATCCCGCGAGAGCTCTACGCGGCGGCGGAGGTGGACGGCGCGCGCTCCGCGCTCGACCGGTTCCGCCTGGTCACCTGGCCGCTGCTCGGCCCGACGACGCTCTTCGTCGTGACGATCACCATGATCCGCAGCGTGCGCGTTTTCGACACGGTCGCCGTGCTGACCGGCGGCGGGCCGAACAAGGCGTCGGAAGTGCTGCTCTACACGATGTACCGGGAAGGCTTCACCTATCTCCGGCTCGGCTACTCCGCGGCGATCACCCTGGTGTTCCTCGGCATCGTGCTCGCGCTCGTCTGGCTGCAGACGCGGGCGATGGACCGGCGGGTGCATTATGGCTGACGCCGCGCGCCGATCCCTGCCCGCCGACAGCCCGCGCCTGCTGCTGCTGGCCATCCTCGCCTTCGTCGTCCTCGCGCCCTACATCTGGATGGTGGCCGCGAGCCTGAAGCCGCTCGACGAGTTGTTCCGCGCCAGCCTTTCGCTAATCCCGGAGCGTTTCGCCGCGGCCGAGAACTACGGCCGCGTCTTCGCGCGCCTTCCCGTCCTGCAATACCTGTGGAACGGCGCCGTGGTCTGCGCCGGCATCCTGCTCTTCCAGCTCCTCTTCGCCGTGCCGGCCGGCTACGCGCTCGCGAAGCTCCGGTTTCCGGGCCGCGACATCGCCTTCGGCGCGGTGATGCTGGGCCTGCTGGTGCCGGCGCATGTCCCGGCCTTGCCGCTCTACCTCGCCTTCAGCAAGGCCGGGCTGCTCAACACCTACGCCGCGCTGATCCTGCCCTTCACCATCTCCGTCTTCGCCATCTTCCTGTTCCGCCAGTTCTTCCGCGCCTTCCCCGATGAGCTGATCCACGCGGCAAGGCTGGACGGCATGGGAGAGGCCGCGATCGTCTGGCGCGTCGTGCTGCCGAACGCCTGGCCGGCCGCGACCGCCTTCGCGATCTTCTCCGTCGTCGCGCATTGGAACGACCTGTTCTGGCCGCTGATCGTCGTGGAGGGCCACGCCCGCGCCACGCCGGCGCTCGGCGTCCTCTATTTCCGCTCCGAGGAAGCGGGCGACGACTTCGCCGCGATGATGGCCGCCGCCGTCGTGATGACGGCGCCGCTCGTCGCGGCCTTCCTGCTCGCGCAGCGCCGCTTCGTCGAGGGCATCGCGACCACCGGCCTCAAGGGCTGAACCGAGGAGAAAGCCATGATCAACGCAACCCGCCGCGCCGCGCTGGCGCTGCCCGCCGCACTCGCGCTGCCCGGCATCGCACGCGCCCAGCAGCCGGTGACCATCACCGTCCACTACGCGCAGCCCTTCATCTTCAAGGAGAGCTACGACGCGCTCGCCGCCGCCTTCGCCCGGCGGGAGCCGAACATCCGCATCGAATGGGTGACGACGCCGAACTACGAGGAGGGCATGCAGCTCGTGCTGCGCCAGGCCGCGGCGGGCGGGCTCGTGGACCTCTCCTACCAGGGCTTCAACCGCCTGCGCATCTTCGCCGAGCGCGGCATCGCGCAGGACCTCCGCCCGCTGCTGGCGCGCGAGGGCGACCCGGCGGCGCGCGGCCTGACGCCGTCGCTGCTGGCGCTCGGCTTCTTCGGCGGCATGCAGGCGGGCCTCGCCTACGCGGCCTCCAACCCGATCTGCTACTACAACGCCGACCTCGTCCGTCGCGCCGGCGGCGACCCGGACCGGATGCCCACCGACTGGGCCGGCCACATTGACCTCTCCCGCCGCATCAAGGCGCTCGGCGACGGGACGGAGGGGATGCATTTCCGCTGGGCCGGCGACGACTGGATGTTCTCCGCGCTGCTGTTCGGCCATGGCGGCCGCATGCTGACGGAGGACGAGCGCGACATCGGCTTCGCCGGCCGCGAGGGCCTGGAGAGCCTTCGCCTGATCGAGCGCATGGTGCGCGAGGGCGGCATGGCGAACCTGACCGTGCAGGCCGCGCAGCAGGCCTTCGCAGCCGGCAAGCTCGGCATGCTCTACTGGACGACGGCGGTGCTGCGCGGGACCATCGGGCAGGTCGGCCGCAACTTCGATCTGCGCACCGGCCCGATGCCGGTGATCGATCCGGTGGTCGGCCGCCTGCCGACCGGTGGTGCCGCGGGCATGCTGACCGCGCGCGACCCGGCGAAGCGCGAGGCGGCGTGGAGGTTCCTGGACTTCTCCGTCAGCGCCGAGGGCACTTCCATCATGGCGAAGAACACCGGCTACGTGCCGGTGAACCAGCTCGCGATTGACGATCCGCGCTGGCTCGGCGAGTTCTACCGCGACAACCCGCTGTTCCAGACCGCGACGCGGCAGGTGCCGATCATGATCCCCTGGTATGCCTTCCCCGGCGCCAACAGCGTGCGCGTCACGCAGGCGATGGTGGACAACATCGCCCGCATCGCGGAGCTGCGCGCGACGCCGGAAGCGGTGCTGGCCGACATGGCCACCGAAGTACGCCGCCTGCTGCCGCGCCGGAGCTGAGTCTTGCCGACGATCCTGCAGCTCTCGGACGCCCACCTCTCGCCGCGGAACGCGCTGTTCCGCGGCAACCTCGAACGGCTGCGGCAATTGGCGGAAGAGTTGCAGCCGGACCTCGTTGTCGCGACCGGCGACCTCTCGCTGGACGGCGCCGACAGCGACGCCGATCTCGAAATGGCCGCCGAGCTGCACCGCGCCTTCCCGGCCCCGCTGCTCGCGCTGCCGGGCAACCACGATGTCGGCAGCCACGAGCGCACCATGCCGCACCAACCCGTGGATGACGCGCGGCTCGCGCGGTGGCAGGCGCGGCTTGGCGCCGGGCGCGGCGTCGTGGACCTGCCGGGCTGGCGCGTGGTCGGCCTGAACTCGGAAGTGATGGGCACCGGCCTGGCGGAGGAGGCGGCGCAGGCCGCCTTCATCGAGGAGGTTGCCGCCGGCGCGGGCGACCGCCGCATCGCGCTGTTCCTGCACAAGCCGGTCTTCGTCACGTCGCGCGATGATCCGACCTTCGACTACTGGTCCGTGCCGCCGCACGCGCGGCACGCCCTCGCGCCGCTGCTGGACCACAAGGCGCTATGCCTCGTCGCCTCCGGCCACCTGCACCTGCACCACCGCTTCGCGCGCGGCGGCGTGCGCTACGCCTGGGCGCCGCCGATCTCCTTCGTGGTGGACCCGCGCGAGCAGGCCGGCCTGCCCGGCGAACGGCTCTGCGGCGCGCTGCTGCACCGTCTCGGCGATCACGGCGTGGAGACGGAACTGCTCGCCCCGCCCGGGATGGAGGTGCCTGTGCTGGACGAGATCCGCCACCTCACCTACCCGAACGTGGTCCCCTGACGCCGGTGGGGTAGAGCCGGCCGCGCGCGTCCCGCATCGCGTCCAGCACGAAGCCGCGCGGCAGCTCCAGCGATTCGGGCGCGGGCGGCACATCGGCCGCGTCCAGCGCCTCCACCAGCGCGCGGCCTTCCATGCCCGGCGCTTCGAGGCCGAACAGGTGCAGGATCGTCGGCGCGATGTCCGTCAGGTCGCAGGGCGCCCCCACCACGGCGCCGTGGCGCACGGGCCCGCCCGCCATCGCCAGAACCGTCGCCAGCTCCGCCCGGTGCAGCCCGCCATGCATGCCGCCGCCTTCCGGCACGTCCGGCGCGTCGAAGGGCGCGTGGCCGGGCAGGCCCCATTCGTCCGGCGCCTCGCTGCCCGCGAAGGTGACGACCAAATCCGCGCTGCGGGCATGCGCGCTGCCCAATGTCGCGAGCGGGAACGCCATCCCATCGGGCAGGATCGCCGGGTCGCGCGCCAGCAACGGCCCGCACCAGGGCTGCCCGACCAGCCACGCCGCCACCCCTGGCGCGATGCCCGGGTCGCGGAACCACAACCCGGGCGCCGCCGCGGGCGCCACGGCGATGTCGCCCTCCGGCCCGAAGCCGTCGCCCGCGCGGAAGCCGGCGCGCCGCAACTCCGCGGCCAGCGAGAGCTTGCCGCGCCCGGTGACATGCCCGTGGTCCGACAGCACGACCAGCACGATCTCGCCGGCATCGGGCTGCGCATCGCGCCATGCGGCGACCTGGCCGATCACCGCATCCGCCTCCCGCAGCGCGGTACGCGCATGCGGCGCGAGCAGCCCGCCCCAGTGGAAGGACACGTCCGGCTCCGACAGCCAGATCAGCGCGACATCCGGCCGGCGATCCGGCAACACGTGCTCCAGCAGCACGCGCGCGGCGTGCCGGATGCGCGGCAGGTTCGGCACGGCGTGCGGCGGCGTCGGGCCGAAGCGCGCGCGCATCGCGGCCGCAGCCTCACCTTCGGTGTCCTCGACGTTCCAGCGGAAGCTGCCGAGCCGTTCGGCCGCTGGGTGCAGCAGCCGCGCCGCGCCGGCCGTGCCCGCGCTGACCAGCGCGAAGCTGCGCCCCGCTTCCGCCAGGTGCTCCGCCAGGCTCGGGCGCAGCAGCGGCGATTCGGCGCCGCGCGCCAGCGCCACCAGGTCCTCCACCAGCTTCGTGCGCAGCAGCCGGTCCGGTGCGACGGCGGCGTCGAACAGTGTGTTCGCGACCATCCCGTGCCCGCCCGGCCGGCACCCCGTGACGAGCGAGGGCGTGGCGACCCGCGTCTCCGACGGGAAGACGCTGCGCGCATTCGCGAAGCGCGTGCCCGCGGCCGCGAGTGCGGCGAGGTTCGGCGTAGCCTCCACCGAGACCATATCCGCCCGCAATCCGTCGAGCGCGACCATCACCACCCGCATGCCGTCCGCCCCTTGGCTTCCGCTACCGCAACGTCGGATCCAGCCGGTCGCGCAGCCAGTCGCCGATCAGCGAGACGGAGAGCGTGGTGAGCACGATGGTGAAGGCCGGCGCCAGCAGGATCCAGGGCGCCCGCGTCAGGTATTCGCGCCCGTAGCCGACCATGGAGCCGAGCGAGGTCGCCGGCGGCTGCACGCCGAGCCCGAGGAAGCTCAGGCCGCTCTCCAGCAGGATGATCTCGGGGAAGGCGAGCGTCATGGAGACGATCAGCGTGGAGGCGATGTTCGGCAGCACGTGCCGGCCGTAGATGCGCCAGGGCGACGCGCCGAGCCCGCGCACCGCCGCCGCATAGCCCTGCGCACCGGCCGACAGCGCCAAGCCGCGCGCGATGCGGGCGTAGCGTTCCCAGGCATGCAGGCCGAGCAGGCAGATCAGCAGCGGCAAGGAATTGCCGAAGAAGGCGAGCACCGCGAGCGCCAGGATCAGGAAGGGCAGGCTGGCCGAGAAATCCACCAGCGCCAGCACCGCCTGTTCCACTAGGCCGCGGAAATGCGCGGCGAGGAAGCCGAGCGAGGTGCCGACCGCGGCACCGATGATCGTCGCGCCGAAGGCAATCAGCAGGCTGGTGCGGATGGAATAGATCAGCCGCGAGAGCACGTCGCGCCCCAGCTCGTCCGTGCCGAGCGGGTGCAGCCAGGTGCCGCCCAGCAGGACCGGCGGCGAGAGGCGGTTGCGCAGGTCGAGCGCGGTGTAGGCGAAGGGGCTGATGACATCCGCCAGCAGCGCCACCGCCAGCATCAGCGCCAGCCAGCCCATGCCGAAGGCGACCAGCGGCGGCGGCCCGGCGCGGCGGCGCACGGGCGGCGCCGGCATGACGACAGGGAGCGGCGCTTCCGGCATCTCAGGCCGCCCCGGCGCGCCGCGGCTGGTTCCGCAGCCGCGGGTCCAGCAGCCCGTAGAGCAGATCCACGACGAGGTTCGCGCAGACCATCGTGACGGCCACCAGCAGCAGCACGCATTGCACCACGGCCAAGTCGCGGTTGGCGACCGCGACGACCAGCAGCCGCCCGACGCCCGGCCAGGAGAACACGCTCTCCACCACCACCGCGCCGGCGATGAGGCTGCCGATCATGAAGCCGATGATCGTCACCGTCGGGATCGCCGCGTTCGGCAGCGCGTGCCGCGTCACCACCGCGTGCCAAGGCACGCCCTTCGCGCTGGCCGCGCGGATGTAGGGCTGGCCCAGCACTTCCAGCATGGCGCTGCGGGTGAAGCGCGCCAGCACCGCCGCGCCGCCGACGCCGAGCGTGATCACCGGCAGGATCGCGTGCCGCCAGCTCTCCTGCCCGCCGGAGGGCAGCCAGCCGAGCTGCACCGCGAAGACCAGCACCAGCAGCAGGCCGAGCACGAAGGACGGCACGGTGAAGCCCGCGACAGCCACCACCATCACGATCCGGTCTGCGAGCGAGTTGCGATGCAGCGCGGCATAGATGCCGGCCGGGATGCCGAGCCCGATCTTGATCAGCAGCGCCGGCATCGTCAGCGCGAGCGTCGCCGGGATGCGCTCCGCGACCAGCACCACGGCATCGCGCCCGTCGCGCATCGAACGTCCGAGGTCGCCGGTGAGGATCGCGCCGAAATACTGCACGTATTGCTGCCAGATCGGCTGGTCGAGGCCCCAGGCCGCGCGGAACGCCGCCACCGCCTCCGGCGGCGCATCGGCGCCCATCAGGATCTGCGCGGGGTCGCCGGACATCCGCAGCACGACGAAGGCGAAGGTGACGACCATCGCGATGGTCAGCGCCGCGCGGCCGAGGCGGGAAGCGAGGAAGCGCAGCATCACGCGGCCACGCGCGCGGCCACGGGCGCCGCCACGCCGTGGCCCGGCGCGACCTCGCCCTGCGCGACGTGGCACGCCACGCGCCGCCCGTCGCCGGGGCGCGGCTTCAGTTCGGGGATGACGCGCGCGCAGGTCGGCGTCGCGACCGGGCAGCGCGGATGGAAGGCGCAGCCCGCAGGCCGGTCGGCCGGGCTGGGCGGATCGCCGCCGAGCACGATGCGCCGCCCGAAGCGGCCGGGATGCGGGATGGCGGAGACCAGCGCCTGCGCATAGGGGTGCGCGGGATCGTGCAGCACCTCGTCCGGCTCGCCATCCTCCACGATGCGGCCGAGATACATCACGGCCACGCGGTGGCTCACCTGCCGCACCGCGCGCAGGTCGTGGCTGACGAACAGCATGCCCATCCCGTGGCGTTCCTGCAGCTCCACCAGCAGGTTCATCACCTGCGCCTGGATGGAGACGTCGAGCGCGCTGATCGGCTCGTCGCAGACCAGCAGCGCCGGCTCCGTCGCCAATGCGCGGGCGAGCACGGCGCGCTGCCGCTGCCCGCCGGACAATTCATGCGGGTAGCGCGCGGCGTGGTCGGGGCGCAGCCCGACATCGCGCAGCAGCGCGGCGACGCGCGCCTTGCGCTCCGCCGGCGTGCCGATGCGGTGGATGTCGAGCGGCTCCGCCACCTGCGCGCCGATCGGCAGCCTCCGGTCCAGCGCGCCGAGCGGGTCCTGGAACACCATCTGCATCCGCGCGCGCATCGCGCGCCAGGCCGTGCTGCCGGGCGCGGGCATCGGCCGGCCCTCGAAGGTCACGCCCCCGCCATCCGGCACCTCCATCCCCAGCACCAGCCGGCCGGTGGTGGACTTGCCGCAGCCGGATTCGCCGACGAGGCCGAGCGTACGTCCGCGCTGCACGCTCAGCGATACGCCATCCACCGCACGCAGCGCCGTGGTGCGGCCGAACATGCCGCGACGCGACGCATAGGTGCGGACGAGGCCGCTCGCCTCCAGCAGCACGGTCATGCCGCGATCGGGTGCGCGACGGCTTCGTTCGCGCGGATGCACGCCGCGCGATGGGCCGTGCCGACCGGGATCGCGTCCGGCACCGCGGCGTCGCAGGCGGGCAGGTGATGCGGGCAGCGCGGCGCGAAGGGGCAGCCGGGCGGCATCGCCCATGGCTCCGGCACGCCGCCGGGAATCGCGACGAGGCGCCGCCGCGGCCCGTCCAGCGGCGGCAGCGCGCCGAGCAGGCCCTGCGTGTAGGGATGCGACGGGCGGGCGAAGAGCGACGCGGTCGGCGCCTCCTCTACGATGCGGCCGGCATACATCACTGCGACGCGCTCGCAGGTCTCCGCCACCACGCCGAGGTCGTGCGAGATCAGCACCAGCGCCATGTCGTTCTCGCGCCGCAGCCGGCCGAGCAGTTCCAGGATCTGCGCCTGGATCGTCACGTCCAGCGCGGTGGTCGGCTCGTCCGCCACCAGCAGCTCCGGCCGGCCGGCGAGCGCGATGGCGATCATCACGCGCTGGTTCTGCCCGCCCGACAATTCGTGCGGATAGGCGTCGAGCCGCCGCGCCGCATCGGGGATGCCGACCTCGTCCAGCAGCCGCTTCGCCTCCGCCCGCGCCGCGCTGCCGGCGATGCCGCGATGCAGCGCCAGCGCCTCCCGCACCTGGCGCCCGATGCGGTGCACGGGATTGAGGCTGCTGGCCGGGTCCTGGAAGATCATCGCGACGCGCCCGCCGCGGATGTCGTCCAGCACCGAAGGCGGCGCGCCGAGCAACTCCTGCCCGTCGAGCCGCACGCTGCCCGCGACCTCTGCATGTCCCGGCAGCAGCCCGAGCGCGGCGAGCCACGTCACCGACTTGCCGCAACCGGATTCGCCGACCAGCCCGACCGCTTCCCCGCGCGCCACATCCAGGTCCAACCCGCGCAGCGCCGGCTGCCCGTCGAAGCCGACACGCAGCCCGCGGATCGAGACGAGGCTCACGCGCCCACCCGCAGGTTGTTCGCGCGGAAATCCATCGCCCACCCCTTCGATGCGCGCCAGGCGATGTCGCGCCGCTTGGCCGTGAAGCTCGCCGCCTGGTGCAGCGTCACATAGCCCGGATCCTCGCGCTCCACGATCTCCAGCATGCGGCGGAACAGGGCCCGCCGCCGCGCCATGTCGGTGGAGGCGACCAGCTCGGCGGCCGCCGCATCGAACGCCGCGCTGATCCATTCGCCGTTCGTCGTCGCATCCGTGCGCGGCCCGAAGCCGCGCAGGATGCCCGCCACGGGGTCGCCGAACAGCGAGGTGTTGGACCAGTCGCGGAGGCCGCGGCCGGGCGACCGCTCGGTCACCTGGCTGAAGTTCTCCTTCATCTCGATCTGCACGTTGAGGCCGGCGGCCCGCCACGCCTCCACGACGATCTGCGCGTTGGCGACCTGGTTGGTGTAGTAGTTGTTGAGCAGGCGGTACGGGATGGGCTGGCCGCGGTAATTCGCCTCGCGCAGCAGCCGCCTCGCCTCCTCGGGGTCGTAGCGCGGATTCTCCCAGTCGCGGATGTACATCGGCCCGTAGCTCTCAAGCTGCATGCCGCGCGGGATCGCCGTGCGCCCGGCCCAGAGCGCCTGCACGATCGTCTCGCGGTCCACCAGATGCGTCATCGCGCGGCGGATGCGCGCATCGGCCAGCACCGGATGAGTCTTGTCGAACGAGATCTTGCGGATGTTGTTTATGGGGCTGCCCAGCACCTCGAAGCGGGCGTTGCGCTCCACCACCGCCACCTGGTCGGGCGGGATGTCGCAGGCGAAGTCGAACTCGCCGGAGAACAGGCCGTTCACGCGCCCCGAGACCTCCGGCACCTCGACCAGCCGGATGCGGCGCACCGGCGGCCGGCCGCCCCAATAGGCGTCATGCGCCTCGAAGGTCAGCGACACGTCCGGCCGGTACTCGGCGATCGCATAGGGGCCTGTGCCGATCGGGCGCCGCCCCCAGGCGAGCCAGTTGGGCGCCGCATCGAAGGCGGCACGCGAGAGGACGGCACCGACGCTCTGTGCGATGCGCCCTTCCAGCGTCACGTCCGGACGCTCGCTGACATAGCGGATCGTCGTCCGATCCACGATCTCGATGCCGGCGAGGCCCGGATAGGTGCGGCGCGCGACCGCGACCACCTCCGCCGGCGGCTCCTTGCCGGTGGTGCCCGCCAGCACCGTGGTGCGGCCCGCGCCGGCCGCGCCCTCAGTGCCGAACAGCCGTGGCCCGAAGGAGAAGGCGACGTCTTCCGCCGTCATCTCCCGCCCGTCATGGAAGCGCACGCCCTCGCGCAGCGTGAACTCCACCACGCGCGCATCCAGCCGCCGCCAGCTGGTGGCGAGGCCCGGACGAAGCGACAGGTCGCCCAGCCAGTCCGTCTCGATCAGCGGCTCGGCGTACATGTGGTGAATGCGGAACCCGACATTCGACTGCTCGCGCGGCGGCTCCAACGTGTTGGAGTTGGACAGCCGCTGCACAGCGATGGTCAGGGTCGGCCGCTGATCCGCCTGCGCGATCGCGAAGCGCGGCAGGGCGAGTGCGGCGCCGGCGGTGAGCGCGCCGCGGCGAGTGACGGCGGCCATGCTCAGGCGGCCCAGTTCGCGGCGCGGAAATCCATCGCGAAGGCCGGGCTCGCCTTCCAGCGGATGTCGCGCCGCTTCGCCGTGAAGGTCGCGTTCTGGTGCAGCACGGTATAGGCGGGGTCCTCGCGTTCCGTGATCTCCAGCATGCGGCGGAAGACGGCGCGGCGGCGTTCGCGGTCGGTGCTCGTCTCCAGCTCCACCGAGAGCCGGTTCATCTCCTCGTTCGACCACTCGCCGACCTGCTGCTGCTGCCCGTTGGGGCCGTGCTGGTTGACGATGGAGGAGACGGGATCGTTGAAGGGGGCGCTGTTCGACCAGTCGCGCACCGCCCGCGTCGGGCTGCGTTCCAGGATCTGCGCCCAGTTCTCGCGCATCTCGATCTGCACGTTGAGGCCGGCGGCGCGCCACATCTCCACCATCACCTGCGCCGTCGCGTTCTGGTTCGTGTAGTAGTTGTTCAGCAGGCGATAGGAGATCGGCTCGCCGCGATAGCCGGCCTCGCGCAGCAGGCGCCGCGCCTCCGCCACGTCGAAGCGCGGCACCTCCCAGTCGGCGATGAACATGCTGTCGTAGTACGGCCATTGCAGCCCACGCGGCACCGAGGTCCGCCCGGCCCACAGCGCCTCGACGATCGCCTGGCGGTCTATCGCGTGCGTCATCGCCCGGCGCACCCGCGCGTCGCGCAGCTGCGGGTGATTCTTGTCGAACACGATCAGGCGGTGGTTGAGGATCGTGCCGCCCTGCACCTCGAAGGCGCGGTTGCGCTCGATGCCCGGGATCTGGTCCGGCGGCATGTCGCAGGCGAACTGGTATTCGCCCGACAGCAGCCCGTTGATGCGCGACGAGACCTCCGGCACTTCCACGAAGCGGATCTGGCGCAGCGGCGGCCGCCCACCCCAATACTCGTCATGCGCGACGAGCGTGAGCGACACGTCCGGCCGGAACTCCGCCACCCTGTAGGGGCCCGTGGTGACCGGCTTGCGCGCCCATTCGAGCCAGCTCGACGCCTCCTCCCAGCCGCGGCGGCTCATGATGTCGGAGCCGTAGCGCGACAGGCGGCCTTCCATCGTCACGTCCGGCGTCGCGTTGTGGAAGCGCACGGTGTGGCGGTCCACCGCCTCCACGCGTTCGAGCGCCGGCCAGGACCGGCGGGCGACGGCCGGCACCTCCGGCGGCAGCTCCTTGCCCGGGCGCGGCGCGGGCATGCCCTCGCCGATCGGGATGGTGCGGCCCTGCGCGGTGGCGAGCGTCGTGCCGAACATGCGTTCGCGGCCGAAGGAGAACACCACGTCCTCCGCCGTCATCTCGTCGCCGTTGTGGAACTTCACGCCGGGCCGCAACGAGAGCTCGACGACGCTGTCCGACAGCCGCCGCCACTCCGTCGCCAGGCCCGGCACGGTCCCGAGCTGCCCGAGCCAGTCGCGCCCGATCAGCCCTTCCCAGATCGAGGTGTAGAACACGCGCTCACCCACGTTCGACTGCTCGCGCAGCGTGTCGAGCGTGTTGCTGTTCACCACCTTCTGCACGGCGATGGTGATGGACGGGCGCGCATCCGCCTGCGCGATGGCGATGCGCGGCAACGCGGCGAGCGCGGGCGTGGCGAGCAGGTGTCGGCGACGGAGCATGGGGGATGTCTCCTTGCTGTCGGGGGGAATCACTCGGCGGCGCGCGGCAGCGCCGGCGGAGGCGCGGCAGCGCGCTCCTCCAGGCCGGTCGGCATCGCGCGGAAATGCGTCAGCGTGCGCTCGGCGTGGCGCATGCGCTTCGACAGCGCCTTCTGCGCGTATTCCTTCACCAGCGCCGCATGGGACGGGCTGTCGGCCAGGTTCACGAACTCGTCCGGGTCGCGCTCCAGGTCGAAGAACAGCGGCGGCAGCGCGGTGAAGTGCACGTATTTGTAGTGTGCGTCCTGCACCACGCAGAGCGCCGCATCGTCCATGCCCAGGCCGAGATCGGCTTCGGGGCGGGAGTAATGCACGTCGCGGAAATCGTATTCGTAGAACAGCGCGTCGCGCCAATCGGCCGGCGCGCGCCCGCCCAGCACCGGCAGCAGCGAATGCCCGTCGCAGGCGCGCGGCGTGCTGCCGCCCAGCGCTTCCAGGATCGTCGGCATCACGTCCACGCTCTCGGTGAAGGCGCTCTCGACCGCGCCCGCGCGTTCGTTGTGGCCGGCATCCTTGACGACGAGCGGGATGCGGAAGCTCTCGTCGAAATAGCCGACCTTGCCGAGCAGCCAGTGATCACCGAGCTGCTCCCCGTGATCCGAGGTGAAGACGATCATCGTGTCGTCCCACTGCCCGTTCTCGTCGAGCCAGGCGAAGACGCGGCCGAGGCAGTCGTCTATCTCGGTGATCAGCCCGGCATAGGTCGCGCGCATCTGGCGGATCGCCGCCTCGTCCAGCGCGGTCGCCGCACCGCCGGCACCGTGGAAGAAGCTGCCCTGCCCCGTGCCGCGCAGGTAGAAGCGCAGCAGCGGGTGCTGCGCCGCCTCCTCCTCCCACCGCGCGCGGCGCACGGGCGGGGGCATGTCGGCGGGCGAATACATGGCGTGGTACGGCGCGGGCGCGATGAAAGGCGGATGCGGGCGGTAGTAGCCGAGGTGCAGGAACCACGGCTTGCCGTCGCGGCCCTTGAGGTAGGTCAGCGCGCGTTCGGTGAAGAAGCTGCTGTCGGACAGCGCGGCCGGGATGCGGCAGGGGCGGTCGGTCACGCCCGGCACGGCGTCCTCGCCTTCCGGCAGCCAGATGTCCTCCCGCCGCTTCGGCAGCGCGTAGCCCTGATGCGCGAGCCAGCCGAAATAGCCGTCCATGTGCGGCTCGAATGCGCCGACGCTGCGGAAGCCGTCCATCAGGTCGCCGAGCGTGGTGAAGCGCGGGTCGCGCGGGCCGCTGCCGCGCGGATCGGGCGTCGTCGTCGTATAGCCGATCAGCGCCGGGTCGTAGCCGATCAGCCGGAGCTGGCGGCCGAGATTGGTGTGGCGCGCATCCAGCGGCACGGTGTTCTGCACCGCGCGGTGGTTCATCAGATACAGGCCGGTCAGCAGGCTCGCGCGCGCCGGGCCGCAGGGGACGGCGGTGGTGACGTGGTTGCGGAAGGTCACGCCCTCGCGGCAGAGACGGTCGAGGTTCGGCGTGCGCAGGAAACCCGCCCCGAGATGCGGCACGAAGTCCGCGCGCCACTGATCCACGACGATGAGGAGAACGTTCTTCCGCGGCCGCATGCACCCCGCCTTCTTCCGGCGGGTGCCGGATTAGCCCCGCCGCGCGACGCAGCCATGACGCTCCGGCTTACACTTGATGACAAAGCCGGGGGTCGTGCCGGGCAGGGAACACCGGCGCGGATGAGTGCCGCACATCATCCAGACCGGCTGGCGGCTTGTCGCGCGGATGGGCGCGGCGGGAGTCGAACCCGCACGCCGTGAGGCTGAGGTTTTTAAGACCTCTGTGTCTACCGTTCCACCACGCGCCCGATCGGCTTGCATTGTCCGATAGCAGCGAAAGTGCTGTTGACGGAAGGGACGGGCCGGCATCAGCCCTTCCCGATCAGCCGCGTCACGATCCGCTCCGCAAGCGGCCTGCGCGGCAGATCGAACAGCCGCGAGAGGCTCCAGCGCCCATGGCGCACGCGGGCGCGCAGGTCGGAGAACTCCAGGAAGCCCGCGCGTCCGTGGTAGCGCCCGATCCCGGACGCGCCGACCCCACCGAAGCCGAGGCCCGGAAAGGCCGCATATTCCACCGTGCGGTCGCAGACGATCGCGCCGGAGCGCGTGCCGGCCGCCACAGCCGCTTCCTCGTCCCGCGTCGCGCCGAACAGGTAGATCGCGAGCGGCGGCGGGTGCGCAACGATCCAGGCCACCGCCGCGGCGAGGTCCGGGACGGGCTGCACGGCCAGGACCGGGCCGAAGATTTCGGCGCTGCCGAGCCGCGGCGTGGACAGGATCAGCGCAATCGCGCGGCGCCGGCCATCGTCGCGTCCGCCCAGTGATTCGAGCTGCGCGCCGCCCGTCAGCGCGTCCAGCCGCGCCGCCTGCGCGTCGGACGCGATGGCGCTGTCCGGCACGATGCCCGCGGCGCGGCACGCCGCGGCGAAGTCGGCGGGCGCGTGGCCGATCAGCAGCACGGTATCGGGCGCGATGCAGGTCTGCCCGGCATTGATCGCCTTGCCCGCCAGGATGTCGCGCGCCGCCCGTGCCAGATCCGCGCCTGGCAGCACCACGGCCGGACATTTGCCGCCGAGTTCGAGCGTCATGGGCACGAGGTTGCGCGCTGCCGCCTCCGCCACCTTCCGCCCCGTCGCCGTGCCGCCGGTGAAGACCATGTGGTCCCAGGGTTGCGCGGCGAACTCGGCCGCGACGGCCGCGTCGCCCTGCACCACCCGCGCGACATCGCCGCCGAGCGCGTCCTCCAGCGTCGCCGCGATGAGGTCCGCGGTGCGCGGCACGAATTCGCTCGGCTTCACGGCCACGCGGTTGCCGGCCGCGATCGCGTCCACCACCGGCCACAGCGTGAGCTGCACCGGGTAGTTCCAGGGCCCGATGACGCCGACGATCCCCTTCGGCACCGGCTCTTCGAAGGCGGTCGCCGGCCAGAACGGATAGGGCACCGCGGCGCGGCGCGGCCGCGCCCAGCTTCGCAGCTTGCGGCGGGAGTATTTCGCGGCATCCGCGACGACGAGCACGTCGGCGAGCAACGTCTCCACCCGCGAACGCCCGCCATAGTCGGCGTCGAGCGCGGCAGCGAACGCCTCGGCACGCGACAGGACAGCCCGCGCGAGACGCGCCAGCAGCTCTCGCCGACGATCGGGCGGCAACCGCCCCTCGCGCGCCTCCGCCGCGCGCAGCGCCGCCAGCGCATCCGCCGGCGTCACGCCGCTTCCCGCGGCAGCGGCGCGCTCAGCAGCGATGACGCCGCCGCCTCGCCGGACCGGATCGCGGCTTCCAGCGTCGCGGGCATGTCCGGGAAGGTCCAGTCGCCGGCGAGCGCCAGGTTCGCCAACGGCCGGCGGGGCGGGCGCGGACGGGGACCCGTCCCGTGCCGCGGCGTCGCGCGGCGCTCGCGCACGGCACGGGCGCGCGGCGGCGTGCGCGGCCACTCGCCCGGCAGCGCGAAGCGCGTCGCCGCCTCCCGCACCTCGGGCCAGATGCGGTCGGCGGCCTCGGCATCCGAGAGGCCGACGGACGCGTCGGCCGCGCTGACGGTCACCGAGACGCCGGTCGGCCGCACCAGCACCCATTGCGCGAGGCCGCCGAGCAGCCCGATGAACCGGACCGGCCCCTCGCTCCCATGCGCGAAATGCACGTTCAGGATCGGGGCGTGCAGGTCGGGCACCGGCAGGCCGGGCAGCAGCCGCGCCGCTTCCCACGGCGGCACGGCGAGCAGCACCGCATCCTCCGGCCGCAGCCTCACCTCCTCGTCGCCGAAATCCAGCGAGGTGGCGCGGCCCTCGCGCTGCCCGATGCCGCGCAGCCGCGCCCCGGCCCGCAGCGTCGCGCCGTGGCAGCCGAGCGTGGCCACGGCCGGCGCGACGAGATCAGGCCCGAGCCCGCGCGAGGCGACATACAGGCGCGACGCGCCCGGCCCGGCCAGCCGGCGCAGCACCACGCCGAGCAGGCGCGCGGACGCCTCCTCGGCCGGCGTGTTCAGCGCCGCGACCGTCAGCGGCTCCACCAGCGTGCGCAGCAGGGCGGGATGCGCGTGCAGCGCGGCGGCCACCGTGCGGTCCGCGCCCGGCAGCGCGACGCGGGCGAGCGCGAGCAGCCCGGCGGAGCTGAGCCCGGCCGGCCGACGGGCAGCCCCGATCCAGCCGAGCGGCGACAGCGCGACACGGCGGGCGGTGCCGTCCTCCAGGTCCAGCACGGGCAGGCCCGCCGGCTCCGGCTCGATCCAGCCGTCCCGGGCGCCGATCGCGCCCAGGAAGCGCAGGGCGACGCGGTTGGCGCCGAGGATCGCATGGGTGCCGTTGTCCGTGCCGTCCGGCAGCGCCCGCGCGCGGCCGCCAGGTGCAGGCGCGCCCTCGTGCAGCGTCACGCGATGCCCCGTGCGGGCGAGGACGAGCGCGCCGGCAAGCCCCGCGACGCCGGCACCGACGACATGCAGCGTCATCGCACGAAGGCGAAAAGCGCCATCCGCAGCTTCTCGCCGCGCGTGAGGCGGGGGCGGGTGCGGGGCGGGGCGAAGCCGGCGGCGATCATGCGGTCCAGCAGGCGGCGATAGGCCCACATCATGACACGGGCAGGCTTCAGCGCGCGAGCGTCATGCTGCGCGAGTTCCACCTCCGCCCGCGCGAAGCCGGCCCGCGCGGCTTCGGCCAGGTCCTCGCAGCAGCGCGCGAAGCCGGGATGCGCCACCATCGCGCGCGCATCATCCGTGCCGACGCCGTGCCGGTCCAGGATCGTGCGCGGGACATAGACGCGGTCGAGCGCGGCGTCCTCGTCGGCGTCGCGGAGGATGTTGACGAGCTGGAAGGTGCGCCCGAGGAAGAGGCCGAAGCCCTCGGCGCGCGGCGCACCGAAGATGCGGACGGACATGGCGCCGACGGAACCCGCCACGCGGCGGCAGTAAAGGTCGAGCGCGGCCTCGTCCGCGATCCGCACGCGCGGCGCGGCATCGGTCTCCATGCCCGCAATCATCGCGGCGGGCTCGTCGCCGGGCAGGTCATAGGCCTGGCAGGCCCAGGCCAGCTCGCGCGCCAGCGCGCAATCCGGCGTGTCGAGCTTCCTTCGCCACTCGCCCAGGAAGCGCCGCTTCTCGGCTGCCGGCATCGCCGCATCCGCGATGTCGTCCACGGCGCGGCAGAAGCCGTACACGGCGAACAGCGCGCGGCGGCGCTCCCCCTTCAGCACGGCCATGCCGCGGGAGAAGGACGATCCCGCCCGCGCCACGCGCGACCGCACGACGTCCGCATCGGAAGCCGAGGACCGCACGAGGCCGCCGAACGCCGCCGCGAAATCCGCCCGGGTCAGCGCGACGCGCCCGGCCACCGGATCGGCCGCGCGCAGCCGCGCGAGCAGCCGCCAGGCCAGCGCCAGCGTCACCGCCGCCTGCCGCCGCAACCGGGACCGCAGCAGGCGCGGCAGCGCCGAGGCGACCTCCAGCGCCGCCTCCACGCGGTCCAGCGCCGCATCCAGCACGGCGCGGCGGCGCGGGTTGCCGGCCGCGAAGAACGCGGCCTCTCCGCCGGCTTCCGCCATCCAGGGTTCGGGCAGGTACACCCGGTCCAGCCGCTCGCGGTCCGGCACCAGGTCCTGCAGGTGGTTCAGGATCTGCAACGCCGTGCAGAGCGCGTCCGATGCGCGGTGCCCCTCCACGCCTTCGCCATGCACCCGCAGCAGCATCCGCCCGACCGGCTCGGCGGAGCGCGCGCAATACGCCTCCAGCTCCGCCCAGTCGGCGTAGCGGCGCTGCACCGCATCCTGCCGGAAGGCGGAGAGCATGACCCGCGCTTCGCCGCCGTCATCCGCGGATAGCGTCGCCTCCAGCGCATCCAGCCTCCGCAGCTTCTCCGCCGCCGCCAGGTCCGGCGCGTCGGCGATGTCGTCGGCGGTGCGGACGAAGCGGTAGAAGGCCAGCACCTTCGCCCGCGCCTCGCGCGGCAGCAGCAGCGAGGCGACCGGAAAATTCTCGGTCCCGTGGTCGCGCGTCGGCGGGAGGGCGATCCCCTCCATCGCCGCCTCAGGCCGTCCCCTGATAGGCCCGGCCCTTCCAGCCCGCGGGCTTGCCCATCAGGCCGCGCACCAGCGCCGTCCACTGGATCGCGAGCGCCACCGCGACCGTGGCGGGATGCAGCGCGATCGTCCACCACGGCTCCCGCGTGCGCAGCGTCACCGCCGCGCGCAGCGCGAAGCCGATGGCGAGCGCGAGGAAGGCCCAGGCCTCCGGCAGCAGCGCGATCGGCCACAGGAACGCGCCGGCGAGCATCACCGTCCAGATCGGCAGCCCGACCGGCGTCGCCATGCCCTCGCGGGCATTCTTGATGAAGCCCGCCCAGCTCTGCCGGAAGCCCGCGTACATGCGGCAGGTGGCGAGCGGCGCGCCCTCCACCACCTCCGTCGCGAAGCCGCTCGCACGCATGAGACGGGAGAGCTGCAACGCGTCATGCATCACGCCGCGGATCGCCGCATGGCCGCCGGCGGCCTCGTAGGCCGCGCGTTCCACCATCATGAGCTGCCCGCAGGCCGCCGCCATGTCCGCGCGCCGCGTGAAGGCGCGGCCGCCGCCCGGCAGGTAGCAGAACAGGAGGAAATTGATCATCGGCACCGTCAGCGCCTCGCCGAGCGAGGCGATGACCTGCCGCGGCACGCCCGTGACCATCGCGCTGCCCGTGCGCGCCGCGTGACCCGCCATCGCGGCGGCGGCACCGGGTTCCAGCCGGACATCGGCATCAATGAACAGCAGGTGCGTCCCTCGCGCGGCTTCGGCGAGCCGCGCGCAGGCATGCACCTTGCCCGTCCAGCCCGGCGGCAGCGCCGGCGCCGTCTCCAGCCGCACGCGCGGATCGCGCGCGGCGATCGCCCGCACGATCGCGGCGGTCTCGTCGGTTGACCCGTCATCCATCACCACGACCTCGATCGGCACGCCGCGGGAGGCGAGCGCGGCGTCCACGCAGGTCGCGATATTCGCCTGCTCGTTCCGCGCGGGAATGAGGACGGAAACCAGCGTTCCCGCCGCCGGCGCACCCTGCGGCGGCCGCACGAAGACCAGGTTGGCAAGCGCCATCGTCGCCGGGAACATCGCCAGGAACAGCGAGAGCCAGGCCCAGGTGAACTCAAGGTCCATTCAGCCGGCCTCCTGCCGGTCATCGTGCCGCGGATCGTAGCGCCGGCCGCGCACCACCGCGACGGCCCGGCGCCAGAGCGGGAATATGCCCCCCATCCCCTCCTGCCCGCGCAGCACCGTCTCGAAGCGCGCCGGATCGCGGGCGACCGCATCCGCGGCAAGCCGATCCATCGTCGCGGCGAGCGCCGCCGACAGCGCCTCCGCCCGCGCGTCGCGATCCATCGCGGCGAGGGTGCTGCCCTCCACCGGTTCGCCGAACGCACACAGCATCTCCGCCTTGCGCTCCGTCCAGAAGGGATAGTCGAGCGCCAGCGGCACGAAGACCGCCTCCGGCGCGAACTCCGCCAGCCGCGTCATCCCCGGCGCGATCGGCACCGGTCGCTCCCGCACATCGGCGAAGCGCCCTGGCGCGTTCATCCAGAGCATGCGATCCGGCGCGGACAGCACCTCCTTCGCGAGCCGCAGAAAGGCGACCGCACCGCGCGGCGTCCCGCCCTCGATCCCGAACACGCCGATGCGGCGCATGAAGGGATACCGGGCGAGCGCGGCCGCATCCATCGGGACGAACATCCGCCGCGGCCGGAACAGCAATTGGGACAGTAGCATGAAGGCCACGCCGTCCCACCAGCCCGGATGGTTGGCGAAGATTACCAGCGGCCGCGCGCCATACTCCCGCGGCATCCCCCAGCGCGCGACCCGGCAGGCCCGCATGTGCTTGCGGAAGAAGCCGCGGAACCAGAAATGGAAAAACGCCATGCGCCGCGGGTCGTAGCGCGCGATCGGATCTTCCGTCGCGCGCGTCTCCCGTGGCGCGATGGCGTTCATCGCTACTCCGCGGCCGCCGCGAGTTCCGCGTCGCGCCGCCCCGCTTGCCGCGCCCGCTCGCCCATGCCCTGCCCGCCGCGGTCGCGGTCCAGGCTGTCTGCCGCGATCCACCCGGACATCATCACCATCGGCATTCCCGGCCCCGGATGCGCCGCGCCGCCGCAGAGATAGAGGCCCTTCATCACCTTGCTCCGGTTCCCCGGCTTGAACGCCCCGGTGAAGGTACCGTGCGAGGCCAGCCCGTAGATCGCGCCGTCCAGCACCTTGTAGCGCTCGTGGATGTCCACCGGCGTCAGCGCGCGCTCCACCACGATGCGCTCCTCAATATCCTCCATCCCCGCGGTGCGCTTGAGCTTGTCGAGGATGGCCTGGCGGTACGGGGCGAACATCTTCGCCCAGTCGTGGCCGGGCCGCAGGTAGGGCGTGTGGACCAGCACGTACAGCGCCTCGCCGCCCGGCGGTGCCGTGGTGTCGTCGCTGCACGACGTCGCGGCCAGGTAGGCCGTCGGATCGGGCGCCGGCTCGCCGCGCTTGTAGATCGCGTCGAACTCCTCCTCCGCATCGCGGGAGAAGACGAAGCAGTGATGCGCCAGGTGGTCGTACCGCCGCTTCAGGCCGAGGTACAGCACGACGCCCGAACACGCCGGCTCGAACGCCTTGCGCCCGTATTTCCGCGCCGGCTCCCCGCCGACCAGCTCGCGATAGGTGCGGATCGCGTCCATGTTGGAGATCACCGCATCGCAGGCGATCCGCTCGCCGGACGCGGTCACCACGCCCTTCACGGCCCCGTCCACGATGTCGAAGCCCGTCACCTCGACGCCCGGCCGCAGCTCCGCGCCGCGATCCGCCGCGAGCTTCGCCAGTCCCTCCGCCACCGCGCGCGTGCCGCCCACCGGGTACCATACGCCCTCCGCCGCCTGCATGTCGGCGATGGAGGTCAGCACCGCCGGCGCGAGATAGGGGGAAGACCCGACATACTGGCAGTAGTGGTCCAACATCTGCGCCAGCCGCGCATCCGACACATGGCCGCGGATGACCTTCGCGACGGTGCGGCCCATCTTCAGCCTCATCACGTCGCGCAGCGTGTCGGGGTTGAGGTTGGCCTTGAAGTTGATCGTGTCGGTCATCCCCTCCACGCTGCGCCAGAAGAAGAAGCGCTCCGACACGCCGTGCAGGTTCTCGGCTTCCGCCTGCAATCCGCGATAGCCCGCGCCCATGCCGCGGCCGGGCGCGAAGCGGTCCATCTCGGCCGCCATCCGGTCCACGTTCTCCAGTAGGTCTATCCGCGTCCCGTCCTCGAAGAAGCAGCGCCATTGCGGGTCCAGCCGGATCAGCGGCAGGTCGGTCGCCAGGTCGCGCCCGGCTTCGGCGAAGATGCGCCGCAGCACCCGCGGCACGGTCAGGATCGTCGGCCCCATGTCGAAGCGGAACCGCCCCGATCCGTCCGGCGCGTCCAGGTGCAGCACCGCCGCCTTGCCGCCGAGCCACGGGTTCTTGTCGAGCACCGTGACCTTGTGCCCGCGCGCGGCGGCCACCGCGGCCGCGGCCAGCCCGCCCAACCCGGCCCCGACGACGACAACCCGTTCAGCCATTCCCGTGCCCTTGTTCCGGGGTTCCGACATTCATAGCACAACGCGGCACGGTGCTACCGCTCCGGTCCGAACGCCGCGGCCGGGGTCGCGGCGGCAAGGTCGCCGGCCGCCGTCGGCCGGCTCGGCGCGGCATTCAGGCCGAGATCCTGCGCCATCAGCCCCGTCGTGATCCGCGCGCCTTCGTAGATCACCGGCAGCCCGCTGCCGGGATGCGTCCCTCCGCCGACGAGGTACACCCCCTCCACGCCCCGGAAGCGGTTCGCCGGGCGGAAGTAGAGCATCTGCGGCAATTCGTGGGAAAGATTGAAGGTCGCCCCATACCCCACCGCGTAGTCGCTCTCCCAATCCTGCGGCGCGACGATCCGTTCGTAGCGGATATGCGGGCGAAGGTCCGGCAGTCCGAGCGCCCGCAGCCGGTCCAGCGCAACCTCCCGGTAGCGCGCGGCCTGGGCGGGCCAGTCCGGCTGCTTCAGCAGGTTCGGCACGGGCACCAGCACGTAGAGCGCCGTGTGGCCGGCGGGCGCCATCGTCGGGTCCGTCGCGCCGGCGTGCTGCACGTACATCGAGGGCGTCGCCGGGATCGTCCCGCCCTCGATCTCCGCGATGTTCTCGCGATACCCCTCGCTCAGCAGCACGGTGTGATGCGCCAGCTCCGGGCAGGGCCGGTCCAGCCCGAGGTAGAGCATGAAGGTGGAGCAGGAATACCGCGCCTTCCCGATCTTCTCGTCCGACCACTCCCGCCGCAGATGTGCCGGGATCAGGCGCGGCACGGCATGGGCGAAGTCCGCGTTCACCACCACCGCGTCCGCCGCGTGCCGCGTCCCCGCGCTCTCCACCCCGCGCGCGCGCTTCCCCTCGAACGCGATGCGCTCCACCGGCACGCCCATCCGGAACTCCACCCCCAGCCGCTCCGCCACGCGCGCCATCGCGTTGGACACCGCGCCGCAGCCGCCGATCGGATGGAAGATGCCGTGGTCGTATTCCAGGTAGGAGAGGATGGTGAACAGCGAGGGACAGCGGAACGGGCTCATCCCCAGGTATTTCGTCTGGAAGGAGAAGGCGAGCCGCACCCGCGGGTCGCGGAAGTGCCGCGCCAGGTCGCGGTCCACGGTGGACCAGGGCTTCAGCAGCGGCAGCGCCCGGATCATGTCCCACTTCACCATGTCGCGCGGGCGTTCGAAGGCGCGCTCGAGCACCGGGCGGAAGGCGCCGAGCTTGGCGCGGTTCTCCGTCATGAAGGGCCGCAGCCCCTTCGCGTCCTCCGGCGCGAATTTCCGCAGCTCCGCCTCCATCCGCTCCATGTCGGAGGAGCAGTCGAGATGCGTCTGCGCGCCATCGGCCTCGAAGATCAGGCGGTACTGGGGATCGAGCCGGCGCAGCTCGACCTCGGATTCGAGGTCGCCGCCGCATCGCGCGAAGATCTCCTTCAGGATACGGGGGTAGAGGAAGAAGGTCGGGCCGAGGTCGAAGCTGTAGCCCGCATCGGTCGTCAGCGTGCGCGTGCGCCCGCCGACCACCGCGTCCCGCTCGAATACCGTGACCTTCGCGCCGGATGCCGCCAGCAGCATCGCCGACGCCAGCCCACCCGGGCCGGCGCCGATGACGGCGATTCGTTGGCGTGACCTGTGCAGGGCAGGCGTAGAGAGAACGGTGTTCATCTTATGACGCGACCAGATGCCCCCGGCTTCGCGACGCGCAAGAGGCGCCGCGCGCCCTTCATGCGGCAACCGGCGCCGCAACGATAGGGGGCAGGGACGCCGTCGCGATCTCCGCACAGCGCGCCGCCGCCCGCGGCAGAAGCCGGTTCAGGTAGAAGGCCGCCAGCGCCTCACGATCCGGCGAGGCCGCCGCCGCGCGCGCCAGCATCCAGCCACCGAGCGTCCAGCCGCATGCATCGAGGTAGGCTGCGGCATAGGATTGCGCCGCCTCCGCGTCGCGCGCCTGCAGGTCCAGCATCGTCGCCGTTGCCGCGCCGAGTCCCGCCGCCGCCGCCGCCAGCCGCGGCTCCGTCGAGACCTCCGCCAGCAGCGCCCGCATCGCCGCGCCGCCATCCTTCGCCAGCTTGCGCACGACCAGGTCAATCGCCTGGATGCCGTTCGTGCCCTCGTAGATCGGCGCGATCCGCGCATCCCGCAGCACCTGCGCCGCGCCGCCATCCTCCACGAAGCCGGCGCCGCCATGCACCTGCACCCCGGTGGAGGCAACCTCCACCCCGCGGTCGCTGCACCAGGCCTTCACGATCGGGATCAGCAGCGCGAGGCGCGCCGCGGCCGCCTCGTCGCCCAGCAGGTGATGCCGGTCGAGCGCTGCAGCGGCCTCCAGCGCCAGCAGCCGGCCGGCGAGCGTGATCGCGCGCATCTCCGTCAGCATCCGCGCGACATCCGGGTGCTCCGCGATCATCCGGCCGGACTGGCTGCGCTGCGCCGCGTACGCCTCCGCCAATTGCAGAGCCCGCGCGCATTGCCCGACGCCCTGCACGCCCACGCCGAGCCGCGCCGCGTTCATCATGGCGAACATCGCGTTCACCCCGCGCCCGGGCTCGCCCACCAGCTCGGCCTCCGCGCCGTCGAACAGCATGACGCAGGTGGGCGAGGCGTGGATGCCCATCTTGCGCTCCATCCCGCCGCAGCGCAGCGCGTTGCGCGACCCGTCCGGCAGCACCCGCGGCGCGGCGAACAGGCTGATGCCGCGCGACCCTTCCGGCGCGCCGGGCAGGCGCGCCAGTACCAGGTGCAGGATGTTCTCCGTCGTCTCGTGCTCGCCCCAGGTGATGTAGATCTTCTGCCCGTGCAGCGCGTAGCGCCCGTCGCCGAGCGGCTCCGCGCGCGTGCGGATGAGGCCGAGGTCGGAGCCGGCCTGCGGCTCCGTCAGGTTCATCGTCCCCGGCCACTCGCCCGACACAAGCTTCGGCAGCCACCGCGCCGCCTGGTCCGGCGAGGCATGGGACGCCAGCAGGTCAATCGCGCCCGCCGTCAGCAGCGGGCCGAGGAAGAACGCCATGTCGGCGGCCGAGGCCAGCTCATTCACCGCCGTCCAGATCGCGTGCGGCAGCCCCTGGCCGCCATGCGCCTCCGGCGCGGCGACGCCCTGCCAGCCGCTGCCGATCCAGGCGCGCATAAGGTCGTGGTAGTGGGCGGGAACGGTGACGGTGCCGTTCGCATAGGTCGCACCCTCCCGGTCGGCCTTCTGCCAGCCCGGCGCGATCACCTCCGTGCAGAAGCGCTCCGCCTCACGGATCAGCGCCTCGATGTCGGTCGCGCCGAGCGGCGCGCCGGCCGCTTCGGTCAGCCCGGGCAGGTTCACCACCCGCGTCAGCCCGAGGATCAGGTCGTCGGCGGCGGTCGTCATGCGGCGGTCTCCTCGGTCAACGCGTCGAGCAGGCCGGGAGGCGGGGGTGCCTCCCCGGCTGCCCAGGGCGCGATGGGCAGCGCCGGATCGGTCGCGGCGCGGGCGAGCGCGATACCAAGCAACGGCCCGAACTTGAACCCGTGGCCCGAGAAGCCGGACATGACGAAGGCGTTGGGTGCGATGCGTTCCACGACGAAGCGCTCCCCCGGCTCCACGTCGTACCAGCACGCGGAGGCGGACAGCACGCGGTAGCGATGCAGGTCGCGGATGCGGTGCCGCGCGAGCGAGAGGATCGCCTCGGCCTCCGCTTCCGTCGCCTCGCGCGGCCCGTCGGGGTCGGAGGCCGGCGCGAAACGATGGTCGCCGATCTTCAGCGGCGTGCCGGCGACGGGCGGCACCGCGTAGAACCCGCCATCCTCGGCGAGGTCCAGCAACATCGGCGCGCGCGCCCATGCCTCGGCATGCTCCGGCGGCGGCGCCAGGCGCACCAGGACCTGCCGCGTCGGACGCACCCGCGCGCCGAGGCCGGGCACCAGCTGCGGCGCCCAGGGCCCGGCCGCGACGACCAGCAGGTCCGCCTCGTGGCGCGTGCCGTCCGCCGTGGTCAGTGCGGCGCGCGCGGGATCGAGCGCGACCGCGCGGCCCCGCACGACCGCGACGCCGCGCCGGGCCAGCAGCGCGGCGAGCGCCGCCACGATCCGCCGCGCCAGCAGCACGCCGCCGGTGGGAAGCCGGAAGGCGTCGGCGATGCCGGCCGCATGCAGGAACGGGTACTCCGCCGCGATCGCGTCTGCCCGCAGTTCCTCCAACGCGCGACCGTCCGCGAGCAGCGCCGCCCGGCTCTCGGCCAGCCAGCCGCCGGGCGCCGCCGAGAGCGCGAGCACGCCGGTCGGGACGTGCAGGCGCTCCCCGGCCTCCTCGAACAGCAGGTTCCAGGCGGCATAGGCGGGATCAACCATCCGCATGTAGCCGGCCGCCGCGCCATAGGCGTGCCGGATCAGCCGGTGGTCATCCACCGAGGCGCCGCGCGGATTCGGCACCGGGTCCTGCTCCACGACCCGCACCCCGAAGCCCGCGCGCGACAGCGCCCAGGCCGCCGAGAGCCCCATGATCCCGGCGCCGAGGACGAGAGCAGTACGCATCCCGCCAGTCTCGCGCGAACGCCGCCACAAGGCGAGTACCGCTCCCTCCCCTCTCGCGGGGGAGGGCTGGGGTGGGGGGCCAGCGCTTCGCGTCCAAGCTCATCGCGCCCCCCCAAGCGGAGGCAGGGCTCCCCGAACCGTCAGTTCGCCCGGCTCCGGCTGCTCCCGCCGCTTCTCGCCGAAGCGCGCCCGCCCTTCGCCGCCGTGCTGCGCCGCGCCGTCGAGGCCTTGGTCGTCCGCGACGAGGCCTTCGCCCCGTTCGACCGCGACGCCGCGCTCTTCGCCGTGCCGCGCTTCGCCGTGGATTTCGCAGCGCCGGCCTTCGCCGTCGTCTTGCGCGCGGCCGTGCCGGCCTTCGCGCGCGTCGTCGAGGCCGCCTTGCGCGTGCCGGTCGCGGCCTTGCGCGTGGTGGCCGCGCTCTTCCGCCCGCCCTTCGCGGCCGCCGCCTTCGCCGGCGCCTTGCGCGTGCCTGTCGCGGCCTTCCGAGTGCCGGTCGCCGCCTTGCGCGTGCCCGTCGCGGCCTTCCGCGTCCCGGCCGCCGCCTTCCGCGTCCCGGTCGCCGCCTTGCGCGTCCCCGCGCTGGCCCGCCCGCCCTTCGCGGCCGCCGCAGTCCGTCCCGCCGCGCCGCGCGCCGGCGTCGCCTTTCGCGTGCCGGTCGTTGCCTTGCGCGTGCCCGTCGTCGCCTTCTTCGCCGTGGTCGCACGCCGCGCCGGCGCGCGGCGCTTCGGCTTCTCCGAACCCCCCTGCGGCTCCGGCGACGTTCCCTCCTGCTGGACGTCGTCGTTCCTCATCTCGTCGCTCATTTTGCGATCCTCCTTGAGGGGGTCGTGCCCCCAGTTCATCAGGCTGTATCGCCAGCGTGTCTCGCTGACGTCTCCCTCCGGGCGCTGCGCGAGGTGGCGATGGACGTAGCCCACCACCTTGTGCATCAGCGCCGCATCCTCCTCGGTCGCCCGGGAGGTGCCGCGTTCGAGCAGCGCGACGATCTCGCGGCCCATGTGATGGCCGACCGATTCCGTCTCGCCCTCGTGGACCCAGCCGACCTCCCTGCTGTGCTCGCCGTCGAGCCAGCGCTTCAGCTCCGCCGGCGAGAGGTTCACCACGCGGCGGAACTCGGCTGCGATATCGTCCGTCATGCCTTGGCCTTCGTGCTGCGTCGCGCCGGGGCGCGGCCTGTTGTGGTCTTGCGCGCGGGTGCCTTGCGCGCGGGTGCCTTGCGGGCGGGTGTCTTGCGCGGGGCAGGCTTCGCGGCGGCGCGCTTGGGCGCGGCCTGCCGCGTGGTGTCGGCGCGCTTCGCCGGCGCCTTCCGCGCGGCCGTCGCACGCTTCGGGGCCGCACGCTTCGGGGTCGCACGCTTCGGGGCGGCCTTCGCGGCCGTCCCGGTCTTCCGCGTCGAGGCGGCCTTGCGCGCCACATCCTTCGGCTGCGCCGAGAACTGCTTGCCCTTCTTCGTGTCGGCCCGCTTCTTCGCGGTGGTGCGGTCGTATTCCTCCTTGCTCAGCGTCTCCCGCGCCTTCTTCGGCAGGTAGCGCTCGCCGGTCGTCCCGCTCTTCTTGCCGGATCGCGTGCCCCACTCCTCCTTCGTCCATTGCGTCAGGTGGTTGTCGGCCGACTTCCCGCCGCGATACCCGCCGCCGGCCTTCTTGTATTCCTGCACCGCGAGCTGCGCCTTGCGCGCCGACCACTCGCCGGGATCGCCGCCCTTCGAGCCGCGCGTGACGCGCTGCTTCACCTGGTCCCAGAGCTTCGGATCGGTCTTCTCGGCGCGCGCCGCCATCTGATCGTCTCCGTCTGCACCACGCATCTGCGCGGGTTCCAGGGGCGAACGTCACGTCGCGGCGATTGTTCCCATTGAGGGACTGGTCAGCGCCAATGAATCATCAGTGAGCCTGAGATCATCCCGCCCGGCGCCACGCGATGCATCGCGCCGTGCGCCGCCGCCGCAGGCCGGTTCGGCGCATCCGGCGCGTGGCTCACCGGCTCCACGCACAGCACCGAGGAATCACGCGGCGAGAAGGTCTGCACGTTCGACCGCCAGTCGCCCTCCGCGCACAGCGTCAGCACCCGCCCGTCCGGCCATCCGATTTCCGCCGCGCCGTCCCAACCGGCAAGATGCGTATCCAGCCCGAGCAGCGCCGGGAAGCTGCCGTTTATCCCGGCGGTCGGGCGCGGCGCGACCGGCAGGTTGCGCGCATCGCGCCCGAAGACGGTGCGCGCGGAAAAGCGCAGCCGCGTCCCGTCCGGCCGCGGGAAGAAGGGATGCCAGCCGAAGCCCATCGGCGTCGGCACGGCCGCGTCGTTCGTCAGGCTCAGCGACAGGGTTAGCCGATCCGGCCCGAGCGTCATGGCCAGGCGCGCACGGCCGACGAAGGGCGCGCGGTCGAAGCGGCACTCCAGCGTCGCCGACGCGCCATCCGCCTCGATCACGCTCCATGCCATCTCCCGCAGGAAGCCGTGCAGCGCATTGCCTTCCTCCGGCCGGTTGACCGGCATGCGGTGCTCGACCCCGTCCACGACGATGCGCCCGCCATCGAGCCGGTTGGTCCACGGCGCCATGACGAAGGCGCCGTGGAAGCCGCGGTTGGGCGCCCCACCCTCGGGGATCGGCACCAGCAGGTCCCGCCCGTCATGCGCCAGCCGCGCGAAGGCCGCGCCCGCTTCGGGCAGCAGTACCGCCTCTGCGGCGCCGGCGCGGAGCGTGATCACTCCAGGTCGAAGGCGTCGCGCGGCGAGAACCCGCCCCGCCGCGAATACTCGATCGGCGTGTAGAAGCCGCCCTGGTAGCGCTCCTCCACCTCGCTCCCCGAGACCACTCCCTCCAGCTCCGCGCGGAACCCCTCCGCGCTATCCTGCGGCTGCCAGCCGATGCGGTCGCGGTGGTCCTTCCCCCAATACGTCGCCGGGTTGTTCGACGCGCCCCAGATCACCGCATGACCCACCCGCTCCGCCCGGATGCAGCACACCATCATCCGCGCGAGGTCGGGATAGGACAGCCAGGTGGAGAGCCCGCGCGCATTCCCCGGCTTCGGCAGGCAGGAGCCGATGCGGACGTTGACGTTCTCCACCCCGTGCTTGTCCCAGTAGAGCCGTCCCATCAGCTCCCCATAGGCCTTCGACAGCCCGTAATAGCCGTCCGGCCGGAACTGGCCGTCGAAGTCCAGCTTCGGCTCGTTCCCCTTCGGCCGCTCGTGGAAGCCGATGGAGTGGTTGGAGGACGCGAAGACCACGCGCGCCCCCTCCCGCCGTGCCGCTTCATAGACGTGATACAGCCCGCGCAGGTTCGGGCCGATGATCGCCTCGAAGGCCTGCTCCGTCGCGATGCCGCCGTAATGCAGGATCGTCCCGCACCCCTCCGCCTGCCGCACGATCGCCAGCGCCTCGTTCAGGTCGGCACGGACGAAGCTCGCACCGGGCGGCAGCGGGTCGGGGAAGGGCGCGATGTCGGTCAGGCGCAGCGCGAATCCCGCCGCGCCCAGCTCCCTCGCCAGCATGCGGCCGAGCGCGCCGGAGGCGCCGGTGATCAGGATCGGCTTCGTGTCCATGTCGGAAGACTCCCGGAAGTTGGGCTACCCGCCGTAGCCCAGCAGCAGACGCGGAAGGGTGAGAGAGACCGCGGGAACGTAGGTGGTCAACGCCAGGGCCAGCAGGATCGCACCCCAGAACGGCCAGATCGTGCGCATCACCTGCTCCATCGGGATGCGCCCGATCGCGCAGCCCACGAACAGCACCGCGCCCACCGGCGGCGTCGTCAGCCCGAGGCCGAGGTTCATCATCATCACCATGCCGAACTGCACGGGGTCCACGCCGATCGCCTGCACCACCGGCAGGAAGATGGGCGTGGTGATCAGGATCAGCGCCGCCATATCCATGACGCAACCGAGCAGCAGCAGGCAGACATTGATCATCAGCAGGATGACGACGGGATTGGAGGAGACCGCCATCATGCCCTCGGTCAGGATTTCCGGCAGCCGGTACAGCGCGAGCAGGTAGGCGAAGGCCGTGGCGGTGCCCACCAGCAGGAACACCACGGCGGACGTCCGCACGCTCGCCGCGACCGCCACCTTGAAATCCGCCCAGGACAGCGCGCGATAGACGAGGACCGTGACCAGCAGCGCCCAGATCGTCCCGAAGGCCGCGCTCTCGGTCACGGTGAAGACGCCCGACAGCACGCCGCCCAGGATGATGATGGCGGTGAACAGGCCGGGCAGCGCGTCCACGAAGGTCCAGGCCAGGTGCCGGAACCCCTTCCAGCCATCGGCCGGATACCTGCGCCGCACCGCCAGCACATAGGCCGCGAGCGCCAGGAACAGGCACATCATCAGGCCCGGCACGATCCCGGCGATGAACAGCGCGCTCACCGAAATCCCGCCACCCGCCGCCAGCGAATACAGGATCATGTTGTGGCTCGGCGGGATCAGGATTCCGGCGATCGAGGAGGTGACGGTCAGGCTGACCGCGTAGTCCACCCCATAGCCCTTCGCCTTCATCGCCGGGATCAGGATGACACCTGTCGCCGAGGTGTCCGCCACCGCGCTGCCGGAGATGCCGCCGAACAGCATGGAGGTGGAGACGTCCACCATGCCTAAGCCCCCGCGCATCCACCCCACGCAGGCCGAGGCGAGCGCCACCAGCCGCCGCGCGATCCCGCCATGCAACATCAGCTCGCCCGCGAAGATGAAGAACGGGATCGCCAGCAGGGAGAAGATGCTCATCCCCGCCGCCATCTGCTGAAAGGCGACCGCCGGGTTCAGCCCTTCCCACAGGAATCCCGCCAGCGCGCCGATGCCCAGCGTGAAGGCCACCGGCACGCCGGCGACGACGCCCAGCACGAAGCAGGCGATGATGATGAGGAGTCCGGGTTCCAAGCGATGCTACTCCAGGAAGGCGGCCTTGATGCCGCGCTGCTCGGGGCCTTCCTTCCGCAGGATGTCCAGCAGCACCTGCTCGATCGCGAACAGCGTGATGAGGCCGCCGCAGACCATCAGCGGCACGTAGGTCCAGCCCTGGCTGATGCCCAACAGCGGGATCCTGAAGGTCCAGACCATCTCCACCAGCTCCCGCGAGTTGATCATCATCGCGAGGCCGAAGAGCCCGACCAGCGCGTCGCACCCCACCGCGATCCAGCGCTGCACGGCCATCGGCAGCGCTTCCCGGAAGCCGAGCACCGACAGGTGGAAGCGTTCCCGCACGCCGACCGCGGCCACCGGCAGCGCGATGCACAGGATGGAGAGCGTCGCCGCGCGCTCCACCCAGGTCGGCGTGTCGTTCAGCACGTAGCGGCCGAAGACAAGCCAGCCCATCATCGCCACCAGCGCGACGAGGGCCACGCCCGCCAGCAGCACCACGGCGCGCGCCAGCAGATCCAGCGCGCGGGAGAAGGCTGCCATCAGGGCAGGTCGCGGATCCGCTGCACCATGCCGGAGAGCCGCGGGTTGTTGCCGGTGTACTTCTGATAGACCGGCGTCATCAGCTCCGACCACGGGCGGCGGTCGGCGATCTCGATCACCGTCACGCCCGCCGCCTCCACGCGGCGGCGGGAGACGGTCTCGCGTTCGGCCCAGAGCTGCCGTTGCAGCGCGGCACTCTCCCGCGCCGCGTCACGCAGGATGTTCCGCTCCTGCTCGTTCGCCCGCTGCCAGCGCTGGCGCGACACCGCCAGCACCTCCGGCACGTTGGAATGCTCGGTTGTCGTGTAGTAGCGCGCGACCTCGAAGTGGCGCGTGCTCTCGTAGCTCGGCCAGTTGTTCTCCGCGCCGTCAATCACGCCGGATTGCAGGCTGGTGAAGACCTCGCCGAAGGGCAGCGGCGTCGGGTTGGCGCCGAGCGCGCGCATCAGGTCAATCCAGAGGTCGGAGGTCTGCACGCGGATCTTCATCCCCCGCAGGTCCGCCGGCGTCCGCACCGGCCGCACCGTGTAGAGGCTGCGGGCGCCCGCATCGTACCACGCCAGCGCGATGATCCCGATCCCCTCGAGGTCGCGGGCGATCTCCTCGCCGGCGATGCCGTCAATGGCGCGATGGCTGTGCGCCACGTCGCGGAACAGGAAGGGCAGGGTCACCACCTGCGTGGACGGCGCCAGGTTGTTGAACGGCGAGAGGTTGAAGTTCGCGAAATCAATCGAGCCCAGCCGCATCTGCTGGATCGCCTCGTCCTGCTGGCCGAGCTGGGCGGAGTGGTAGGTGCGCATGCGGATGCGGTTGTTCGTCCGCTGCATCACCAGTTCCCCGAAGCGGTCCAGGCCGCGGCCATTCGGGTAGTCGGCCGGATGGATGTTCCAGCCGCGCCATTCCTGCGCCTGTGATGACGGCATGGCCGCGAACGGAAGCAGGGCGGCTGCGGCCAGGGCCGCGGCGCGCAGCACGCGCGAGACGATCATCTTGGTTCCTCCCCAACCCCTGCGTTCGTGCAACGCGGGCTGACGACGATGATTTAAGGAAGGCTTGCCGTTCCCTGTCAAATTGCCGCGTCCGGCGAACCCTGGGGCCGATTATTCGCTACAAGCGCTGACAGCAGTTGGGGATGGGACCATGGACATGGAAACAGAGTCGCAGACCGAGATGCCGGAGGTGCCGCTAGTGCCCGCCGCGTCCGTGGGCTTCCTGCTGTACCCCTTCGCGGTGCAACTGATCCTCGCGAATCCGCCGGCCAACGATTCGGCCAACCCGACCATCAGCGGCTGACCCGCCGCGGGCGGCCTTGCCGCCCACCGGTCCATCGCACAGCATCCGGCGCCTCGTGACCGGATGCCGTGCATGACATTCCCCACCATCGCCGACGCCGCCGCCGACCTCGCATCGGGCCGGACCACCTCCGTCGCCCTGGTGGAAGAGGCGCTCGCGCGCATCGTGGACCCCGCCGGCGAGGGCGGGCGTGCCCTCATTGCCGTACAGCCGGAGGCCGCGCACGCCGCCGCACAGGCCATGGACACGCTGCGCGCCGCCGGCCGCGCGCCGAGCCCCTGGGCCGGCATCCCGATCACCGTCAAGGACCTCTACGACCAGGCCGGAGTGGTCACCCGCGGCGGGTCCGTCGCGCTGGCCGAGGCCGAACCGGCGACTGCCACTGCCGTTTCCGTCGCGCGCCTCGAACGCGCCGGCTTCGTCGTGCTCGGGCGGACGAACATGACGGAGTTCGCCTTCTCCGGCCTCGGCGTGAACCCGCATTTCGGCACGCCGCGCAGCCCCTTCGACCGCGCCACGGGGCGCCTGCCCGGCGGCTCCTCCTCCGGCGCCGCGGTCGCGACGGCGGACGGCATGGGCTTCGCCGGCCTCGGCTCCGACACAGGCGGCTCCTGCCGCATCCCGGCCGCGCTCTGCGGCATCGTCGGCTGGAAGCCGACCGCCGCGCGGGTGCCGCTGACCGGCACGCTGCCGCTCTCCGCGACGCTCGACAGCCTCGGCCCGCTGGCGCGCAGCGTCGCCTGCTGCGCCCTGCTGGACGCGCTGATGGCCGGGGAGGAAACGCCTGCCCCGCTCGCCCCGATGCCCGTCGCCGGCCTCCGCCTCGGCGTCCTGCAGGGCTACGTGACGGAGGGGTGGGACGCCGCCGTGACCGCCGCCTTCGAACGCGCCCTCTCGCGCCTCTCCGCCGCCGGCGCCCGCGTGGAACGGCTGGACGTGCCCGAACTCGCCGAGATCCCTCCCGCGATGACGAGGGTGAATTTCGCCGCCAGCGAAGCCTTCGCCTGGCACCGCGACCTGATCGCGGACAGGCGCGACGCCTACGACCCCCGCATCCTCGCCCGCATCGCCCGCGGCGAGGCGATGACCGCCGCCGACTACGTCGCGCTGCGGATCGCGCGCGCGCGCCTGATGGCGGCGATCACCGCCCGGACCGCACCCTACGACGCGGTCGTCCTGCCCACCTGCCCCCTGATCCCGCCCGCCTTGTCGGAGGTGGAGGACGAGGCCGGATACGGCCGCATCAACCTGCTCCTCCTCCGCAATCCCACGATCGCCAATTTCCTCGACCGCTGCGCGATCAGCCTCCCCTGCCACCGCGCAGGCGAGGCCCCCGTCGGCTTCATGCTCATGGGCGAGCACATGGCGGACAAGCGCCTGCTGGCTATCGCCGCGGCAGTCGAGGGAGTACTCGCCACCTAACTCCCTCCCCCCCTCGCGGGGGAGGGCCGGGGTGGGGGGCATCACCGCCTATCCGGCCAGCGACCTCCCCGTCAGCGCCTCCCAGACCCGGATCACGAACCCATCATCCGCCCGCCCATGCCCCATCGCGCTCGCCGCGGTGAACAGCTGCTGCGCCTGGCTCGCCAGCGGCACCGGATGGTCCAGCCCCCGCGCCATCTCCGCCACCAGCCCGAGATCCTTCACGAAGATGTCCACCGCGGACCGCGGCGCATCATCCCCCTCCAGCACCCGCGCCATCCGGTTCTCGAACATCCACGAATTGCCCGCGGCACTCGTCACGACGTCGTAGAGCTGCCGCGGATCGGCACCCGCCCTGATCCCCAGCGACATCGCCTCCGCGGCAACGGCGATGTGCACCCCCGCCAGCAGCTGGTGCACGACCTTCACCGTCGCCCCGATCCCCGGCGCGTCGCCCAGCTCCCACACCTTCCCCGCGACCGCGTCCAGCACCGGCCGCGCCCGCGCGAAGGCCTCCGCCGTGCCGGAGGCCATGACCGTCATCTCGCCCGCCGCCGCCTTCGCCGCCCCGCCCGAGACCGGCGCATCCAGGTAGAGAAGCCCCCGTTCCGACGCCGTCCCGGCCAGCCGCCGCGCATCCGCCGGCGACATCGTCGCCGAGGAGATCACGACGCCGCCGGGCGCGAGACGCGGCGCGCACCCCTCCGCCCCGAACAGCGCCGCCTCCGTCTGCGCCGCGTTGACGACCAGCAGCATCACCGCGTCCGTCCCGTCCGGCAGCTCCGCCGGGCTGGCGACCGCCGCGCCGCCGAACTCCGCCCGCGCCGCCTCGCGCAGGTCGCACCCAGTCGTGGACAGGCCGGCGCGCAGGCAGGATTTCGCAGCCCCCATGCCCATCGCGCCCAGCCCGATCACCGCCACCCGCATCGCCCCGCCTCCACCCGACCCGTTCACGGTCGCCGCGGCACGCATTCAGCGCAAGACGAGCACCCCGATCTGAATGACCGCAGCGACAACCAGCAGGATCAGCACGATGCGGTTCAGCGTCGGGATCGGCGGCATGACACGCAATCTGGTGCCGCGGCCGCCCGACCGGAAGGACCGATGATCCCGCCAGGTTTCCACGCGGCACGGGTCGGCGGTAGCTTCGCGCCGCCCAGGGAGACCAGCCTTGCGCGACGACCGCATCGAGCCGCAGTGGATCGCCGCCTTCGAAGCCGTGCTGCGCCTGTGCAAGGCCGCGCCGGACGAGCCGGTCTGCATCCTCGCCGAATCGCAATCCCGCCCGCTCAACCTCGACCTGGCCGAACTCGCCGCGCATCGCCTGGGCTGCCGCCCCTTCCGCCTGACCGTCCCAACACCCCCGCAATCCGCGCCCGTCCCCGTCCGCTCCACCGGCGCCTCGCGCGCGTTGCAGGGCCACCCCTCCGTGCTCGCCGCGCTCAAGGCCTCGCCGCTGATCCTGGACCTGACGCGCGAAGGCCTGCTGCACGCCCCCGAGCTGAAGGACATCCTCGCCGCCGGCCCCCGCGTGCTGATGGTCAGCGACGAGCACCCGGACATCCTCGAACGCTTGGTCCCCCGCCCCGCGGATGAGGCGACGGTGAAATCCGCCCTGAAGCGCCTGCGCGCTGCGCGCCGCATGCACGTCACCAGCCCCGCCGGCACCGATCTGCACGTGGACCTCGCCGGCGCGCCGAGCGCCGGCGTCTGGGGCTGGACGGACCGGCCCGGCACCGTCGCCCACTGGCCCGGCGGCGTGGTCGTCGCCTTCCCGAAGGCCGGCACCGTCAACGGCACGCTCGTCCTCGCCCCCGGCGACGCCAACCTCACCTTCAAGCGCTACGTCGAGACACCGGTCCGCCTCACCCTCCGCGACGACCACGTCGTCGCCGTCGAGGGCGAAGGCGTGGACGCCCGCATGACCCGCACCTACCTCGCCGCCTGGAACGACCCCGCCGCCACCGCCGTCAGCCATGTCGGCTGGGGCCTGAACCCGCGCGCGCGGCCGGAAGCGCTGCTCTTCGCCGACCGCCGGGACCTCAACGGCACGGAGCTGCGCGCCGTCGCCGGCAACTTCCTCTTCTCCACCGGCGCCAATGAATTCGCCGGACGCTACACCGAAGGCCATTTCGACATCCCCGTCTTCGGCTGCACCATCACGCTCGACGACGTGCCCGTCGTGCTCGAAGGGGTTCCCGTCGCATGACCACGATCCTCATCCACGGCATCGGCGGCGCCTCCTGGGGCGACACCGCCCCCGGCGCGCTGGACTGGCCGATGCCGGGCTTCGCGGGCACGCCGCCGATGCGGCCGATGACCTTCCCGGGGCTCGCCGCGGCGCTGCGCGACACCCTCGATGCGCGCGGCATCGCGCGCGCGACGCTCGTCGGGCATTCCATGGGCGGGATGGTCGCCCAGGAATTCGTCGCGACCTATCCCGACCGCGTTGCGAAGCTGGTGCTCTACGCGACGACCCCCGCCTTCGGCGCCCGCGACCCCGCCTTCGCCGAGGAGTTCCTGCGCGCCCGCCTCGCGCCGCTGGACGGCAACCGCACCATGGCCGAGGCCGCCGAGGAGATGCTGGCCGGCATGTTCGAACCCGGCGCCGACCCCGACGCCATGCCGAGAGCCGCCGCCGCCATGGCCGCGGTGCCGGAGGCCGTCTATCGCGAGACGGTCCGCTGCCTCACCACCTTCGACCGCCGCGCCGACCTGCCGCGCATCGCCGTCCCCACCCTGCTCATCGCCGGCGAGCGCGACCCCGCCGCACCCCTCAGGACGATGCAGAAGATGGCCGCGACGATCCCGCACGCCCGCCTGGTCGTCATCCCCGGCGCGAACCACCTGCTGCACCTCGAACGCCCCGCCGAGTTCCGCGCCGCGCTCCGCCCCTTCCTCGCGGAATGACGCCGATGGACGCCCCCATCTTCGACCCCGCCGCCTTCCGCCTGACGCCGCAGGAAGCCGAGCTGACCGCCAAGGCCCGCGACTTCGGCGCGCGTGTCCTCGCCCCCCGCGCCGCGCGCTGGGACCGCGAGGCCGCCTTCCCCACCGACAACTACCGCGACATGCACCGCGAAGGCCTGCTCGGCATCTGCATCCCCGCCGAGGAAGGCGGGTTGGGCGCCGGCTTCCGCGCCTATTGCCTCACCGCCGCCGAGCTCGGCCGCTACTGCGGCGCCACCGCGCTGACCTGGAACATGCATGTCTGCTCCACGCTCTGGACCGGCGCCCTGACCGAAGACCTGGAGCTGGACGACGCGACGCGCGCCGGGCACCGCCAGCGCCGCCGCCTCCACTACGACCGCATCCTCCGCGACGGCGCCGTCTATTCGCAGCCCTTCTCGGAAGGCGGGCCGGCCGCGGCCGGCGCGGCGGCCTTCGGCACCACCGCGCGCCGCGTCCCCGGCGGCTTCGCCATCAACGGCAAGAAGATCTTCGCCAGCCTCGCCGGCCACGCGAACCACTACGGCATCCTCTGCACGGAGCTGCACGGCGACGACCGGCCCTCCCGCCGCGACACGCTCTACCTCGGCATCCCCGCCGACGCGCCGGGCGTGACCGTGGAAGGCGAGTGGGACCCGCTCGGCATGCGCGGCACCGTCTCCCGCAACCTCGTCTTCAAGGACGTGTTCGTGCCGGAGGAGGCGATGCTGATGCCCCCCGGCCTCTACTTCCAGGCCGCGAACCGCTGGCCGCACATGTTCCTCACCCTCTCGCCCACCTACATGGGCCTCGCCCAGGCCGCGTACGATTTCTGCGTCCGCTACCTCCGCGGCGAGCAGCCGGGCACGCCGCCCGTCAAGCGCCGCATGTATCCCACCAAGCAGATCGCCGTCGCCGGGATGCGTTTGATGCTGGAAGCCACGAAGTCCCTCTGGTTCCAGGCCATCACCGAGGCCGGCCCCGATCCCACGAAGGAGCAGATGCTCCGCGCGCTGGCCGCCCAGCACACGGTGATGGAGAACGCCAACGCAATCGCGACGCTGGCCATCCGCACCTGCGGCGGCCAAGCCATGCTGAAGTCGCTGCCGCTGGAACGCATCTACCGCGACAGCCGCTGCGGCGCCCTCATGCTCCCCTGGACCGCCGAGCTCTGCCTCGACCGCATCGGCCGCGACGCGCTGTACGAACGCGGCGAGACGGATTGATGCCCTGGCGCTGGCTCGACCGCCACGCCGACCACGCGCCGGATCGCGTCGCGCTGCGCTTCGAAGGCCGCACCATCACCTACGCCGCCCTCGCGCGCGAGGCCGAGGCCGCCGCCGGCGCCCTCGCCGCCCGCGGCATCACGCGCGGCGACCGCGTCGCCTTCCTCGGCCAGAACCATCCCGCGCAGCTCGTCCTGCTCTTCGCCTGCGCCCGTCTCGGCGCGATGCAGGTCCCGCTGAACTGGCGCCTCGCCGCGCCGGAGTGGCGCTACATCCTCTCCGATTCCGGCGCGCGTCTGCTCTGCGCCACGCCCGATTTCCTCGGCACGGCGACCGCCGCGGCCTCACCCGGCTGCGAGGTCGCCGACGCGACGCCGCTGGAGGGCGCGAGCGTGCCGGCCACGGGCCGCGACGAAGATCCGCTGCTGCTCGTCTATACCTCCGGCACCACCGGCCGCCCGAAAGGGGCGGTGCTCGACGGCCGCGCGGTGCTGTTCAACGCCCTCAACGCCCTGCACGCCTTCGGCCTGACATCCGCCGACCGCGTGCTGACCGTGCTGCCGCTCTTCCATGTCGGCGGCCTCAACATCCAGACCACGCCCGCCCTCTACGCCGGCGCCGAGGTGCTGCTGCACCCCCGCTTCGATCCCACCGCCTTCCTGGACGCGGTGGAGCGCGACCGCCCGACGCTCTCGCTCCTCGTCCCGGCGGTCATGGCCGCGCTCGTCGCGCATCCGCGCTGGCCCTCCGCCGACCTCGCCTCGCTCCGCGCCGTCGGCGCCGGCTCCTCCGACGTGCCCTTGCCGCTGATCGAGGCCTTCCATGCCAGGGGCGTCCCCGTCCAGCAGGTCTATGGCGCCACCGAGACCTGCCCCATCGCCCTCGTCCAGACCCGCGCCGAGGCCCTGGCCGCCCCCGGCTCCATCGGCCGCCCCGCCCTGCACGCCGACTGCCGCCTCGGCCCCGCCAACGAGATCGAAATCCGCGGCCCGTCCGTGATGCGCGGCTACTGGCGGGGCGACGACGCCCTCCGCGACGGCTGGTTCGCCACCGGCGATGTCGGCCGCGTGGACGAGGCGGGCCGCTGGTGGTTCACCGATCGCCTGAAGCACGTGATCATCTCCGGCGGCGAGAACATCTACCCCGCCGAGGTCGAGCGCGTGCTCGCCACCGCACCCGGGATCGCCGAAGGCGCCGTCATCGGCCGCCCCGATCCGCGCTGGGGCGAGGTCCCCGTCGCCGTCGTCGTCCCCGCCCCCGGCTTCGACGCCGTCGCCGTCCTCGCGCACTTCGACAACCGCCTCGCCCGCTTCAAGCACCCGCGTGCAGTGCTGACCGTCGCGGCCCTCCCACGCACCGCCCTCGGCAAGGTCGCGGTCGCGGAGCTGAATGCACTCGCCGACCGGTAGAGCCTCCACTCCCCCTCCCCTCGCGGGAGGGGGCAGGGGGAGGGGGCAAGGGGGAGAGGGCAGGGGAAGGGAGCCTCGCACACCCTCTCCCCACCCAGCTGGCCATCACCCCCAAGGCCGCATCGAAACCCACCGCGCCCTGGTGTATCCCTCCCGCCATGCGCTTCCCCCGGCTGCGCGCCGCGCTGCTCGCCACGCTCCTGGCCGCCTGCACACCCGTCGTACTCCCGGCCGGCCCGCCCAACGGCCCACCGGACCTGCGCGACGACGCCATCCTCGCCCGCGACGGCGCCATCCTCCCGCTGCGCCGCTTCGCGCCCGAAGGACCGCCGGTCGCGATCCTCCTCGCGCTGCACGGCTTCAACGACCATTCCGGCAACTTCCTCACCGACAGCGTCGAGGCGCTGAAGCAGGGCGGCATCCTCACCTACGCCTACGACCAGCGCGGCTTCGGACGCGCCCCCAACCGCGGCTACTGGGCCGGCGCCGAGACGCTCGCCGCCGACGCCGTCGAGGCCGCGCGGCTGATCCGCCGCCGCCACCCGGACCTGCCGCTCTACCTGCTCGGTGAGAGCATGGGCGCCGCCGTCACGATCCTCGCCGGGGCCAGCACCACCCCGCCGCCCGTGGACGGCTACGTCCTCGTCGCGCCCGCCCTCTGGTCGCGCGACAGCATGTGGGCGGTGATGCGCGGCGGCCTCTGGGTCATCGCGCGCACCATCCCGGTCGTGCCCTTCCAGGGCGGCGTCGGCGGGGTGGTCGCCAGCGACAACCCGGCCGCGCTCCGCCGGCTCGGCCGCGATCCGCTCGTCATCCGCAACACCCGCGTGGATGCGGCGGTCGGCATGGTGGACCTGATGGACGCCGCCGTCGCCGCGCTGCCCGCCTGCTGCCGCACCGCCTCCGGCGCGCGCGCCCCCGCGCTGATGCTCGTCGCCGCGCAGGACAGCGTCATCCCGCCCAGCGCCATCCGCGCCGCGCTCCGCCGCGTCCCGCCTGCCGCGCAACCCCGCCTCGCCCTCTACGATGGCGGCTTCCACCTGCTGCTCGCCGGCCGCAACCGGGAGGACGTGCTGCGCGACATCCTCGCCTTCGTCGCCGCCCCCGATGCGCCGCTACCCTCCGGCGCCGACGCCGGCGCCGCCGCCTGGCTCGACGGCCGCCCGATCAATCCAGCGCCCTGAACGCCGCCATCAGCGCCGCCTTCGCCTCGAACCCGATCCCCGGCACCTCCGGCATCCGCACGCGCCCATCCACCACGGGCACGTCATCCGCGAAGCCCCCGAACGGCGCGAAGACCTCCGGATAGCTCTCGTTGCCGCCCAGCCCGAGCCCCACCGCGATATTCAGCGCGAATTGGTGCCCGCCATGCGGCACGCAGCGGCGCGGACTCCAGCCGTGCTCGACCAGCATCGCCAGCGTGCGCAGGTATTCCACCAGGCCGTAGGACAGGGCGGGGTCGAATTGCAGCACGTCGCGGTCCGGCCGCAGCCCGCCATGCCGGATCAGGTTCCGCGCGTCCTGCATGGAGAACAGGTTCTCCCCCGTCGCGATCGGCGGCGCATAGTGCTCCGCCAGCACCGCGTGGGTCGCGTAATCCAACGGATCCAGCGGCTCCTCGTACCAGCGCAGCCCGAACGGCTTCAGCGCGGCGGCGTAGGTCAGCGCGGCGTGCAGCCCGAAGCGGCCGTTCACGTCCACCGCCAGGCGCGACCCGTCGCCGCCCAGCAGCCGCAGCACCGCCTCGATCCGCGCCATGTCCTCGGCCAGCGCGTCCTTCAGCGCCGTGCCGGGCGCGCCGCCGATCTTCATCTTCACCGTCGTGTAGCCGGCATCGAGGTAACGCCGCATCTCCTCGATCAGCCCCTCCACCCCCTTGCCGGGATGGTAGTAGCCGCCGGCGGCATAGACCCAGGCCGCGTCATCCGCCTGGCCGCCGTTGAACCGGTCCGCCAGCAGCCGCCAGAGCGGCACGCCTTCCAGCTTCGCCGCCGCGTCCCACAGCGCCATGTCGAGCACGCCGACCGCGACGCTGCGCTCCCCATGCCCGCCCGGCTTCTCGTTCCGCATCATCGCCGCCCAGGCGCCGGCGGGGTCCAGCCTGCCGTCGGCGCCGGTGATCTCCGCCTCCGTCGCCTCGGTCAGGCGGGGGATGAAGCGCTCCGCTAGCAGCCCGGGCTGCGCGTAGCGCCCGTTCGAGTTGAACCCGTAGCCCGTCGCCCGCCGCCCGCCCGGCGCCTCCACCGTGACCGCCATGATCGAGGCCGTCATCTTCGAGAAATCAATGTAGGCGTTGGCGATCGCGCTGCTGATCGGCGCCACGCCCCCCTTCACGCCGACGATGCGCATGCGACCCCGTTGCGTACGACCTCCACCCCTTGTCGCCCCGCGCCCACCCCCGGCACAAGTGCACCGCACTTCTTCCCCCTCTCCCCTCGCGGGGTTCGACGCTGAAGGCGTCGGACGCCGGGGTGAGGGGGCAGGCGCCGCACCACCCGCCCCAGACCCACTCCCCCCGCGACACAGACATCGCCATTCTTCTCCCTCTCCCCTCGCGGGAGAGGGCCGGGGTGAGGGGGCAGGCGCCGCGCCAACCGCCCCAACCCACCCCCCACCACACAGGCCTTCGCACAGGAAACCCCGCAATGCCCGACATCCTGCACGAGACCCGCGGCCCGATCGCCTGGACGGTGCTGAACCGCCCGCAGGCGCGCAACGCCCTGACCTTCGAGATGTACGAAGGCCTGTTCGAACGCGCGAAGTCCCTCGCCGAGGAGCCGGACATCCGCGCCTGGGTCATCACCGGCGCCGGCGGGAAGGCCTTCGCCGCCGGCACCGACATCAGCCAGTTCACGGAATTCCGCACCGGCGGGGACGCGCTGGACTACGAGACCCGCATAGACCGCGTGCTCTCCGCCATCGAGGATTGCCCGAAGCCCGTCATCGCCGCCGTCGCCGGCGCCTGCACCGGCGGCGGCCTCGGCATCGCCGGCGTCTGCGACCTGCGCGTTGCCGCCGCCAATGCCCGCTTCGGCGTGCCGATCGCCCGCACCCTCGGCAACTGCCTGTCCATAGCGAACTACGCCCGCTTCGCCGCCCTCATCGGCCCCGCCCGCCTGAAGGAGATCATCTTCACCGCCCGCCTGGTCGAGGCCGAGGAGGCGCTGAAGCTCGGCCTGGTCTCCGAACTCCTCCCCACGCCCGAGGCGCTGGAGACCCGCGCGATGGAGCTCGCCACGCAGGTCGCCGCCCTCGCCCCCCGCACCCTCACCGCCACGAAATTCGCCCTGACGCGCCTGCGCAAATCCGCCGGCCCCATCCACGGCGACGACCTGGTGAAGCTGTGCTTCGGCAGCGAGGACTTCCGCGAGGGCGTCACCGCCTTCCTCGCCAAGCGCCCCCCGGTCTGGACAGGGCGCTGACACTTCCCCCTCCCCTCGCGGGAGGGGGCAGGGGGAGGGGGTAGGCGTAGCGCGCAGAGGAAGAGGGGAGCGGAGCACCCGGTAACGAAGGAGTCATCCCCAACCCCGTGCACCCAAGACCTCTCATACCGACCGGCTGAAGTTCTGACCTTTTCGGTGTCGCCCCCGCGAAAGCGGGGGGCCATCTTCCCGCCGTCCTGACAATCGGCGCGGTGGGTTCCCGCTTCCGCGGGAACGACAGCAAACGGATCAGGAGTTGCGCCGTTCGTAATCACACCATCCCCGCGTCACCCTGCGCCAAATGAACGGTATTTATATCGCTGAGCGGCCACTCGCGGCCGGACGATTGGTCTCATTGCAGGACATTCTAATCTACTTGAATCTAAGATGAAAACCGACACAGTCGCCCCAAGTCTACATCAAACAATGCGCCACTATAGGCTAAACGCAGTGCTTTGGTGGTCACCAAATAAAACAACGTGTTTATTCCCAGATAAGTACACCACAACCACCTCCCGCCCGAACCGTGATCTTGCGGTATTGGTGGGTTATTGCCTCACTGCGCCAAGGAGCAGCACATCCACTCACGGCCCCGCCGTCCTCGACATTTCACGATTAAAATGCTAACATTCCTATCGCTCTTTGAAACCCGCCAGGCCCCACCTACCCCGGCATCCATCCGCCCATCCTCGCCCAGCATTCCCCGACCGCCCGGTCACGCAACCGACGCGTGCATCCCATTCGCAAACCATCGGGTCAGCCGAAGCACCTATTTGTCCGAAACCGATATCACCGCCCAAAACCAGAAAGTCTCAGAGCGCTCGGCCTCACACCCCATGCGCCCCCACCCCCAGCACAACCTCCCGGAACCGCGCCGTCAGATACGCCCCCTCCCGCGGCGGCAGCACCAGCTTCGCGCTCCCCGCTGCCACCTTCACCACCGCGAAGACCGGCCCGGCACCGCCACCGATCGCATCCCGCAGCCCCGGCAAACCCTCTTCGCCGAGCACCACCCGCGCATCCGGAAACCCCGCCCCGCGCGCCATCGCGGCCAGGTCCACCCCGTGCCGCGTCGCCGTCTCCTGCCCGCCGGTCTCGCCGTAATGCTCGTTGTCCAGCACGACGACGGACAGGTTCGCCGGCCGCTGCACCGCGATCGTCGCCAGCGCGCCGAGCCCCATCAGCATCTCGCCGTCGCCCGTCAGCACCAGCACCCGCCGCCGCGGCTGCGCGATCGCCAGCCCCAGCCCGATCATCGCCGCCCCGCCCATCCCGCCCCAGAGTGGGAAGTTGGCCGGCACGTCGCCCGCCGCCGTCAGGTCCCAGGCCGGCGCGCCGAGCCCGGCGACGACGAGCAGCCCGCCCCGATCCTCCAGCAGCCCTCGCACCACCTCCCGCCGGTCCAGCGCCATGCGCCTCAATCCTTCCCAAAGGTCTTGGCGCCGATCAGCCGCTGCCCCAGCAGCGCCGCCGCCGGCCGGAAGGTGTTGAACGCCAGGCGCAGCGTCGCATCCACCACCGGCGCGACATCCTCCGCCGCGTCGGCGCGGCGCACCACCGTGCCCATCGCCTCCAGCACCGCCTGCGTCGCGGTGCCCATCGGCACCTGCGCCGGATTGAACTCCCCGAAGTCGCCGCGCATCGTGACGAGCATCGGCAGCGGCGCCCGGTGCAGCACCGGCAGCGACAGCATGTTGATGCAGTTGCCCACCCCCGAGGACTGCATCAGCAGCACGCCCCGCGCCCCGCCGAGCCAGGCGCCGAGCAGCATCGCGACGCCCTCCTCCTCCGTCGTCAGCGTCACCACGCGCATCGAGGGGTCCGCCGCGCAGAGCCGGATCAGCCGCGCATGCCCGGCATCCGGCACCAACGTTACCTGCGTGACGGCATGCGCCTTCAGCGCGTCGAAGATCCGGTCGGGCCAATCCATGCCCGGCAGCCTCCCGCGCCGAACCCGCGCTGGCAACCCGCCGCCCGCGGCGCCATTCTCCCCCGCATGGCCTTCGCGCACACGGTGGCCGGCACGCGCCACGTCTTCCCCGACCTGCGCACCCTGCTGGCGCGGGCCACGCCCGCGCGCTCCGGCGATGCGCTGGCCGGTATTGCCGCCGCCAGCGCGGCGGAGCGCGTCGCCGCGCAGCGCGCGCTCGCCGACCTGCCGCTGCGCCACTTCCTGCACGAGGCCGTGGTCCCCTACGAGACCGACGAGGTCACGCGCCTGATCCTGGACACGCATGACGCCGCCGCCTTCGCCCCCGTCGCGCAGCTGACCGTCGGCGCCTTCCGCGACTGGCTGCTCGCCGAGGCCACGACCGCATCGCTCGCCGCCCTCGCCCCCGGCCTGACGCCGGAGATGGCGGCCGCCGTCAGCAAGCTCTGCCGCCTGCAGGACCTCGTCTCCATCGCCGCGAAGTGCCGCGTCGTCACGCGCTTCCGCAACACCCTCGGGCTGCCGGGCACGCTCTCCATCCGCCTGCAACCCAACGACCCCGTGGACGATCCGCGCGGCGTCGCCGCCGCGATCCTCGACGGCCTCCTGCTCGGCGCCGGCGACGCCGTCATCGGCGTGAACCCGGCCACCGACAACATCGAGAACATCACCCGGCTGCTGCACCTGCTGGACGGGCTGCGCGAACGCTTCGACATCCCGACCCAATCCTGCGTCCTCGCCCACGTCACCACCACGCTGCTGGCGATGGAGCGCGGCGCGCCCGTGGACCTGGTGTTCCAATCCATCGGCGGCACCGAGGCCACCAACGCATCCTTCGGCGTCTCGCTGGCCCTGCTGCGCGAGGCGCAGGACGCCGCGCTCTCGCTGAACCGCGGCACCCTCGGCACGGACGTGATGTATTTCGAGACCGGCCAGGGCAGCGCGCTCTCCGCCGAGGCGCATCACGGCTGCGACCAGCAGACGATCGAGTGCCGCGCCTACGCCGTCGCCCGCGCGTATCGGCCGCTGCTCGTCAACAGCGTCGTCGGCTTCATCGGCCCGGAATACCTCTACGACGGCAAGCAGATCATCCGCGCGGGCCTGGAGGACCATCTCTGCGGCAAGCTGCTCGGCCTGCCGATGGGCGTTGACGTCTGCTTCACCAACCACGCCGAGGCCGATGCCGACGATACCGACGCGCTGCTGACGCTGCTCGGCGTGGCCGGCGTCAACTACGTCATGGGCGTGCCCGGCGCCGACGACGTGATGCTCGCCTACCAGTCCACGTCGTTCCACGACGGCCTCTACGCCCGCGCCGCGCTCGGCAAGCGCCCGGCCCCGGAATTCGCGGCCTGGCTCGAACGCATGGGCCTGGCCGGGCGCACGCCCGATCGCCTGCCCGGCGCGATGGCGCCCGTGCTGTCATGACCGCGCCCGTCCTCTGGCGCGACCTGCGCCGCTACACCACCGCGCGCGTCGCCCTCGGCCGCGCCGGCCACGCGCAACCCACCGCCGCGCTGCTCGACTTCCAGGAAGCGCACGCGATCGCGCGTGACGCCGTGTGGTCCGGATTGGATGCGCCAGCGCTCGCCGCCGCGCTCGGCCCCGGGACGCTGGCGGTCGCGAGCGAGGCGCCCGATCGCCGCAGCTACCTGCTGCGCCCCGACCTCGGGCGCAGGCTTCGCGACGCGGACCGCGCGGCGCTCGCATCGCGCGCGCAGCCCGGCTGCATCGCGATCGTGGTCGCCGATGGCCTGTGCGCCAACGCCGTCGGGGCGCATGCGCCGGCCGTCCTCGCGGCCCTGTTGCCCGCGCTGCGCGACGACCGCTGGACGCTCGCGCCGGTGGTCGTCGCGACCGGCGCCCGCGTCGCGCTCGGCGACGACGTCGGCGAGGCGCTCGGCGCCGCCGCCGTCGCCGTGCTGATCGGCGAGCGGCCCGGCCTCTCCGCGCTCGACAGCCTCGGCATCTATCTGACGTGGGCGCCGCGCCGCGGCCGCACCGATGCGGAGCGCAACTGCATCAGCAACATCCGCCCCGCCGGCCTCTCGCCTGCCGACGCCGCGCGCAAGCTGCGCTGGTTGCTGGCGGCGGCGCGACGCCTCGGCAGCACCGGCGTCGCCCTGAAGGATGAGGAACCGGCGGCGCCGCGCCTCGGCTGAGCGTCAGCCCGCCGGCACCAGCAGCCGCGCCGTGCTCTGCCGTACCACCAGCTCCGGCTGCAGCACCACATCCGCGCGTGCCGCACCAGGACCGGCCATCTCCTCCAGCAGCAGCTCCGCCGCGCGGCGGCCCATCTCGGCGTGCTGGATGCGCACCGTCGTCAAGGCCGGCTGGATGCGGCCGATGAAGGGCATGTCGTTGAAGCCGGTCACCGACATCTCACGCCCGGCCGCCAGCCCGGCCGCCGCCAGCGCGTCATAGACACCGAGGCAGAGCATGTCGTTCGCGGCCGCGACGGCGGTGAAGGCCGGCCCCGCCAGCAGGCGTTCCATCGCGTGGCGCCCCGCAGCCTCGGCATAGGCCGACGCCGCGATCACCGGCGCCGCCTCGGCATCCAGCCCCGCCGCGCGGAGCGCCGCGCGGAAGCCGGCACGGCGGTCGGTGGCGGTGGACACGCCCGGCGGGCCGGCCAGGTGGGCGATCCGGCGATGGCCGAGCGCGATCAGGTGCCGAACCGCCATTGCCATGCCGCAGCGGTCGTCGTTCACCACGGCCGGCAGGCCGGAGCCGGGCAGGCGGCGATTGACCAGCACCGTCGGGATGCGCCGCCGCGCGAGGAGGCCCGGCGCGAGGCTGCCCTTCGCGGCGGAGGCGATGAGCAGCCCGTCCACCAGATGCGTCGCCATGCGCTCGATCAGCAGCGATTCGCGTCCCGCGTCGTTGCCGGTATTGGCCAGCAGCGTCGCGTAGCCGGACTCCGCCAGCCGGATCTCCGCGGCGCGCACGATCGGGGGGAAGACCGGGTTCTCCAGGTCCGGCACGAGGATGCCGATGGTGCGCGACCGCCGGGTGCGCAGGCCGGAAGCGAGGGCGGAGGGCCGCCAGCCCAGCCGTTCCGCCGCGGCGGCGACACGGGCGGCGACGTCGTCCGTTACCATCGCCCGCGTCGCCGGGTTCAGCGCGCGGGAGACGGTGGAGGCGTGCACGCCGGCGGCCTGCGCCACGTCGGCGATGGTCACGCGGGACGCGGCGTCGGCGGGACGGCGGGGCATGTGCGGGGGCAGTGTAGCGCGGGCGCACGCGCTCGTGTGGAGGTTTTCTGCAATCGTTTGCACAAATCGCTTGACGAGGTTCGGCCCCCTCACGTAGAGGTGCCGCAACGACGAGAGGAATGCCGCCGCGATGGGCGCCTGGCCGCATGTCTCCGCGACGCTGCCGGCCACGGCGCGCGCGCTGCGCTTCGCGGCCTTCGGCGGGCCGGAGGTGCTGGACATCGCGGAGGCGCCGCTGGCCGCGCCCCCCGGGGACGAGGCGCTGATCGCCCTGCGCGCCGCCTCGGTGAACCCGTCAGACGTCAAGAACGTCGCCGGCCGCATGCGGCAGACGGTGCCGCCGCGCACCCCCGGCCGCGACTTCGCCGGCGTGGTGGCCGCGGGGCCCGCGGAATGGCTCGGCGCGGAGGTCTGGGGTACCGGCGGCGATATCGGCTTCACGCGCGACGGCAGCCACGCCGAGTACCTGCGCGTGCCCGTCGCCGCACTCTCCCGCAAGCCGGCACGCCTCTCCTTCGCGCAGGCCGGCGCGGTCGGCGTGAACTACGTCACCGCGCTCATCGGCCTGGACTACGCGGAGCTGAAGCGCGGCGAGACCGCGCTGGTGATCGGCGCGACCGGCGGCGTGGGCGGTGCGGCCTGCGCCATCGCCGCCGGCCGCGGCGCGCGCGTGATCGCCGCCTGCCGCGGCGCGCCGGCCGAGGACGCGCCGGCGCGGCAGGTGGGCGCCGCGTTCATTGATCTTGAGACGACGGACCTCGCGGCCGCCATCGCCGACGCCACTGGTGGGCGCGGGGTGGACGTGGTGTACGACTGCGTCGGCCGGCCCGACCTGACCGAGGCGGCGGTCGCCGCGCTCGCCTTCCGCGGGCGCCTCGTCGCCATCTCCGGCACGCAGGGGGAGGGCATCCGCCTCGAACTCATCCCCTTCTACCGCCGCGAATGCCGGCTGATCGGCGTGGACAGCCTGAAGCGCACCGCCGCCGATTGCGCGCCAATGATGGACCTGCTGCGCGCGGGCTTCGAGAGCGGCACCTATCCCGCGCCCGTCGTCGCGGAGACCTATGGGCTGGATCGCGGCTCCCACGCCTATGCTGCCGTCGCGCGCGGAACGCGCGGGCGTATCGTGCTTGCGATGGAGGGCTGACCATGGACGGCCACGTCACCTACACCAGCGAGAACCTGACGGAAGCCGTGCTCGGCCGCATCCGCCCGGATGCCGAGCCGCGCGTGAAGCAGGTGATGGAGGCGCTGATCCGCCACGTCCACGATTTCGTGCGCGAGGTCGAGCTGACGCCGGAGGAATGGGAGAGCGGCGTCGCCTTCATCACGGAACTCGGCCGCTGGTGCGACGACAAGCGGCAGGAAGTCATCCTGCTGTCGGACATCCTCGGCGTCTCCATGCTGGTGGACGCCATCGCCCACCGCACCCATGCATCCGTGAGCGAGACGACGGTGCTCGGCCCCTTCCACCGGGAGAATCCGCCGCCGATGGCGAACGGGCAGAACATGTCGCCGGGCGTCGCGGGCGAACCCCTCGAGGTCGAAATCCGCATCACCGACGAGGAGGGGCGCCCGCTGGAAGGCGCGCAGGTGGATGCCTGGCACACCTCGCCGGAGGGCTACTACGACAGCCAGCTCGGCGACGAGCACAACATGCGCGGCCGCTTCGTGACGGGGAAGGACGGCGTGATCGCCTTCCCGACCGTGATGCCCTCCAGCTACCCGGTGCCGCATGACGGGCCGGTGGGGCGCATGCTCGCCGCGATGGGGCGCGGGCCGATGCGCCCGACGCACGTGCATTTCTGGATCAAGAAGCCGGGCTACCGCGACCTGATCACCCACATCTTCAAGGACGGCGACCCCTACCTGCACGACGACGCGGTGTTCGGCGTGAAGGCGAGCCTCGTCACGGATTGGGACGTGCCGAAGCGCGAGGGCAGGCCCGCGAAGCTCACCTACGAGTTCCGCATCCCGAAGCTGGAGCCCGCGTGATGCTGTTCCTGATTGCCTGCACGCAGGTGCCGGATGGCGGGGCCATCCGCGACCGGCATTACGACGCGCACCGCGCCTACCTCCGCGACAGCCCGGTGGACATCAAGCTCGCCGGACCGATGGTGGAGGATGACGGGGAGCGCCGCATCGGCTCCGTCTTCATCGTGGACGTGCCGGGCCGCGCCGCGGCGAAGGCGTTCAGCGACGCCGATCCGTTCACGCGGAACGGCCTGTTCGCGGAGGTGCGGATCACCCGCTTCCTGGACGTAACGCGCGGCAAGCCCGCCTTCGGGGGAACACCGGCATGAGGCGCAAATACATCCTGACCTGCGCGGTCACCGGCAACATCACCACCCCCGAGCAGACGCCCCACCTGCCGATCACGCCGGAGCAGATCGCGAACGCCGCGGTCGAGGCCGCGAAGGCCGGCGCCGCCGTCGCCCACATCCACGTCCGCGACCCGCAGACGGGCCGGCCGAGCATGTCGCTCGACCTCTACCGCGACGTGGTGGACCGCATCCGCGCCGCCAACACCGACGTGGTGATCAACCTGACGACCGGCCCCGGCGGTCGCTACGTGCCGGATCGCGAGGACCCGCGCGTCGCGGCCGCCGGCAGCACGCTGATGCCGCCGGAGGGCCGCGTCTCCCACATCGTCGCGCTGAAGCCGGAGATCGCGACGCTCGACCTGAACACCATGTGGTCCGGCAGCGCCGTGGTGATCAACGCGCCCTGGTCGGTCACGCGCATGGCGGAGCAGATCTACGCGGCCGGCACGATCCCGGAGCTGGAGGTGTTCGATTCCGGCGACATCGCGCTCGCGAAGCACCTGATCGCCGAGGGCGTGCTGAAGCCGCCCTGCCTGTTCCAGGTCTGCATGGGCATCCGCTGGGGCTTCGACTGGAACCCGGAGACGCTGAACTACGCGAAATCGGTCATTCCCGCCGGCCATCCCTGGGCCGCCTTCGCGATCGGCCGGATGGAATTCCCGATGCTGGCCCAGGCCTGGCTGCTCGGCGGGCACGTGCGCGTCGGGCTGGAGGACAACATCTACCTGAACAAGGGCGAGCTGGCGGTCAGCAACACCGTGCTGGTGGAACGCGCGGTCCGCATCCTGCGCGAGTTCGGCGCGGAGCCGATGACGGCGGCGGAAGCGCGCGCGGAGCTGTCGGGGGTGGGCGGGTGGAGCCGGTGAACCGCGGCGTCCTCGTCGTCACCGGCGCGGGCAGGGGGATCGGCGCGGCGATCGCGAAGGCGGCGGCGGCCGATGGCTGGACGGTCGCGGTCAACTACGCCCGCGATGCGGAGAGCGCGCAGGCCACCGTCGCGGCGATCAAGGCGGCCGGCGGGCGCGCGAAGGCGATCGGGGCGGACGCGACGACCGAGGCCGGCATCACCGCGCTGTTCGAATCCGCCGACGCGCTCGGCGCGCTGCGCGGCCTGGTCAACAACGCCGGCGGCAGCGCGGAGGCGCGCATCGCGGACCTCACCGCCGCCGACTACGACCGCATGATGGACGGCAACCTGCGCAGCACCGTCTTCTGCTCGCGCGAGGCCGTGCGCCGCATGGGCACGGATCGCGGCGGGGCAGGGGGCGTCATCGTCAATATCGGCAGCCGCGCCAGCGTGCTCGGCGGGCAGCCCGGCCGCGTGATGTACGCCGCCGCCAAGGGCGCCGTGGACGGCTTCACGATCGGCCTGGCGAATGAGGTCGGGACGCTCGGCATCCGCGTCGCCTGCATCCGCCCCGGCGTGATCCGCACGGAGAGCCATGAGGCGCGCGCCGGCGCCGACCGGCTGAAGCAGATGACCGCGCCGATCGCGCTCGGCCGCCCGGGCGAGCCGGAGGAGGTCGCGGCGCTGGCCGTGTTCCTGCTCTCGCCCGGCGCGTCCTACATGACCGGCGCGCTGGTGGACCTCGGCGGCGGGCGCTGAACACGGGAGGACGAAGGGAAACATGACCACGACACGACGCCTGCTGGCCGCGCTGATGGCCGGCGCCGCGCTGGCCTGGGCCGGCCCCGCCGCCGCGCAGCCCTTTCCCACGCAGGGGATCACGATGGTGATCCCGTTCGGCGCCGGCGGCCCGACCGACATCGTCGGCCGCATGCTCGCCGATGCGATGGGCCGCGACCTCGGCCACCCCGTCGTGGTGCAGAACGTCGGCGGCGGCGGCGGGACGATCGGCGTCACGCGCGTGGTGCAGGCGCGCAACGACGGCCACACGATCCTCTACACCAACATCGGCCTCGCGACGCAGCCGACGCTCTACCGCCGCCTCGCCTACAACCCCGTGACCGACCTCGAGCCCTTCGGCCTGGTCACCGCGACGCCGATGGTGATCTCCGTGCGGCCGAACTTTCCCGGACGCACGCTGGCCGACTTCGTCGCCTACGCGCGGGAGAAGCGGGACGGCGTGAACCTCGCGAATGTCGGCCTCGGCTCCGCCAGCCAGCTCTGCGGCACGTTGCTCCAGGCGGCGCTGGGCATCAACTTCACGACCGTCGCCTTCACCGGCTCCGGCGGCGTCTTCCCCGATCTCATGGCAGGGCGCCTCGACGTCTATTGCGACCAGACGACCTCGTCGCTGCCCTTCGTGCGCGAGGGGCGCATCCGCGGCGTGGCCATGACGACGGCGACGCGCCTGCCGCAGGCGCCCGACATCCCGACGGCGGCGGAAGCCGGCATGCCCGGCGTCGAGGTCGCCATCTGGCACGGCATGTATGCCCCGCGCGGCACGCCGGGGCCGGTGCTCGCGCGGCTGAATGCGGCGCTGCGCGTCGCGATCCAGGACCAGGCCGTGGTCGCGCGCCTGAACGACCTCGCCAGCCCGCCCGAGCCGCTGGACCGCGTCACGCCGGAGGCGCACCGCGCCCACCTTGCCGCGGAGATCGAGCGCTGGCGTCCGATCCTGCAGGCGGCGGGGCAGTTCGCGGACTGAACCGCGCGGGCAGCCAGCCGTTGCGGCGCGGACACCCTGGAAGTGCCGCATGCGCCGCTGGCTGCCCCCTGCCTTGGCCGTCCTCGCCCTCGTCGCGACGGCGCTCGCCGGTGACCTTCGCATCGGCGAGATGCTGCGCTGGTATCTCTCTCTCCGCCGTCCGCCCTGGCAGCCGCCGGACCCGCTGATCCCGATCGTCTGGGGCGCGATCTACGCCCTCATCGCCTGGGCCGTGCTGCGCGCCTGGCGCGCGGCGGGGTCGGAGGGGGCGCGGGACCACATCGTCGCGGCAACCACCGTCAACCTGTTCCTCAACGCCCTCTGGGCGCTGCTGTTCTTCGTCCATCGCCGGCCCGACTGGGCGCTGGTCGAGGTTGCGGCGCTGCTCGCCTCGATCCTCTGGATGATCGCGGCGCTCGGCCGGCAGGACCGGGTGGCCGGCTGGCTGCTGGTGCCCTACCTCGCCTGGGTCGGCTTCGCGGCCGTGTTGAACTACGCCTTGGTCCGGCTCAACGCGCCCTTCCCGTGATGCGTCAGGCGAAGACGTCGGCCGGCGAGTCGCGGCGCAGGCTCTCGCCCAGCTCGCGGCCGAGCCGCGCGGCATCCGAAGCCGCGCCGGAGAGACGCCGCTTGAGCAGGAAAGAGCCGTCGGCGCGCGCCACCAGCCCGGTGAGTTCGACATCGTCCCCGTGCAGCTTCGCGTGGCAGCCGATCGGCGTACGGCAGGAGCCGTCGAGCTTCGCCAGCAACCCGCGCTCCGCGCCGCTCGCGACGAGCGATTCGCGGTCCTGGATGATCGAGAGCAGCTCCCGCAGTTCGACGTCGTCCGCGCGCACCGTCACGCCGACGATGCCCTGGCAGGCGGCCGGCACCATCACCTCCGGGTCTAGAACGGTGCCGACCTCGGCTTCCATCTCCAGCCGCCGCAGCCCGGCGAGCGCGAGGAGGGAGGCCTGCGGCCCGCCCTCCGCCCGCACCTTGGCGAGGCGGGAGCCGACATTGCCGCGGATCATCTCCACCTGCAGGTCCGGGCGGGCATGGAGCAGCTGGCTCTGCCGGCGGACGGATGCCGTGCCGACGCGCGCACCAGGGGGCAGGCAGGCATACGGATCGCCGGCATCAACGCCGTCGCATTCGGGCCCGAGCACGATCGCGTCCCGCGCATCCTCCCGCCGCAGGGTGCAGGCGAGGACGATGCCGGGCGGCAGCTCGGTCTCCAGGTCCTTCAGGCTGTGGACGGCGAAGTCCACGCGGCCGTCGGACAGCGCCTCGTGGATTTCCTTCGCGAACAGCCCCTTGCCGCCGATATCGGCCAGGCGCTTGTCCTGTTCCTTGTCGCCGGTCGTGGCGATCACGTGTTCCTCGAACGCCTCGACCTCCCGCAGCAGGGGGCAGACGCGGGTGATGAGCGAGAGGAAGTGCCGCGTCTGCCACAACGCCAAAGGCGATCCGCGCGTGCCGACGCGCAGCGGCAGCGCGCGCGTGCTGCCGTGCCGGTGCGGGCTGCCCGCGCCGTGCCGCGCGGGCGAGACAGGCACCATCGAATCGAGCGAGGACAGCTTCATGTCGCGTTGGCTCCGCGGTCGGCCGCCCGCGGCGCGTCGGTGCGCGCGAGGCCGAAGAGGTGGGCGAGGTCCTTGAAGAAGATGCGCACATGCGCCATCGGGTCGCGGCGCACGAGTTCCTTGTTCATGTAGCTCTGCCAGGTCAGGCGCTGGACGTCCTTGTCCTCGCAGATCTTGACGAACTTCTCCCGGCGCTTGTCGGACGAGTACCAGAAGTACTGCATGATGCCGAGGATCCAGAACACGCGGCCGTGCTGCTTCATGAAGCGCCTGCGCGCGCCGGCCAGCGCGCGGACGTCTCCGGTGCGGCAGAACTCCCCGGCCGCCTCCGCCGCCAGCTGGCCGCCGAGCATGGCGTAGTAGATGCCTTCGCCGGAGGCCGGCGCGACGACGCCGGCGGCGTCGCCGGCAAGGATCACGTCGCGCCCGTTGTCCCAGCGCTTCAGGGGCTTCAGCGGAATCGGGGCACCTTCGCGGCGAATGGTGCGGACGCGGTCGAAGCCGGTCGCCTTGCGCAGCTCCGCCACCGAGCCGCGCAGCGAGAAACCCTTCTGCGCGGAGCCCGTCCCGATGCTGACCTTCGCCCCGTGCGGGAAGATCCAGGAATAGAAGTCGGGCGAGTGCTTGCCCTGGTAGTACACGTCGCACCGGTCGCCGTCGTATTTCGGCGCCTGGCCCGCGGGCGCCTCCACGATCTCGTGGTAGGCGAAGACGCACTTGACCTTCTCCGCCCCCGGCACCGACTGCTTGCCGACCTTGCTGCGGGCGCCGTCCGCGCCGATCACCAGCTTCGTGCGCACGCGCTGTGGTGCGTCGCCGTTGCCGAGATACTCGACCACGGCGATCCCGTCCGGGTCGCGCGCGAGGGCCTCGAAGGTGCCGGTCGCGCGCACGGCGCCGGCCCCGGCGGCGCGCTCGCGCAGGAACTCGTCGAACTCCTCGCGATCCACCATGCCGACGTAGCCGCCGGGGTCTATCGGCATGTCCACCTCCTTGTCGGAGGGTGCGACCATGCGGGCGGAGGTGATGCGGGCCACCAGCAGGTGCTGCGGGATGTCGAAGTCGCGGATCAGCCGCGGCGGGATGGCACCACCGCACGGCTTGATGCGCCCGGCCCTGTCGAGCAGCAGCACCGAACGGCCCGCGCGCGCCAGGTCATGCGCCGCCGTCGCGCCCGAAGGGCCGCCGCCGACGACCACGACATCGAAGGTCTCGTTCATCGCGTGTCCCTTCCCATCATGCCGATGCCGCCGCGGCGCCGTAGCGCGCGCGCGATGTGCGGGCGGCGGCACCGATGCGCAGCGCCAGGATCGCGGAGGCCACGAACAGCCCCGCATCCACCAGGAACACCGTCGCGTAGCCGCCCGCGGCGCTGCCCGTCGCGAGCCGCCCGAGATCGAGGATGACGGTGCCGAGGAAGCCGCCCGTGCCGAAGGCGATCGCCTGCGCCGCGCCGAACAGGCCCATGCGCACGCCCTGTCGCCCGGGCCGGCCGCTGTTCACCAGGCCCATCATCGCGGCGATCGCGGCGGCGGCGAAGGCGCCGTTGGCCAGGCCGAGCACGAAGAACGCGGCGCGCAACGGGAACGCCTCGCCCACGCCGCCCGCGGCGGCCAGCGCCGCCAGCATCGCCGAGGCCGAAAGGCAGCCGCCGACGATCCAGCCGCGCAGCACGCGCAGGCCCCCGCCCGAGAGGCTGCCCAGCACCGCGACCAGCACCATCCCCGCCAGCACGCCGCCATGCTGCACGGAAGAGAGCCGCGTGCTCTCGCCGAGCGTCATGCCGAACACGGCGCCGGCGAAGGGTTCCAGGATGAGGTCCTGCGCGCTGTAGGCGAGCATGGAGACGAAGACGAAGACCGTGAACTGCCGCGCCACCGGTTCGGCCCATACCTCGCGCATAGCTGCGCCGAACCCGGTGGTGGAGGGTTCGGTCCGCGCGGGTGCGCGCCCTTCGATGCCGGCCACGGCCAGCGCCGCGACGACGAAGGCGATCGCGCAGACCGCCGCCGTGACGCCGACCAGCCGTTCCGGCGAATACGGGTCCAGCAGGCGGCCGGTCGTGGCCGTTGTCACCACGAATCCCGCGATCATCATGATCCAGACGATGGAGGCCGCGGCCGGCTTGCGCGCCGGCACGACCCGCGCCGCGAGCAGCGCCAGCAGGGAGGTGCCCGCAGCACCCACCCCGAGCCCGACCAGCACGAAGGCGATGACCGCCAGCGCGATGCCCGCGACGATGTCCGACCCCATCCAGGCCGTCGCGATCGCCGCCAGCACGCCACCGGCCGCGAGCACCGCCATGCCGCCGATGATCCACGGCGTCCGCCGTCCGCCGGAATCGGAGCCGTGCCCGAACCGCGGCCGTGTCATCTGCACGGCGTAGTGCAGCGCGACGAGCGCGCCCGGCAGCGTCGCGGGCAGCGCGTGCTCCACCACCATCACGCGGTTCAGTGCCGCGGTGGTCATCACCACCACCGCGCCGAGCGCCGTCTGCACGAGGCCGAGCCGCAGTATGCCGAGCCAGCCGAGGGCGGGCGCGTTCATTGCGGCCCTCCCGGCGCGAGCGCCACGGAGCACGCCATCATCCCCGTGACGAACAGCGTCACGCCCGCGCCGTTGTACCAGGGTGCCAGCGCGCGCGGATCGCGCAGCCAGCGCCGCATCGCCAGCACCTGCATTGCCAGCACGACGGCGACGACGAGGGCGGCGATCGGCAAGCCCCACCAGGCCAGCAGCCCCGTCACGACCACCTGCGGCGCCGCCATCGCCACGCAGGCGAAACGCGCCGCGCGGCCTTCGCCCAGCATCACCGGCAGCGTGCGGATGCCGAATCGCCGGTCCCCTTCGACCGACTTGAAGTCGTTCAGCGTCATGATGCCGTGCGCGCCGAGGCCATACAGCACCGCGACCAGCACCACGCGCGGATCCGGCGCCGCGCCGGCGAGCACCGCCGCGCCGGTCACCCAGGGCAGCGTCTCGTAGCTCAGCCCGCAGGCCAGGTTGCCCCACCACCCGTTCTGCTTCAGGCGCAGCGGCGGCGCGCTGTAGGCCCAGGCGAGCGCCACCGCCAGCACCGTCGCGCCGAACCCCCACGGCCCGAGCGCCGCGCCGACCAACAGCGACAGCGCCGTCCACCCGATCGCGACGTACAGCCCCCAGCGGCCGGGCATGCGGCCGGAGGGGATCGGTCGGTTCGGCTCGTTCACGGCGTCCACGTGCCGGTCGAACCAGTCGTTGACCGCCTGGCTCATCCCGCAGACCAGCGGTCCCGCCAGAAGCACGCCGAGCATTGCCTGCGGCCACGCCAGGCCGAGCGACGCGCCGGAGGCGACGACACCGCAGCCAAAGGCCCACATCGGCGGGAACCAGGTGACGGGCTTCAGCAGCTCCAGCACCACGGCCGGCGCCGGCCTGCTCGCCCGTGCGGCGATCTGGGCGCGCGCGCTCACGCCCCGCCCTCCTCATCCGCGCCGAGCTCGCCGAGGCCGTAGCGCCGCAGCTTCACGTAGAGGCTCTGCCGGCTCAGCCCCAGCAGTTCCGCGGCGGAGGCGCGGTTGTCGTCGGTCAGGTCGAGCGCGGCCTCGATGCACAGCCGCTCGATCGCGTCGGTCGCTTCGCGCACCAGGTCCTTCAGCGGGACGCGGCCGATCAGCTCGGTGAGCTGCTCGACCGATCGCGTAGCACCGTTGCCCGGCCGCTGGGCCGGCCTCGCCCTCGGGCCGATGTCACGGATTGCGAAGCCGAAGCAGGGCTGGCCGGCCTGCGTCACCGAGACGGCGGAGACCTCCGCCTCCGTCAGCCCGCCGAGTTCGCCGCGGACGGCGCTGCCGTAGAGCCGGACGGAGCCGCGGTTGCGCAGCGTGGCGAGCAGCACCTCGAACTCCACGCCCTGCCGGCCGAGCCAGCGTTCGAGCGATGCGCCCCGCACCGCCTCCTCGGACGTGGCCTGCGCCATCTCCAGGAAGGCGGCGTTCGCCGTGAGGATGCGCGCCGCGCCGTCGGTGACGACGAAGCCGTCGGGCACGCCGTCTATCACCTTCAGCAGGCGGGCCTTCGACTCGGGCATGGCGGCGTCGCCGGCCGCGGGCCCGACGCCCAGCCGGACGAGGATCAGCAGCGCGCCTTCCTGCCGGAAGGTCGAGGCGGAGACGAGGACCTCCGGCCCGCCTTCGGCGAGGCGCGCGGACAGGTCGTCCGCGCGCCCGGCGGCGCGGAGCGAGGCCAGCAGCGATTGAAGCGCCGGCCGGTCCTCCGCCACGAAGGCGTCCGGCAGCGGTCGGCCGGGCAGCCGGCGGGCACCGCGCGCGAACAGCAGCTGCGCGGCCGGATTCGCCTCGAGCACGCGGAGCGACTCGGCATCCAGGATCAGCAGCGGGTCAGCCGACATCTGGAACAGAAGGCGGTAGCGCGTCTCGGCCTGGCGGAGGCGCGAATAGTCGCGCTCCATGCTCTGCTGCACTTCCACCAGCCGCCGCTGCAGCGCGGAGAGGGGGCGGAGGTCGCGGCCGAACACCACGCGCCGTCCCGCAGTCCCGACCGGCGCCACGGCGCAGAGGATCGGCAGCGTCGCGCCGACGCCCGCCAAGTGGTTCACGTGGCGCCAGCGGGCGGCATCCGTCGCGGGATCCTCGCCGAGCAGCGCCTCGACCTTGCCCCGGCTGTCGCGGCTGACCGTCTCGACCCAGGGGCGGCCGCGCCAGCCTTCGGCGAGGTCGAGGTCGCGCGCCAGCTCGTCGCTGCCGAAGCCCACGTCCCGGATGGCGCCGCCCTCGTCAAGCACGATGGCGATGTCCGCGGCCGCGACGGCAAGCCCCGCCGCGGCCTCCGCGTCGAGGTGTCCGAGGGCCGTCCTGGGGGCTCTGAACGCTTTCACGCGGCATCCGGTCCTTCGCGCCGGGGAACCCCATCAACCCACCCTCCTCGCCGTCAGTCGGCACTCTCCCCGGCGCGGCGCTCATCCCGAGCCGAGGTCGTCTTCCGCGCCGGAGAGCAGCGCGAGCAGTGTCTCCGCCTTCAGCACGGTGCTCTGCGCATCCGTCGCGGTCGCGTCCGCGCCGACGAGCGTCGCGAGTTCCGGCCTTTCGAGGAAGACGCTGCCGCCCACCATCACGCCGAGGTCCGGGTTGCGCGTGGCGCGGCGCATGTCGTGGATCAGCGCGGCCAGCGGCTCCAGCCGGTCCTCGCAGGAGAGCGAGAGGCCGACGATGCCGAACCAGCCCTTGCGCACGGTCGCGACGAGTTCGCGCGCCGATGCGCCGGTGCCGCTGCACACTTCCCAGCCCTGGCGGCGGAAGAACTCGCCGACCAGCAGGATGCCGAAGCCGTGCTGTTCGCCCGGCACGGGCGAGAGCAGCACGCGCCGCCCCGCCCCGCGCGACGCCTGGCGCACACCGAAGGCCGCGTGGTTCTCAAGGACGACCTGCTGAAGGCAGCAGAGGCCGACCGTGACGGTGGTGAAGCTGCACGCATCGGCCAGCCACATCTCCCCGAGTTCCCGCGCGACGGGCGCGAGGGCTTCGAGGTAGATGCGCTCCAGCGCCACGCCGCGGGCGCGCAGCACGGCGACGAAGCCGAGCGCGCCGGGCAGGTCGCCGGCGAGGGTGAGGTCGAGCAGGGCGCGGACGTCTTCGGCCGACGGCCCTGCCGCGCCGGCATAATCCGGCGCTGCCGCCTCCCGCCGCGCGAGCACGAGGCGCGGGATCACCGCGGATTCGAGCGTCCGGGCCAGCAGTTCCACCCGGCGTGCCGTCGCGCTGCGCGACCACGGCGCATTGCCGGGCGAGGCGCCGAGCGCCAGGCCATCGGGCAGTGCGGGGATGTGGTGGCGTGCGGAGTGGCTCATCTCGGCCCGTGGCGCTCCCGCCGCTTGTGGTTGTGAGGTCATTGCCGTCTCCCCCGATACTGTCATGGTCGCGGCCCACACTGTCAATCCTGATTTACGTCAATGGAGCTTGACACTGCCTCCGCGGCTTCTCTAGCGTGCTGCATCGAAGCGTCGCGTGGGGAGAGAGATGAAGAACCGCCCTGCCCCCGAAGAAAGACCTGCCGGCACCCGTCCTGCGCTAGCTGCCTGTCGAGTATGCTGGACACAGGCGGCCGGTGCGCAAACCGTAGCGGACAGCGTTTGATCGGGAGTTGTCAAGCGATGCGTACGCCGCACCACGTCTCCACCCTCCTCGACGCCCTCGACAGCGCCCCCTGGGGCGCCGTCAGCGGGCGCCGGCAGCCGCGCCCCGCCGCAATGCCGCTCTACACGCCCGCCGAGCGGGAGCGCCGGGATGCCTCGCCCTGGACGATCGTGCAGGGCGTCCTCGCGCCGCTGCAGTTCGCCGTCTTCCTCGTCAGCCTCGGCCTGGTGCTGAACTTCCTCGCCACCGGCGAGGGACTCGCCGCGGCGACGGCCTCCGTCATCGTCAAGACGATGGTGCTCTACACGATCATGGTGACCGGCTCGATCTGGGAGAAGGAGGTGTTCGGCCGCTGGCTCTTCGCGCCGGCCTTCTTCTGGGAAGACGTGTTCAGCATGCTCGTCCTGGCGCTGCACACCGCCTACCTGGCCGCGGTGCTGACGGGCTTCGGCGACGGGCAGGGGCAGATGCTGCTCGCCCTCGCGGCCTACGCCGCCTACGTCGTGAACGCCGCGCAATTCGTGCTCAAGCTGCGCGCGGCGCGGCAGCAGGAAGCGCGCGCGGTGCCGATGGGGCGCATCGCCGCATGAGCCTCACCGCGCCCGCACCGGCGGCCAACGCTGGCTGTGCCACCGCGCCGGTCGTCAGCGGCGGCTGCGCCGCCGCGCCGGTCCTGCGCGAACGCGGGCAGCATGAGGTGTTCTGCGGCCTGACCGGCATCGTCTGGCTGCACCGCAAGATCCAGGACGCCTTCTTCCTCGTCGTCGGCAGCCGCACCTGCGCGCACCTGCTGCAATCCGCGGCCGGCGTGATGATCTTCGCGGAGCCGCGCTTCGCGACCGCAATCATTGACGAACGCGACCTCGCCGGCCTCGCCGACTGCAACGCGGAGCTGGACCGCGTCGTCGCGCGGCTGATCGAGCGCCGGCCGGACATCCGCCTGCTCTTCCTCGTCGGTTCCTGCCCGTCGGAGGTCATCAAGCTCGACCTCTCGCGCGCCGCGCAGCGGCTGAACGCGCGCTTCCTGCCGGATGTGCGCGTGCTGAACTACAGCGGCAGCGGCATCGAGACGACCTTCACCCAGGGCGAGGACGCCTGCCTCGCCTCCCTCGTGCCGGAGATGCCGGCGGAGCCCGGCACCGCGCGATCCCTCCTCGTCGTCGGCGCGCTGGCGGAGGTGGTGGAGGACCAGATGCTGCGGCACTTCGCAGCCCTCGGCGTCGGCCCCGTGCGCTTCCTGCCCGGCCGCCGCGCGGCGGAGCTGCCGGCGGTGGGCCCGGGCACGCGCTACCTGCTCGCGCAGCCCTTCCTCGGCGACACGGCGCGCCGGCTGGATGCGCGTGGCGCGCAGCACATTCCCGCACCTTTCCCGCTCGGCGCGGAGGGCACCACGCGCTGGCTGCGCGCGGCGGCCGAGGCCTGGGGCACGACCGACGCCCGCATCCGCGAGGTGACGGAGCCCGGCGAGGCACGCGCCCGTGCCGCGCTGGCGCGCCACGCCGCGGCGCTGGAGGGGCGCCGGGTCTTCTTCTTCCCGGACAGCCAGCTCGAAATCCCGCTCGCGCGTTTCCTGTCGCGGGAGCTCGGCATGGTGCCGATCGAGGTCGGCACGCCGTACCTCCACCGCGGCCTGATGGCGGCGGAGCTGGAGCTGCTGCCCGCCGGCACGCGCCTGTCCGAAGGCCAGCATGTGGAGCGCCAGCTCGACCGCTGCCGCGAGGCCCGGCCGGACCTGACGGTGTGCGGCCTCGGCCTCGCCAACCCGCTGGAAGCCGAGGGCTTCGCGACGAAGTGGTCCATCGAGCTCGTCTTCACGCCGATCCAGGGCTACGACCAGGCCGGCGACCTCGCCGGGCTCTTCGCGCGGCCGCTCGCGCGCCGCACGCGGCTGGAGGTGTAGCCGTGCAGCTCGCGGTCTGGACCTATGAGGGGCCGCCGCATGTCGGGGCGATGCGCGTCGCCACCGCGATGCGCGGCGTGCACTACGTGCTGCACGCGCCGCAGGGCGACACCTACGCCGACCTGCTTTTCACGATGATCGAGCGCCGCGCCGCGCGGCCGCCCGTGACCTACACCACCTTCCAGGCCCGCGACCTCGGCGGCGACACGGCGGAGCTGTTCAAGACCTCCGTCCGCGAGGCGTATGAGCGCTTCCGGCCGGAGGCGATGATCGTCGGCGCGTCCTGCACGGCGGAGCTGATCCAGGACGATCCGGGCGGCCTGGCGCGCACGCTCGGCCTGCCGATCCCGGTCGTGCCGCTGGAACTCCCGGCCTATCAGCGCAAGGAGAACTGGGGCGCGTCCGAGACCTTCTACCAGCTCGTCCGCGCGCTGGCCGGCCCGCACGCGCCGCCGCCGGGGACGAAGCGGGAGCGCGGCGCGGTGCCGCGCTGCAACATCCTCGGGCCCACCGCCCTCGGCTTCCGCCACCGCGACGATCTGGCGGAGGTGTGCGCGCTGGTCGAGCACGCCGGCATCGCCGTGAACGTCGTGGCGCCGCTGGGCGCGACGCCCGCCGACCTCGCCCGCCTCGGCGACGCCGACTTCAACGTGGTGCTCTACCCCGAGATCGCCGGGCAGGCCGCGTCCTGGCTCAAGCGCAGCTTCGGGCAGGCCGCCACGACGACGGTGCCGATCGGCGCCGTCGCGACGCGCCGCTTCCTGGAGGAGATCGCGACCCTCGCGGGCCTGCCCGCGCCCGCCGAGCCGCCGGGCCTGCGCCTGCCCTGGTACTCGCGCTCCGTGGACAGCACGTATCTGACGGGCAAGCGCGTCTTCATCTTCGGCGACGCGACCCACGCCGTCGCCGCAGCGCGCGTCGCGACGGCGGAGCTGGGGTTCGAGGTCGTGGGCCTCGGCACCTACAGCCGCGAATTCGGCCGCGAGGTGCGGGAGGCGGCGAAGGCGCTGAACGTCGAACCGCTCATCACCGACGACTACCTGGACGTCGAGGCGGCGATCACGGCGACGGGACCCGAGTTGGTGCTGGGCACGCAGATGGAGCGCCACGTCGCCAAGCGGCTCGGCATTCCCTGCGCCGTCATCTCCGCCCCCGTCCACGTGCAGGACTTCCCGGCGCGCCACTCGCCCCAGATGGGGATCGAGGGCGCGAACGTGCTGTTCGACACCTGGGTCCACCCGCTGATGATGGGCCTGGAGGAGCATCTGCTGACGATGTTCCGCGACGATTTCGAGTTCCACGACGGCGCCGCCCCTTCTCATCTGGGTGCGGCCGCGTCGTCCGAGCTGGGCATCCGGCAGGCGCAAGCCGTGCCGGCCATGCCCGCGCCCGCGGCGGTGACTCCCCACGCCGCCGCGGGCGAACTTTCGTGGGGCGACGAGGCGGAACAGGAGCTTCGGAAGATCCCCTTCTTCGTGCGCGGCAAGGCGCGCCGCAACACCGAACGCTTCGCCGCGGAACGCGGCATAGGCGTGATCACCCTCGAGACGCTCTACGATGCCAAAGCGCATTTCGCCCGCTGAGGTCGTCCCCGTCCGCGTGACGGTCGTCACGATGGACAGCCACCTGGCGGGCGCGCTGATGCTCGCCGGCGCGGATCTGCGCCGGGACCTGCCCGGCCTCGAATTGTCCATCCACGCCGCGGATGAGTGGGACGGCGATGCGAAGGCGCTCGCCGCCTGCCACGCGGACATCGCGCGGGCGGACATCGTCGTCGCGACGATGCTGTTCCTGGAGGATCACATCGCCGCCGTGCTGCCCGCGCTGGCCGCACGTCGTGACAGGTGCGACGCGATGGTCTGCCTGATGTCGGCCGGCGAGGTCATGCGCCTGACGCGCATCGGCCGCTTCGACATGGGGAAGGAGGCCGGCGGCGTGCTCGGCCTGCTGAAGCGGCTGCGCGGCAGCAAGCGCGGCGGCGCGTCGTCCGGCCAGGGGCAGATGCGGATGCTGCGGGAGTTGCCGCGGCTGCTGCGCTTCATCCCCGGCACGGCGCAGGACGTGCGCGCCTATTTCCTCGCGCTGCAATACTGGCTCGCGGGCAGCCGCGCGAACCTCGGCAACCTCGTCCGGCTGCTGGTGAACCGCTACGCGGCGGGCGAGCGCCGCGGGCTGGCCGGCACGCTGACCGTGGCGCCGCCGGAGCATTACCCGGAAGTCGGCCTCTATCACCCGCGCATTCCCGGACGGGTCGCCGAACGGCTGGACGCGCTGCCGCACGGAGGCCGCGCCGGCACGGTCGGCCTGCTGGTGATGCGCAGCTACGTCCTCGCCGGCAACGCCGCGCATTACGACGGCGTGATCGCGGCGTTGGAAACGCGCGGCCTGCGCGTGATCCCCGCCTTCGCCAGCGGCCTCGACAACCGGCCGGCGATCGAGCGCTTCTTCGTGCGGGACGGGGTGCCGGCGGTGGACGCGGTCGTCTCGCTGACCGGCTTCTCCCTCGTCGGCGGCCCCGCCTACAACGACGCGCGCGCGGCGGAGGAGCTGCTGGCGAGGCTCGACGTGCCGTATGTCAGCGCGCATCCGCTCGAATTCCAGACGATGCGCCAATGGCAGGCCGATCCGCGCGGCCTGCTGCCGGTCGAGGCCACGATGATGGTCGCGATCCCCGAGCTCGACGGCGGCATCTGGCCGATGACCTATGGCGGCCGCGGCGACGGCAGCCGCGAGATGATGCCGCACCCCGAACGCACGCACCGCTTGGCCGAGCGCGTCGCGCGCCTGGTCGCGCTGCGCCGGTCGGAACGCGCCGACCGCAAGGTTGCGATGGTGCTGTTCAGCTTCCCGCCGAATGCCGGCAATGTGGGCACCGCCGCCTACCTCGCCGTGTTCGAATCGCTGCGCAACACGTTGCGCGCCATGGCGGAAGCGGGCTATCGCGTGGAGGTGCCGGCGAGCGTCGCTGCGCTGCGCGACGCGATCCTGGGCGGCAACGCCGCGCAATACGGCGCCATCGCCAACGTCGCCGCCCGCGTCACCGCCGACGACCACATCCGGCGGGAGCCGCACCTGAAGGAGATCGAGCGGCAATGGGGCGCCGCCCCGGGCCGCGCGCAATCCGATGGCGCCGCAATCCACGTGCTCGGCGCCCGCTTCGGCAACGTCTTCGTCGGCATCCAGCCGGGCTTCGGCTACGAGGGCGACCCGATGCGGCTGCTGTTCGAGCGCGGCTTCGCCCCGACCCACGCCTTCAGCGCCTTCTACCGCTGGATCCGCGAGGATTTCGGCGCCCACGCCGTGCTGCATTTCGGCACGCACGGCGCGCTGGAATTCATGCCGGGCAAGCAGGCCGGCCTCTCCGGCGAATGCTGGCCGGACCGGCTGATCGGCGAGCTACCGAACTTCTACCTGTATGCGTCGAACAATCCATCCGAGGGCATGCTGGCGAAGCGGCGCGCGGGTGCTGCGCTGATCTCTTATCTCACGCCGCCCGTCGCGAATGCGGGCCTCTATCGCGGGCTGCTGGACCTGAAGGCGTCGCTGGACCGTTGGCGCGGCCTCGATCCGGATTGCGATGCGGCGGTGCGGCGTTCGCTGACTGAACTTGTGCAGGCGCAGGCCGCGTCGGTGGACCTGGCCGAGGGCGAGCCGGCCTGGCCCGATCACGGCCTTCCCGAGCGAGTGCAGCGGCTGGGCGAGGCGCTGCTCGAACTCGAATACACGCTCATCCCGCATGGGCTGCACGTGGTCGGCGAGACGCTCTCGGCGGACCAGCGCGCGCAGACGCTGGACGCCGCCGGCGTCACGGATGTCGCGGAGCGCGCGCGCCTGGACGCGCTGCTGGCGACCGATCCGGAACTGCCGGCCATCATCCATGCGCTGGACGGCGGCTACATCCGGCCCGCGCCCGGCGGCGACCTGCTGCGCACCACGGCCGTGCTGCCCACCGGGCGCAACCTGCACGGCTTCGATCCCTTCAAGCTGCCCTCCGCCTTCGCCGTGCAGGACGGCGCGCGCCAGGCCGAACGCCTGCTCGCCCGGCATGCGGCCGATGGCGGCGCGATGCCCGAGACGGTCGCGGTCGTGCTCTGGGGCACCGACAATCTGAAGACCGAGGGCGGCCCGATCGCGCAGGCGCTGGCGCTGATGGGCGCGGAGCCGCGGCACGACAGCTACGGGCGCGTCGCCGGCGCGAAGCTGATCCCGCTGGAACGGCTCGGGCGCCCGCGCATTGACGTGATGGTCACGCTCTCCGGCATCTTCCGCGACCTGCTGCCGCTGCAGACGAAGCTGCTCGCCGAAGCCGCGCTGCTCGCCGCGCAGGCGGAGGAGCCGGTCGAGCGGAACTTCATCCGCAAGCACGTCCTGGCCTACCAGGCCGAGCATGGCGGTGATGTCGCGGCCGCGGCGCTGCGCGTGTTCGGCAACGCGGAAGGCGCCTACGGCGCGAACGTGAACCACATGCTGGACGCCGGCATCTGGACCGACGAGGACGAGCTGGCGGAGACGTATTGCCGCCGCAAGGGCTTCGCCTATGGCGTGGACGGCAAGCCGGCGCGGCAGGACCGCGTGCTGGCGCACCTGCTCGGCTCGGTGGACGTCACCTACCAGAACCTCGACAGCGTCGAGGTCGGGCTGACGACCATTGACCAGTATTTCGACACGCTCGGCGGCATCAGCCGCGCCGTCCGCCGTGCCCGCGGGACCGAGGCCGCCGTCTATGTCGGCGACCAGACCCGCGGCGAGGGCACGGTGCGCACGGTGGCCGAGCAGGTCGCGCTCGAAACCCGCACGCGTGCGCTGAATCCGAAGTGGTTCGAGGCGCTGCTGGCGCATGGCTACGAGGGCGTCCGGCAGATCGAGGCGCAGGTGACGAACACCATGGGCTGGTCGGCGACGACCGGCGCCGTGGCGCCCTGGGTCTATCAGAACCTAGCGCAGACCTACATGCTCGACCCCGCCATGCGCGAGCGGCTCGCCGCGCTCAATCCAACTGCCTCGGTCCGCATCGCGAACCGCCTGATCGAGGCGCATGAACGTCGCTACTGGCAGCCCTCCGAAGACACCATCGAGGCGCTGCGCCGCGCCGGCGAGGAACTCGAGGACCGGCTGGAGGGCATTGCCGTGGAGGCCGCAGCGTGACCGTCATCATGAGACCCCCGCCGAATCTCGGCCGCACCCGCCTCGGCGACGGCGAGGGCAGCGTGCAGGTGCACAGCGACGTCGCCTCGCCGATCGAGGGGGCGACGGTCTTCGCCATCTACGGCAAGGGCGGCATCGGCAAGAGCACGACCTCCTCGAACCTCTCGGTCGCCTTCAGCAAGCTCGGCAAGCGCGTGCTGCAGATCGGCTGCGACCCGAAGCACGACAGCACCTTCACGCTGACGGGCCGCATGATCCCGACGGTGATCGACGTGCTGGACGGCGTCGGCTTCCACGCGGAGGAGCTGCGGCCGGAGGATTTCGTCTTCGAGGGCTACAACGGCGTGCTCTGCATCGAGGCCGGCGGCCCGCCCGCCGGCACCGGCTGCGGCGGCTACGTCGTCGGGCAGACGGTGAAGCTGCTGAAGGAGCACCACCTGCTCGAGGAGACGGACATCGTCATCTTCGACGTGCTCGGCGACGTGGTGTGCGGCGGCTTCGCCGCACCCCTGCTGCATGCCGACCGCGGGCTGATCGTGGCGGCGAACGACTTCGACAGCATCTTCGCGATGAACCGCATCGTGGCCGCCATCAAGGCGAAGTCGGCGAACTACGCCGTGCGGCTCGGCGGCGTCATCGCCAACCGCTCCCAATCCACCGACCAGATCGAACGCTTCAACGCCGCGACGGGCATGCGCACGCTGGCGCATTTCCCGGACCTCGACGCGATCCGCCGGTCGCGGCTGGCGAAGAAGAGCCTGTTCGAGATGCCGGCTTCCGAGGACGTGGAGATGGTTCGGGCGGAGTACCTCCGCCTCGCCGCTTCGCTGCTGGCCGGCGTGGCGCCGCTCGAAGCCGCGCCGCTGAAGGACCGCGAAATCTTCGACCTGCTGGGATTCGATTGATGCCGACGCTCAGCTACCAGAGCCGCCGCGGCGAGCTCCTCGACTATTTCGACCGCACCGCGCTGCGGGCGTGGGAGCGGCTGACCTCCGAGGCGCCGGTCGGCCGCATCCGCGCGACGGTGCGCGCCGGGCGCGACGAGATGCGCGCCACGCTCCTCTCCTGGCTGCCGGCCGATCTCAGCGGCGCGCGCGTGCTGGATGCGGGCTGCGGCACCGGCGCGCTGGCGGTGGAAGCCGCGCGCCGCGGGGCGGAGGTGGTGGCGGTGGACATCGCGCCGGGCCTCATCGCGCTGGCGCGCGAACGCGCCGGCAGCCGGCACGGCGCGGGCCGCGTGGAATTCGCTGTCGGCGACATGCTCGACCCCTCCTTCGGCCAGTTCGACCACGTCGTCGGCATGGACAGCCTGATCCACTACCGCCCGGAGGACACGGCCGAGGTGCTGGCCGGGCTGGCGGCGCGGACGCGGCAGTCCATCCTGTTCACCTTCGCGCCGCGCACCAGGCTGCTGGCCGCGATGCACGCGGTCGGGCGCCTCTTCCCGCGCGGCGACCGCGCGCCGGCCATCGTCCCCGTCGCCGATACAGCGCTGCGCCGCCTGATCGCGCGCGAACCCGGCCTGGAAGGGGTGGCGATCGGCCGCGACCGTCGCGTCGCCAGCGGCTTCTACACCTCTCATGCGATGGAGCTCCTGCGGCGATGAGCGCCCGGCCGTCGAGGATCACCGCGTTCTGGATGGGGGTCGGCAGCCACGTGCTGCCCTTCGCCGACGCGACCTCGGCGGAGCTTCCGATGTCGCGGCTGCTGCGGCTCTCGCTGTTCCAGATCTCCTGCGGGATGACGGCCGTGCTGCTGATCGGCACGCTGAACCGCGTGATGATCGTGGAGCTGCACGTCGCGGCCGGCCTCGTCGCCGGCATGCTGGCCCTGCCGCTGGTCTTCGCCCCGGTCCGTGCGCTGATCGGGTTCAAGTCCGACACCTACCGCTCCGTCCTCGGGTGGAAGCGCGTGCCCTATCTCTGGATGGGGACGATCATCCAGTTCTCCGGCCTCGCGATGATGCCCTTCGCGCTCATCGTGCTCTCCGGCGATACCTGGGCGCCGCCCTGGGTCGCGCAGGTCGCGGCCGCCATCGCCTTCCTGCTGGTCGGCGCGGGGATGCACACGGTGCAGACGGTGGGGCTGGCGCTGGCGACCGATCTGGCGCCGGAGAAGTCGCAGCCGAATGTCGTAGCACTCCTCTCGCTCATGCTGCTGTTCGGCATGGTGCTCTCCGCCGTGGTGTTCGGTCTGCTGCTGGCGGATTTCAGCCAGCTCCGGCTGATCCAGGTCATCCAGGGATGCGCGGCGGCAACGCTGGTCATCAACCTCGTCGCCGTCTGGAAACAGGAAGCGCGCGATCCCTCCCGCACCCGCGGACGCGAGAGCGGCGATCCCGGCTTCCTCGACAGCTTCCGCCTGCTGCGCGCCACCGGCCCGTGGAACCGTCGCCTGCTGGCCGCCGGGCTCGGCACCGCCGGCTTCGCGATGCAGGACGTGCTGCTGGAACCCTATGGCGGGCAGGTGCTGGGCCTGGGCGTCGGCGCGACCACGGGCCTGACGGCGCTGCTGGCGGGCGGCGGCGCGGCGGGGTTCATCGCCGGTGCGCGCTGGCTCGGCCGCGGCGCGGATGCGCACCGGCTCGCGGCCTATGGCGCGCTGCTCGGCATCTTCGCCTTCGCCTTCGTCATCCTGTCCGGCGCGGTCGAGTCCACGGTCGTCTTCGCGCTCGGCTCGCTGATGATCGGGCTCGGCGGCGGTCTGTTCGGGCATGCGACGCTGACCGCCTGCATGCGCGTCGCACCTCCGCGCCAGATCGGGCTGGCGCTCGGCGTCTGGGGTGCGGTGCAGGCCACCGCCGCCGGCCTCGCCATCGCCGCCGGCGGCATCCTGCGCGACATCGTCTCCGCGCTCGCCCTCGCCGGCACGCTCGGCGAGGCGATGGCCGGCGAGGCAACCGGCTACGTCACGGTCTATGCCGCCGAGATCATCCTGCTCTTCGCCACCCTGGCCGTGGTCGGTCCGCTCGTGCAGGGCACGGGCGCCGGTGCGCGACCCCAACCGCGGCCCGGCCTCGCCGGCCCCGCCGAAATCTGAAGGAGGTCCGTCATGCAGACAGCCGCGACCCCGGTCTTCCAGGACCTGGCCCTGCTCTCGCTCTACGCCTTCTACGCGTTCTTCTTCCTGCTGGTGCTGTGGCTGCACCGCGAGGGCAAGCGGGAGGGCTACCCGCTGGTCACCGACCGCCCCGGCCATGACCTGCGCGCGCCGATCGAGGGCTTCCCCGCGACGCCGGCGCCGAAGACCTTCGTGATGCCGCACGGCCACGGTTCCATCACCGCGCCCGGGCCCCGCCCGGAGCGCGACGTGAGCGGCCTGCTGACGCCCTACGACCCCTATGGCGGCGCGCCGGAAGTGCCGACCGGCGATCCGATGCGCGACGGCGTCGGCCCCGCCTCCTGGGCGCTCCGGGCCGACACCCCCGACATCACCTGGGACGAGGCCGAGGCGAAGATCGTGCCGCTGCGCGCAGCCGCGGGCTGGACGATCGCCGAGGACGACCCGGAAATCCGCGGCCGTCCGGTCTTCGGCACCGATGGCGTCGTCGCCGGCACGCTCGTGGACCTGTGGGTGGACAAGTCCGACGTGCTGCTCCGCTACGTGGAGGTGGAGCTGATCGGCAGCGGCAAGCGCGTGCTGATCCCGATCGGCCTGGTGCACTGGACCGGCGAAGGCCCGGTGAAGTGCGACACCGCGAGCTCCGCCCAGATCGCCGCGGCGCCGACGACCGCGCACCCCGAGCGCGTGACCCTGCGCGAGGAGGACCGCATCAGCGGCTACTTCGGCGGCGGCGAGCTCTACGGCACCCCCGGCGCGACCGAGCCGCTGCTGTGAGCAACCCCCTCTACACCGAACACGATATCGAGCCGGTGCCCGGCCTGCCGGGCGCCTTGCCCAGGGGCGAGAGCGTGCTGTGGCAGGGCACGCCCGGCTGGGACGGGATCGCCCGGCGCGCGCTGCACCTGCGCGCCGTCGCGCTTTATTTCGCCGCGCTGGCCGTGTGGCGCGGCGCGGCGCTGTCCCATGACGGCGCGGGCGGCATCGAGGCCTTGTCCGGCGCGCTTCTGATCGTCTGCCTCGGCGCGGTGCCGGTCGCGCTCCTGGCGGGGTTCGCCTGGTTGTCGGCGCGCACGACGATCTACACGATCACCACGCGGCGCGTCGTCGTGCGCGCCGGCGTGGCGCTGCCGATGACGGTGAACATCCCCTTCGCGCTGATCCGCAACGCCGCCGTCGCGCAGCACGCCGACGGAACGGGCGACATCGCGCTGGACATCATCCCGCCGCACCGTGTCTCCTGGGTCGCGCTCTGGCCGCATACGCGGTCATGGCGGATCGCGCGGCCGCAGCCCACGCTGCGCGCGGTGGCGAACCCGGATGCGGTCGCGCAGGTGCTGGCGCGGGCGCTGGCCGCTTCGGCCTCCATGCCGGTGCGGGCGATGCCGGCGGCCGAAGCCGCCGCGCGCCCCGCGGCCGAAGCGCTGGCGTAGCGAGGAGGAACGGAGATGGCGCACGCCCTGACCCCCGACGCGAGCCGGCCGAAGGGCCTGCTGCTCGGCGTCGCCGCGGTCATGGCGGGCACCCTCGCGCTTGTCTCGCTCGGTCACCAGGCGCCAGTGGATCCGGCGGAGTCGGGCGCGCGCCCGGTGGCGCTGCGGGAGCTGCGCTTCGCCGACCGCACCGATGGCGCGATCGTCATCACCGATGCCCGCACCGGGCGCGAGGTGGAGACGCTCGCGCCGGGCACGGAGGGCTTCGTCCGCGGCGCGATGCGCGGCCTAGTCCGCGACCGCCGCCGCGCCGACATCGGCCCCGAGATCGCCTTCCGCCTCAGTGCCTGGCCCGACGGCCGCCTGACGTTGGAGGATCCCGCGACACGGCACATCATGGAGCTTCACGCCTTCGGCCGCACCAATGCCGAAGCCTTCCTGCGTTTGCTGGCAACAGAGGAGTAGCGACGCCATGACGGGCCACTGGGGAGTGGGCCGGGCGATCTTCGGCGGCGGACGAACCGTCGAGGTGCCCTGCACAGTGGAAATCGAGCGAACCGCCGAGTTCTTCCACGCCAATGCCATCCCGGAAGGGATCGAGCTGCGGCCCGGCGACCGCGTATTGGTGCACGGCGCGCCCGACCACGTGGAGTTCGGCGAGAAGCTCGCCTTCCCGACCACCGCGACGGTCTATCTCGCCGGCCCGGTCGAGCGGTTCTGGACGCGCTGGTCCGCGCTGTTCGAGGTGACGGAGCTCTACCATTGCGGCTTTGAGCCGAAGGAGGTCGCGCCATGAATGCCATGACCCCCGCAGGCCGGCCGTCATCCTCCAGCGAGAGCACGAAGCTCGCGATGACGGAGACGGTGCTCTCGCCGCGCTTCTACACCACCGACTTCGCCGCGATGGACGCGGTGAGCGTGGAGAGCGTGCGCGACCAGTGGGACCGCCTGATGGCGGAGTTCCACGCCGACCCCAACCGCGGCCACTTCATCCGCACCAAGGAATTCGACGCCTTCGACCTGAAGACCCTGCCGGAGCCGCTGCAGAAGGAATTCCTGGAGTTCCTGGTCAGCAGCGTCACCGCCGAGTTCTCGGGTTGCGTGCTCTACGCCGAGATCAAGAAGCGCGTGAAGAACCCGGACATGAAGGACCTGTTCGGCGTGATGGCGCGGGATGAGAGCCGTCATGCCGGCTTCATCAACGACACGCTGAAGGACATGAATGTCGGCGTGGACCTCGGCTTCCTCACGAAGGCGAAGAAGTATCACTACTTCCAGCCAAAGTTCATCTTCTACGCCACCTACCTGTCGGAGAAGATCGGCTACGCCCGCTACATCACCATCTTCCGCCAGTTCGAACGCCACCCGGAGCTGCGCATCCACCCGATCTTCAAGTGGTTCGACAAGTGGTGCAACGACGAGTTCCGGCACGGCGAGGCCTTCGCCCTGCTGATGCGCGCGAACCCTGCCCTGACGCGCGGCGTCAACCGCCACTGGGCGCGCTTCTTCCAGCTCGCGGTCTTCGCGACGATGTATGTGCGCGACCATGCCCGGCCGGAGTTCCACAAGGCGCTCGGCATGGATGCCACGGAATACGACATGCGCGTCTTCCGCATCACCGAGGAGATCTGCCGCCAGGTCTTCCCGGACACGCTGGACGTGGACAACCCGGCCTTCCTGCGCGGCCTGGGTCGGCTGAATCGCATCGCGGAAGGGCTCGGCCGCGCGAAGGCGCGGGGCGGCGTGGTAGGGAGGGCCAGGCAGCTCGGCCTCTCCGCCGCCGCGGCCGCGACCTTCGCGCGCCTCTACCTCCTGCGTCCGCGCCGGAACGTCCTTCCGGACGACGCGCGCCTGTCGCCAGCTTGGTAGCGCGCATGGCCGAGTTCGGGCTTCCCGCCCTCTTCACGCTGCTGTTGTGGTGGTCCAGCACAGGGCTGATCATCTACCTCGACGGGCTGCGGCGGGAGACCTTCCGCTGGACGATGCTCGGCGCGACGGCGCTGCTGCTCGCCGGCCTGTCCGGCCTGCACGTCCTCTCGCAGGACGTCGGCGCCGCCGGCGCGTGGCTCGGCTTCGTCTGCGGCCTGCTGTGCTGGGCCTGGATCGAGCTGGCCTTCCTCACCGGCCTCGTCACCGGCCCGCGGCGGACCGCCATCGCACCGAACCTGCACGGCTGGCCGAGGCTGCGCGCGGCGCTCGCCGCGCTGCTGTGGCATGAACTCGCGATCCTGGCGCTGGCGGCGGCCATCGTCGCGCTGACCTGGAATGCGCCGAACCAGATCGGCACCTGGACCTTCCTCGCCTTCTGGGCGATGCGACAGAGCGCGAAGCTCAACGTCTATCTCGGCGTGCGGAACCTGTCCGAAGCGTTCCTTCCGGACCATCTGAAGTACCTGGAAAGCTTCTTCGCCCGCCGCCCGATGAACCTCCTGTTCCCCGTCTCGATCGCCGCCGGGGTCGCGACCTGCGCACTGCTGGCGCTGGCCGCCGCGGCGCCGGATGCGACGCGGCACGAGACGGTCGGCTTCACGCTGCTCGCGACCCTCGTGGCGCTCGGGCTGGTGGAGCACGTCTTCATGGTCCTGCCCGTCCCGGCCGACGCGCTGTGGCGCTGGGGCCTGGCGTCGAGGAAGGAGGGGCGGCCGCAGCCGTCCACCGCCGCATGACCGGCCGATGTTGACGGGTTCACTCCGCACAAAAGGCCCACCGCGGACCGCCGCCGCGGCAGGGGCACAGGGACACGGCGCCATAAGTCGAGTGGGGGCGTAGATGAATTACGAGAGCTTCTTCCGGTCGCAGCTCGATGGCCTCCGCCGCGAAGGCCGCTACCGCGTCTTCGCCGACATCGAGCGCCAGCGCGGCAGCTTCCCGCGTGCCATCCGCCACGATGCCGGCAAGACCCGGGAGGTGACGGTCTGGTGCTCCAACGACTATCTCGGCATGGGCCAGCACCCGAAGGTGATCGGCGCGATGCATGCGGCGCTCGACCTCTACGGCGCGGGCGCGGGCGGCACGCGCAACATCTCCGGCACCAACCACATGCACGTCCTGCTGGAGCATGAGCTGGCGGACCTGCATGGCGCGGAAGCCGCGCTGCTGTTCAATTCCGGCTACATGTCGAACTGGGCGACGCTCTCCACGCTGGCGTCGCGCATGCCGGGCTGCGTGATCGTCTCGGACGAGATGAACCACGCCTCCATGATCGAGGGCATGCGCCACAGCCGCGCGGAACGGCGGGTGTTCAAGCACAACGACGTCGCCGACCTCCGCCGCGTGCTGGCCGACATCGCGCCCGACGCGCCGAAGCTGGTGGCGTTCGAGAGCGTCTATTCGATGGACGGCGACATCGCGCCGATCGCCGCGATCTGCGACGCGGCGGACGAGTTCGACGCCATGACCTATTGCGACGAGGTGCACGCGACCGGCCTCTACGGCCCGCGCGGCGGCGGCATTACCGAACGCGATGGCGTCGCGCATCGCCTGACGGTCATTGAAGGCACGCTGGCGAAGGCCTTCGGCGTGATCGGCGGCTACATCGCGGGCTCGGCGGCGATGTGCGACTTCGTACGCAGCTATGCCTCCGGCTTCATCTTCTCCACCGCGCTGCCGCCGGCCGTCGCCGCCGGCGCGCGCGCCGCGATCCAGCACCTGAAGGGCAGCACCGTAGAGCGCGAGCGCCTGCAGGAACGCGCCCGCACGCTGCGGCGCCGGCTGGACGGGATCAACGTCCCGCACCTCGACAACCCCAGCCATATCGTGCCGGTGATGGTGTACGATCCCATCCAGTGCAAGCGGATCAGCGACATCCTGCTGGACCGCCACGGCGTCTACGTGCAGCCGATCAACTACCCCACCGTGCCCCGCGGCACGGAGCGCCTGCGCATCACGCCCGGCCCCGTCCACAGCGACGCCGACATGGACCACCTGGTTGCCAGCCTCGAAGCCGTGTGGTCCCAATTCAGCCTCAGGCGCGCCGCCTAGTGGACGGCGCGTCTCTCCCTCCCCCGCAAGCGGGGCAGGGCCGGGGTGGGGGGAAGACGCGCGCAATGACGGCGGCGCGAAAAGCAACGGCCCGCCCCGTCTTTCCCTTCACCGCCATCGTCGGCCAGGACGAGATGAAGCTCGCCCTGCTGCTGGCCGCCGTGGACCCATCGCTCGGCGGCGTGCTCGTCTTCGGCGATCGCGGCACCGGCAAGTCCACGACCGTCCGCGCCCTCGCCGCGCTGCTGCCGCCGATGCGCGCCGTCGCCGGCTGTCCGTATGCCTGCGATCCCGCCTCGCCCGCGTTCCAGTGCGAAGCCTGCCGCGGCGCCGCGCGGCGCGTGACGATCAGCACACCCGTCCCCGTCGTGGACCTTCCCCTCGGCGCCACCGAGGACCGCGTCACCGGCGCGCTCGACATCGAACGCGCGCTCGCCGAGGGCGTGAAGGCCTTCGAGCCCGGCCTGCTCGCCCGCGCCAACCGCGGATTCCTCTACATTGACGAGGCGAACCTGCTGGAGGACCACCTTGTGGATCTCCTGCTCGATGTCGCGGCCTCCGGCGAGAATGTGGTGGAGCGCGAAGGCATCAGCGTCCGCCATCCCGCACGCTTCGTGCTGATCGGCAGCGGCAACCCCGAGGAGGGGGAGCTCCGCCCCCAGCTCACCGACCGCTTCGGCCTCGCCGTCGAGGTCCGCACGCCGACCGACTTGCCGACGCGCGTGGAGATCGTCCGCCGTCGCGACGCCTTCGAACGCGACCCGAAGCGCTTCGCGATGGCGTGGTCGGCGGAGGAAACCGCGACGCGCAAGCGCCTCCTCGCCGCCCGCAGGCGGCTGCCGCGCGTGACGGTGCCCGACGCGACGCTCGAAGCCGCCGCGCGCCTCTGCATGGCGCTGGGCACCGACGGGTTGCGCGGCGAACTCACGCTGGTCCGCACCGCCCGCGCCCTCGCCGCGCTGGACGGCGATGCGGAAGCCGGCGTTCCGCATCTCCGCTGCGTGGCCGCCCCCGCGCTGCGCCACCGCCTGCGCCGCGACCCGCTGGACGAGTCGGTCGCCGGCACGCGGGTGGAACGCGCCCTGGCCGAGGTGCTGCCGCCGTGACCGTCCGCCCTGCTCCCTCCTCTGCGGGGGAGGGTCGGGGTGGCGGCGACCCGTCCACCGATGCCGCCGCGGCCGCGCTCCTGCTCGCGGTTGATCCGGGTCTCGGCGGTGCCGTTCTCCGTGCGCCGCCCGGCCCGGCGCGCGACGCCTGGCTCGCCACGCTCCGCGGCGCGATGCCGGAGGGCGCGCCGTGGCGGAAGCTCCCGCCCGGCACGCCCGATTCGCGCCTGCTCGGCGGTCTCGATCTCTCCGCCACGCTCGCCGCCGGGCGCCCGATCGCGGAACGCGGCGCGCTGGCCGAGGCCGATGGTGGTGCCGTGATCTGCGCGATGGCCGAGCGGCTCGAACCCACCACGGCCGCGCGGCTCTCCGCGGCGCTGGACACGGGCGAAGCCGCCGTGCAGCGCGATGGCCTCTCCGCGCGCCATCCCACGCGCTTCGCGCTCGTGGCGTTGGACGAGGGCATCGCACAAGAAGCAGCGCCCGCCGCCTTGCGCGCGCGGCTCGCGTTCCACCTCGACCTCTCCCAAACGCTCGCGCCCCCTGCTCCCTCCCCCGCACTTAAGGGGGAGGGTCGGGGTGGGGGAGGCTCATTTCTCACAATGCGCGCCCGCGCCCTTCTCCCCCGCATCACTGCCGACGACGCCCTCGTCGAAGCCCTCACCGCCGCCGCCGCCGCGCTCGGCATCGCGGACCTCCGCGCCCCGCTCCTCGCCCTCCGCGCCGCCCGCGCCAGCGCCGCGCTGCACGGCCGCACCCATGTCGCGCAGGACGATACCGCGCTCGCCGCGCGCCTGGTGCTCGCCCCCCGCGCCACGACGATCCCGGCGGAGGACACACCCGAAGCGGCACCCGAGCCACCGCCGCCCGACGCCTCCACCGACGACACGCCCAGCACCGGTACCCCGGACGCGGCCGAGCTGCAGGACATGCTCGTCGCCGCTGCCCGTGCCGCGCTGCCGCCCGGCCTGCTCGCCGCGCTGCAGCTTCGCGACGCTGCCCGCCGTGCGACCGCGGCCGGCGCGTCCGGCAAGCAGGCCCAGGCCAACCGCGGCCGCCCCACCGGCACCCGTGCCGGCCCGCTCCGCGCCGGCGCGCGCCTTGCGCTGGTGGAAACGCTCCGTGCCGCCGCGCCCTGGCAGCCGCTCCGCCGCCGCGAACGCCCGCTCGGCCCGCCGATCCAGGTGCGGCGCGAGGACATCCGCCTCCGCCGCTTCCGCCACCGCGCCGGTACCACGGCGATCTTCGTCGTGGACGCCTCCGGCTCCGCCGCGTTGCACCGGCTGGCGGAGGCGAAGGGCGCGGTCGAGATGCTGTTGTCGGAATGCTACGTGCGTCGCGACCAGGTCGCGGTGATCGCGTTCCGGGGCAGGGGAGCGGAGACGCTGCTGCCGCCCACGCCCTCCCTCGTCCGCGCGAAGCGGGGCCTCGCCGGCCTGCCCGGCGGCGGCGCCACGCCGCTGGCCGCGGGTCTCGATGCCGCCGCGTCGCTCGCGCGAGAGTCCGGCCGCCGCGGCCGCACGCCGCTGCTCGTCCTGCTCACCGACGGGCGCGCCAACATCGCCCGCGACGGCAGCGCCGGCCGCCCCGCCGCGGAGGCCGATGCGCTGCACGCCGCCACCCTCCTCCGCGGCACCGCCGCCATCCTGGTGGACACCGCCCCGCGGCCGCACCCGTTCGCGAGGCGCGTCGCGGAGGCGATGGGCGCGCGCTACCTGCCCCTGCCGGCGGCCGACCCCGCGCGCCTCTCCGGCGCCGTCGCCGCCGCCCGCGACTCCGCGTGACGCCCGGTGTCCGATCGCCCGTCCTGGGAGCGCGAGGGCCGCGACTGGCCGAACCGCGAGGCCAGCCGCTTCGTCACCGCCGGCGGCCTGCGCTGGCACGTGCAGGTGGCGGGTAGCGGCCCCGACCTGCTGCTGCTGCACGGCACCGCCGCCGCGACCCATTCCTGGCGTGACCTGCTGCCGATGCTGGCGGCACATTACCGCGTCATCGCGCCGGACCTGCCCGGCCACGGCTTCACGGACCTTCCCCCGCCGCCGCGCCTCTCCCTGCCGGCCATGTCCGCCGGCGTCGCGGCCCTGCTGGCCGTGCTGGGCGTCAAGCCGCGGCTCGCGATCGGTCATTCCGCAGGTGCGGCGATCCTGCTGCGCATGGCACTCGATGGCCGCATCGCGCCCGCCACGATCGTCTCGCTCAACGGCGCGCTGCTGCCGCTCGGCGAGAAGCACGCGGCCTTCTTCACCCGTGCCGCCCGGATGCTGGCCGGCCTGCCCTTCATCCCCGGCCTGCTCGCCTGGCGCGCTTCCAACCGCGCCGTCGCGGAGCGCCTGCTGATGGACACCGGCAGCCGGATCGAGCCGCGCGGCGTGGATCTCTACGCCCGCCTCCTGCGGCACCGGTCCCATATCGCCGCCGCACTCGGCATGATGGCGAACTGGGACCTGCACCCGATCCTGCACGACCTGCCGCGCCTGCAGCCGCAGCTCGTCCTGCTCGCCGCCGCGCGCGACCGCACCATCCCGCCGGCCCAGGCCGGGCGCGTCCGCGCCCGGCTGCCCTCCGCCCGGATCATCCAGATCCCCGGCCTCGGCCACCTCGCGCACGAGGAGAGGCCGGCCGAGATCGCAAGGCTGATCATCGAGGCGGACGCCGAAAGCCTCTCGCCATCTGTGTCAACCTTGCCTTACACTGCGTCCGGTTGACACGGGAAGCCGCCATGCCGCCCGAGACCGTCCAGGCTGATCTCGCGGCCTGCCGTGCCTTGCTTGCCAACGGGTCGAAATCCTTCGCTGCGGCGGCGCGCCTGCTGCCGCCCCGTGTCGCGGAGCCTGCGACTGCGCTCTACGCCTTCTGCCGCGTGGCGGACGACGCGATTGACCTCGAAGGCGGCCCGCACGCGCTGGCCGCGTTGCGCGCGCGTCTCAACGCGATCCATGCCGGCCGGCCGCACGCGCATCCCGCCGACCGCGCCTTCGCCCGCGTCGTCGCGCGGCACGCCATCCCACACGCCCTGCCCGAAGCCCTCCTCGAAGGCCTCGCCTGGGATGCCGAGGGGCGCCGCTACGAGACGCCGGAGGATCTCGAAGCCTACGCCGCCCGCGTCGCCGCGGCGGTCGGGGCGATCATGACGCTGCTGATGGGCGTGCGCGACCCGCAGGCGATGGCACGTGCCTGCGATCTCGGCGTCGCCATGCAGCTCACGAACATCGCGCGCGACGTGGGCGAGGACGCGCGCAACGGCCGGATCTACCTGCCCGAATCCTGGCTGCGGGAGGAAGGGTTGGACCGCGCCGCCTTCCTCGCCGCGCCCGCCTTCACGCCTGCCCTGGGCCGCGTCGTCGCGCGGCTGCTGCGCCGGGCCGACGCATTGTATGTCCGGGCCGAATCCGGCATCGCCGAGCTGCCGCGCGACTGCCGCGCCGCCATCGCCGCGGCCCGCTTCATCTACGCCGAGATCGGTCGGCGCGTGGAGCGCGGGGGCCTCGATTCGGTCAGCCGCCGCGCCGTCGTCCCGTCCTGGCGGAAGCTGCAGCTGATGGCGCGCGGCGTGCGCTACAGCCCCTCCGACCTCCTCGCGCCGCCGCTCGACGCCACGCTCTTCCTCGTCGAGGCCGTGAGGGCGATGCCGCCACGCGCCGAGGCCGCACCGCAGCCGGGCTTCCAGGACCGTCTCGTCTGGGCGGTCGAGCTGTTCGATCGCCTGGACCAGCCGCGGGGCCGTGCCATGCGCTCGGCCTGAACGGCCGCGCGGCTGGCCGGAGCGATTTCGGCGAAACCGTGTTTCACCGAAAGATGTGGTTTGCAGGGTGCTCGAACAGTAATCTTTCCGTGCGGTCCTTCCCGGGCCGAAAGAATGAGCGGAGAGACCGATGGACACCGTCCGGTATTGGGTGGATGCGACGCTCGAATGTAACCGTCGCGATCACAGCATCACGAACCACAGCCAGCGCGGGCCGTTCCGCAGCGCCCGCGCGCTCGGCATGACGCTGATGGCCATGCATGACGCCTGGGCCGCCGTGAGCGGCGGCCGCGCCTATCACGCGAAGCCTGCATCCAAGCCCGGAGCGACCCCCGAGGGCGCCGCCGCCGCGGCCGCGGCGAAGATGCTGTTCGAGCTGTATCCCGGCCAGATCAACGACCTGCACGCCGCGCTCACCTATCACACCGCGGCGCAGCCGCTTTCCGCGGCCAGCCGGACGGCGGGCGAGGAGGCGGCGTTGGCCATCCTGAACTGGCGGGCCGGCGACTTGGCCTTCATGGCCGGCAGCTACATCCCGACCGGCTCGCCCTACGACCACAACGTGGATCCGCTCGATCCCGGCCAGGGCTTCCAGGGGCCGCTCTGGGGCAACGCGCCGCCGTTCCTCGCCTCCCAGCAGCCCTTCGCCGTGCCGCCCGGCGCGGAGGTGGGCGGCGGCTTCGATCCGGGCGCCCACTACTTCGCCGAATATGCCGAGGTGGCGGCCAAGGGCGCCGAGCAGAGCGCCACGCGCACGGCCGACGAGGAGGAGATCGGCATCTTCTGGGGCTACGATGGGCCGGCCAATCTCGGCACGCCGCCGCGGCTCTACATGCAGGTCGCGCTGACGGTCATGGACACCCTCGCCGCCCGGCCCGGGACCTGGGTGACCGAGGCGCACCTGCTCGGCGCGCTGACGGCCGCCGCCGTCGCCATGGCCGATGCCGGCATCCAGGCGTGGCACTACAAATACAGCACCCCGCACATGATGTGGCGCCCCTGCCTCGGCATCCGCAACGCCGCGCACGCGAACACGCCGAAGGACCCGGCATGGCGCCCGCTCGGCCGTCCCGACACCAACGGCAGCGGCCTGGCGCTGACGCCGAACTTCCCGGCCTACCCGTCGGGTCACGCGACCTTCGGCGCGGCGGCCTTCGAGGTGCTGCGCCGCTACGTCCGCAAGCACGACACCGCCCACAAATTCGGCGATGGCGAAGCGGACAAGATCGCCTTCACCTTCGTCTCCGACGAGTTCGACGGCATGAACAAGGATCCGCGCACCGGCAAGCCGAGGCAGCGGAAGGCGCGCCACTACCCCAGCCTCTGGCAGGCGATCGTGGACAATTCCGAGAGCCGCATCTGGCTCGGTGTCCACTGGCGCTTCGATGGCATCAGCAAGAAGGGGCCGGGGGACAGCAGCGTCTTCGGCCGTCCGGGCTCGCCGGGCCAGCTCGGCCTGTTCGGCGGCGTGCGCCTCGGGATGGACATCGCCAAGGTGGTTGCCGCGGAGCGCGGCTTCGCCTGACGGAGAAGCCGGCACCGGGGCGGCGGGCTGCCGCCCCGGCGCCGAGGAACTACTGCACGACCAGCCGGTACAGGTGCCAGGTCGCGTGCCCGAGCACCGGCAGCGCGACCGCCAGCCCGACGAAGAGCGGGATGGACCCCGCCAGCAGCACCAGCGCGACGATCAGCCCCCACGCCGCCATCGGCACCGGGTTCACCGTGAAGGCGCGCACGGAGGTCGAGACCGCCCGCCCCAGGCCGCCGTCCTTGTCCAGCAGCATCGGGAAGGACAGCGCCGACAGCACGAGCACCACGGCCGCGAAGACGAAGCCGACCGCGTTGCCGAGGAAGATCAGCCGCATCCCTTCCTGCGTGCCGAACACCGCGGTCCAGAGGTCCGTGCCGGCCGGCAGTTGCCCGATGGTCCGCTCGGTGATCGCATCCGCGGCCCAGAGCCAGGCGACGAAGATCACGAGGAGCCCAAGCGCCAGCACCGTGATGGCGCCGATCGCGGGCGACCGGAACACGTCGAACACGTTCACCCAGCTCGCCGGCAGCCCGCGTTCGCGCCGCCGGCTGATCTCGTACACGCCGAGCGCCGCGATCGGGCCCACCAGCGCGAAGCCCGCCGCCATCGGGTAGAACAGGTGCATCGCGTCGCCGCCCGCCGAGAGCGTCGCCGCGACCAGCCCGATCAGCGGATAGAGCGCGCAGAGGAAGACGAGCTGCGTCGGCGTCTCGAGGAAATCGGCCCAGCCTCGTCGCAAGGCGATGCCGAGCTCGCCGAGCCCGATCCGCCGGATCTGCGGCTCCGCGACCGATCGCGTGGACATGCCGGTTACAGCTTCAGCCATGCACGCATCCTCCGTCCCCAATGGGTGGGCGGATGGCCCGCTGCCGACGGCGGCCGGCACGGCCCCGCTTCGTCGGCAGATTGCATCGCGCGGCGCGGGAACACCCTCACGATCGCGCGACAAGGGTGGATCTGCCAATCCGGTTGACTTGCATGTCAGGAATAGCTGACACTTGCTGTTGACAAGTCTGGCTGACAGAGGGGCGCCTATGCTGGATATCGCCGCGCGCATCGAAGCCAGCCTCGCCGACGCCGTCCTGCTCGCCGAGGCGCAGGGCGCGCCGCCGCGCCTCGCCGCGGCCATGCGCCACGCCGTCTTCCCGAAGGGGGGTCGCATCCGCCCGCGCCTTACGCTCGCGGTGGCCGGCGCCTGCGGCGACGACCGGCCGGCGCTCACCTCCTCCGCCGCCGCCGCGATCGAGCTGCTGCACTGCGCCAGCCTGGTCCACGATGACATGCCCTGCTTCGACGATGCCGAGACGCGGCGCGGCAAGCCGAGCGTGCACCGCGCCTACGGCGTGCCCGTCGCGGTCCTGGCCGGCGACGCGCTGATCGTGCTGGCCTTCCAGACCCTCGCCCGCGCCGCGCCCTGCGCCCCCGAACGCCTCGGCCATGTGCTCGCGGCCGTCGGCGACGGCGTCGGCGTACCCTTCGGCATCGTCGCCGGCCAGGCCTGGGAATGCGAGCCGACGGTGGATTTGTCCGAATACCAGCGCCAGAAGACCGGCGCCCTCTTCGCCGCCGCCGCAGTGGCCGGCGCGGCCGCCGCCGGCCATGCGGAGCACGAGGCGTGGCGCCTGCTCGGCGACCGGCTCGGCGAGGCCTACCAGGTCGCCGACGACCTGCGGGACGCCGTCGAGGATGAGGCGAGCCTCGGCAAGCCGGTGGGCCGCGATGCCGCGCTGGGACGGCCGAGCGCGGTGGCGGAGTTCGGTCTGGACGGCGCGGTGGCGCGGCTGCGCCGGCTCAGCGAGGCCGCCGTGGCCGCCATCCCGCCCTGCCCGGGGCAGGCGGCGCTGCGTTCGCTGATGCTGGCCGAAGCCGGGCGGCTCGTCCCGCGGAAACTCGCCGCCGCCGCATGAGCGCGGCACTGCAGGCGCCAATGCGCGCCACCTGGCGCGACCGCTTCCGGGCGTGGCGCGAGGGGCTGACCGCCTCGCCGGAATTCCGCCTCTGGGCCGCGCGCTTCCCGCTGACGCGGCCGATGGCAAGGCGCCGCGCCCGCACGCTGTTCGATCTCTGCGCGGGCTTCGTCTATTCGCAGGTGCTGCTTGCCTGCGTGCGGCTGCGGGTGTTCGAGACGCTCGCGGCGGGACCGATGGACGAGGCCGCCCTCGCCCGCCGGATGGAGTTGCCGCCGGAAGGCGCCGCGCGGCTGCTGCGCGCCGCCGCCTCGCTCGACCTCCTGGCGCGGCGCGACGACGGCACCTGGGCGCTCGGCCCACTGGGCGCGGCGACGATCGGCAACCCCGGCATCGCGGCGATGGTGGAGCACCACGCCATCCTCTATGCCGACCTCGCCGACCCCGTCGCGCTGCTGCGCCGCCCGCGCGGCGGCAACGCGCTGTCCGGCTATTGGGCCTATGCCGGCGCGGCGGCGCCAGGCGGCCTCGGGGCGGATCGGATCGGCGACTACACCGCGCTCATGGCCGCGTCCCAGCCGATGGTGGCCGAGGAGGTGATCGGCGCCTACGACTTCCGCCGCCATCGCGCCGTGCTCGACATCGGCGGCGGGAGCGGCGCGTTCCTCGGCGCCGTCGCGGCCGCCGCGCCCGATCTTCGCCTGACCGTCTTCGACCTGCCCGCGGTCGCCGAACAGGCCCGGGCGCGCTTCGCCCGCCTGCGGCTCGACGGGCGCGCCACAGCCGTCGGCGGCGACTTCACGGCCGACGCGCTGCCACCAGGCGCCGACCTGGTCACTCTGATCCGCGTGCTGCACGACCATGACGACGACGTGGTGCTGCCGCTGCTTCGCCGGATCCGCGCCGCGCTGCCCACCGGCGGCCGGCTGCTGATCGCGGAGCCGATGTCCGGCACCCCCGGCGCGGAGCCGGCGGGCGACGCATATTTCGGCCTCTACCTCCTCGCCATGGGGCGCGGCCGGCCGCGCCGTGCGGAGGAATACGCGGCGATGCTCGCCGAGGCCGGATTCACGCGCTCCCACCCGGTGCCGACACGCACGCCGTTGCTCACGCGCGTCATCGTCGCGCATCCATGACATCGGACTGTCAGTTTGGCTTGACAGAGAATGCTGTCAGGCTAGGCTGACGATCTGGAAACGCCGGAAAACCCGTGGACACCCTCGCCGTCGTCCTCGAAGCACCCGAAAGATTGGCCCTCAGCCGGCTCGAACTCGCCGAGCCCGGCGAGGACGACCTGGTGGTGGACGTGGAGTGGAGCGGCATCTCCACCGGCACCGAACGCCTCCTCTTCACCGGCCGCATGCCGCCCTTCCCGGGCATGGGATACCCGCTGGTGCCCGGCTACGAATCGGTCGGCCGCGTGTCGCGGGCACGCGAGTCGCGGCGCGTGGGTCAGCGCGTCTTCGTCCCCGGTGCGCGCTGCTTCGGCGCGGTGCGCGGGCTGTTCGGCGGGGCCGCCGGCCGGCTCGTCGTGCCGGCCGCGAAGGCGGTGCCGCTCGACGAATCGCTCGGCGCGGATGGCGTGCTGTTGGCGCTCGCCGCCACCGCACACCACGCGATCGCCGGCGCGACGCCGGATCTGGTCGTGGGGCACGGCGTGCTCGGGCGGCTCGTCGCGCGGCTCGTCGTGGCGCTCGGCGCACCACCGCCCACCGTGTGGGAATGCGCGGCGGAGCGGGTGGCCGGCGCGCGCGGCTACGCCGTGCTCTCGCCGGATGATGATGGGCGCCGCGACTACCGCTGCATCTGCGACGTGAGCGGCGATTCAGGGCTGCTCGACACGCTCATCGCCCACCTCGCGCCGGGCGGCGAAGTGGTCCTCGCGGGCTTCTACAGCGCGTCACTCTCCTTCGCCTTCCCACCCGCCTTCATGCGCGAGGCGCGCATCCGGATCGCCGCCGAATGGCGGGAGCCCGACCTGGCCGCGGTGCGCGCGCTGATCGCCGAGGGCCGCCTGCCGCTCGACGGCCTCGTCACGCATCGGGCGCCCGCCACCGCCGCGCCGGGTGCCTACCGCACCGCCTTCGACGACCCGGCCTGCCTGAAGATGGTCCTGGACTGGAGAGACCTGGCATGAACGCGCACGCAGGCTTCCGGCCGGACCGCGACCCGCAGGCCAGCATGGCCGAGAAGCTGCGGGAGGAGGCTGCGCAAGGCCCCGATCCCGTGCACACCGACCCGCCGCGCAAGCAGGCGCAGATCATCGCGATCTACGGCAAGGGCGGCATCGGCAAGTCCTTCACCCTCGCGAACCTCAGCCACATGATGGCGCAGCAGGGCAAGCGCGTGCTGCTGATCGGCTGCGACCCGAAGAGCGACACCACCAGCCTGCTGTTCGGCGGCCGCGCCTGCCCGACCATCATCGAGACCTCCAGCCGCAAGAAGGCGGCGGGCGAGCCGGTGCAGATCGGCGATGTCTGCTTCAAGAAGGGCGGCGTCTTCGCGATGGAGCTCGGCGGGCCGGAGGTCGGCCGCGGCTGCGGGGGCAGGGGCATCATCCACGGCTTCGAGCTGCTGGAGAAGCTCGGCTTCCACCAGTGGGATTTCGACTTCGTGCTGCTCGACTTCCTCGGCGACGTGGTGTGCGGCGGCTTCGGCCTGCCGATCGCGCGCGACATGTGCCAGAAGGTGATCGTCGTTGGGTCGAACGACCTGCAATCGCTCTACGTCGCCAACAACGTCTGCTCGGCGGTCGAATACTTCCGCAAGCTCGGCGGCAATGTCGGCGTGGCCGGCCTGGTCATCAACAAGGATGACGGCACCGGCGAGGCCGCGGCCTTCGCGGAAGCGGCCGGCATCCCCGTGCTGGCCGCGATCCCGGCCGACGAGGACATCCGCCGCAAGAGCGCGAATTACGAGATCATCGGCACGCCCGGCGGCCGCTGGGGTTCGCTGTTCGAGGGGCTGGCGACGCAGGTGGCCGAGGCGCCCCCGCTGCGCCCGGCGCCGCTGACGCAGGACGCGCTGCTCGGCCTGTTCAAGGGCGAGGCGGTCGGCCGCGACGTCGTCCTCGAACCCGCGACGATGGAGGACATGTGCGCGGCCGAGGTGCTGACGAAGCCGTCCCTCGAAGTGGTCTACGAGGGCGCCTGAGCCGTGGACACGCTGCCTCCCACCTCCGGCGGTTGCCATGGCGGGCGCGAGACCATGGATGCCGCCGCGCGCGCGGCCGGCAAGACCGAGACGATGGATCGCCTCGCGAAGGATTACCCGCGCGGCCCGCACGACCAGCCGCAGAGCATGTGCCCGGCCTTCGGCAGCCTGCGGGTCGGCCTGCGCATGCGGCGCGTGGCGACGATCCTCTCGGGCAGCGCCTGCTGCGTCTATGGCCTGACCTTCACCAGCCACTTCTACGGCGCGCGGCGGACCGTGGGCTACGTGCCCTTCAACTCCGAGACGCTCGTCACCGGCAAGCTGTTCGAGGACATCCGGGATGCCGTGCACGCGACCGCGAAGCCGGAGGAGTACGACGCGGTCGTCGTGACGAATCTCTGCGTTCCGACCGCTTCCGGCGTGCCGCTCGAACTGTTGCCGAAGACGATCAACGGCGTGCGCATCATCGGCATTGACGTGCCTGGCTTCGGCGTGCCGACGCATGCCGAGGCGAAGGACGTGCTGGCGGGCGCGATGCTGCGCTATGCCCGCGGCGAGGCCGAGGCCGGCCCGGTCGCGCGTCCGCGCGCGCATGTGGATGGTGAGCGCACCGTCGCCCTCGTGGGAGAGCTGTTCCCGGCCGACCCGATGGGCATCGGCGCGCTGCTCGCCCCCATGGGGCTGGGCTTGGCGCCGCAGACTCCGGCGCGGGAATGGCGCGACCTCTATGCCGCGCTGGACAGCGTCGCGGTCGCCGCGCTGCATCCCTTCTATACCGCAAGCATCCGGGAGTTCCGCGCGGCCGGCCGTGCCGTGGTTGGCTCCGGCCCGATCGGCGTCGAGGGCACGGCGGCCTGGATGGACGCCATCGCGCGCGCGGCGGATGTGCCGGCTGCGCGACTCGACGCGGCGAAGGCGCGGATGCTGCCGGCGATCGCCGCCGCGCTCGCCGCCGCCCCGATCAGCGCGCGCATCACCGTCTCCGGCTACGAGGGATCGGAGCTGCTGGTCGCCCGCCTGCTGGTCGAGGCCGGGGCCGAGGTGCCGTATGTCGGCACGGCTTGCCCACGCACCGAATGGTCGGATCCCGACCGCGAATGGCTGGAAGCGCGCGGCACGCACGTGCAGTACCGCGCGAGCCTGGAGCAGGATCTGGCCGCGATGCGCGACGCGCGGCCCGACCTCGCGCTCGGCACCACGCCGCTGGTGCAGAAGGCGAAGGAACTCGGCACGCCGGCGCTCTACTTCACCAACATGGTGTCCGCCCGCCCGCTCTTCGGCGCGGCCGGCGCGGGATCCATGGCGGGGATCGTCGCCGCGCAGACGCGGGGCCGCGAGCGCTTCGCGCGCATGGTGTCGTTCTTCGACGGCGTCGGCACGCCCGACCGCGCCGGCTACGGCTTCACAGCGAAGCCCGAGGACCCGCCGGGCTTCCGCGACCGTCAGCGCAAGCTGCGCGCGGCCCGCGCCAAGGCCGAAGAAGCGGTGGGCCACTGACGATGCTCGTCCTCGACCACGACCGGGCCGGCGGCTACTGGGGGGCGATCTACGCCTTCTCGGCCATCCGCGGGCTGCGCGTGGTGATTGACGGCCCGGTGGGCTGCGAGAACCTGCCCGTCACGGCGGTGCTGCACTACACCGATGCGCTGCCGCCCCACGAGCTGCCGATCGTCGTCACCGGCCTCGACGAGGATAGCCTCAGCCAGAACGGCACCGAGCCGAACCTGAAGCGTGCCGCGGCCACGCAGGACCCGGACCTGCCGGCGGTGGTGGTGACGGGCAGCATCGCCGAGATGATCGGCGGCGGCGTCACGCCGCAGGGCAGCAACCTGCAGCGCTTCATCTGCCGCACCATAGACGAGGACCAGTGGCAGGCCGCCGACCGCGCCATCATGTGGCTGTGGAACGAGTTCTCCCGCACCCGCAGCATCAAGCCGCGCGTCCGGAAGGAGGGCGAGAAGCCCCGCGTCAACCTCATCGGCCCGATCTACGGCACCTTCAACATGCCCTCCGACCTGGCGGAAATCCGCCGGCTGGTCGAGGGCATCGGCTGCGAGGTCAATCTCGTCTTCCCGCTCGGCAGCCATGTGGAGGACATCCCCAAGCTGCCGAACGCAGACGTCAACATCTGCCTCTACCGCGAGTTCGGCACGAAGCTGTGCGAGGCGCTGGAGCGCCCCTGGCTGCGCGCGCCGATGGGCCTGTTCGCGACCACCAACTTCCTGCGGAAAATCGGCGAGCTCACGGGTCTCGACCCCGAGCCGTTCATCGAGCGCGAGAAGCACACGACGATCAAGCCGATCTGGGATCTCTGGCGCAGCGTCACGCAGGACTTCTTCGCCTCCGCGTCCTTCGCGGTCGTCGCCACCGACACCTATGCGCGCGGCCTGCAGCGCTTCCTCGGTGAGGAGATGGGCGTGCCCTGCGCCTTCGCCTTCGCGCGCAAGCCCGGCGAGAAGCCGGACAACGCCGCGGTGCGCGACGCGATGAAGCGGACACCGCCGCTCGTCCTGTTCGGCAGCTACAACGAGCGGATGTACGCCGCCGAGCTGAAGAGCCGCGCGACGTACATCCCCGCGAGCTTCCCCGGCGCGATCATCCGCCGCGCCACCGGCACGCCCTTCATGGGCTACGCCGGCGCGACCTACATCGTGCAGGAATACTGCAACGCGCTGTTCGACGCGCTCTTCCACATCCTGCCGCTCGGCACCGAGCTCGACCGCGTCGAGGCGACGCCCGCGCGCGCGCCGGAGCCGTGGGACGACGCGGCCGTCGCCGCGCTCGATGCGCATGTGGAGGCCGAGCCTTTCCTGCTCCGCATCTCCGCCGCGAAGCGCCTGCGCGAGCGCGTGGAGCGTGCGGCGCGCGGCGCCGGCGAGGATCGCGTCACGGCGGAGCGCGTCGCCCACACCCTCATGGAGCCTGTCGCATGACCGGCTCCGCCACGAATCCCGCGATCCGTCCCGGCCTGGCGCGCAACGCCGCGCCGCGGCGGGTCGCGGGTCGGCCCGGGCGGCTCGCCGCCCAGCCATCCCTGCCGCGCGGGAGGTGCGCGGTAACGGCCGTAAGGCCAATTGGAGGCTCGATGGATGGCCGAAGGTTCTAGGACCGGCCTGACCGAGGGCGAAGCGCGGGAAATCCACCGCCTGCTGATGCAGGGGTGGGCGTTCTCGGTCTTCGCCTCGATGGGCGCCCACATCCTCGTCTGGCTGTGGCGACCGCTCGTCTATGGCAACCAGATCGTCCCGCCGGACTGGCGTTTCTTCTGACCGGCACCGGAAAAGGAGAAAGCCCGTGCACAAGATCTGGATGGTGGTGGACCCGCGCAGGTCGCTGTTCCTGGCGATGCTCGCGGTGATCGCCGTGGCGACGATCCTGCATTTCGTCGTGCTGAGTGCCCCCCGCTACTGCGACCACTGGGGGTGGTGTGCAACGTCGCCGACCTTCACGCCGGGCCAGCCCGTCGGAAGGTAGCGAACGTCGCGGACGTCGTGCTGCGGACGAGGCCGGGACAACGGGCCTCGTCCGCCGTCAGCCCGCGATCGTCCGGAGCAGGCGCGCCGCCGGCGCGCGCGCGACGGGCGTGAAATGGCGGGGGAGAAACTGTCAGACCGGCTGCTGCCGGCCGGGCGGCGAAGCGGTCAGGCAGCTCGTTGCCTGGCCAGGGATTGAGGAGCGTCAACCATGGCGATGCTGACCTTCGAACGGAAGTATCGGGTGAAGGGCGGGACGCTGATCGGCGGCGACCTGTTCGACTTCTGGATCGGCCCGTTCTGGGTGGGGTTCTTCGGCGTGACCACCGCCTTCTTCACCGCGGTCGGCACCGCGCTGATCCTGATGGGCGCGGCGAAGCAGGGCACCTGGAACATCTGGCTGATCAACATCCCGCCGCCGGACCTCAGCTACGGGCTGCGGCTCGCGCCGTTCCACAATGGCGGGCTCTGGCAGTTCATCACGATCTGCGCGATCGGCGCCTTCGTCTCCTGGGCGCTGCGCCAGGCGGAGATCTCGCGCAAGCTCGGCATGGGCTACCACGTGCCGGTCGCGTTCGGCGTCGCCGTCTTCGCCTACATCACGCTGGTGGTCATCCGCCCCGTGCTGATGGGCGCCTGGGGGCACGGCTTCCCGTACGGGATCTGGAGCCACCTCGATTGGGTGTCGAACGTCGGCTACCAGCACCTGCACTTCCACTACAATCCGGCGCACATGCTGGCGATCACCTTCTTCTTCACCACGGTCCTCGCGCTCTCCATGCATGGCGGCCTGGTGCTGTCGGCGGTGAACCCGAAGCCCGGCGAGACGGTGAAGTCGGCCGAGCACGAGAACGCCTACTTCCGCGACCTGATCGGCTACTCGATCGGCACGCTCGGCATCCACCGGCTCGGGCTGTTCCTGGCGCTGTCGGCGGGCTTCTGGAGCGCGATCTGCATCGTGATCAGCGGCCCGTTCTGGACGCGCGGCTGGCCGGAGTGGTGGGGCTGGTGGCTCAACATGACCATCTGGCGCAACGGGTAAGGGGAGGGCGAAGGAGATGGCCGTCGCGGTCTATCAGAACATCTTCACGCGGATCCAGGTCCGCCCGCCGAGCGCCTATGTCGGCGTGGACCTGCCCTCCACCGATTCGAGGCGGGAGGGCAGGGCGCGGTTCCACCACCTGTTCGGGCGTCTCGGCGATGCGCAGGTCGGGCCGATCTACCTCGGCTATCTCGGGGTGACGTCGCTGTTCTTCGGCACGCTGGCCTTCGTCATCATCGGCCTGAACATGCTGGCCTCCGTGCAGTGGGACATCATCCAGTTCGTCCGCCAGCTCTTCTGGCTGGCGCTGGAGCCGCCGCGCGCGGAATGGGGCCTGAAGTTCCCGCCGATGCGCGAAGGCGGCTGGTGGATCGTCACCGGCTTCTTCCTGACGATCTCCATCCTGCTGTGGTGGGCGCGCACCTATCGCCGCGCACGCGCGCTGGGTCTCGGCACGCATGTCGCCTGGGCCTTCGCGGCGGCGATCTGGCTGTATCTCGTGCTCGGCTTCATCCGCCCGCTCGCGATGGGTTCCTGGAGCGAGGCGGTGCCCTTCGGCATCTTCCCGCACCTGGATTGGACGGCGGCCTTCTCTATCCGCTACGGCAACCTCTTCTACAACCCGTTCCACGCGCTCTCGATCGTCTTCCTCTACGGCGCGACGCTGCTCTTCGCGATGCATGGCGCGACGATCCTCGCCCTCGGCCGCTACGGCGGCGAGCGTGAGATCGAGTTGATCACGGATCGCGGCACGGCGGCCGAGCGCGGCATGCTGTTCTGGCGCTGGTGCATGGGCTTCAACGCCAGCTTCGAGAGCATCCATCGCTGGGCCTGGTGGTTCGCGGTGCTCTGCCCGCTCACCGGCGGCATCGGCATCCTGCTGACGGGCACGGTCGTGGACAACTGGTATCTCTGGGCGGTGGAGCGCCGCTTCGCACCCGCCTACCCGCAACTCTGGGCCCCGATCGCCGATCCGGGTCCCGCGCAGGGGATCGTGCGATGAGGCCGCTCAAGCTGAGTTGGACCGCCCAGGCCCTGCTGGTCCTGGCCGGGCTGCTCGTCCTCGCGATCATCGTCTTCACCTTCGAACGCCCGCCGGTCCGCAGCACGCAGGTGGGCTTCAGGGGCACGGGGATGGAGCAGCTGCAGAACCCGCGCACCGCGCGCCAGGTGATCGCGCGCAATGCGGTGCCGGAAGCGCCGGAGGCGGCGGACACCGAGGGCGACCGCGCCTCCGCCGTGTTCGAGAACGTCCAGGTCCTGGGCGAGCTCAGCGTCGCCCAGTTCGGCCGCATCATGACGGCGATGACGGAATGGATTTCCCCGGCCCAGGGGTGCAACTACTGCCACAACCCCGAGAACATGGCCTCCGACGAGGTCTATACGAAGGTCGTGACGCGCCGGATGCTGCAGATGACGCGCGCGATCAACGCGGACTGGTCCGCGCATGTGCAGCAGACCGGCGTCACCTGCTACACCTGTCACCGCGGCCAGCCGGTGCCTGGGAACGTCTGGGCCACGCTGACGGACAACCGCGCCGGCATGGTCGGGCCCACCGGCCAGAACCGCGCGGCGCCGCACATCAACCAGACCTCGCTGCCCTTCGATCCCTTCACGCCCTTCCTCGCCGGCGCGCAGGATATCCGGAACATCAGCACCACCTGGCACCCCGGCAGCAACCCGGACGACATCCGCACCACCGAGTGGACCTACTCGCTCATGGTGCATATGTCGCAAGCGCTCGGCGTGAACTGCACTTTCTGCCACAACAGCCGGGCGTTCTCGAGCTGGGAGCAGAGCCCGCCGCAGCGTCTTTCCTCCTGGCACGGCATCCGCATGGTCCGCGTGGTGAACAACGAGTACATCACGCCGCTCGCGCCGCAGTGGCAGGCAAATCCGCGCGGCCCGGCGGACGGCCCGCATCACGCGCGGATCGGCCCGAACGGCGACCCGCTGAAGGTGAACTGCACGACCTGCCACCAGGGCGTGAACCGCCCGCTGCTCGGCGCGCCGATGCTGCGGGACTACCCGGAGCTCAACCTGGTCAGCCGCGGTCCGCTCCGCACGACGGAAGCGGCGCCGCGGAACTAGGCGGAACGCGTGATGCTGCGCGCGCGGCCGGGCTTGCCTGCAAGGGGCATCCCGGCCGCGTCGCGTTCCGCACGCGGCCATGACGTCCCTTGCCGCCTATGCCGGGCTGTTCGCCCTGGCGCTCGGCGCGGCCTCCGTCCTGCCGATGCAGTCGGAGCCGTTGCTGATCGCCTTGCTGCTCCTGCGGGAACAGCCGGCGGTCGCGCTGGTGGCCGTGGCCAGCATCGGCAACGTGCTGGGCGCCTGCATCAACTGGGTTCTCGGCCGCTTCGTGGAGCGGTTCCGCGACCGGCGCTGGTTTCCCGTTCCGCCCGCCGCACTTGCGCGTGCCGAAGGCTGGTATCGGCGATGGGGCCGCTGGTCGCTGCTGCTGAGCTGGGCGCCTTTCATCGGCGATCCGCTGACCGTCGTCGCCGGCGTGCTGCGCGAGCCGTTCTGGACATTCGTGCTGCTGGTCGCCATCGCCAAGACCGGCCGCTACGTCGTCCTCGCGCTTGTCACGCTCGGCCTGTTCTGACCTCAAGGTAGCCCGGATGCTCGACGCCGCGACCGACCCGCGCCCGCATGCCGTCGTCATCGGCGCGGGCTTCGGCGGCCTGGCCGCCGCCGTGCGCCTGGGCGTGCGCGGCTGGCGCGTGACGGTGCTGGAACGCCTGGATGCGCCGGGCGGCCGCGCCTATGTCTTCCGGCAGGACGGCTTCACCTTCGATGCCGGCCCAACGATCATCACCGCGCCCTACCTGCTGGAGGATCTGTGGGAGATCGCCGGACGCCGCATGTCGGATGACGTGCAGCTTCGCGCGATGGACCCGTTCTATCGCATCCGCTTCGACGACGGCACCTGGATGGCGTGCAGCGCGGACCCCGAGAAGACGCGTGCGGAGGTCGCCCGCATTGCGCCCGAGGACCTGGCGGGCTTCGACCGGTTCCTGCGGGACAGCGAGGCGATCTACCGCGTGGCGTTCGGCAACCTGGCGGACCAGCCATTCCACGCGCTCGGCACGCTGCTCCGCGCGGTGCCGGACATGCTGCGCCTGCAGGGCTACCGCACCGTGTTCGGCAAGGTCGGCGACTACTTCACCAACCCGAAGCTGCGCATCGCCTTCAGCTTCCATCCGCTGCTGATCGGTGGCAACCCGATGACGACGACGGCCTATTACTGCCTCATCGCGCATCTCGAACGCATCCACGGCGTGCACTACGCGATGGGCGGCATGGGCGCGCTGGTGGCCGGGATCGCCGACCTGATCGAGGGCGTTAGCGGGCGCATCCGGTGCAACGCCGAAGTCGCCGAGATCACGGTGGAGCGCGGCCGCGCCACCGGCGTGCGGCTCGCGGATGGCGAGGTGCTCGCCGCCGACATCGTCGTCTCGAACGCGGATGCCGGCTGGACCTATTCGAAGCTGCTCGCCGGCCACCGGCGCCGCCGCTGGACCGACCGGAAGGTGGCCCGCGCGCGCTACTCGATGAGCCTCTTCGTCTGGTATTTCGGCACGCGGCGCCGGTTCGACGACGTGGATCACCACACCATGGTGCTCGGCCCGCGCTACGAAGGGCTGCTCCGCGACATCTTCACGCGCAAGCGCCTCGCCGACGACTTCTCGCTCTACCTGCACCGCCCGACGGCGACCGATCCCTCGCTCGCTCCGCCGAGCTGCGACGCGTTCTACGTACTCTCGCCCGTCCCGCATCTCGGCAGCGGCACGGACTGGACGATGCAGGCCGAGCCCTACCGTGCCGCCATCCAGCGGCGGCTGGAGGAGACCGTGCTCCCCGGACTCGGCGACTGCATCGCGACCTCGCGCGTGATGACGCCGCAGGATTTCCGCGATCGCCTGCTCTCCGTGAACGGGGCGGCCTTCTCGCTGGAACCGCAACTCTTCCAGAGCGCGTGGTTCCGCCCGCACAACCGCAGCGAGGAGGTCGAGGGCCTCTATCTCGTCGGCGCCGGCACGCACCCCGGCGCCGGGGTGCCAGGCGTCATCTCCTCCGCCCGCATCCTCGATCGCGTCGTGCCGGACGCCGTGGCCTACCGGCGGTAAGCTACGGCGCGATCAGCTCCGCGCGGAGAGCTGCTGGATCTGCTGGCGCATCGCCGCCAGCAGAGAGGCGACATTGCCGCCGTTCCGGGTGATGACGCTGCTGTATTCGCTCCGCGTCGTCAGGCGCAGGCTGGTGCCTTCCGCAATCACGTCCACGATCTTCGGCTGTCCGCCGACCTCCGCCACCCGCCAGTCGAGCGAGAAGGGTGGGGAGTTCGGGCGCTCCACCACCGTGTTCACCAGCGCGTCCTCCTCGGTCCGCGCCTGGGTGCGGCCCAGCGCGAAGCGCACGCCCTGGAACTCGCCGAAGCGGGCGGCGAGGTTGGCGATCAGCACCTGTTCGAACAGCTGCAGGTACTCGGCCTGCTGCTCGGCCGACGCGGTCCGCCACCAGCGGCCGAGGATGAAGCGCCCGACGCCCTCCACGTCCACGGCACGGCGCAGGATCGCGGCGACCTGCTCGCGCCGGCGCGCGACGGGGGCGCCGGCCGCGTTGATGGCGCGAACCATCTCGTCGCCGGTCGCCTGGATGAAGCCGGTGGCACGGGCGATGTCCACCTGCTGGGCCGCCGCGAGGCGGGGAAGGAATGCGACGGCGCCGGCAAGCAGCATCGTGCGACGGGACGTTGCAGTCATGGCAATATTCCTATCCCCGCTCTCAGCGCCGGAGCCCGCCGAGGCCCGTGCCGATGCCGAAGCCGGTGCCCCGCGTGCCCTGTGCGGCCGCCGAGGGCGCATTGCGGATTTCCGCCTCGCGGCGCTGGCGATACGCGCTGCGCAATGCCGCATAGGGGTCGAGCGACCCCTGCCGCAGCGCATCAAGCGGCTCGATCAGGCCTTCGCGCGTGTCGAGCACGGTGAGCGCGGTGCGGGTGATCATCACGGCTTCCCAGGTGTCGTTGCCGCCAATCCAGGTGAGGGGGTTCGTGGCCAAGTCCACCCCTGCGCCGGTCAGGTCACGCGGGTTCGATGGGCCGAGCACGGGGATGAACAGGTATGGCCCCTCCGGCACGCCCCAGACGGCGAGGGTCTGCCCGAAATCCTCGGTGTGGCCGATCAGCCCGAAATCCCGCGCGCGATCCAGGATGCCGCCGACACCGATCGTGGTGTTGATCACGAAGCGCCCGAGCGTCTCCCCGGCGCGCTGCGTCTCGCCCTGCAGCACGTCGTTGACCAGGATGACCGGCGTGCGCAGGTTGGCGAGCACGTTGCGGATGGCGGTCCGCAGCTCGGGCGGTAGGAAGAGGCGGTAGGCCTCCGCCGCCGGGCGGAGGATCAGCACGTCCAGCCCTTCGTTCACGAAATAGGAGGCGCGGTTCAGCGGCTCGATCGGGTCGTTCGTTGCCCGGAACTCCGCGACGGCCTCGGCGTCGGTCGGGTCCGGCCTGGTTGCGCAGGCTGCCAGCGCGAAGGCCAACGCGGCCGCAAGGACCGGATGCGGCGTGCGTCGTCGCGTGCTCGTCAATGTCCCACCCTCCTGGCCGGCAGCCCGGAAACGGGGCACGCCAGCGCGTCGCGACTCCAGGGCTTCCTGGGGCGCGGCGCCCCCCTTATATGCGCGGCCGGGAAGATACGGAACGGGTCGCGCCGGCTCGGCCCGCCGTGCCGACGGAGGGGAGACCGGGTGAGGTGAACGTCGTCGTGAATGCGCCCCCGGGCGGCACGCTGCAGCGTTGGCTGACGGGTCCCCGCGTGACCGGCCTGCCGCAGCCCGCCGAGCAGCGGCCGCCGAAGCTGTCCTTCGAGTTCTTCCCGCCGAAGAACGAGGCGCTGGAGCAGGGCCTCTGGGCGGCGATCCGGCGGCTGGAACCGCTGGCGCCGCGCTTCGTCTCCGTCACCTACGGCGCGGGCGGGTCCACGCGGGCGCGCACGCATGAGACCGTGGCGCGGCTTGCACGCGAAACCTCCCTGACGCCGGCAGCGCACCTGACCTGCGTGGGCGCGACCTGCGCCGAGGTGGACGAGGTCGCGCGCGATTACCTGGAAGCGGGGGTGCGCCACGTCGTCGCGCTGCGTGGCGACCCACCGGCCGGCGCGAGCGAATACGCGCCGCATCCCGGCGGCTATGCTCAGGCAGAGGATCTGGTGCGCGGCCTGCGCCGCATCGCGGATTTCGACATCAGCGTGGGCGCGTATCCCGAGACGCATCCGGCCGCGGCCTCCGCGCTGTCCGACCTCGACTACCTGAAGCGCAAGATTGATGCGGGCGCGACGCGGGCGATCACGCAGTATTTCTTCGACACGGATATCTACCTCCGCTTCCTCGATCTCTGCGGCGCGGCGCGGATCACCGTGCCGATCGTGCCGGGCATCCTGCCGGTCTCGAATTTCAAGCAGGTGCAGAGGTTCAGCGCGATGTGCGGTGCCTCCGTGCCCTCCTGGATGGCGAAGCTGTTTGAGGGCCTGGACGACGATGCCGAGACGCGACGGATGATCGCGGCCGTGGTGGCGGCGGAGCAGGTGCGGCTGCTGCAGGCGAACGGCGTGGACGAGTTCCACTTCTACACGCTCAACCGGGCCGACCTCACCTATGCCATCGCGCACCTGCTGGGCGTCCGGCCGCGGCAGCCGAGCGAGCCGGCGGAGCCGGTGACGAAGGCGGAGGAGGCGGTTGCCGCGATCGCGCCGATCGGGGCGGTGGGCGCGAAGGGCTGAGGCGGGCGGGGCGGAAGGTGGTATAAGGCTGCCATGTCCGCGACCCGGAAGCTGCCCTTCAACCTGATGACCGTCGAGCGGTTCATCGCGTGGTGCCCGGACGGCGAGCAGTGGGAGCTCGTGGATGGCGAGGCGCGTGCAATGGCGCCGACCCGGGTCGGACACGGCGCGTTGCAGGCCGCACTTGGCGCAAGCCTCTTCAACCATCTCGCTGAGCGCCGAAGCGGCTGCACATTGGTCACCGCGCCCGGTGTCATCCCGCGGGTGCGTGCCGCCGCCAACTTCCGAATACCCGATCTCGGCGTGACCTGTGCGCCGCTCGCGGCCAACGACACGCACATGCCGGAACCCGTGCTGCTCGTCGAAATCCTCTCGCCGAGCAACGAGGCCGACACCTGGTCGAACGTTTGGACCTACACCACCATCCCGAGCGTGCAGGAGATCCTCGTCCTGCACACGCGGGAACAGCGGGCGGAGCTGCTGCGGCGGCAGCCAGATGGCGGCTGGCCGACCGATACGACTCAGCTGGTTGAGGGTGACCTCGTCCTCGAGAGCATCGGTTTCCGCACGCCCCTCGCCGCGCTCTACCGCACGGTGCCCGGCTTGGCCTGATCGCGGCGGCGGCGCCCCTTCAGCGCATCAGCCCGAACTTCTCGATCAGGAACAGCGTACCGAACAGCGTGCCCGCGAAGATCAGCAGGTGGTTCCGGATCGCGGCGCTGCGATAGACCATCGCCGGCGGCGGCTCCGGCGGGGCGGACGCGGCCAGCGCCGCCAAGCCACGCGGCGGCCCGGCCTCGGGCGGCGTGGCCGCCGTGACGGCCGAGGCGATGCGTGCGCTGACCTCGCCCGGCGACAGGGCCGGCCCGAGATAAGTGAAACGCCGGCCCGCCTCCTCGGGTGAGAGCGCCGCGCCGTCCCAGCCGGTCCAGCGGCGCAGCGCGCTGTTCCAGCTGACGGGTTGCGGGTTCGCGCCGGCATCCTCGATGCGGGACACCCAGTGCCAGGGGTCGGAGCCTGCGGGCTCTCCAGGGCGTTGCGGATCAGGCCAGGACATCATGTTCCTCCAGGGAACGGCCAGCGTAACGCGCCCGGCCTCACCCGCCCAACCCCGTGTTCCGCAAGCGGTCGTAGAGCGGGCGCAGCAGCACCGGGCTGAGGAACAGCGGGAACTGGCAGAGCGCGAAGAACAGCAGGATGCGCGGATCGGTCGCGGCCGGCAGCACGGCGAGGTAGAGCGCCATGTTGCGGTTGCCCGAGAGCAGCCCCGCCGCCAGCGCCACGCGTCGCCCGGCCGGCCAGGCCGCCAGCGCCGTCACCGCGTTCAGCCCGAGATTGCCGAGGAACGCCAGCGCGAGGCCGCCGAGCATCCAGCCCGGCTCCGCCAGCAGCCTCGCCTGCATGCCGTCCATCACGCCGATGCCGTACATCACGAGCAGGAGCACGACGACGCCGTCCACCGGCCCCGACCAGGTGGCGAGTCGCTCCGTCGGGACGAGGCGGCGGATCAGCAGCGCCAGCAGCAGCGGTAGTCCGACGATCAGCGCGAGCCGCGCCATCAGCCCGCCGACCGAGATCGCCAGGTCAATGCCCAGCAGGCCGAGCGCGAGCGGCGGCGCGGTGAACGGCACCAGCAGCGTCGAGGTGACGGCCACGACGAGCGAGATCGAGGCGTCCAGCCCGACCAGCCGCGCGAAGGCCGGCGAGGAGGTGGCCGCGCAGCCGGTCGCCATGATCACCAGCGCCGCGCCGAGCGGCCCGTCCAGCCCCGCCGCGCGCGTGATCGCGAAGACCAGCAGCGGGCAGCCGATCAGCAGCAGGACGAGCAGCGCCCCCACCAGCAACGGCCGTCGCAGGTAGGAGAGCACCTGCGCGAGGTCCACGCGCAGCAGCACGAGCGTCATCAGGCCCGCGACGGTGACGGTCAGCGTGTCGCGCAGCGCGGCGGCGAGCGGCGGCGCGGCGACGCCCACGAAGATGCAGGCGGCGAGCAGCACCGTGCCGTGCCGCGCGGCCCATTCGAGCGTAATCCTGATCTGGTTCAAGGCGTGATGGCGCGGCCGCGGCGGTTGGAGTTGTTCGTCCCCTGTTCTATATCGGCGCCCGTGCCCCGACACCATCTCCCCATCCTCGCGATCCTCGCGACGCTGCTCGCGGGGCCCGCGATGGCGGCCTGCACCGATCCGCCGGCGGCCGAGGTGGTATGGCGGCGCTGCCTGCTCGACGGGCGCGACCTGTCGGGGGCGGAGCTGACGCGGGCGCAGCTGCGCGACGCATCCTTCCAGCGCACAATTCTGCGGGAGGCGCGCATGGCGGGCGCGGATGGCACCGACGCACGCTTCGTCTCGGCCGACCTGTCGGACGCGGAGCTGACGGGTGCCACGCTGCGGGAAGCCGACTTCACGCGGGCCGTCATGCGCGGCGCCCGGCTTGCCCGAGCCGATCTGCGCCGCGCCCGCATGTTCCGTGCGGACCTGACGGGCGCGGATCTGACGGGGGCGGAGCTGCGCGGCGCGGATTTCTCGGGCGCCGTGCTCGATGGCGCGCGCTGGACGGATGGGCAGCGCGTCTGCGCGGCCGGCAGCGTCGGGACCTGCCAATGAGCGACTACCTGGCGAAGCTGAACCCGGAGCAGCGCGAGGCGGTCGAGACGCTCGATGGACCGCTGCTGGTGCTGGCCGGCGCCGGCACGGGCAAGACGCGCGTGCTGACGACGCGCTTCGCCCACATCCTCATCAGCGGCAAGGCGCGGCCGTGGGAGGTGCTGGCCGTCACCTTCACCAACAAGGCCGCGCGCGAGATGCGGGAGCGCATCGCGCACATCCTCGGCCGGCCGGTGGAGGGGCTGTGGCTCGGCACCTTCCACGCGCTCTGCGCACGCATGCTGCGGCGGCATGCGGAGCTGGTCGGGCTGAAGTCGTCCTTCACAATCCTCGACGCCGACGACCAGCTTCGCCTGCTGAAGCAGGTGATGGACGCGGCGGGCGTGGACCTCAAGCGCTGGCCGGCGCAAGGCCTGATGGCGGCGATCCAGCGCTGGAAGGATCGCGGGCTGACCCCGGCGCGCGTGACGCCGGCGGAGGACACGGATTATGCCGGCGGCCGCGCGAAGGCGCTCTACGAGGCCTACCAGTCGCGGCTGCGCGACCTGAACGCGGCGGATTTCGGCGACCTGCTGCTGCACATGACGGAAATCCTGCGCACGCATCCGGACGTGCTCGCCGACTACCACCGGGTGTTCCGCTACATCCTCGTGGACGAGTACCAGGACACCAACCTTGTCCAATACCTCTGGCTCCGGCTGCTGGCGCAGCGGGAGGCGCCGGCGCCGCAGAACATCTGCTGCGTCGGCGACGACGACCAGTCCATCTACTCGTGGCGCGGCGCGGAGATCGAGAACATCCTGCGCTTCGAGAAGGATTTCCGGAACGCGCGGATCGTCCGGCTGGAGGCCAATTATCGTTCGACGCGGCCGATCCTCGGCGCGGCCTCCGGCCTCATCGCGCGCAACACCGGGCGGCTCGGCAAGACGCTGCGGCCGGGGCGGAACGACGCCGATGGGGAGAAGGTGCGCGTCGTCTCGCTCTGGGACAGCGAGGAGGAGGCGCGGATGGTCGGCGAGCGGATCGAAGCCGCGAAGCGCGCCGGGCACCCGCTCTCCGAAGTCGCCATCCTCGTCCGCGCGGGGTTCCAGACCCGCAGCTTCGAGGAGCGGCTGATCGTGCTCGGCCTGCCCTATCGCGTGGTGGGCGGGCTCAAATTTTATGAGCGCGCCGAGATCCGCGATGCGATGGCGTATCTCCGCGTGCTGAACCAGCCGGCGGACGACCTGGCTTTCGAACGGATCGTCAACACGCCGAAGCGCGGCCTCGGCGATTCCGGCATGCGCGCCATCCATGAACGCGCGCGCGCCGAACGGATCCCGCTCGCCGCCGCGGCCGAACGCGTGGTCGAAGGCGACGCGCTGAAGCCGAAGCCGCGCGGCGCCGTGCGGGAGCTGATGCAGGGCTTCGCGCGCTGGCGGGCGGTCAATGCGAAGGACGGCCATGTCGTCGCCGCCGCGACGCTGCTGGAGGAGAGCGGCTACACCGCCATGTGGCAGGCCGACCGCAGCCCGGAAGCGCCCGGGCGGCTCGAGAACCTGAAGGAGCTGCTGCGCGCGATGGGCGAGTTCCAGTCCCTCGCCGGCTTCCTCGACCACGTCGCGCTGGTGATGGAGAACGACGAGACGGCGGAAGGCGAGCGCCTGCAGATGATGACGCTGCACGCCGCCAAGGGCCTGGAGTTCGACACGGTGTTCCTGCCGGGCTGGGAGGAAGGCCTGTTCCCGTCCCAGCGCAGCCTGGACGAGGGCGGGGAGAAGGCGCTGGAGGAGGAGCGGCGCCTCGCCTATGTCGGCATCACGCGGGCGCGGAAGCACGCGATCATCAGCCACGCCGCGAATCGCCGCATCTACGGCAACTGGTCGAGCGCGATCCCCTCGCGTTTCCTGGACGAGCTTCCGGAGGACATGGTGCTGCGCGAGGGCGGCGGCGCGATCCGGGCGCAGCGCATGGCCGACACGCCTTCGGTCTTCGCGGCCGGCGGCGTCTTCGCGCGCAAGCCGCGCGTGATCGAAGCCGGCGCCTGGGAGGTGAAGGAGCGCCCGGCCCAGGCCGCCGGCTTCGCACGCGGCGAACGCGTGTTCCACGACAAGTTCGGCTACGGCACCGTCACGGCGGTGGACGACGACAGGCTGGAAGTGGCGTTCGACAAGGCCGACACGAAGCGCGTGCTGGACCGCTTCGTCCGCAAGGCAGGTGACGCATGACCGCTCAGGCACCGGCTCCGGAAGCGATCAACCTCGCCGAGCGGTTCGCCCGCTTCGCGGAGCATTGGTCCCCGCGCATCCTTGCGCGGTTCAACGGCCACGACGTGATGGTGGTGAAGGCGAAGGGCGAGTTCGTCTGGCACGCCCACCCCGAGACCGACGACTTGTTCCTCGTGCTCAAGGGTCGGCTGGTGATCCAGTTGCGGGACGGCGAGGTGCGGCTCGGCCCCGGCGACCTCTACGTGGTGCCGAAGGGCGTGGAGCATCGCCCCGTCGCGGAGGAGGAGGTGCACCTGCTGCTGATCGAGCCGCAGGGCACGCCCAATACGGGTGATCCGGCCACCGCCGCCGTAAAACGAGAGGTGTAGCGTGCCCGACGCCTATGCCGGCACTCGCGACCGCCGCGCCGATCCGCTGGAGACGATCTGGCTGGACGCGCTGCCCGAGGCCGCCGTGCCTGCATACGAGGCCGCGCTGCTCACCGCCTGCCGTTCCGTCGCGCTCATCCGCGACGACGCGACCGACACCTGGCGGGTGGAGGGCGTTCGCCCGATTGGTGCGCGGGATGATGAGCTCGCCGGGGCTTTGGCGATCGCCGGCGTCGTCTGCGGCTTCGAGGCGCCGGCCCTGCAGGCCGCGCCCGTCGAGGCGGAAGGCTGGCTTGCCCGCACGGCGCAATCCTTCGGCGAGCAGGAGATCGGCGGCGATTTCCTCATCCGTCCGACGCATCTGCCGATGCGCCGGGTCTTCGGCCGGACGGTGCTGGTGCTCGACGCCGGCATCGCCTTCGGCTCGGGCGAGCACGCCTCCACGCGCGGCTGCCTCATGGCTTTCGCGCGGACCGCGCGGGACCGGCGGCCGAAGCGGCGCGTGCTCGATCTCGGCACCGGCTCCGGCATCCTCGCCATGGCCGCGGCGAAGCGGCTGCGCCGCCCCGTCCTCGCGACGGATATCGAGCCCTGGAGCGTCCGCGTGGCCGAGCAGAACGCGCGCATGAACCGCGTGGGCCGGCTGGTGCGCGCGCGCCTGGCCGATGGGTGGCGCGATCGCCACGTGCGCGCCGGCCGGCCGTACAGCCTGGTTTTCGCGAACATCCTGGCCCGGCCGCTCTGCGCGATGGCGGCGTCGCTCGCCGCGGGGCTTTCGCCCGGCGGCACCGCGATCCTCGCCGGGTTGCTGGGCACGCAGGCGCGGATGGTGCTCGCCGCGCACCGGCGCCAGGGCCTTCGCCTGGAACGCGCGCTGCCGGTCGGGCCGTGGACGACGCTGGTGCTGCGGAAGGCCGGCTGACGCCGGTCAGCCGCGGCCGCGGGCCTCGGCGATGGCCTCCGCCAGGCTGCGGAGCACGTCGGGCACGCCCGCGCCCATCGCGCCGGACAGCAGCAGGGCAGGGCGCCCCGCGGCGCGCGACAGCGCCTTGAGGCGGGTCGCGCGGGCCTGCGGCGTCATCGCATCCGCCTTGTTCAGCGCGACGATCTCCGGCTTCTCCGCCAGGCCGGCGCCGTAGCCCTCCAGCTCCGCCCGGATGGTGGCGTAGGCGCCGGCGGGGTCCGGCTGGCTGCCATCCACCAGGTGCAGCAGCACCGCGCAGCGCTCGACATGGCCGAGGAAGCGGTCGCCGAGGCCGGCGCCCTCATGCGCGCCCTCGATAAGGCCGGGGATGTCGGCCAGCACGAATTCCGTGCCCGCATCCGGCCGCACGACGCCGAGCTGCGGATGCAGGGTGGTGAAGGGGTAGTCCGCGATCTTCGGGCGCGCCGCGCTGACGGCGGCCAGGAAGGTGGATTTTCCCGCATTCGGAAGGCCGACCAGCCCCGCATCGGCGATCAGCTTCAGGCGCAGCCAGACCGCGCGTTCCTCGCCCGGGTAGCCCTTGTCGGCGCGGCGCGGCGCGCGGTTCGTGCTCGTCTTGAAATTGGCGTTGCCGAAGCCGCCGTCGCCGCCGCGGCAGAGCACCGCGCGTTGCCCGGGGCGCGTCAGGTCCGCCAGCAGGACCTCCTTGTCCTCCGACAGGATCTGCGTGCCGGCGGGCACCTTCAGCACCACGTCGTCGGAGCCCGCGCCGGTGCGGTCGCTGCCGGCGCCGTTGCCGCCCTTGCGGGCGCGGAAATGCTGCGCGTAGCGGTAGTCAATGAGGGTGTTGAGGCCTTCGACCGCCTCGGCGATCACGTCCCCGCCCTTGCCACCGTTGCCGCCATCGGGTCCGCCGAACTCGATGAACTTCTCCCGCCGGAAGGCGACGACGCCGTCGCCGCCGTCACCGGCCTTCAGATGGACCTTGGCTTCGTCGAGGAACTTCATGGCAGGGCCTGGAACGCAAAACGGGGACCTGGCGGCCCCCGTCGGATGCGCAGCGGTGCGGCGCGCCCTACTCGGCCGCGGCCGGCAGGGGGACGACGGAGACGTGCACGCGGCCCTCGGCCTTGCGCTCGAACTTCACGTGGCCGTCAACCGTGGCGTGCAGCGAATGGGTGCGGCCGACCAGGACGTTCACGCCCGGGCGCATCTTGGTGCCGCGCTGGGTGACGATGATGTTGCCGGCCTTCACGGCCTGCCCGCCCGACCGCTTCACGCCGAGCCGCTTGCCGGCGGAATCGCGCCCGTTGCGCGAAGAACCGCCTGCCTTCTTGTGTGCCATGGTGGGAGTGCTCCGATGCGGTTCGCGTCAGGCCGCGGCGATCTCGGCGATCTTCAGCACGGTCTGGTGCTGGCGATGGCCGTTCTTGCGGCGGCTGTTCTGCCGGCGGCGCTTCTTGAAGATGAGGACCTTGTCGCCGCGGTTCTGCTCGACGACGGTCGCGGTGACCCGGGCGCCCGGCACGGTGGGCGCACCGATGGTCAGCCCGCCGTCGCTGCCGAGGGCGAGGACCTCACGGAAGGTGATGGTGGCGCCCGGCTCGGCCTCGAGCCGTTCAACGGTCAGCACGGCGTCGGGCGTGACGCGGTACTGCTTGCCGCCGGTACGGATCACTGCGTAGGTCATGGTCGCGCCTGGGCTCTCGGTCCGGTGCTGATGTCGTCTCGGGGCGTGGCCCGGGGGCGAACAGGTGAGGCCGGCGGCCGCACGGCCTGCCGGAGAGCGGGGCGTATAGCGACCCCGGCACGCGGGAGTCAACGCCCGGCCCGCCGTTGCGCCGGACGCCTGCGCCTTCTATACGGCGCGTCCCGCCCGCGGAGAGGTGGCGGAGTGGTCGATCGCATCGGTCTCGAAAACCGAAGTAGGTGCAAGCCTACCGTGGGTTCGAATCCCACCCTCTCCGCCATATTTCGCATGTCCGACCTTAACAGATTGGTGTCGTGTTGTTCCCGAGGGATGGGTGACAACCGCGAGCCGAACGGGTTGTCGACGGGTTGCAGGTTTTCTGCTCCAGGTTGATTTAGCCCAGAGGTCATTTTGATCTTCGAGACTGCTAGAGCCCTGCTTTGATGGCACATAGACGGGACAGAAGGGCAAGCACGTGGGCTTGTAGTTGTGGGATCAGCGCTTCGCTATCGGCCTCCACGCTTCGGAAGCCCGGCGTTTCGGTTACGTTCAAACCGCCCGTTGCCCAGTTCGCGTTTCCAACGGACACGACCGAGGTGCAGATCCTGATACTTGCCGCACAGCGACGGCCTCGGCAATCTTCGCGCCGAAGCCCGCCCGGAGCTGGAAGGATGCGAATCTACATCACCGGTTCCATGCCGGGGCAGGAAAAAGCAAAGGAGGATAAGGCGGACGACAGCCGCCTGACGGACGAGCAGCGCCGCGAAAGGAGCAAGCGGTTAGAGGCGCAGGAGCACTTCAGACGCTGCTGCGCAAATTTGGGCTCGTACTTGGCGAAGCAGGGGCACAGCTTCGTCTTCGGCTCCGTCGCCGAGCATACGGCTGACCGTGCCGTCCTCGAAGGTGTCAAACGATACGCCGCCACGCCGCCCGGCGCGCGGGTAAATGTGACCTTCGTGCAGCGGGACTACGACTCGGCCAAGAGCCCGGACGGCCAGACCAGCATAAATGCCATCCTGCCCCCCGCGAGCTTCGACGTCGAGATGCGGCAGGTCCAGGCGGGCAACAACCATGCTCGCCTGATCGCGGGCTTCCCGTATGCTGACGTCGGCTTGCTCATCTGCGGGGGTGGCGGCACGACGACGGCGGGCGTTGCCGCGCTGGCGCTCAAGCACCCGACCCTGCCGCTCCCACATTTCGGCGGTGCCTCCGCGCAGGCTTGGCATCTCATCTCACCGCGCCTGTCGAGATGAACACTCACGACGGCGCAGATGGCAGAACTCACTGGCGACTGGTCCGATCAAACGCCGGCGATCATCGAGCAGGTGCTGCAGAAAATGCAGCGCAGCAACCCCTTCGTGGACAGGATCGAGCTCAACCAGCTCCTGCTCTCCGCCTTTGCACTCCTGCTTGTCGTGGCCTGGATCGTGCTCTTTGCGGCGGAGGTCACCTCTCGGCTGAGTACCTTTTTCCTTCTCTCCGGCAGCGCGGCAGCGCTCGGCTCGACGTTCCGCAGCATCGTGAGCTGTCACTTCAACGTCGAGACCCGGTTCGTGCTCGGCCGCTTCCTCACCGAGCTAGTGCTGGGCGTCATCATCGCCTTTTTGCTCTTCTTGCTCCTGCAGCTCGGCAACGTCGTCGTCTCGGGCACTACGATGGCGCTGAGCTTCACGGATGCGGAGCAATTTCAGCGGCTCGCCGTGACTATGAGCCTCGTCGCCTTCGCCGGCGCCTACCTCATCGAACGAGCCCTGGAGCGCCTACGCGGGCGGCTCATTGGGCTACTGGATGAGGCCTCCACGACAACGCGCGAACGGCACTGAGGGCGGCACCGCCACCATGGCTGCGGGGATCGCGAAGCACGCCCCGGCTGTTGTGCAGGCTGTCGGCCGTCCTGTGAGGGTGATCTGGACGAGCGAGGACGACTTTGCGTCAAGGCGACTATGGCGACCGCTAGATGTTCGGAGACGGTTCGCATCCTGCTGCACTTCCTCCGCCATATATCGCGTGTCCGGCCCCGCTTTCCGGCCGAGATCGCCGGCCAGATCGGCCCCGTAACCCTCAGGTTCAGCCCCGCCCGGAACGCCGGCGTCGCCGCGCGTCCGCGCCTCCGGGCAGGCTCTGCAAGGCGGCCAGCATGGCCTGGCGCGCCCCGTTCGTGTGCAGGCGCACGCGTTGCGCGGCGAGGCGGCCATCGCCCTCGCGGATTGCCGCCACGATATCCGCGTGCTCGCGCAGCATCTCGGCCAGTCGCCCTGGCACGAAGCCCACACGCAGCCGCATGGAGCGGATGAGCTGCACCGTCCCGTGCAGCATCGCAACCGCCAGGTCGTTCTGCGCGACCACGTTGATCGCGTCGTGAAAGGCCGCGTCCGCCATCAGGATTGTGCGCGGGTTGCCCTGCCGCACGGCGCGCTCCACGCCCTGGCGTGCGCCCTCGATGCGGTCGAGGTCGGGTGAGGTCACGGCGGTGACTACGCGCTCTACCAGCGCGGCCTCGATCGCGCCGCGCACCTCATAGACATTGATGATGTGCTGCGCGTCCACGGCCCGCACCACGGCGCCGCGGTTCGGGATGTTCTGGACGAGGCCGGCGCCTTCCAGTTTCCACAACGCCTCCCGCACCGGCATCAGGCTGACACCGAAGCGCTTCGCCAGGTCGGAGAGCTTCAGCCGGTCGCCCGGCCCGAACTCCCCGTTGACGATCAGGTGCGAGATGGCCGCGGCGACCCGGTCCGCGGCACCGTCATCGGCCACGAGGGCAAGCCCTTCCACTGTCGCGCGCGGCTCCAACACCACGGTCACAATGCGTGTAGATATGATTGATGGCAAGCCAAAGTTGCCTAGATATGATCAGATCCATTGACTCTGGCATTTCGCTGATCAAGGGTGCAGCTCATCGCCACGAGAAAAGGGGAGAGACGCACCATGAAATCCTGGATCGCCGCCGCCGCGCTCGCGGCCAGCATGTCCCTCGCCGCCCACGGCTCCGCCTCGGCACAGACCCGTCTCGTCATCGCGCATCACAACGCGATCGAATCGCAGAACACCGGCGCGGTCGAACGCTTCAAGACCTGCGCGGAGCGCGAGCGCGTCTTCGCCATCACGCACTACCCCGCCGGCCAGCTCGGCACCGCGCGCGAACTCGTCGAGCAGCTCAAGCTCGGCGCGGTGGACATGTCGCTGACAGACACCGCCTACATGTCCAACCTGCAGCCGGAGCTGGCGGCGTTCCAGCTTCCCTTCTTGTTCACGGACTGGGCGCATGCCGAGCGCGCGATGGACGGCGCGCCGGGCCGCACGGTGTCGGAGCTGCTGGTGCGCGGGCAGGGCGTGCGGCCGCTCGGCTACATGCACAACGGCTTCCGGGACTTCATGACGGTCTCCCGCCCGATCCGCGCCATCGGCGATTTCCGCGGCATGAAGCTGCGCTCGCCGCCCATCCCGATCTGGGTGCGCATGTTCCAGCTGCTCGAAGCGCAGCCCGTCACCGTGGACTGGACCGAGGTGTACCAGGCGATGCAGTCCGGCCTTGCGGAGGGGATGGAGAGCACGCCGGAAGGCTTCGTCAGCTCCAAGTCGTTCGAGGTCGCGCGCCACGTCACGCGCACGCGTCACATGTACAACCTGATGATGCTCGTCATCAACGAACGCCGCTTCAGCCGCCTGAGCGAGCGGGAGCGGCAGGTGTTGACGGAGTGCGCGGCCGAGTTCCGCCGCGTCGGCAACCCCGAGGTCATCGCGGTGAACGAGGCGGCCTATCGCGTCCTGTCCGATCGCGGCGTCCAGCTCCATGACATCGAAGGCGGGCCGCTGCGGGCGCGGCTGGAACCGGCATGGCCGCAGCTCGTCGGCAATGCGCGCGGCGCGCAGGACCTGATCGCGCAGATCGCGGCGCTGCGCTGAAGCGATGTCGCTCGATCTCTCGCCTCCGGCGCGGCGGCGGCTCGCCGCACGCCTCGCCGACGCGCTGACGGCGCTCTGCGGGGCGCTGGTGCTGGCGATCGTGATCGTGATGCTGGCGGACATGGTGGCCCGCAACCTGCTGGGCATCGCCATGCCCAGCACGGCGGAACTGGCCGTGCTGATGATGATTTACACCGTCTTCATCGGCACCGCGGTCGCGGTCCAGCGCGGCATGCACTTCCTGATCTTCCAGCCACGCGACCGCTATCCCGCGCGGGTCCTGCCGGTGCTGGAGGCGATCGTGCGCGGCGTGACGATCGGCTTCTCGGCGCTGCTCGTCCTCTACGGCACGCGAATGGCGCTGGCGCAGATGGGCCAGCTCAGCGCGGCGATGCAGATCCCCTACGGCCTGTTCTACCTCGCGCTGCCGGTCGGCGGCGTGCTCTGCATCGTCTTCGCCCTCCTCGAGCCGCTGGACCGATCCGGCCAGCCGCAGCACGAGGTGCTGATGTGATCCTGTTCTTGGTCGCCGCCTCGGCGGTGCTGGTCGCAATCGGCACGCCGATCGCCTTCGCCATGGGCGGAGCCGCCGTCGCCACCTTCGCCGCCTTTCTCGGCCACCTGCCGATGGAGGTCGTGGCGCAGCGGCTGGTGAACGCGGTGGACAAGTACCCGATGCTCGCGGTCCCCCTGTTCATCCTGGCCGGCGAGCTGATGAACACCGGCGGCCTCACGGATCGGCTGGTGAATTTCTGCCGCGCCGCCATCGGCTGGATCCGCGGCGGGCTGGGGTTGGCGACGGTCTCCACCGCCGTCCTGCTCTCCGGCATCTCCGGCTCCGGCACGGCGGATGCGGCGGGGCTGGCGAAGGTGCTGATCCCGGCGATGCAGCGGCAGGGCTACGACCGGCGCTTCGCGACGAGCCTGGTGGCGGCCGCGGCGACGCTCGGGCCGATCATCCCGCCCTCCATCGTCATGGTCGTCTATGCGGCGATGACGAACCTCTCGATCGGCAAGCTGTTCCTGGCAGGCATCGTGCCGGGTCTGCTGATCGGGCTGGTGTTCATGGCGGCGGTGCTGGTCTTCGCCATGCGGCGCGGCTACCCGCGCGACGCCTGGCAGGGCTTCGGGCATCTCGGCCGCGCCACGCTCGCCGCCGCGGGGCCCCTCGCCGCGCCGGCGCTGATCCTCGCCGGGCTGCTGTTCGGCTGGTACGGCGCAACGGAAGCCGGTGTCGTGGTGGTGGTCTATTCGCTGGTCCTGGGCTTCCTCTACGGGGAGCTGACGGTCGCGCATGTCTGGCGCGCCTGCCGGGAGACGGCGATCAGCACGGCGGTGATCCTGTTCGTCATCGCCGTCGCGGCGCTGCTCGGCTGGATCCTGGCGATCGGACGGCTGCCGCAGGACATCGTGGGATTCATCCGCGGCTTCATCGAATACCGCGCGCTGGTCATCCTGGTGATCATCGTGGTGCTGCTGTTCCTCGGCCTTTTCCTGGACGGCATCGCCATCATGGTGATCCTGGTGCCGGCCTTCATCCCGATTGCGACCGCATTGCAGATGGACCCCATCCAGTTCGCGATGCTGATCATCCTGTGCATCGTCGTCGGCGGCATCACGCCGCCGGTGGGCATCCTGCTCTACGTGACGTGCCAGGTCAGCGGCACGCCGTTCCGCGAGGTGACCGGCACGATCTGGTGGTTCGTGGCGGCGATCATGGTGGTGCTGCTCGGCGTCGCCTTCATCCCCTGGCTCAGCACCGCGCTGCCCGGCGCGATGATCGGGGGCTGACGCGCATGACGGGCTTCCCGCTCTCCGGCCGCACCGCGCTCGTCACCGGCGCGGCCCGCGGACTCGGCGCCGGCATCGCCGACGGGTTGGAGGCGGTCGGCGCGCGCGTGGTGCGCGCCGACCGCGTCGCGGGCGGCGCGGTGCTCGGCTGCGACGTGACGGAGGAAGCCGAGGTCGCGGCGCTGTTCGCCGCCGCGGGACCCGTGGACGTGCTCGTCTGCGCTGCCGGCATCACGCGGGCGGAGGACGTGTTCGAATCCTCCCTCGCCTCCTTCGAGGAAGTGCTGCGCGTCAACGTGACCGGCGTCTTCCTGTGCTGCCGGGCGGCGATGGAGGGGTTCCGCGCGCGCGGAACCGGCGGGCGCATCATCCTGATCGGGTCCGTCGTCGGCCACCAGGGCGCGCTGAAGGGGCATGTGGCCTATGCCGCCTCGAAGGGCGCAGTGCACACGGTGGCGAAGACGCTCGCGCGCACCGGCGCGCCGATCGGCGTCACCGTGAACGTGGTGGCACCCGGCGTGGTGGAGACGGAGATGTCGGCCGCGGCGCATGGCGAAGCCGGCTTGGCCGCGCTGGCCGCGATGATGCCGATGGGGCGGCTGCAGCAGGTTAAGGACATCGCCGCAGCCTGCGTCTATCTCGCCTCCGATGCCGGCGCGGGCATCACGGGGGCGACGCTCGACGTGAATGGCGGGATGCTGATGCGATGACGGCCATCGCAATCCTGCGCGACGCGCGCGCGGCCCTCGGCGAGGGACCGTTGTGGGACGGGCGCGCCGGCGTGCTGTGGTGGGTGGACATCAAGGGGCGCCGGCTGCACCGCACCGACCCCGCCGATGCGGCGCGCGACGCGGCCTGGGCGATGCCGTCGCAGCCCGGCTGCCTAGCCACCGGCGAGGATGGCACGCTGTTGGTCGCGCTGGAGGACGGGCTGCGGCGCTTCGATCCGGCCAGCGGCGCACTCTCCGCCCCGCTGCCCTTCGAGACCGACCGCCCCGGCAACCGCAGCAACGACGGCAAGCCCGGGCCCGATGGTGCCTTCTGGGTCGGCACCATGCCCGACCGCTGGCAGGGCCGGTCGGATGGTGGCCTGTGGCGATTGTCGTCGGGCGCCGCGCCACGCCGCGTCTTCGACGGCATCGGCGTGCCGAACGCGCTGTGCTGGAGTTCCGATCGCGCCACGCTCTACCGGGCCGACAGCCGGCGCCGGCGCGTGACGGCGCACCGCTTCGACGCGGCGACCGGCGAAGTCGGCGAGGGCCGCGTCCTGACCGACTTCGCCGCGCTGCCGTTGCCGCCGGAAGCGGTGCCGGACGGCGCGACGGTGGATGCCGAAGGCCGCATCTGGATCGCGGTCTGGGACGGCGGCTGCGTGATCGCGCTGACACCCGACGGCGCGCTCGCGGCGCGCATCGGGCTGCCCGCGCGTCGGCCGACCTGCCCATCCTTCGGCGGACGCGATCTCGAGACGCTCTTCGTCACGACGGCCTGCCACGGCCTCGACGTGCCGGGCGACGCCGATGGCGCTGTCCTGGCCATCATCGGCTCCGGCGCGCGCGGCATGCCGGAACCCGTTCTCGCCTGGCCGCGCCACCTGCCGCCCCGCCTTCCCGAACCGACCGAGGCCCCATGAAGATCACCGCGTTGCGCACGCATGTCGTGGACGCCTTCCGCGCCAACTTCGTCTTCGTCGTGCTGGAGACCGACAGCGGCCTCAAGGGCGTCGGCGAGGGCACGCTGGAGATGCGCGAACGCGCCACCGCCGCGATGATCGAGGAGTGCGGACGCCTCCTGATCGGGCAGGATCCCTTCGCCACCGACCACCTCGTCGAGATGATGCTGCGCGACAGCTACTGGCGTACCGGGCCGGTGCTGCGCTCCGCGCTCAGCGCGCTCGAAGCGGCGATGCTCGACATCAAGGGCAAGGCGCTCGGCGTTCCCGCGTATCAGCTGCTCGGCGGCGCGCATCGGGACCGCGTGCGCTGCTACGCCAATGCCTGGTTCGCCGGCGCGCGGGAGCCGGAGGAGTTCGCCCGGAAGGCGGAAGCCACACTCGAACTCGGTTTCCGCGCGCTGAAATGGGACCCGTTCGGCACGGCCTGGATGGGCATGGACGGCGCCGCGCGCCGCCGCGCCGTCGCGATCGTGCGGGCCGTGCGCGACGCGGTCGGCCCGGATGTGGACCTGATGATCGAAGGCCACGGCCGGCTGGACGTGCCGACCGCGATCGCCATGGCCGACGAGCTGGCCGCCTTCAAGCCCGCCTGGTTCGAGGAGCCGATCCCGCCCGACAGCATTGACGCGATGGCGGAGGTGAAGCGCCGCTCGCCCATCCCGATCGCGACCGGCGAGCGCCTCTACGAGCCGCATCGCTTCCAGGACATCCTGGCGAAGGGCGCGGTGGACATCCTGCAACCCGATGTCTGCCACGTCGGCGGCCTCGCCGAGACGAAGCGCATCGCCTGGCTGGCGGGCCTCGCGCTGAAGCCGGTCGCGCCGCACAACCCGATGGGGCCGGTCGGCAACGCGATGACGCTGCACCTGGCCGCTGCCATCCCGAACTTCCTGATCCTGGAAACCATGGCCACCGACGTGCCCTGGCGCGCCGAGATCGTGCCTGGCGAGGACCTCACGCTGCACGACGGCTGGATGAACATTCCCGCAGCGCCAGGCCTCGGCATCGAGATTGACGAGGAGGCCTGCGCCCGCCACCCCTACCAGCCCTACGACCTGCGCCACTACCGCGGGACGCTGACCGACATCCGCCCCGCCAAGGCGACACCGTTCTTCCGCGTGCGCCGCGGCGGATGATGCGCGCCCGCGACCGGGCGCCCCGCCTCAGCCGCCGCGCGTCGCGAGGAGCTGCTTGATCTCGCCGATCGCCTGCGCGGGGTTCAGTCCCTTCGGGCAGGTGCGGGCGCAGTTCATGATGGTGTGGCAGCGGTAGAGGCGGAACGGGTCTTCCAGCTGGTCCAGCCGCTCCCCCGTGTGCTCGTCGCGGCTGTCGGCGATCCAGCGATAGGCCTGCAGCAGCACCGCCGGGCCGAGATAGCGGTCGCCGTTCCACCAGTAGCTCGGGCAAGCGGTGGTGCAGCAGAAGCACAGGATGCACTCCCACATGCCGTCGAGCTTCGCGCGTTCCTCCTTGGATTGCAGGCGCTCGGCGTCCGGTGGCGGCGGGGTGTCGGATTTCAGCCAGGGCTCGATGCTGCGGAGCTGCGCGTAGATCTGGCTGAGGTCGGGGACGAGGTCCTTCACCACGGGCATGTGCGGCAGCGGGTGGATCTTCACGTCGCCCTTCACGTCCTCGACCGGCTTGAGGCAGGCGAGCGTGTTCAGCCCGTCAATGTTCATCGAGCAGGAGCCGCAGATGCCCTCCCGGCAGGAGCGGCGGAAGGTCAGGCTGCTGTCCACCTCGTTCTTGATCTTGATCAGCGCGTCCAGGACCATCGGCCCGCACTGGTCCATGTCAATCTCGAAGGTATCGGTGCGCGGGTTCTCGCCGTTGTCGGGATCCCAGCGATAGACGCGGAACGCCTTGACGTTCTTCGCACCGGCCGGCGCGGGGTGGCGTCGGCCCTCGGTGATCCTGGAGTTCTTGGGAAGGGTGAAAGTGGCCATGGAGTTAACCCTTCTCGCCGAGGGCTTCGCACAGCTTCGGCGCAGCGCCATTCGGTCTTCCCGGCCCGCCATGCTTCACGCCGGCAATGCGAACCCTACGTTTCTTTGTCTTCTGAATGTTGTCCAGCTTGATGCCATTTCGCATGGCTATCTGAATGAGTTCGGTTTCAAGAGAATCGATAGCCGCTCCGTTCCAGCGACCACTACTTTTATTGTAATGCAACATTATCATGGCCAGCGAAGTTTTTGATCCGATTTCCTCAAATACTTCCGCAATTCGCGCCCGATGTTCATAAATTCTTTTCAGGATACTGCGCTCGGACTTACCAATGTAGAGTGCCTTCAAGCCAGATCGGGTGCGACGACACAACAAGTAACATCCTGGCTCTGTCTTCCAATCGTCACGCTCCACTGCGTCGGCCCTAAATGACGCATAATCGAAACTTCCGTCGGCATTCCGCCTTAGATCGTAGGGGCCGTAAGCGTAAAAAATCGGCCAATCTTTTTGCACGTCAGCCATCGCTCAGTACACCCGCGCCTTTGGTGGAAACACCTGAACCTCATTCGTCAGCGTGCGCATCTTCACGCCGCGGTAGTCGAGCCGGACGTTGCCGTCGGCGTCGCACCAGGACAGCGTGTGCTTCATCCAGTCCTGGTCGTCGCGGTCCGGGAAGTCCTCCTGCGCGTGGGCGCCGCGGCTCTCCTTCCGCGCCTCGGCGCTGACGATCGTGGTGAGCGCGTTGCCGAGGAGGTTGTCGAGTTCCAGCGCCTCCATCAGGTCGCTGTTCCAGATCAGGCTGCGGTCGGTGACCTTCAGATCCGCCATGCCGCGGTTGACCGCCCGCATCTTCTCGACGCCTTCCTTCAAGCTGTCGGAGGAGCGGAAGACGGCGGCGTGGGTCTGCATGGCGCGCTGCATCTGCACGCGCAACTCGCTGGTCGGCGTGCCGCCCTTCGCGTTCCGGACGCGGTCGAAGCGGTCCAGGTCGCGCTCCCCGGCGCCGGAGGGCAGGGGCGGCTGCGAGGCGCCGGGCCGGATCGTCTCGATCGCGCGGTGCGCGGCGGCGCGGCCGAACACGACGAGGTCGAGCAGCGAATTGGTGCCGAGCCGGTTTGCCCCGTGCACCGAGACGCAGGCCGCCTCGCCCACCGCCATCAGGCCGGGCACCGTCGCGTCCTCGTCGTCCCGGGTCGGGCGCAGGACTTCCGTGTGGATGTTCGTGGGGATGCCGCCCATGTTGTAGTGGACGGTCGGCAGGATCGGGATCGGCTCCCTCGTCACGTCCACGCCGGCGAAAATCTTCGCGGTCTCGGAGATGCCGGGCAGGCGTTCGTGCAGCAGGTCGGCGCCGAGGTGTTCGAGGTGCAGCAGGATGTGGTCCTTGTGCGGGCCGACGCCGCGCCCCTCGCGGATTTCCACGCTCATCGCGCGGCTGACGACGTCGCGGCTCGCCAGGTCCTTCGCCGTCGGCGCGTAGCGTTCCATGAAGCGCTCGCCTTCGGAGTTCGTGAGGTAGCCGCCCTCGCCGCGCGCTCCTTCGGTGATGAGGCAGCCCGCGCCGTAGATCCCCGTCGGGTGGAACTGGACGAATTCCTGGTCCTGCAACGGCAGCCCCGCCCGCAGCACCATCGCGTTGCCGTCGCCCGTGCAGGTATGGGCCGAGGTGCAGGAGAGATAGGCGCGGCCGTAGCCGCCGGTGGCCATCACCACGGTCTGGGCCCGGAAGCGGTGGATCGAGCCGTCCTCGAGGCACCAGGCGGTGACGCCGCGGCAGGCGCCCTCGTCGTCCATGATGAGGTCGAGGGCGAAATACTCCACGAAGAACTCGCAGCCATGCTTCAGGCTCTGCTGGTAGAGCGTGTGCAGGATGGCGTGGCCGGTGCGGTCGGCGGCGGCGCAGGCGCGCATCGCCGGTGTCTTGCCGTAGTGCTGCATGTGGCCACCGAAGGGGCGCTGGTAGATGCGGCCGTCCTCCGTCCGGCTGAACGGCACGCCGTAATGCTCGAGCTCGATGACGGCGGGGATCGCCTCGCGGCACATGTATTCGATGGCATCCTGGTCGCCGAGCCAGTCCGACCCCTTCACGGTGTCGTACATGTGCCAGCGCCAGTCATCCTCGCCCATGTTGCCGAGCGCGGCACCCACGCCGCCCTGCGCGGCGACGGTATGCGACCGCGTCGGGAAGACCTTGGTGATGCAGGCGGTCTTCAGCCCCGCCGCGCCCATCCCGAAGGTCGCCCGCAGCCCCGCGCCGCCCGCGCCGACCACCACCACGTCATAGGTGTGGTCCACCACCCGGTATGCCCCCCGCGAGGGCTTGGAGATCGCGTTCATCCGCGTGCCGTCCATCCGTCCGGCCGGGCCCGGGATAGGGGCCGGCCCTCTTGCTTAGGAATATAGGCCTTGACGATCACACCGCAATGCGCAGCACGGCGAGCACCGCCGCGAGTCCCAGCAGCCAGCACACCGCCTTCACCGCCAGGATGGCGCCGAGCTTGAGCCATTCCTGGTTGACGTAATCCTCCAGGATCACCTGGATGCCCGATGCCGTGTGCTGGAAGGTGAGCACGATCAGCGCGATCAGCAGCACGGCGTTGAGCGGGCTGCCGATCCACAGCACGGCCTCCCCATGGCTCATCCCCGCAGAGGTCGCGAGGGAGACGACGAACCAGATCGTCAGCGGCAGGAGGGCCACGGACGACACCCGCTGCATCCACCAGTGATGCGAGCCCGACTTCGACGACCCGCTGCCGCGGACGCGCCCGAGCGCGCTCTGCAACGATGCCTGGCGGGCGGGCTGGCCGGAGGTGGTGTGCGACATGGCCCGGCTCACCAGGAGATCACGAGGGCGAGCCAGGTGAGCGCCGTCAGCACCGCGGTGCCGATCAGCACGGCGCGGCCCGTGCGGTAGGTGGTCGGGATGTCGTAGCCCCAGCCCGCATCCCAGGCGAGGTGCCGGATGCCGGCGAGGGTGTGGTACCAGGCCGCGGCCGTCACCCCCATGAGGAGGAGGATGCCGAGGAAGGAGCCGAGGAACCACTGCACCCACCCGAAAGCGACGGGGCCAGAGGCGGCGGCGACCAGCCACCATACCATCACCGCCGCGCCAGCGGTCCAGATCACGCCGGTGATGCGATGCGAGATGGAGAGCGCGCTGGTCATCTGCAGCATGTCGTACACCTGCATGTGCGGCGACAGCGGCCGGCGAACGAGCGTGCCGTCCGTCCGGCGACCGACCATGGTCGCCTCCCGTGAATCCTGCATGATGGACATGCTGAGCCGACTCCAAAGGACGCGCCTGCAACGCGCGTGCGGCGCGCTCGTCCAGTGATTCCTCTTTATGGTGCACTGCGCCAAACCGTCAACGCGGCGGGCCTCGCCCGGCTGCTCGTCCATTCGTGCATGCGCTCCCGGGCAAAGGAATGATATCCTATGCCCCATGCCCAGCCAAGAGCCGAGTCGCCGTCCGCGGCGCGCCCCGCTTCGCCTCGCGCGCTGGAAGCCGGCGGCGGCGCGTGCCTTCGAGATCCTCCACAAGCTGCTGACCGCGGGCGCGGCGCTTGCTGCCTTGTTGCGCCTGCTGTTCTGATTGAAGTAGCACGCGCAAGATCAACCGATATCGGCTAGACGCGACCGGGATCACCCCCGCCTGGCGCCAGGGAACCGGACGCGACTGCATGCCCAAGCTCATTTCGACTGCGGGTTTCGGAGCTGCGCATGCGCTGTTCCTGCTGGACGTCGCCGCCGCCTTGCCGCTCTGGCGAGCGGCACGGCTGCTGGTCGCCGGCCACGAGGCTGCCGGGCTGCCGACCCTGCTGCTCTTCCCGATGGCGTATCTGATCTTCGGCTACAGCCTAGGCCTGTATCGCCGGGAGGCGCTGCTCGAGCCGCGGCGCGCCATCGCGCGGGTGCCCCTGGCGGCGGCGCTCGGGGCCGCCGTGGCCTCCATCCTTCTCTGGCTGGCTCCACCCGAGCTGCGCGGGGTGCCGGGAGACCAGATCCCGCCCTTGCTCGCCGCGGCTGCGTTCGGCCTCTCGGTCGCGGGTTGCGCCTCTCGCGTGGCACTCATGGTCCTCCGCCGCCTGGGCCTGTTCCGCCGGCGCATGCTGGTGGTCGGCGCCGGGCCAAGGGCCTGGGACCTGGCCTGGCTCCTGCGGAAGGAGGGGCATGTCGGAGCCTATGACTTCGCGTTCCTTCGCGCGACCGGCGACGCCGAGCCCGACCCCCGCCTGCTCGCCGATCCCACCGTCCGCGTCTTTCCCGCCGGCACCGACTTCCTGGCCGCTGCCGAGGCCTTCAACGCCGACCAGATCGTCGTCGCGGCGGATGAGCGCCGCGGCCTGCCGATGCTGGCACTGCTGGCCTGCCGGACCGCGGGCTTCCCGGTGCGGGAATACCTGCAATGCCTGGAACGCGAGATCATGCGGCTGGATATCAAGCGCATCGAGTTCGGCTGGCTGCTCTACTCCGAGGGCTTTTCGGCCAGCGGCCTCGACCACGCAGCGAAGCGTGCGGTGGACATCCTGGCCGCGCTGGCGATCCTCGGCCTCACCTGGCCGTTCCTGACGATCGCCGCGCTCGCGGTGAAGCTGCAGGATGGCGGTCCGGCGCTCTACAAGCAGGAACGCGTGACCCTGAACGGGCGCGTCTTCCGCATCGCCAAGCTGCGCACGATGACGGTCAATGCGGAGCGCCACGGCGCGACCTGGGCGGCGGAGCGCGACCCGCGCGTGACCGCGATCGGCCGCTTCCTGCGCCGCACACGCATTGATGAGCTGCCGCAGCTCTTCAACGTGCTGGCGGGCGACATGTCCCTCGTCGGTCCGCGGCCGGAGCGGCCGGAATTCATCGCGGGCCTCGCGAAGGAGCTGCCGCTGTACGAGGAACGCCATCGCATGAAGGCCGGCCTGACCGGCTGGGCGCAGGTCAACTACCCCTACGGCGCGTCGCTGGACGATGCGCGCAGCAAGCTGAGCTACGACCTGTACTACGTGAAGAACTTCAGCATCACCTTCGATCTGCGCGTGCTGCTGCAGACGCTGCGGGTGGTGCTGTGGCCGGGTAAGGGGGCGGTGAGGTGACCCTCACTCGAGGAGCTTGGCGCGCAACAGCTCCTCCGCCACCTGCACCGCGTTGAGCGCCGCGCCCTTGCGGAGCGAATCCGTCACGCACCAGAACGCCAGCCCGTTCGGCACCGTCAGGTCGCGCCTGATACGGCTGACATAGACCATGTCCTCGCCGGCCACCTCGGCCGGTGTCGCGTAGCCCGCTTCCTCACGGCGATCGAGCACGGTGATGCCGGGCGCATCGCGCAGCGCGGACCAGGCGTCGCGTTCGCTGACGGGCCGTTCGAATTCGACCATGACGGAGGCCGCGTCGCCGATGAAGACGGGCACGCGCACGCAGCCCGCGACCACTGCCAGGTCAGGATCCACCAGCTTGCGCAGCTCCGTCGCCAGGCCGGCCTCCTCGCGCGTCACGCCGTCCTCGCCGAAGTCGCCGACCTGGGGGATGAGATTGAAGGCGATCGCCTTCGGGAACTGCTCGGCCGGCGGCGCCTCGTTCACATAGACACCGCGCGTCTGCGCCCAGAGCTCGTCCATCGCCTCCTTCCCCGCGCCGGCGACGGCGTGGAATCCGGTGATGACGGCGCGGCGCGCGCGGCCGAGCGCGTGCAGCGGCTTCAGCGTCATCGCGACCGCGGTGGCCACGCTGCCCGGGCAGGCGACGATCCGGCGCTTCCGCGCGCGAGAGAGGCTGGCGGCGTTCACCTCCGGCACCACCAGCGGCACGTCGGGTTCCAGCCGGAAGCGCGGCGAGAGGTCCACCACCAGCGCGCCGGCGGCGGCCGCGCGCGGCGCTTCGGCGGCGCTCACCGCTTCGCCGGCCGCGAAGAAGGCCAGGTCCGTGTCGCGGAAGTCGAAGCCCTCCAGGCCGCGCACGCGCAGCACACGCTCCTCGCCGTAGGACACCTCCTGCCCGCCGCCGCGGCCGGGGGAGAGGGCGACGACGTCGGAAGCCGGGAAGTCCCGCTCCGCCATCGTGCGCAGGATTTCCCGCCCGACCTGTCCCGCGGCGCCGACCACCGCGACCTTCACTGCCATGCTGCCCGTCCTTCGCCTGAGGACGGGCAGGTAGGCGCGGAGGGCCGTCCGGGCAACTGCTCGCTCGGACGGCCTTCAGGACCGCGCCGGTGCGCGCCGTGAACGGCGCTCAGGCTTCCACCAGGTTGTCCGGCACGCGCTGCCCGACTTCCCGCAGGTAGCGCGCGGCGCCGGGGTGGAAGGGCAGGAAGGTGTTCTTCGTCCAGTTCTCGGCCACCGTCTCCGACGCAGCCGCGATCGCCCCTTTCAGCCGCGCATTCTGGCCGAGTACGGATTTGGTGATCTCGTACACCAGGTCTTCCGGCATCGTGCGGTGCGTGATGGCGAAGTTGTACATGCCGACGATGCGGAGCGGCCGGTCCTGCTTGCGATACGTGCCCATGGGCAGCGTGCCGGCCGCGAGTTCGGGGAACTGCGTCGTCAGGCGCCGCACCTCCTCCTCGGTGAAGTCGAGGTAGTTGACGTCGGCCTGCACCTCCAGCTCCGAGAAGGCGGGCGCGGGGACGCCGGTGGCGAAGAGGAACGCGTCCAGCAGCCGATCCTGGATCTGCCCGACCAGGTCGGAGGCCGAGCCGTAGCGCACGGCGGAGGGCCGCACGCCCAGGTGCTGCAGCATCAGCGGGTAGTAGGTGCCCGGCGTGCCGCCGCGCGGCCCGACGCCGATGCTGCGGCCGCCCAGCTGCGCGTGCGACGTGATGCCCGACGCCTTCAGCGCGATGCCGTGGAAGGGCGTGTCGTACATCGGGAAGACCGCGCGGATGTCACGGAAGCGATTGCCCTGCGTCCAGTCGCCCTGCCCGTTCCAGGCCTGCAGCGCGACGCCCATCGTCGCCATGCCGAGTTCCACCTCGCGCCGCTGGACCAGGATGATGTTCTGGTTCGGCCCCTGGGTGGTGCGGTAGGAGATCTGGACGCCCGTCGCTTCCTGCGCGATCTGGCCCCAGGCCGGGCCGTAGAGCGCGTATGTGCCGCCGGGCGCGGCGGTGCCCATGTTCAGGGCGCGCGGCCAGGCCGGGTTGCGCGGCTGCGCGGCGGCAGGCCTGACGAGTGGCGCGGCCAGCAGCCCGCCGAGCACGACACGACGACGCATTCCAATCCTCCCTGATCGTCTCCTTATGGGGGAGTAAGCCCGCCGCGGCGGGCCGCGTCCAGATGGGGCTTGATCGGACTCGCCGGGCGGCTAAATGCGTCGTTAACCCATGCTCAACATCATCAAGCTCTGCGTCGGCGTGAAGGAGGTGCCGGAGCTGGCGGAATGGCAGGCGCGCCGCATCCGCCAGGACCCGCCGCTCCGCCACCAGACGCGCATGATGCCGAAGCGCGTGCCGGAGCTGCTGGACGGCGGCTCGCTCTATTGGGTGATCGGCGGGTTCGTGCGGGTGCGTCAGCGCCTGGTGGATGTGCGCGAGGATGCGTGGGACGACGGCACCGCCTGCTGCGGCCTGGTGCTCGACCGCGCGCTGGTGCCGGTCGAGCTGCGCCCGGTGAAGCCCTTCCAGGGCTGGCGCTACCTCGACGCCGCAGCGGCCCCGCCGGACCTGCCCAAGGGTCACGTGCCCGCCGCCGGGCTGGAGAAGCTGCCCCCGGCATTGCGGAAGGAGCTGACGGCGCTCTGCCTCATCTGAGCGGGGCGCGTTAGGCTGCGCCCTCCTGAGGAGGAATCGCCGCGATGCCGTCAGCCCACCACACCGCCATCTTCGACCTGACGGGCCGCGTCGCCCTCGTCACCGGTGCTTCGCGGGGCCTGGGCGCGGCCATGGCGGCCGGGCTGGCACGGGCGGGGGCGGAGGTGATCCTGAACGGCCGCGACGCGGCGACGCTCGAGGCCGGTGCCAGCGCGTTGCGCGCGGAGGGGCTGGTCGCGCGCACCCTCGCCTTCGACATGCGGGACCGCGCGGCGCTGGAGGCGGCGGTCGCCGGCCTCGGCCCGGTGGACATCCTGCTGCACAATGCCGGCAACCAGTATCGCGGCCCCGTCGAGACGCTGACGGAGGAGGGCTGGCATGACCTGATGGACACCCACCTGACCGCGCTGTTCCGCCTGTGCAGGTTGCTGGTGCCCGGCATGAAGGAGCGGCGCCGCGGCAAGATCATCGCGACGGGCAGCCTGGCATCGGAGCTCGGCCGCCCGACCATCACGCCGTATGCCGCAGCCAAGGGCGGGCTGAAGATGTTCATCCGGGCGCTCGCGGTCGAGCTCGGCCCGCACAACGTGCAGTGCAATGCAATTGGCCCCGGCTGGTTCGACACGGAACTGAACCGCCCGCTGCTGGACAACCCGGAGTGGCTGGCGACCGTGAAGCGGCGCTGCCCTGCCGGGCGCTACGCCGCGCCGGAGGAGATCGCGGGCACGGCGGTGTTCCTGGCCTCCGCCGCGTCTGACTTCGTCTCGGGGCAGTTGATCTTCGTGGATGGCGGCGTGACGGCGAACATGATGTAGCTCTTCTCCCTCCCCCGCATTCGCGGGGGAGGGCCGGGGTGGGGGAGCCACGCGCGCAACTCCCTGGCTCACCTCACGTCCCGCGCCGCCCTCACCAACGCCGCATTCCCCTCCGCTGCGCCGCCATCCGGCATCTCCCCCACATCCTCCAGCCCGATCCGCAGCATCAGCCCCAGCTCCGCCGCCCGGCGCGCCAGCGGCCAGGCGCTGCGGTCCATCCCGTGCAGCTGCCGCTCCGGCCCGCCTGCGCCCAGCCGCGCCAGGATCGCGTCCGCCAGCCGCAACGCGTCCTCGGGCAGCATGTCGTCCACCTCGATCAGCACCCGCCGGCAACGTCCCAGGACGCCGAGCCCGAGCAGCCGGTCCGCATCCGCCACCGTCGCCAGCCCTGCCTCCACCCCGGTCCCGGCTTCGAGCAGCGCTGCGATCACCGCCGGCGCCGACGCCTCCAAGAGGTTCACCGAAGCCTCGTCCGGCCGTGCCTCGGCCGGCAGCGCGGCCCAGCTGCGCACGTAATCGAGTTGCCGCGCCTCGTCCGCCTCGATCCAGGCACCCGTGCTGACCGACACCGGCAAGCCCGCCCGCCGCACCGCCGCGACGGCGGCGCCGATCACCTCCGGGCGCAGCGACTGCCGCCCCGTCGCGTCGCGCGGATGGATGTGCAGTGCGACCGCGCCGGCCGCCGTGCAGGCCACCGCGTCAGCAGCCAGCGCCTCCGGCGTCAGCGGCAGGCGCGGATGGAAGCCGCGCGGGCGGGCGCCGTTCAGGCAGGCCTGGATCCTGGGCGTCATGCGCGATCCTTGCACCCGCAGCGTCGTGCCGCCCATATCTCCCCGGATGGACCTCGACTTCACCGAGGCGGAGCTGCAGCGCTATTCCCGCCACATCCTGCTTGCCGAGGTCGGCGCGACCGGCCAGGCGCGGCTGCGTGCGGCGCGGGTGCTGGTGGTCGGCGCCGGAGGGCTTGGCTCACCGCTCGCGCTCTACCTGGCGGCCGCCGGGGTCGGGACGATCGGGATCGTGGACCACGACGCGCTGGACCTCTCCAACCTGCAACGCCAGGTCGCGCACGCCACCGCGCGCATCGGCCGCAACAAGGCCGAGAGCGCCGCCGAGACGCTGCGCGCCCTGAACCCGGAGACGCGCATCGAGGTCCACCCGCGCCGCCTGGATGCCGGGGCGGCGCGCGACCTGATCCCGCGCTACGACCTGGTCTGCGACGGCACCGACAACTTCGCAACGCGCTTCCTGCTCGGCGACGCCTGCCATCTGATGGGGCGGCCGCTCGTCTCCGCCGCGGTGCTGCGCTTCGAGGGGCAGCTCGCCACCTTCCGCTCCCATGAGGGTTCGCCGCACCCCTGCCACCGCTGCCTGCACCCGGAGCCGCCGCCGGCCGGGCTGGTGCCCACCTGCTCCGAAGCCGGCGTGCTCGGCGCGGTGACGGGCGTGATGGGCACCTTGCAGGCGACCGAGGCGCTGAAGCTGATCCTAGGCCTCGGCGTGTCGGACGGGCTGCTGCTGTGGGACGCGCTGGACATGCGCTTCCGCACCGTCCGCCTGCGGCGCGATCCGGCCTGCCGGCTCTGTGGCGAAGGGGCCACGATCCGCGATCTTTCCGCCCACGGATGAGCACCTCGCTCGGCATCCTGCTGATCTCCGGCGGACATGAGCGGGCGCATTACGCGCTGGTGCTGGCGACCGGCGCGGCGGCGGTCGGGCGGGACGTGGTGCTGTTCGCCACCAATGCCGGCTGCCGCCTGTTTGAGGCGGCGCGCCCGCTGGAAGCGGAGCCGCGCGAGGCGGCGCTTGCGGAACGCGGCGTCGCGGGGATCGGCGCGCTGCTCGCCGCCGCCGAGGAACTCGGCATCCGGCGCATCGCCTGCGAGGCCGGCCTCAAGGCCGAGGGGATCGGCGGCGTCGCGCTCGGCAGGGGCGTCGAGGTTGCGGGCGTCGTCACCTTCCTCGGCGCGGTCGGGTCCGGGCAGATCGTGACGTTGTGAACGGCGGCTTGACCGGACGCGGCCGGGCGTCGAATGCATCGGCCATGCCCATTTCCCGCATCGCGTGGCCGGCGGCGACGCTGCTGGCGCTGAGCGCCGGCGCCGCGCCTGCGCAGACGGTGGCCCCTGGCAGCCTGCCGCCGCCACGGCCGGTGCAAGGCGCGCCCGCGCCTGCCCCCACTACGCAGCCGGCGCCGCGACCGCAGCCGCAGGCCGCGCCGGCGCCTCGGCCGCCTGCCGCGGCAGCGCCGCCGCAGGGGCAGCGCCCGCCGGCGCCGCGCCCGCCCACCGCGCAACGGGCGCCCACCGTCGGAAACCAGCCCTCCCCGCCGAACCGGCGCCCGGGCGCCGCCGCGGCCGGGGCCGCCGCGGGCGCGGCAGCC